>Ga0302319_10000097_pt1 | contig 166538 bp, 127 predicted proteins | sample Bog_T0_2_FD_203319 | JGI IMG/M metagenome (GOLD analysis project Ga0302319, IMG submission 203319) | Peat permafrost microbial communities from Stordalen Mire near Abisko, Sweden - Bog_T0_2 | ecosystem: Environmental > Terrestrial > Soil > Wetlands > Peat | place: Sweden: Abisko, Stordalen...
TGAACTGTCGAGCGAGAGGCTGGTTCCCTCTGCAATCTTGCTGCCGCTGAGTGAAATGTCATTTGCGCCAAAGAAACCACCGTCGCTCAGGGAAGCGGATTGATTGTAAAAACTCAGGGCATTGGTGACAGACAAGCCGTCCAGAGAGATGACGTTTGCCCCGGTCGCGGCGTTGCTGAAAGTGACCCCCGCGTCAAACAGTTCAAACGTTTTACCGCTTCCGGCAACGTTAATCTGCGAATCAAGAACTTGAACCCCGCTCACGTTATAGAGGGCAAATGAACCATCGCCGGCAGCGGAGTCGGTGGACGTGACGTTTAATCGGTCCAAAATAATATTGGTAGCCGGCAATTCGGTGCGGGACCAGATCATGCCCGGTTGCGCCGCCGTGGCGGTGACATTGCTGATGACAATATTCCGCCAAACTGGAGTCGACGAACTAACCGCAGCCACGACCATTCCGGCCGCCGTCGCCGGCGTAATGTCGGACGCAGTCGGGTTACCTTTGGAATCGTAATAACTGTAAATCAGAATCGGGGCGTAATTGATGTTGGTCATCGTAATATTGCAATAGGAAAGGTTTTGAACCACGCCGCCGCGGTCATTGTCCGATTTCATGCGGATGCCATTATCCGTGTTCGTGAACACGCAATTAATGACGGTAACATTGGAAACTCCGGCACCAGTGTCACTACCCACCGAAACCCCGTGGCCGCTTCCGAACAGACAGTTGGTGATCGTTATGTCGGCCGTCGTGTAACTGCTGCCGCCCAGCTCAATGTTGTCGTCACCATCGCTGATGTGGCAGTCCTGAATCAGCATACTGGTGGAACCAATATCCATTCCGTCCGTGTTGGGAGAAGTGGGAACGGTATCAATGTTGATGCGTTGAATGGTCACGTTGGCGTCACCATTTTTTAAATAAAGGTGAAAGGTGGGCGGATTCTGGAGGGTCACATCCTGAATCAGGATGCGGACCGTCTTGTCAAACTGGATAAAGTTTGGCCGGGGGCTGCTGCCCCACCACCCCGCTCCCTGACCATTAATCATACCGGTTCCGCTGATCTCCACGTCTGAAAGGCTGGAGCCCAAGATGAAAGGTGTGCTGATTCCCGGCCAGCCAGTCTTGGGAAGCATCTGCAAGGTCGCCCCGGAATCGAGCTGCAGATTTACCTTGCTCTTGAACGTGAGCGGACCGCTTAAATAGGTGCCAGCCGGAATCTCAACCGTACCACCACTCAGTCCGTTGGTAGTGCCGCCAGTGGCAGCTGCATTGATGGCGTTCTGGATGGCCGCGGTATTGGTCAGGGTGCTGCTGCTGACCGCGCCGTAAGCCAGGATGTTAAGAATATTGTTGGTATTAATGGCGGGCAGCAAGGGCACCGCCACGGAATGAAGACTCCCTAGCAGCAGCACCAATAAAACCCCGGGAATCGCCTTCGCACTTCTCATAAATCCGTGTTCGAGCTGAATTTAAGCCCTCGATTTTCCGGCAACAAAGTGCAATCCACGAGTTTGACGTCTGCGTCTAGGACGATATCCGGTTTCTCCACTTGATGGAAAACAGAATGGTAAATGCGCACTTCGCTGATCTCACCACCTGGAAACCCGCGAACATTCAACACCCGGGGCGTGTGCGCCACTGTGATGTTCTCCATTACAATGTTATTTGCCACGGGCTTGAAACCACCTCGCATGCCTTCGTCGTAAAGAAAATCGATCTGCAACACTGAATCCTTAACCTGCCCGACATTGATGTTGCGCATGAAAACACCCTGCAAAACGCCCCCTCGGGCGGCATTGTCTTTCAAGCGTAAGGCACAGACCAAATTCGGGCTGCTCATCTCACAATGTTCAATGAAGACATTGCTGCAACTGCCAGAAATCTCACTGCCGATCGCCACGCCCGCATGACCATCTCGCATCGTGCAATCACGGATAACCAGATTCACCGAGGGCACTCCTAAGCGCCGGCCATCGTTGTTCCGCCCGGACTTGATGGCGATGCAATCATCGCCCGTGTCAAAGAGGCATTTCTCGATCAATACATCCCGGCAACTCTCCGGGTCGCATCCATCATTGTTCGGGCCATGCGAAAAAATGTCCACGCCCCGCACTGTCACGTTGGTGCAAAGCAGCGGGTGAATTTCCCACATTGGCGACCGGCGGATTTTGACTCCCTCCACCAGAACATTGTTACAGCGATTGAACTCTATAAAATCAGGGCGCAGATTCCCACCTTCGCCGAAGCGGCGCTGGTCCACCGGCACATTCTGCTCAGCCATTCTCGCAAGAACACTGCGTTGGCTGGAGATTTTCCAGGCGAGCCAATTGGATCCGTCCGCCTGACCGTCCAGCAAACCGGCGCCCGTCACCGCCACGTTTGTCTGCCCGATAGCGTAAATGAGCGGGGAATAATTGTAGCATTCGGTCCCCTCAAAACGGGTGAGAACGGTTGGCAAGTACGCTTTGGGGTCGGTGCGAAAAAGCAGGGTGGAGCCAGCTTGGAGCTGTAAATCCACATTGCTTCTCAGATGAATAGCGCTCGTGAGAAATTGGCCCGCCGGTATAACCACCCGGCCACCGCCGGCCCGGGAGCAGGCATCAATCGCCTCCGCAATGGCCGCCGTGCAATCCTTGTTTCCACCGGGCGCGGCGCCAAAGTCGTTAATGGCAAAGTCCCTGGCTGGAAAAGTTGGGGGTATTATCCTTGCCAGGATTTCGGGAACCGATCGCCAGGGATCCAAGGAGCCGGTAGCCGCGCCGCTCGCCGTTGACACGCACCAAGCCGTAGATGCAACGGTCAAAATAAATAGTATGGTATTTTTCAAGCTCGACAGATTTTTCAGTCCGGGCGAAAGCAACTGGGCAAAATCAAAACGGGAGCCGCCGCTGGCTACTCCCGTTGAAAAAGACACATTCAATCAGAAATTGATCAGGCGCCGACGATAAACCACGGCCAACATGCCCACTCCGATCATCCCGTAAATGGCCGGTTCAGGAACCACACCAATCGAATCAGTAACAGTAACCTGGGTAATATTGACATTCACCGCGGCATTCTTTCCGTAGGTTCCGAAATCCAGCTCATCGAAACTATTATAAGCCCCGGAGGCATCCGTGAACGTCCAACTGTCAAGAGAAGTGTTTCCTTGCTCAATGATTGCCGAAATCGAATCGCTGCCCGCACCCTTCGTGATGGTGTACACCAACACATAGCTCGTATTGTTTGCCAGATTGGCATTGCCCGAGGCGGCAAATGCTCCCCACTGGGTGTAACTCCCCGAAGTCATGGTACTGTAATATGCGAGTTCGTTGTTGTCGCCCGCCCCGCCCTGACGGCTGTAAAATTTAGTTGAGGTGCCAGCAGTGGTGTTAAACCCCATGACCCCAAAATAGCCGGTATGCGCCGCCGTAGGCCCGCCTGTGGTATTCCCGGTGAGATTGGCAGTAGCGGGATTTCCTCCAGTGTTGTAAAATCCGACCAGTAAGCCGCCGGTATTCGCACTCAAATTCGGGGAGTTAAAATCAACTGTGAGCGTGATGGAATCCCCCGCCGATTCAAGCGTAATCGGAGAGGGTGTGAACTGGGCAAATGCTTCGTCCGTCTTTCCAGTGGCTCCAGAGGTCACATTTAACGCCAATCCCTGGCCTGAGGTGGGATTCAGGTCGAAACTTGCAGTCGTGCTGTTCACCATATTAAACCACTCGGAGCCAAGGGAAGAATCGGTCGCAAAATCGTCATTGAAAACCTGGGCACTGACCGGTTGGGAACGGATTCCCAAAAACAGGGTGGACAAAAGGAGGCAGGAGGAAGTGAGTTTTGTTTGTCTGGTGTACATAATCAGGGTGTGGTTACAACTTTTTTAGTATGGAGTTCGTCTTTTAAGCTAGCACTTAAGGACGATTTGTCTCCATCGTTTGGTTGCAAAACTATTTGAAATTTTGGCAGTGTTGGCCCACCACGGTTCTGGGGGACTTGACGGTGGTTTCCGATAAAAGCGCCAGAAATTCTGTTTTATCAGCTGGAATTAATTACCTGAATATTTTTCAGCTTCCAATCCGGTAATTTGTGCATTTTCGGCCAGGATACTGGGACCGCTTTGCACCGTCAGTTCTGAATCCTGAAACATGATGCCGGTGGCATTTTGGATTGTGAGCCCGGTTTCTGAGGAAATATCGACGTGATCAAAAACCACATTGGAAATGCAACTGGAGGGCAAACCCGAAATCAGGCCCGCCGCTTTCGGACACGTTGCGTTTAAATTGCTTACCCGGATATTGCGGTAAATTGGGATATTATGTCCTGACGTACCAACATTGTCCGGCGGCGATGTTCTGGCGTCCCGCGCGGAGTTGTTCATGTAGGAGCAGGTGAAACTGATGGCGGCCTTCACATTCGTCATGCCGATATCACGGTAAAGGATGTTCTCCACGATGCCACCGCGTTTGACGTCTGATTTAATCCGCAAACCATTCTCAGTGTTCGCAAAGGTGCAGTTTTCAACCGTGACGTTTCGCACTCCGCCAGCCGTTTCGCTGCCAATGGACATCCCATGGCCATGCTGAAAAGTACAACCAGCCACGGTGATATCCTCGCTCGCGAATTCGCGACCTGGAATTTTTCTCCCAGCCTTAATGGCCACATCGTCATCACCGACATCCAAGGTGCAATTGACGATGAGCACATTCCGGCAGGTACTTGGGTCGATGGCATCCGTATTCGCGGCATGTTCCGGCGCCCGGATGGTAACGTCAACAATCAACACGTCTTCGCATTCCTCGGGCACCAAATGAAATTTGGGTGAATTCTGCAGCGTGACGTCATCCACCACTAGATGCTTGACGCGGCTTAATCCAATTAAATTTGGCCGGGGCAGCGTGTAACCAGATTGACGCTGCCGCGCAGCTTCCGCTGGCACCCACCAGCGGGCACCCGAGCCATCGATGGTACCACCGCCGCAAATCGTGATATCGGTCAAATCCCTGCCGCCAATAAAAGGGACAAACGGACCTTTTTTTGAACCGTTAAGAATCTCACTCCAATCAACATCAGGCGGCAAAAAATCTTTGGGTTCATCGGTGGCCTTGAGCGTCGCCCCAACTTCGATTTGCATGGCTGTCTCACTGTGCAGTTGCAAGGGTTGACTCAAATATGTTCCCGGAGGAAAAAGCACTGTGCCACCGCCAGCTTGGCCACAGGCGTCCAAGGTCTTTTGAATTGGAATTGTGTCCAGGTCGGCGCCACTTCCCTTCGCACCAAAGTCACGTACGTTAAAGATTTTCCCAGTGTAAGCATTCTCGTCTGCGCTTGCGTTCGCCGCGACCATTAAGGCGGCGGCGAAAGCCCACGCAACAACCGCGGCGATTACCCGAAGAATCATTGATGTAAGACAGTTACCAACAGGCCGCAGATTAAGCAACAGGATTTGTCCCTAATCATGGCACCATGCACTCGTCAGTAATCAAGATAGGTCGTTACCTTTTTGGAGGCGGCATGACCGTCAAAAAACAAGAAATTACGAGTGCTGCCATGAACAGGCAATTTGGCGGTGTAAATCTCTTTGGTGCCAATGCTGGCAGGAGCTTGAACCGCCTTGTCATCAAAATCACCGGCCGCCCAAATATCGCTTATCGGGCCCTTCGAGGCAATGGTCGAGATCTTCAAAGAGTATTGGATAGGTGATTGGGAACCAAATGGATAGCCAACGCTTGCCAAGTCGGACTGAGGAGCGTTGTCAATGCGAGTGACTGAATAGGCAAACGCATTGGCGTAATTATCCGAGGAGGGCGAATAGCTGCCGTTCTCAATATTTCCGGGTGCCGTGGACACATAGCCGGGGCAGACAAAAGCCAATACCACGTTAGTGGTGGCTGGGATTTGTGCCGGGGAAGGAAGGCCCATATATGTAGCCAGATAATAGGGAAGCCACTTTTTAAAGTTTTGGGTGGTGGCGACGCCGCTGTAGTCCGGAGACTGCAACTGATCCAATCCGGTGGGGGCGCCTTGCGCGATAATCGGACCGGGCGGGAGGATGTCATTGGCATCATCAGTGTACATATGCAACGCCAACCCCATCTGTTTAAAGTTGGAGAGACAGTTGATGGATTGAGCGCGCTTTTTGGCACTGGAAAGGGCTGGCAACAACATCGCAGCCAGAATGGCGATGATGGCGATAACCACCAGCAATTCGATCAACGTGAAGCCAGCCCGGATGGCATTACGCTGAAATATTTTATTTTTTGTCATCATTCGAGAATGGGTTGGTAACTGATTTAAACGGATTTTGGTCCGCAGGCGCACCTCAAGTGCGCCTGCTTTATTACATTATCAGGGATAGACCAAGCGATAAAATTCGTTTGGTTGCTCCGCAGTAATGGGAACGACCGCCAAGTTGGTGAGGGTCGAACCAGCGACGGTGCCCCAATCGCCGGGGTTCGCGCTGATTCCCCTGCTCAAATTATTGGTTTGGACCAATAACCGATAACCGAGATGGTCTGGCGGCCAGCACAATTGCAACGCCCCGGCGCTTTGGACATCGGTGAGGGTGGGTTCTGTCAGGTTGGGTTGTTGTGTGATCGTGACCAAATAATCCATGACGGTAAGGCCGTCCTGGGCGGTTACTTGCACATCGACCACGTTGAAAACACTCAAATTCGTGCTTAATACCAGTGGCGCACTGGTACTACCGGAAGTGATCGGATTAGTGACGCCATCGTAGACAATATTAATGGTGGCGTTGGGGTCAACGCTCGTGGGCGTGATGGCAGGCGCACCACCGTAGACCTCTGAAGCCAAATAACTTAACTGATTGGAAGCAAATGCCGGCGTCAAGGCACCGCTGCTCGAGACCGTCAAAGCGGAAAGATAGGCATTCGTGCTGGGAACGAACACATAATTTAAGATCGTTTCAATTTTGAACGAGGTGATGGTGAAATTCGTCGCAGTCGTGCTTGCCAGGGCTGGACGCAGGATAAACTCATCAAAATTGGTATAGCAGAAATTGGTATCGGTAACCGTCTGCGTGATGTTGCTTCCGTTGGCAAAGGTTGAACCGAGAAAAGTGGTGGTGATCGTGACGTTGGTTGGATTGTTTTCGGTCACGGAAAAAACCAGGGTGTAGCTGGTATTGTCCACAAAGCCAGGATCGTTGGTGGTTCCGCCACCATTGCTGCCGAGCTGCTGTAATTCAGAAGTGCTCGAAAGCTGTGCCTTGTTGTCAACGGAATTGGTATCGGCAAAAGTCTGCAAAGGCGCTTCCCCGAAGGTGGTGCCAAAATTCATGTTTTGCCCATAACCCGTTAGGTTGTTGTTTTCGCCGTTGCCTCCCCCGGTGACATTCGCGTTGTCTCCGGCGTACAATAAGCCCAATCGAAGGGAACGGCTGCTATTCTGCACAGCGGTGCCAAACACAAGAAATTTCACAGTCGCACGAATCGTTTCATTCGGAACCAGTTCAATTGGCGATCCAATATACGCCTCCACGCTATAAGGCGATGGAGCATTTGTGTTCACCGGGGTGGGGGCAAAATAAGTGAAGAAAGTCTGACTGCCGCTGCCGTAACCGACAAAGCTGACCAGATTGGTGGCTGTACCGTCTGCTGTCGGCACACCTTGAACCGCTGCCTTGGTGCCTGTGAACCAGGCGGAACTGGTTGGCAAATTCTGCTCGTTACCATTGCAAAGGTTGTTTGAACCACCGGCGGGCCAGTTCGTCTGCCATTCGATCAAGTTGGTCTGTGAGCGGCCCACAGTGACCAAGGCCAGGAAGATCGAAATAATTATCGTTAGGCGCGTTAACATATTGGTTAAGTTAGTTGTTGGAGTCATCTCGACAATAGCTGAAAACAGCCGTTTGCCTACTCCCGAGATTTGCAAAGTTGTTTGAAAAAAGCGCATTTTACGGTCAGCGGACTTGTCATTCGCGAGCTCTCGGCCTATGTTCGGCCAGCCATGGTGAAGCGACAAAAGCGCGTCCTGCTGGCGCTCGGGTGGTATGATTACCACTTGCACCAGGGGATTGAAAGATTTGCCCGCGAAAACGGGTGGCACCTCTACGCCAACCTCGCCCGCGAGAAGGTGATTCCATGGGGATGGGAAGGCGACGGGGTACTGGCCTGGCTGGGTGCCGGCGATGACCTTGCCGAGTTTGTACTCTCCATCAAAAAGCCAACGGTGGATTTCAGCCTGCGACGGACCCAGTTAAAATTTCCCCGCGTCCTTGAGGACCACGCCCACGCCGCACAGCTGGTGGCCGAGCATTTCCTCTCCCGCGGTTTCGTAAATTTTGCTTTTTACAGCGACACCGACAATTGGTCCTACGAGGAGCGTGGCGAAGGATTCCTGCATGCCCTCAAAGCCGCCGACCGGGCCGTTAACTGGCTTCGCTGGCACAAGTCAGGTGTGGCCACCACCGGCCGAAATGAATGGACGAGAAAACGAAAATGGCTGGCCGCCGAAATGAGACGTGCGCCGAAGCCGCTGGCCGTTTTCGCCGCCAATGACCAACAGGCACTCGACGTGCTCGAATCCTGCGAAAGCGTGGGTATCCAGGTGCCGGAACAGGTGGCGATCATTGGCGCGGAAAATTATCTGCCGGCACCCGAGGCCATGCACACACCCATTTCCAGTGTGGATACCAACCTCGAAATGCTCGGCTACCGCGGCGCCCGACTGTTGAATGATTTAATGAACGGCGAGCCAGCCCCCGAGCAACCCGTCCGGGTGCCAGCCGCAGGCATCGTTGCCCGAAAAAGCAGCGACATTCTGACAATTACCCATCGCGGTGTGGCGCGCAGCCTCCGGCACATATGGGAGCACAGCCACGAACCGATTTGCGTCAAGGATCTGGTAAGCGTGGCTGGGATGTCCCGACGCGGACTGCACATGGCTTTCTGGGAACACCTTGGTCGCACCCCGGGACAGGAGCTGCAACGCGTGCGCATCGACCGCGCCAAGCAACTGCTCGGCGGTTCGGACAATAAAATTGAAACGATCGCGAGCCAGTGCGGCTACCAAAGCGCCAATAGTTTTTGCATTGCGTTCAAACGCGTGACCGGTATGTCCGCCAAACAGTTCCGGGAACAAACCCCGGCGTTTGGACTGGGCCATGCGGTCAGGCACTGAGCGCCCGCATCAAAACGGCCCAAAGGGGGGAAACGATCGCCAGTCTCAAGCCGGAACGACTTCGCGCTGACGGTGGCGCACCGTCCCAGCCCCTTTGCCAGGCCCCAACAACAATGGCTTCATGTGGCGTTCGAAAAGATTTTCCGTCACATTTTTGGCGACCACAGCCTCATGCTTTTTCAGGGCGCTTAAATAACGCTCGCCGAGTTTCGCCGCCACCTTGAAGCTGACGTGGAGCAGCTGACGGAAACTGGGGTTGTAGGCGGGATTGTTCTGATCGTGCCGCAGGGCCGAAACAAACTGTTGTGAAGTCCAGGCATTCACCACTTCAGCGGCGGGCAGCTGCGCCTTGTCTATGTCGATGACACTGGCATACGGCGCACAGAATTCATCCACATGCCCGACCGCATAGGAGTAAATCTCCCGGGCAATTTCCAAGCCATCGCCGCCCGCTTCCGCCAGTCCGATCAATTCCTCCAGCCAGGTGGTGCCCGCCGTCTTGATATGCACGCCGGCATCAAATTTTTTCAAGGCGCGCCGAATCGGTTCATAGATGCTAAACTTGTCGCTGCCGGAATGGATGCTCAACTTTAGCGTGCTGGGCAAGCGGTATTGTTCGATGGCGAAGGCGATGACAGCCAGGTCCTCGTTGAATTCCTTTTCAAACTGCTTCACATCGCCGGCGTAATCCACGCCCTTGTTGAAACGGCCCGAGAATTTCGGGGCGATTGTCTGGAGGGGAATCTTCTCGTCCGCCAGCGCCGCAAGAATGATCAGTAGTTCCAACGGCCGTTGCGGCTGGTCTGTTTCGTCCATCGAAACCTCGGTGATAAACTTCCCCGCACCTTTTGCCCGGGCGATGTGGCGATAGATTTTTCCCGCTTCCTGGACAGCCAGTAGAAATTGCCTGGCGACCCGTTCAACTTCAACGCGCGTGGTTTCAAACGGGGCCGGAATACTCGGAATCAGAACCCGGCCGGAAAGTTCAGGATGTCGGTCAAGAAAATCTTTGATGCAGGCGTCGTCGGCTGGTTGACCAATGCTGTCGGCAACGTCAATCGTAAAAAAATCAGAGTTGGGAATGAATCGATCGACCGTTTGAAGTCGAATATGGTCGGCATCGACATGATAAGGTTTGTTCCAACCCAGCGCCAGCACCGCTGCGTCGGCTTCAGCCCGCGTATCGGCCGGGTCGCTGCCCACAAAAGTATGTTCGCGATTCGATTTATTCCAGACGGGAATGAATTCCGCCCCGAGCTCCGTGGCCAGCAGGCAGGCTTGCAACTGCGCCCTGCCCTGCATGCCAAAGCGATCACCCATGCCAAAGGAGAATTTACCGAGGGGTAGAACATTGCTCATACGGCCTTCAGTTAATACAACACCATCCACCAAGTTGCACGCTCACAAAAACGCATTCTTTTGCAATGTTATTTGAAATTTAGGCATGCCACTTTTACCCCAATCCCCTGCCCAAGCACGGCAATCCGCAATTGTCCAAAGGTATAAACTGGATAAAATGACGCTTAATAATATTAATGCCAAATCAGGTCCCAATTATAGATAAGCAATTCCAAGCTAACCGGGCCGGGCTAGATTGCTGCTGCCAGCCTCGCATTTTCAGCGAGGCGTGCCTGAGCATTTCAACGCCCGAGCGCAGGTAAGGTTTTCCAATCCAAATCCACAATGACAGGAGCCCAGGAAACATGCTGAATGACACGCTGCAGGCTGGGAATTGAATCAGGCGTCCGCATCGCCGAGAGATCGCGCACCCGGACGCTAACGAGGTCGGGGTGCTGGCGCAACTGGTTAAGGATTTCTATGAATCCACGGTAATAATCAAATTGAGTGAGAACCAATTTGGTGGGGCGCAACGAGGTGATTCCCTGATAATCAGCATCGGGCGCGGTGAGCGCGCGGTCGTAATACCAATCTGAATGGATGGGACGCCGGACGCCAAACTCGGAGGCGCTGTAAAGAAACGCGGAAGAAATCATCACGGGTGAGTCGGAGGTCGTGAACGGCGCGAGCTCGGTCCGCAACTCTTCGCGGGTATGCCCATAACTGTTTTTCCAGGCGCAAGCCACTCCCCAAGTGGTCATCCCAACTGCCCGGATTGAAACCACAATGAGGCAGACCGCCAGTAAAACACGCAGCGAAGTTCCCCCCTGAGGCCAAAGCCGCGCAACCAGGGCCAACAGGCCGGCGGCCAGGATAATCTGCAGGTAATGCGTATATCCCACGTAATTGGGAGATATCACGGTCATTGAGAGAATCAAAGTCGTCACTCCCATCACACCTGCTCCCACCAACAAATACAACCAGGTTTCCGGTGGCAATTCCTTGCGGCGCGCATAGATCCAAGGAAAAACTGCCAACGCCAGCAGAAAGACCGGAGCCGCGCGTACCAGCTTGATCAAATCCAGAATATTGGGGATACGAAATCCTTCCGCAGCCGGGGTTTTGTGGCTGTTTTCCAGAAATCCCTGCCACCAAAGCGGGTGAAATTCGATAACCCAGAGCACAATGACGAAAAACAGCACCGCCGCGGCGAAAAAGGGAATGAACAGAAATATCCGCCGCCAGTGCAGCCAGGAAGCCGCACAGGCAATGAATCCGGTTCCGAAATACACTGCGCCGACAATTATTGAGGTGTAAAGGGTTAATAATAAAAGAAGGCAAAGCCCGAGCATGACAGGCAGATTTTTGCCGGGCGTGGAGATTTGGCGCCCAACGAGCCATAGTGAACCCAGGCCCAAAATATGCGCCAGGTCCTCCGGACGGTCGTTGAAAGTAAGGATCAACAAAAAGGCCACCGCCAAGCCATATTGAACGCCTTTAGGAAAGAATCCTCGAACGATCAACACCACCATCAGTGCGCCCATGAAAAACATGACCAAGTGCATGGCCATGATGGAAAGAGTGCCTGCCCCAAACAACAGCATCCACAGCAGCAGTGCGACTTGATAAAGCGGTGGGTAAAGGCTGAAAACCTTGCCGCTGGAAATGGGGAAGGCTTGCGACAAGCAATGGTTAACGTACTGGCCATGCTTGATCCAATTAGCCACTCCGCCGTCAAAAAGAAATGCATCGTTGGAAGGAATTGGCTGGGCCGTGAAAAGAAACAAGCCCAGCCTCCAAAGCAGCACCAAACCAAGGACAAAGAACGGGTCACGCCAGTTGAGTTTCACTGGTGAAATCGTAGTTGAAGTCTTGTCAACGACCAACAAAATCCGCCAGCATGACGCGTGGCTGACACCTCGAACACTCCGCTTGCCGTCGATTTGGACGGCACGCTCATTCGCACCGATATGATGTTCGAATCGCTCGCCCGATGGTTGCGCCGTAATCCGCTCGCCATTTTCCAGATCTTGTGGTGGTGGATGCGAGGGCGGGCCAGACTCAAGCAACAACTCGCCTTGCGCGTGCAGATCGATCCGGCCGATCTGCCTTACAACGAAGACTTTCTGGCCTGGCTGCGGCGGGAGAAAATGGCCGGGCGTATGCTCGTCCTGGCGACCGCCTCGGATTTAAAGATGGCCCTGCCGATTGCGCGGTACGTCGGCATCTTCGACGAAACCCTTGCCAGCGAGGGCAAAATCAATTTGCGGAGCGAGAACAAACTGCGGGCCCTGACACAAAAGTTTGGCGAACGCGGCTTCGACTACGCAGGCAATTCGTCAGCTGATTACGCTGTCTGGCGCGGATCGCGCGAAGCGGTGGTCGTCAACGCCTCGCCGGCAGTCCGGCGCGCCGCCGCAGCTTGCACGAAATTGGGTCCAGTGTTTTGTGACCACTATGTGCCGCTGGCCATCGCCCGCAATTTCGCCAGCGAGCTTTTCTTGAAGAGCGGCTATTTGGTGGCGATCTTCGCCGGTTTAATGCTGGCAAGCGCTTTTCCCAAGCTGAGTTGTGCGGGTTTCGCTTGGGTTGCGCCGGCGCTGCTGCTCTTTGCTGCGCGGGGCAAATCAGGCGGGGATGCGTTTCGCGCCGGTTGCGTTGGGGGCATGGCGTTCTGGCTGGCGTCGCTTTATTGGTTAATGTTGATCCCATACACATTTTTTCCAATTCTTGGGTGGCTCGCGCTAGCTGGCTACCTGGCTTTGTTTACCGGAGCTTGGACCTGGCTGATAGCTCGCTTCAAATTTGAAAACTCCGGCTGGTCCAGCCGCGTCGTCTGGGCCCTGGGCGGCGCGGCGGCCTGGGTTGCGTTGGAAATGCTGAGAGCGCGACTGCTGGGAGGATTTCCCTGGAGTTTCCTTGGTGTCTCCCAATACCGGCTGGTTCCGTTAATCCAAATTTCGTCGGTCACCGGCGTTTACGGTGTCTCTTTTTTGGTGGCTTGGTTTTCCCTTTGCGTTTACTGCGCCGGGGAGATGATTTATCGCAATCCAACCCGGCGTCACGTCTGGCAGGCGGAGATAGCGCTTCCCATGCTGGTTATCGTGTTTTGTTTTGTGGGGGGATTTTTTACGATGAGCCATGAGGCGACGACAGATGACTTCTTGCGGGTCACTATGATCCAACCGAAGATTCCGCAAACCGTCATCTGGAATCCCGACCTGGACGAATCGGGGTTTAAAAAATTTCTCGCCCAAAATGAAATGGCGCTCACGAACGGCACCGATCTCCTGATCTGGCCGGAGTCTGCCGTGCCGGAAATGAGCGTGGAGAACTGCGATGCGATCAGCGCCCTGGCGCGTCGCCATCATGTGTGGCTGATCATTAACGGGGAGGACATGACCACCACCAAGACCGCGACCAACTTCTACAACTCAGCGTTTCTCATCAATCCCAAGGGCCTGCTTGCCGCGACCTATCACAAGCAAAAGCTGGTGATTTTCGGCGAATATGTTCCGTTGGTGAACTGGCTCCCTTTCTTGCAATGGTTCACCCCGATTGTCGGTGGTTGGACACCGGGAGACCGCCCGGTCACGTTTCCAATAACCGGCCTCAATGAAGACGCTGAGGCGCCGACGAATGTCATTTACCTCGCTGCCGGTGGAAAGTTTCCAGGATCAACCCGCCATCAGGTCAAGGCTTCCACGTTGATTTGCTTTGAGGACACCTTCCCCGGTGTCGCCCGCGCGGCCGCCCAGGACGACCTGGATTTCTTTGTCAATCTCACCAATGACGGCTGGTTTGGAGACAGCTCCGAGCAATGGCAGCACATGGCCAATTCCGTCTTCCGTGCCGTGGAAAACGGCCTTCCCTTGCTCCGCTGCGCCAACAACGGGGTAACCTGCCTGATCAACGGGCGCGGCGGCATCGAACAATTATTTCGCGATGCCAATGGAAGTGCATATGGCCAGGGTGCGCTGACGGTAAAAATACCCCTGCTGGCAGCCGATCAAAAAACCAAAGCCACCTTTTACAATCAGCATGGCGATTATTTTGGTTGGGGCTGTGTCGCCGCCACCCTTGGCATGGTCTACCGTAGAATCCGGAATTGAAAAACCGCCTTGTGCAATAGCACAAGCGAGCGATCACTTGAGCAACGCCTCAGCATGTCTTCGGGCTGCCTCGCTTTGTCCGCCCAGCATTCGGGCGACTTCCGTCACCCGGGATTTTTTATCAAGCAACCTGATTTCCGAAACCGTACGACCGTGCTTTGCCTGTTTCGACACCACGTAATGAGCCTCAGCGGACGCGGCCACCTGGGGCAGATGAGTAATGCAGAGCACCTGGCGCCGGGCCGCGATTTGTTTCATTTTTTCACCCACTGCATTGGCGGTTTCGCCGCCAACATTGGCATCCACCTCGTCAAAAACCAAAACAGGAATCTCGTCCTGTGCCGCCAACACCGTTTTCAAGGCGAGCATCACACGAGCCATCTCACCGCTGGAAGCGATGGCGCGCAATGGTCGGGCCGCTTCCCCGGGATTGGGAGCGAATTGAAATTCAATCGTATCCAAGCCGGAGGAATTGAACGCCGGCAACTTGAAGTTGGTGGCGCCGGCGGTTGCGGGTTCGTTGCCAGCTTCCGTCTTTTGATCAATATCAAAGCGGCTCTGCTTAAATCCTAAATCCTCCAACTGCCGGCTCACTGATTTCGACAGTTGCGGAATGACCTTTTTGCGCGCGGCGGACAGGCTCCTGCCAGCTCGTAGAATTTCCGCGTCCAGGGCCTGCAATTCCGCATTCAGACGGACTAATTCCGCATCGCGACTTTCCAGCGAAGCCAGTTTTTTGGCGGCCTCTTCGCCGGCGGCCATGACCTCAGCGAGCGAGCCGCCATATTTGCGCTTCAACGAATTGAGCAGGTTTAGACGCTCCTCGAGTTCCGCCAACCGCGCTGGATCGATGTCCACCTTGTCGGCATAACGAGTTAGTTCGGATTGGAGTTCGCGCAACGTGGCGTTGGCCTGCGCATGCAATTCCCCCAGGTTCGCCGACCCGCTGTCCACGCGGTGGAGCTCCGCGAGCAGCCGGCCGATTGTTCCGGATTGGATAAGCAAAGCTTCATCGCTTTCACTCAATGCATCCAGCGCGGCCTGACTCAGTTGCAACAAGCGCGCCGCGTTGCTGGCCCGCTGAAATTCCATTTCCACAGATCCATCCTCACCGGGCTGCAACCGCGCCGCGGAAATCTCCTGAACTTGAAAGCGCAGAAGATCGAGCTGCTGGGCATAAGTTTTTTCGTCCACAATCAAGGCGGACTTTTCCCCCTCCATGGCACGGCGGCGCTCCACCAGAGCGGCAAAGCCGGACCGGGCCTTTTCCAAGCCGCCGTAGGCATCCAAAATCGACAACTGCTTCGCGGGATGGAGCAAGGATTGATGATCGTGGGGCCCGTGCATGTCCAGCAACCACTCGCCGATGGCCGCCAGCACATTCAGCGTCGTGGGTGAGCCGTTGATAAACTGGCGATTCGTGCCGGCGTGGGTAAACGTGCGCTTGAGGAAAAGTTGATCAGCTTCGCAGGGTTCCAGTCCATTCTCCTCCAGGAAATGCTGGATTCGAGTGCGCAGTTTCGGTTCGGCGATCTCAAAAATCGCCTCAACCGTGCAACTGTCTTCACCCTCTCGGATCAGGGTGCGGTCGGCGCGCTCGCCAAGCATCAGACTTAGCGCGCCAATAATTATAGACTTTCCAGCGCCGGTCTCACCGGTAATGGCATTACACCCCCGCTGGAGTTCCAGCGTCAGGTCGCTGACCAGGGCGAGGTTTTTGATGCGCAACGTGACCAACATGGCCGAACTTTTTCAACTCAATTCAAATTAACTCACAGCGGGTCCGGGAGGCCTGCCGACGAAACAGTGCCGTCCAAATCCGGTTCAATCGTGGCGGAATTGAAACGGTTGACCGCCGCCAACGAAAGCAAAATTTTAATTCCATGTCTGAACCGGTCCCAAATGGGCCATTGACGGGACCCACTTTCAGAATAAACTCCTTGTTCCCCAATACCGGGGATAATTCCTTACCCGGCGGGTGCCGGGGTTCGGAACCATTTTTCCATGTTAATCATTCGAGATCTTAAGATGACATTTGGCGGGCGGACGCTCTTCGAGAACGCTTCGCTGCAGGTGAACTACGGCGAGCGCGTGGCGCTGGTCGGCCCGAACGGCGCCGGCAAAACCACGCTCTTTTCCATCATTCTAAAACAGCGCGAACCCGATGCCGGCACGGTTGAGCGTGATGAATGGACGATGGTCGGTCATCTGCCCCAGGAAGCGGAAACGCTCGGTGATGAGACAGTCCTGGACGTGGCCACCGGCAAGGTCGAGGAACTGCCCCAGCTGGAAAAGCATCTCCATGAGTTGGAAAAGGCGGGCGACGTTTCCAGCCCGGATTATTTGGAGACGCATGCAAAATATGACCGCCTGAATGATCCCGAGGTGGAAACCAAGGCAAAAAAAATGCTCCGCGGCTTGGGCTTCAAGGAGGCGGATTTCCCGCGCCCCGCGCGAGAAATGTCGGGCGGATGGGTCATGCGCGCGCGCCTGGCACGGTTGTTGGTGATGGAACCGGATTTATTGCTGCTGGACGAGCCGACCAACCATCTGGATCTGCTTTCACTGCTCTGGTTGCAGAATTACCTCAAGAATTATTCCGGCGCAGTGCTGTTGATCTCCCATGACCGGGCGTTCATGGACGAAATCATAACCCAGGTGCACGAAATTTCCGAACGCAAGCTCATCGCTTACACGGGAAACTACACCGAATTTCTCAAACAACGCGAGGAACGCTACGAACAACAAGCGGCCGCGTACAAAAACCAGCAAAAAGAAATCGCCGATTTGCAGGCGTTTGCCGACCGGTTTCGCTCCATCCCTTCCAAGGCATCCCAGGCCCAGAGCAAACTCAAACAAATTGAGCGCCTTGAACTGATTGAAAAGCCCACCCCGCCCAAAAAGCCGTTTCGCTTCCATATCCCGCCGCCGCCTCGCGGCGGCCAGCGCGCCATCTCACTCGAAGGCATCCACATGGCGTATGGCGCCACCAAAGTATATTCCGGCCTCGACTTGACGGTGGAGCGCGGCGAACGCACGGTGCTGGTGGGACCGAATGGCGCGGGCAAATCCACACTCTTGAAAATCCTGGCCGGTGTCGTTGAGTTTCAGCAGGGCAAACGCGATCTGGGGCACAATGCCAAGATCGGTTATTTCAGCCAGCACCGCAGTGCCACGCTTGACCCGGAAAAATCGGTGATCGACGAAGTACTCGCCTGTGCTCCGCTGTTGCGTGAGGACGATGTGCGCGGAGTGCTCGGCTCATTCCTTTTTCGGAAGGACGATATCTACAAAAAAACCGCCGTCTTGAGCGGTGGCGAAAAGAGCCGGCTTAACCTGATCAAATTCCTGGTCGATCCGCCGAACCTGTTGCTCATGGATGAACCCACGACTCACTTGGACATTCATACGGTGGAATCGCTCACCCTCGCCCTGGAAAAATACGAAGGCACGCTCGTTTTCATCTCCCACGACGTCCACTTCATTCGGCATCTGGCGACCAAAGTGCTGCATGTGCGAGCGGGACAGGTCACTCCTTACGTCGGGGGTTATGATTATTTCCTGGAAAAGACCCATGCTTTGGACGATGAACGCGCTGCTCTGACCGCCGATTAAGCCTCCGCGCAGTTTTGATTTCAGCGTCAAAACGTTACTGGAGGGAATAAAATAATAGCAAGGCACTTAAATAAAGACATTTGCAATACGTTAACGGGTCGGATTATTCATCTGAAATGAGATTTCAGCTCCTAAACCGGCCCAGCCAGAGAAACCTTATTATTTTTGCAAGTTATTAATTATAAACACAATGTATTATTTTTTGAGCAGGCGATATTCGTTCGCTTGTTAATTTTGGGTTAAGAAATCGGAAAAAAAAACCAGTGAACGATAAATATTTTTATAATATTTTTAACCGAAATTTAACAACCGCCACAAAAACAGACCCGTTTAATATAATATAAATATCTTATTTATAAACCATTACACATCTTTTTTACCGGCGTTAAAAAAAGTGCAAAAACGATGAATTTTTTTTGAACAAAATAAAAACTGCAAGGTCAGATATCTGTTGAGTGGTTAGTATTGATTAGGGGTTTGGGTTAGGGGCCTGACTGTTTTTAGGGTTTCAGTCAGGCCCCTTTTTTATGTCCAGAATTTGCCGAGCCACGCCTCTTGCCTCACCCCCTCGAATTCCCTTCTTGCGTCGCGTCTTTTTGAGCTTAAAATTGCCCGCTCAAATATGAATTATAAAATTTCTCACCGAGCGGCATCCCTGGCACCATCGCTGACCTTGGCCATTGATTCCAAAGCCAAGGCCATGAAAGCCGCAGGAGAGGATGTCGTGGGTTTCGGCGCCGGGGAACCGGATTTTGACACACCTCAACATATCAAAGATGCTGCCGCCAAGGCACTTGCCGCTGGATTCACGAAGTACACCCCCAGCAGCGGCATTCCGGAGTTGCGCGAAGCCATCGCTGATAAATTCAAGCGCGAGAACGGTTTAACCTATAAACCCTCCCAGGTGATTGTTAGCTGCGGCGGCAAACACTCCTGCTACAATGTCATTTTAGCCACCTGCGAAGCCGGCGACGAAGTCATCATCCCCGCGCCTTATTGGCTGAGCTATCCGGAAATGGTTAAACTCGCGGGTGCCAAGCCGGTAATCATCCAGACGTCCGATAAAACGGAATTCAAAGTCACGCCGGAGCAATTGCGCGCGGCGATCACGCCCAATACGCGGTTGTTTGTTCTGAATTCGCCCAGCAACCCGACCGGCAGCGTTTACACGCCGGAAGAAGTCAAAGCGCTGGGTGACATCTGCGTGGAGAAAAACGTCCTCATCATGAGCGACGAGATTTACGAGCACCTGCTCTACGACAATGCGAAAGTCAAAAGTGTCGCCAGTTTTTCACCCGCGCACCAGGAACACACTATCATTGTCCATGGATTTGCGAAGGCATGGAGCATGACCGGCTGGCGGTTGGGTTTTCTGGCCGCGCCAGAACCCATCGCCAAAGCGATTGACGCGGTGCAATCACACAGCACCAGCAATCCGACCTCCTTTGCCCAAAAAGGCGGTGTCGCCGCCCTTACGGGGCCGCAGGATCACTTGAAAACGTGGCTGGTGGAATTCGACAAGCGCCGCCGCTATGCGCATGCCAAGCTGAGTTCCATGCCTGGGATCACCTGCGTGAATGCGCGAGGGGCTTTCTATTTGTTCCCCAACATTTCTCGCACCGGGCTGAAGTCCTCCGAATTCTGCGCCAAATTGCTCGAGCAGGAAAAAGTGGCTGCTGTTCCCGGCATCGCATTCGGCGCAGACGATTACATCCGTCTCAGCTACGCCACCGGCTTGACTAACATCGAAAAAGGCCTGGATCGCATGGACAAATTCTGCCGCAGCCTGGCGAAGTAAGATTTAAAATCGCTTAATCGATCAGCAAAGCCGCGAGTTAAACTCGCGGCTTTTTTATTTCGAGACTCGCTGCATTTGAATCGTTCCGGCATCCAGTTGGCCGGTAGGCGGGTCAGCGGGCACAGTGACCGAAATTTCGGGGGCGCTCATTCCCTCGAACGGTTTGCCCGCCGGTGCAGGCAAAATGGCGAAGGCGGACAGGGCATATGTTCCTGGCGGAATGTCATCGACCGCGTAAGAACCATCGGCATTGGCCGCCAGTGGAAAGCGAAGGGCGGTACGGTTAAACGCTTTTAATTGCGGCGATTGATAATACTGCTGGATTAAGTCCGGATGTCCGACAATTTGGGGAGGAAGTGGCGGTGGCGGTGTGTGGAGGGTCACCATCATCTGCTGCATATTTGCGGGCGGGCTGCCATCGGGCCATTGAATCGTTGCCGTTACGGTATAACCACGGTTGCCAAACGTGACCTGGGTCGTTTGGCCCGGCAGAACATCCACCTCCGTTTTATCTCCATGCATCCATGAAACACCACCGAGACTTGCCTCTGCGCGAATCAACCGGACCAGATAATGTTTCCCCGGCGGCACCGTGGGAATAACGAATTTGCCCTGATCATCCGACGTCACTTGAAAGGCCATAAAGTCAGCACTGACTGATTCAGTTTTGTCATCAAACAAGTCGAACAGGTATTCGCGCCCGGCAACTGGCTGCCCTCTGGACAAACAGGTGCCTTCAATTCGCCCCCAAGCCTGCAGGGTTATGATTGGGTTGGTTTGCAAATCGACCGGCGTGGTTTCGGCGTAACCGTCGGGACTGGCCACCAGTATTTGGGTCACGGCCCCATCAGACGTCAGGTTAAAATGTCCTGAACTGTCAGTTTGCAATAAATTTACGGACGATTGGTCTTTGGAAAAACTGCCAGGTAGCAACCTCAATTGTGCACCGGGGCTGACGAGACCCACGTCAGCGTTTGCCTCCGGTAGTCCATCGGGAGTAATTACTGAGACTGAAAGGGTAACCGCGCGATGCAACGCCACATCGAGCTGAACACTCCCCTCATCCGGACCAATAACCCGGGAAACCAGCGACTGGTACCCGTCTGCCTCGAACTTCAAGATATAACCCGGATTGGCGATTCCGCTGATGGCAGCTTCTTCCAGGGTATTGCTGAACTGGCCATTGGAAAACTCAGGCCAGAATCGGGCTATGGAAGACCAGTGCCCATTAGTTGGGCCTGAGATATAATCTATCTGCGGCCAGCCGATCCCCATGCGAAAATGCGGTATGACCTCGCCGGAATCCGCATCACGAACCGTCCCGGAAATCACGAGCGCGGGATGCAGCGTGACGGCATGCTCGGCGCCGTCAGCTTGAAAATAAAAATCTTCCGACCGTAAGAAACCAGGCGCGGAAAATTGAAATTTTAATTCACCAGCGGGTGCGTTGGTCCAGACAATGTGACCCGTAAGATCGCTTTTCCCGTTAAAATCAACCTGAGCCCTTTTTTCACCATAATGGGGTGAATTAATTGCCCCTTGATTAAGACAATCCAACCAGGCACTGGCGTTAGGAATGGGCAAACCCTCTGAATTTTGCACCAGAACATCCAACGTGCCACCTCGGGTGAGCACTATCTGATAAGGGTTTGTACTGTTAGTGGTGTTTATTTCGATGGTGGTGTTCGCCAGGCCGGGAGCCGAGCCGGTCAGTAAACTATCGCCGGGTTTGCAGCCCACGATGGTGAAATTTCCCTGGTTGTCGGCAACGCTTTCGCGCTTGTCGGAAGAGCCGATACTAGCAACGAACACATTTGCTCCGGGCACCGGATTACCGAATGCATCCACCACGGAACCGGTAATGGTCACGGCGGTTCCCAGCTTGAAAAAATAGGTTCCGGCGCGCAATGCCTTCTCGGCCGAAGGATCGCGTCCCACGAAAATCAATGGGGAATCTACATGGCCGGAATCCTTGGCGCTGCCATAGAGGCGCCGGATCATGTCCTTGGCGATGCGATTGATTTGCCAGTGACCGTCCGTGTCGGTGGTCGTTTGAATCCACCCGAATTGATGGCTTTCCGGCAAAGCATCCACGAGCAGAGCGTCTTCATGATTCCAGCCGACTTGCGCCCCGGCAATGGGCACACCATTCGCATCCACCACTTGGCCACCGATGAGTACGGCTGGGGCCAGATGCAGATTGTATGAGGGTGGAATAAAATCTCCATGACCAGGTTGCCATTCTAATCGGGTATCGGCATAGCCATCCAATCGCGTGGTGAGTTCCAGATCCGTGACATTTGAAGGATACGTGACCTCGCACCAGCCGTTTTTGTCAGAAAAGAACTGGCTGCTCTCAAACCCGCTTTTGGACCAGCACCGATCATCGATTGTGACACCCCCAACCGGCTTGCCGGTTTTTGGATCGTCCAAATGAATAGCAAGACGGGGCTCCATTAGCTTGATGGTGTCAGCTGTCTGACCGGCTTGGGTGTTCGCATTTTGAATCGTGGCTCCGACGGCCGCAGCGACCGCATTTGGACCTGGGTCGGGCGGCAAATGGAGTTGATGATGGTTCCCCCGCTCTGCCAACAAATGAATTGCAAACGGCAATACCACCAAGGCGGTCACCGCTGCCGCAATCAGAAGCTTGGCCAGCTTGTTACCCAACAGACTCACGGTTCCTCCTCCGGCAGCGGCGGCGGAGCCGGTAAGCACGGCCTGGGAAATGCGGATGGCCAAACCAGCCGGGGCGACCGACATGGCATATCCCGACAACGTGGTGGTGATGGCGGCGGCGGTGGAGGTGATTTTCCGCCGGGCCAGGCCGAGGCGCAGTTTATCCAGGGCCCGTTCCACCCGCATACGCGCGGTGTTTTCCTGAACCCCCAGGCGCAAGCCGATTTCCGCCAGCGGGCAACCTTGAAAAAATCTCAATAAAATCGCCTCGCGATCTTCCTCATCCAATTCGCTCAAGGTGTCATCAATAATCGGGCGCAGCTGTTCCCAATCCGGCGCGGGACCTTCGGACTTTAAAAGTTCGTTCATGGCAAAGGATTCCTGTTCCCGAAGGGATCGGCGTTGTTCCGTGCGGCGAAGGTCGGACGCCGCATAGCGTACGCTGGTATGCAGCCAGCCGGCGATGGAGGTATGATTGGTCAGGCGCGACGCTTTTTTGGCCAGGCTGGCAAAAACATTTTGGGTGATATCTTCCGCAAGATGGGAAGCGCCGTTGACCTGCCGCAAGGCAGTTGAATAGACCAGGCCGACATGTCGGGCGACCAATTCGGTGAATGCCCCTTCCGAACCTTCGTCGACATAAGTCCTTAGCAATTCTGAGTCGTTTTGCGTCATCTTACCCATTAAACAGCCGCCAGGCCGAAAAACGCACAAAAAACAACTAATTTTTGCAGTGAATAACCTGTGAATAAAAATGTGAATAGAAGTTCACATTTCCGTCACATTCCCGTAACACGCGTAGAATACAGTTATGGTGCGACTATGAAAAAAATCCTCATACTGACGGCCGGGTTTGACGATGGACATCACGTGGCCGCCCGCAATTTGCGGGACGCCATTGAGTTGCTGGACGAAAATGCGCGCGCGGAGATTTTTGATCTTTTCGCGGACGGTCGTGGTGCATTTTCGGTTTTGTTTCACAAAACCTGCCTCAGCCTGGCGCAATATGCGCCGATTTTATGGAATGGTCTGCGTTCAATGCCGGATGAAACCGCCGCCATGGAACGGCAATTCGGCGGATTTGCCCGGATGCACGACCCGCTGGAAAAAATCCTTTTGGAGACCCAGCCGGATTGCGTGGTCTCGACCAGTCCTGCTTACGGCCACTTGATTGAGAAGATTTATCGCAGCCACCGCGAACGTCCCTTTCGTTTTATCACGGTTATTACCGAAGCCTTGGAAGCCAGCCCGGCCTGGTTTCGCGCTCCGAGCGATCTCTTCTGCGCCGCGAATGAGTCCGTCGCCGATTCTCTCCGGGTTGGCGGGGTGCCGGCAGACAAGATCAAGGTCCTGGGGTTCCCGGTCAGCCCGGAATTTGCCCAATCGAAGGGAGACCTGCCCACACCCAGCCTGAATGAGGCTCGCCGCATTCTTTATCTGGTTCATTCCGGTAAGAAAAAAACGGGCAAAGCCGTGGAACGTTTGCTTGAGCAGGCCGATGTGAATGTAACCGTAGTTTCGGGCCGTGATGCCGACTTGCGAGCCAAATTGATTGATCGTTTTCGCGGCGATGAGCGGCGCGTCCAGATTCTCGGCTGGACCAACCAGTTGCCGGATCTGCTCCGCAACCATCACCTGGTCATTGCCAAGGGAGGCATGGCGGTGCACGAAGCCATTGCGGCGCGCTGTCCCATCATCGTGAACCACGTTGACACCAGCCAGGAAGAAGCCAACGCCAAGCTGGTGAAGAAATCGCGCATCGGGGCGGTGGTGGAAAAAAACCGTGAAGCCGCGGAAATGGTGGAGCAAGCCTTCGACAAGCGAGCCGAGCTTTGGAATGAATGGCGGCGCAATCTAAAAAAAATTTCCCGGCCAGATGCCTCGCTACGGATCGGTGAACTCGTGCTGGGCGAAGTGGAAAAAGACCGGCCGTCCCGCAAAGTCACCCAGGTGTTTGACCACACCTCGGAACGAGTCATGCGTGCCACACCGCAACGCAACGGCGGCAGCCCGCAGATGTTGCTCTGTGATTTTCACATCCACACCAATTATTCCGACGGCAAAATGAGTGTGCCGGAGATTATCGATTTCTACGGCGAACGCGGCTTTGATTGCATCTGCATCACGGATCATCTAGCCGATCCCCGCCGATTGCTGGGGAAAATCTCCGAGCTGTCCAATTTGACCCTCCAACCGGACCAGGTCACAGAATATTTTGCCGTGATTGAACGCGAACGCCAACGCGCCTGGCGGCGTTACAAGATGCTGGTGATGACCGGCATCGAGTTCAACAAGGACGGCCTGACCAGCAAGACTTCAGCCCATCTGCTTGGCATCGATTTAAAAGCGCCCATCAATGCAGCCCTGGACATCCCGGAAACCATCGCCAAGATCCATGAGCAGGGTGGTTTGGCCGTGGCCTCGCACCCGCATGTCATGAAAAGCGAATGGGGCAAAAACACCCTGTATCTCTGGGAAAACCAGGAAAAGTACGCTCCGCTGATCGACGCTTGGGAAATCGCCAATCGCAACAACATTTTCAACGACATTGGTTTAAAACGGTTGCCGTTCATCGCCAACAGCGATCTTCACAAGGCAAAACATATTTATTCCTGGAAAACGCTGATTCATTGCGAGAAAGATCCAGAGACTATCAAGCAGTGCATCCGCCGGAATGAACACGTCGCCATTACGCTGTATCGCGACTTCGCGTCAGCCCCGGGCCAAAGTCTGCGGCACAGCTTTGATTCCAAGTTGGCAGTCGCTCAGGCCAGCACCGCTCCCGCAGCTTTGACGGCGGCTGAGTAATTCGGTTTCTGGTTTGCTGATCGGCATCATTTTACGCTCCCGCCTTGGGGTTGGGGGCGCGGGTGATCCGGCTGGCTTCAATCCGCCCGCTACTTCCCTTCATTTTTGTTGTGGAAAGATTGCGCGGTTTAAACGAAATTAGCTTCATGGCACAAACAGAGAACAACGGCGCATCACCGGCGGCCTTGGAAGAGATTCAAAAAAACTGGAATCAATTCACCTTGCGGATTGAGAAACTCGAGACCATCAATGCCGCCTTGGAGCAGGATAACCACAATTTGCGCCGATTGCTGGGAAATACCGTTGAATATCGCAAGAAATCGCACACCGAACTGGTCAACCTTGTAACCACCCTGGTCAGCAAACTTCCTTTCAATGATCTGGGGGGCATCATCACGCGCCTGGTGGAACACAACAACCAGGTCGCGGAAATTTCCGCCGCGTTGATTGGAGGCAAAATGGAGGAAGGTCAGCTCCAGCCGGCCGTCTTAAAATTATTGGACAAAACCAAGCGCGATTTGGCAGCGGCGGTGAAACCGCTGGTGGATGAACTCATCCAATTGGACACGCCCCTCGAGCGATCCATGCTGGAATCGCTGGTCGCCCAGCCCGAAAACTTTTTCAAGCCCGCCGTGGTCCGCGCCAGCCGCTGCTATATCAAGGGCCAGGTTCCGCGCGAACGCATCGTCCGCGAATTTGGCGAGCCGGCCCTGATTTTCTTCAAGGATCTGACCACAGATATAAAGTACAACCCTCGCCCCAAACCAGAGGAAATCGTCCTCGGGTTTGCTCCTGATTTTGACACTTTACTGACGCAAAACCCGGCAGCCATCGGGGATAAAAAAGGCCAGTTGTTGACCCTGCACCAGAAAATCAAGGACAGCAAAGCTCCACCGGAGCGCGCACGCACCCAGAAAACTGCTTTTCTTAAATTATCCTTCATCCTGGAAATGTTGCATTACTACCAGAATCAAAACACCGAATCTCCGGATGCGGTTTTTGCGCAGCGGTTGCCGCCATTGGTTGAGCAACTGGTCATCACCGGGGAAAAAGATCCACTCGATGAAAAATTGATCGTGCAGGCGGAATCCTTGCTGGACTTCGTGATCAACCAAGATTACCGGATGGCAATCATCAACAACCTCGGCAAATCCGGCGGCATCGTAAAAACACTGCGGCTGGTTCTCGCCCTGCGAATGGAGAAAGTACCGGAACCCGATGAGGCGGCAGTGGAAATGGCCAAACACCTGATCCAGCCGGAAAAAGTTCCTGCGCTCGAGGCGGTAGTGCCAGTGCTGCGGCTCACCCACCCGAAGCGGCAACGCAAGGTCATCGAAGCCATTCTGGGAACCGACCGCATTGGCAAAGTCGACGCGGAAAATTTGGGCAAAGCCGTCGCCAGGGAACTGGGCATTACGGATTTCGAGAGCATTTTCAAAAAGGAAGGAGCACATTCACCGGAGAAAGAGAAGGAAATGGCCTGGAACAGCATCAAGGATCTGATTGCCAGTCGGGCAAGTCCCAACGAAATCACCGCCGCCATTCGCAAACGTCTCCACGCCAAATACGATGGCGACGAACTCAAATCCTGCTGGCTGACGCTGGCAGAATCGGATGCCATGTTGCTGGTCCGGGTTTTCTGCCTTCTGCCCTACCTGCCTGACGGCCAGACAGACCCCATCGCCCGGGCGGTTTTGGAATCGTTTGTCTCCCGGCTGACCCACGAGAAATATCTGGAGACCTACCATAAAGTGGTGAGCGCCTTGCGGAATCTTTTCAAAGTGAAAGCCGACAGTCCCGCGCTGGTTAATTTCGTTTCGCTGGTGCGCTGGGTTGATCCGTCCGCCGCCGAGAAAATATCGCGGGATGTGGGCATGGCACCGGCTCGCGCCTGAACGCACAACCTATATTTTACCAGAATAGACACGGGCATTGCAGGCGAGGACCTTTCGTTCGCAGAGTTCCCTCAAGTGTGGCTTTGAGTTTTCTCCGCTGATTTTTTCTTTTGGCATTCCTAACTGGGAAGGGTCGCTCTTAAATCTCGAGAAAATCCCGCTGGAGCACCTGCATTAAGTCGCTCACAGCCATTATCAATTCCCCGCGATTCTCCGAACTGCTTTGCTCCGAAAAATCGACGGGGGCGCTCATGGCGGCCTGATAACGGTACGTCAAAGCCATGTTCAGGTCATTTTGACCATTCAACAGTAGCAGTTCCCGGACACGTTCGGTCTTGGATTTGGCGGAGGCTATTCTTTTCAAGGCAGCGGGCACCGTCATTTCACCACCATCCACCTTTTTCAACAAGCCGCACTCAAAGGTCCGGCAACGCCTCGGTCGGTCGTCATAAACCCGGCAATTCTTTCCATCAAAACACGCGCAGGGTTGGGAGAACGAGAGTTTGCGCAAACCTTTTTTCTCCACTTGCAGCCCGAATTTTTTCAATTGTGCCGCATCATCACCCGCACGCAGCTCCACGTCCGCAAAGAGCGTGCTGTCGCAGCACAAACCGCATTGCCGGCACAATTGTTCGATCCCGTTCATTGACTGAAGGATAATCCAGGTGATGAGCGTGTTCGAATTTATAATCGCAACGTGGTTCCAGCCGGCGACCCTGGCTTCCGGCAGTTCAAATGTTTACGTCGACCCCTGGCGATTCCGCACATAAGATACGCGCAACATTTTTATGCTATTTAGTCCGTTGCCAAACCTTGTTATCCCTGTGTCATGAACCTGACGTTGCGTCTCCGTTTTACGACCAAACCCGGACAATCATTATGGGTGGCCGGGGAAGGTTCCCTGCCGGCGCAGTTGCCAATGCACTTTCTGGATAATGAATCCTGGCAGGTGAGCCTCAAGCTGACTGCCGTTCAGGCGCAATACCCGCTAGTTTACTCTTATGTTTTGCGCAGCGACGACGGTTCCAAGGTCACGGATTGGGGGCGAGACCGGGCCTTTATCCCGACTGAATACCACGCCGAAGATTTACTGGTAATTGATTCCTGGAACGCCGCGGGATTCACCGAGAACGCCTTTTATACCGAGCCCTTCAAACGGGTATTGTTTGCCCGGAACAATGCCAATCTCAGTCAGCCCCCTAAAAAGAGTGCAACCCACACTTTCCGGGTAAAAGCTCCGCTCTTGAAGAAAGGGCAGACCCTTTGCCTGCTTGGGGACGGTCCCCTCCTGGGAAATTGGGAGACGCAGTCACCAATCCTGATGAGCCGACAATCGGGGCAGGATTATTTTAGCGTCCAACTGGATCTGCGCGGACATGCGTTTCCGTCCGGTTACAAGTACGGCCTATTTGACGTCGCCGGCATGTCATTCTTGGGATTCGAAACGGGCATCAACCGGGTTTTGGCGGACGGCACGGCCACGCACCGACACACCATCGTCAATGACGGATTTGCCCGGTTGCCGGCAACCCCCTGGCGCGGGGCCGGAGTGGCGATCCCCGTTTTCAGTCTGCGGAGCGACAACGGCTTCGGCACCGGAGAATTTCTTGACCTTAAAGCCTTGGCCGATTGGGGCAAGAAAGCGGGTTTAAAACTTATCCAGCTGTTGCCTGTCAACGACACCAGTGCGACGCATACCTGGAAAGATTCTTATCCTTATGCGGCGATCTCGGCTTTTGCACTGCATCCCCTGTATTTAAATCTCCGCGCGGTGGCCAACGCGAAGAATCAGCGCCTATTGAAGGCACTTGAACCGGAGCGCCTGCGGCTAAACGCCCTGCCTGAAGTGGATTACGAGGCCGTTATGCGGGCCAAGCTCGGCTTACTCCGCGACATCTTTCCTTCACAGAAAGCGGCCACGTTCCGGGGCAAGGATTACAACTCTTTTTTCGGTGAAAACCGGCATTGGCTGGTGCCTTACGCGGCATTCTGTTGCTTTCGCGATCAATATGGCACGCCGGATTGCCGCAGCTGGCCCGAGCATCAGGAATATGATGAGCGCATCATTGAACAACTTGCGGAGACCAGCGACGCGATGGCGTTTCACTTTTTCGTCCAATTTCATTTACACCAACAGCTCAGCGAGGCCACGGCGCACGCGCACGCGGCCGGACTGGTCGTCAAAGGGGATATCGCGATTGGGGTTTATCGTTATGGAGCGGATACCTGGCAATCGCCCGAGCTCTTTCACATGGACTGCCAGGCGGGCGCGCCGCCCGATCCTTTCGCGGCCAAGGGACAGAACTGGGGTTTCCCCACCTATAACTGGTCGCGCATGGCAGCAGACGGTTTTGGCTGGTGGAAGCAACGCTTCACCCAGATGGGCAATTATTTCGACGCCTTCCGCATTGACCATATCCTCGGCTTTTTCCGGATCTGGACCATCCCGACGAACGCGGTCGAGGGTATCCTGGGGCATTTTGTTCCGGCCATCCCTCTCACCACGGATGAGTTTATCAAGCTAGGCGTTCACTATGACCACAAGCGTTTCACGCAACCTTTCATCACCGAGGCCGTCCTGACTGAGATCTTTAGCGACAAGGCGGCGCAGGTCGGTAAAACCTTTTTAACGGCTCAGAGCCATGGGAATTATACCTTAAAACCCCAGTTCGCCTCCCAGCAGGAGGTGGAAAAGCATTTCGCAACCCTTCCTGCAGACGAACGTCACGCGCGATTGAAAATCGGCCTTTTCGATCTGATCAGCAACGTCATCCTGCTGGAACGTGAGGGAAAACTTCATTTTCGGTTTGCCATGGAACAAACGCCGTCTTTTCAGCACCTTCCGGCCGGCGCCCGGGCGGCATTGAAGGACCTGTACGTGGATTATTTTTTCCGGCGCCAGGACGAATTCTGGAAAAAGGAAGCGTGGCAAAAACTTCCCGCGTTGAAACGCGTCACGAACATGCTTATTTGCGGCGAGGACCTCGGGCTTGTGCCCGCGTGCGTGCCGGAAGTGATGCGGGACCTTGGTTTCTTGAGTTTGGAAATTCAGCGAATGCCGAAGGCGTTTGGCATGGACTTCTCGCGTCCTTCCGACGCGCCGTACTTGAGCGTGGTCACGCCCTCAACGCATGACATGAGCACCATTCGCGGCTGGTGGACAGAGGACCGCAAATTGACCCAAACCTTTTTCAACCGCGAATTAGGCCAACCAGGCGAGGCACCCGCGGAAGCCTCGCCGGAGGTCGTGGCCGGAGTACTGCGCCAACATCTGGCGTCGCCGGCCATGTGGAGCATTTTTCAATTGCAGGATCTGTTGGGCATGGATGGACAGCTACGCCGGCCGGACGTGGCAACCGAACGCATCAATATTCCTGCCAATCCGATCCATTATTGGCGGTACCGAGTACACTTAAAGCTGGAAGATTTGCTGGCCGCCGATGAATTCAATAGAAACCTGGGAAAAATGATCCAAGAAAATGGCAGATAAGGCAGCGGGAGATAAAAAAGCCCCGGTTTAAAAAACCGGGGCTTGGCGAGTGCGTCTAGGGTAGTGTTGGTTTAATTGCGACGACGGATACCGGCCAAGGCGGCGATGCCACCCGCGACCAGCGCCAGGTTGGCAGATTCAGGCACAGCCGTGTAGGTTGCAAATGAGGTTTCCGTTTGTGTCCCGTTGTAGCCGTTTAAACCGTTCACAGTGCCGCCGATAGTTTCGGCTGAGCTGTACCCGCTCGTGGAAACCTCCAAGCCGAGGAAATCAAAACTCTGACCGGCTCCTGGAGTCAGTCCGATTTGCGAGAGACTGAACGAGAAATCGTAAACGCCCGCGTTGTCACCACCGGTCGGAGACAGGTAGGCACTACCTTCGTAGGGCAAACTGCCGGATGCCAGCTGCCAAACCCCGCCAAAATTGACACCGCCGCCGGGTGCCAAGGCAATCGCATAGTTGGGCGCAAAACCACTGGAGAAAATCAGAATGCTTTGGCTGCCGGGACCGCTAATCTCGGAAATGGCAGTCCGGAGCTGATCCGCGTTGTCGTTCAAAACCGCCGTGGAGCCGATTCCACCAGCGCCCGATTGAACGTAAAGGACCAGCGCATTGCCATAGAGGGGTGCGGTCGTGGTGAGGGCACCGGAAACCGTCGTGCCATCGTCAGTCAATAACAGGCTACTGAGGCCCACACCACCGCCGAAGCTGGTGTTGCCATTGCCATTGTAAGTGGCAGCCAAAGTTGAATAGCCAGTGCAGACAACGGCAGCAAGTGCCGTGAGACATACTTTAGGAGTGTTCATTATGCTAGAGGTTACTAATGTTACTTATTTTGGTTAGGGAATTAACGGGGAGACCCTATTTCTTTTTTCAAAACAATTCCATCGCATCTTCATGCGGTCAGGGAGTTTCTTCAAAAGCTCTACGGAATCAGCTCGATTTCGTAGAACTTCTGGGAAGCCGGATTGGGATCATAGAACGAAGCCGTGGATCCCGTTCCGGGAATCAGCCCGCTGATGGGCAGGAAAGGCTTGGCGAGGTTCGTGGTGGCGAGCACCTGATAATTGACTCCCGACAAACTATTCCAGATGACCAGTTGGTTGTTGCTGAGGATGCCGCCGATCTGCAACGGCGGGGCCACGACGACACTGCGCGCGTCGCTCACCGGCGGGAACGTGTTGGTGTAAATGACCTGAATGATATTGGTGCCGACGATGGGATTGCTCCAGTTGTAGAGGAGCGCTTTGTAGCCCGCGCAGCCGGCCACGCTACTCTTGGGGCGGAGGATATAGGAGGATTGGGGCTGCAAATCGCCGTTGATGAGCAAGTTGAAATTTGTGACGAATGAACCGAGGGTGGCGCTGAAGCATGCCTGAAGAACATAAGTTGTGTTGGTGCCAGTGTAGGCGAGCACGGTGTTGTTGGTGGCCGGGCTGGAAATAAACACGGTCTCAACCGGTGCCAGCGTATTGACAGTGGTGCTGAGTAATTGATAGCGATTCGTCAACACTCCAGAAGCATAATCGTTTAATTTCACGTAGATCGTTGCCGTTCCACTGGGCGGGATGTTCGTGTAGACGAAACGGAATTCCTGCAGATTTGTGGGGTATTGCAAATCGAGCGTCTGGCTGGGAGTGACCTGGGTGGCATAGGCATAAGAAGGCTGGCCGTTTGTCCCGTTTCCGTTGCCATTTAGCTGGCCGGTGACACCATCATCGTTATTGGGATTGCTGTCCTGGATGTTGAACTGAACGTTGGCCACAGTACTGTCCGCCCGAACCACCACCGTATAACCCGGAGTAGTGAGATTGTTGCCAGCGGAGGGATAAACGATCACTCCGGAAGGCAGCGGTCCGGCATAATAAAATGTCTGGAGAAAGGTGTTGTAAACGCTGGACTGCCCTGGCCGCGGCAGGAACGTGCGCGCGCGCGAAACGTGGAAGCCGGATTGCAGCCCAATCATCATGTTATTCGTGTTTAAATCGTTATGCAGCCACACGGGGACTGACGCCGGATTGAAATTAGTGATGGCAAATTGCGTAAGCCCGAACAGCTTGGAGCCGGAGGATTCTGCGTCGGAAATGGTTCCAATATCCTGACCCGGATAGGCGCTGCCGCCACTGAACAAGCCGATTTTATAATTCACCTGGGTCCCGCTAGTCTGGCCGGGGATGGTGCCTTTCCACCATCCCACATTGCCCTGGCTGACATCGTTGGTGACGAAATAGCCCTGCGCCACCTGGGTCGTGCCTTTGCCGTAGCCAAACGCGCCGTCCGGCGTGGATCCGTCGGTAGTGTAATAAATGAAGCAAGTATTCACCTGGGTGTCGTAGCCGACTTTCACCCACAAATCCACTGACTGGCCAGAGCCGGGATTTGCCGGATTCTTTTGCGTGGGCGGATTCGCGACCAGGGAGGTCACGATATTGGTGGGGTCATGGTAGACCCAGTCTGCGGTCTGGTTGGTGATACCCTGACCGTAACCAGCACCCGGAATCACACTGAGGGCGCCGCCCACGTTAAATGAATAGGTTTCGGCCCCAGCGGAAACAATATTGTTGCTGGCAACATTTCGCGCGGCGAATTTTTCCGGCCCGTTACGGAATTGAAACGCGGCCTGTTCGTAACCCAGAAAAACGTCATCCGCAACTCCCGGGGGATTATCGCGGAGATCCACGAAATTCGTAATGGCGCTGGTGGTCGCTCCCAGGCCCATCTGGCTGTTTAGATCCATGCCGCCATCGAGCTTGATCAACGTGTTCCCGGCCGAGGCATCGCTGCGGGCAATGATATCAAAAGGCGCATTGGTGACGATCGGCAGGTCAATCGCGTAGGTCAGATTGGAAACATTGTTGCCCGTGATCACGTTGCCATACGGGTCCACGCTGCCGCGCATTTTGAACGGAAAAAGCGGATTATAATTTGGATCACCGTTGGTGCCATCCGTGCGGTAGACGGTCAAGTGCGGCACCTCGACACCGTTTTGCCGAAAGACAATCGCGTTGGTGGAAGGATTGGCCTGGCTCGCTTGCGGCCATTGGTAGCCGTACATCACCCAGGCATCACTAGGCAGGGTCAATTCAATCGCGCCCCCGCCACTGGGAATCGTCTGTCCACCGACATAAATCAAGCGCTGTGTCGGGTCGGCAGCATTCGCTGAGCTCTGTGCCGCTGACAAACTGGTCGTCGCCCCGTGCACAAGCAATTTCTGATAGGCCCGGCCTCCGGTAGGCGAGGAACTGGCCAGCTGAACCAACACCGATCCGGGCGCAAAGCCCACACAAATCCCCAGACCGCGGGAATTGGAAACGGCGGTGGAGGTGGTGTTGGAAGGATTCAGGTAATAACCATCACTGGTACGCGTGACGCCGTCATCAAAGGAGATGTCACCCGGATAGGATGTGTCATCATTCAAACCCAGCAGCACGACGTCCTGTGTCTGGGGCTGGGCTGCGTTTCCTTCGCGATAATCATAACGCTCAAACATCACCACATTCTGGTCACTCCAGCGCGACCAGGTACCGCCGCGGGAAAGTTGGTTGTGAAGATACATGGTGTCCGGCATGGTATTGTCGCCAAACTCGCCAAGATAATTGGCGTACGAAGCAATCGGGGTGTTACCGCTGAAGTTGTGGTTGAAACCATCACTGTAGACCATCGGCAAGCCTTCGTGCAGGAAGTCATAGGCATTCTCAAAGCCTTCATTGGCGGGGCAGCAACTGCCAGGATCTTGCGACTGCACCAGATTGACGGCTTGCATCGCGCTGAAATTGCCGTTGGCATCGCAGTTACTTCCCGGCGGGATGAAGTCACGACCGTCCATGCCGGACATCGACGTTCCGCTGAAGATGTTGTTCATCTGGCTGAACAGGGGAAAGTTCAGGAGCCGCATGCCGGAATTTAGATAATCGTTAAAGTCATCGCCGGCGGCCAGTGCGGATGGCTCGTATTCGCCGAAGAGCATGGCGTCGTTGCGCGGCGCCTCGGTGTTAAAAAGGCTGTTCCGGTTGCCATCGGTCTCCACATATCCGTTGCCCGTGACATTGCTGCCATAACCGTGGACGTAATCGTACATCGCCTGAACGGCGCCACTATATCCCGAAAACGACGGGTCATCAGATTGACCTGTCTCGCTGCCGAAGAAATTGACCGGCACATGCTTGACGGCGTCCAATCGAAACCCGTCACATTTGGTCATGTAAAGCGTCCACGCAATTGCCCGACATTCGTAAGTCGTGACGTCTTCCGGCACCGGTTGGCCTTTTCCGTCAAACGGCCGCCAGCCCGCCCCGCCCCACCCTGCTCCCAAGAGAGGACCGTTGGTGTCCATGTACAAGTCCGGTCGGTTGGGAAAGCGGACAAAGACCGGCTTGTTGGTGGTATCACCCAGCGCCGGACCGAAATTGTAATTCAAGGTTCCCGGTTCATTCGCCAAATCGCACAAGCCCTCCAACGGCTGGTTTTCAACGTTTTGCACGCTGCACCAATAGCTCACATTCGGCCAGTTTTGATAACCGCCCGAGACAGTCTGCAAATGAAAATCCTGGGGAATCAACCCGGGATAATAGTTGGTGGGATTACCCGACCCGGGATAACCCGGCACATTCGAGCTGCGATGATTCATCACATCATCGAAATAAACGCGAATTCCAAAACGATGGGCGGTCTGGACCATCTGGATTAGCTCGGATTGGGTGCCGTAGGCCGTGGCAATGGTTCCCTGCTGATTCGTACTGCCCAAGTCAAATGGATCAAAAGTGTCGTAGCCAGTTGAATAGCTGCCGCTGGTTCCCTTGGCCGGATTCGGTACCCACAAACTGTCGTAACCGGCCTCGGCGATTTCCGGCATTTTTTGGGTGATTTGAGGCCAGGTCATCTGAAACAACTCGAGCATGGCCTCCGCGCGCGCCTGCCGGATTCCCAAAACCAATAGCGTCGAAATCAGAATAGCAAGGAGGTTTGAGGCGGCGACAAGACGGTTGCGAAGGAACAACGTGGATTTCACAAAAAGGAAATGAATCAGTTAATAGGCAATCGGATTTAACACTCAACGTTCACCGGTGCCTGTTTCGATGTTTTGCAATGACTAGGCTGATCGCCTGCCATGGCGACGAGACGAAATCAGGGCATAGTAAATTCGACGACAAACAATTGGGCTTACACGGTTTAATATGGATCATAAATTCCAAATTTCCATCGCATTTTTGTGCGGGTATATTTGGCCGGAGGTTGGGCTGCATTCGGTCGGAATCGACGAGAGCATGACCCATCCACGATTCCGGAGATCTGCGGCGGAGTGACGGATTGCCGAAGGCGAGGAGCAAACTGTTCTGCTCAGGAGTCCACGAACAGATCTGCCACGGTCACTTGAAATTCGGGCAGCAATTGATCCGAAACGATTTCGCTGCCGGCGAGGATACCTTTGAGGGCCAGGCCCCACTGCGTGGAATGATATACCTCGACATTGTCGTAGCGCGGATCGATGATCCATAAACGCGGCACGCGGATTTTCTCGTAAACTTCCTTCTTGGTAACGGTGTCGGTTTTATGGTCGTCTCGGCTGATGATCTCCACAGCGAGGAAAAGGCGGCCATTGGCGGCGGTGACCAGTGAGAGGTCGGGACATATGAGGCTGAGCGGGGAGACCTTGACGGCCGTGCGCGGCGCTAGCAACTGGGTGCCGGTGAGGCCATTGACGCCGGCGGCCATTTTAGCGTGCAGCCGGGCGCAGATTTTCTCGTGACGCTCACCAGGGGCGGAACGCGGATGGGTGGCGCCCTCAAGGATTTCCTCGTAAGACCGGCTCATTGAGGATAAGAGAACACTGAATGGTTTCGGCAGCAAGTGACGATTTACCAAAAAACAAGACTTGCAAAAAATAATGGCACTGATAGAATCCGCGCTCTTTTGAAAAATTTATGTCTGTAAAAATTCGCATGAAACGGGTCGGCACGAAAAACACTCCGGTATACCGGATCGTGGTGGCCGATGGGCGCAGTCCTCGCGATGGCAAATTCATCGAGGAAATCGGCACCTATCATCCTCTCAAGCAGGGCGATAATTTCACCCTGAAACTGGACCGCGCACAGCATTGGATCAAGCAAGGTGCGCAGACCAGCGAAACCGTGGCGAGCTTCATCAAGAAGGCGACCAAGGCAGCGGCGTCGACGCCTCCCGCGGTGGCCGCCTGATTTGATCGTCTGATTTTGTTGAACCGATTGCCCGCCCCATGCAAGCGTTCTTGGAATATGTGACCAAATCACTGGTGCAGCACCCTGGGGAGGTGACTGTGACACCGGTGGTTCGTTCGGGCATAACGGTTTATGAACTACGCGTGGCTGCGTCGGACGTAGGCCAGATCATCGGTCGCCAGGGCGCCACAATCAACGCGATCCGCTCGCTGGTGCAGGTGGGAAGCGCGAAGCGGGATTTACGCTGTTCGGTGGAGATTATTGAGGATAAAATCGCGAAGTGATTTTATCGAGAAAGCGGCACGGATGAAGATTGACGTGCTCACGTTGTTTCCGGCGATGTTCACCGGCCCGCTGGATGAGAGCATCATCATGCGGGCGCGCAAAGCGGGTTTGCTGGATTTGAAGATCCACAATTTGCGGGACTGGACACATGACCGGCACAAGACCGTGGATGACCGGCCGTTTGGCGGCGGACCGGGGATGCTGCTGAAGCCGGAACCGATTTTTGAGGCGGTTGAGCAGTTGGCCCGCCCGGAAACGAAAGTGATTTTATTGTCGCCCTCGGGCCGGAAATTTGACCAGGCCGTGGCGCGGCAGTTGGCGGCGGAATCGGATTTATTGCTGATCACCGGCCATTATGAGGGATTTGATGAGCGGGTGCGGGACGCGCTGGCGGATGAAGCATTATCGATCGGCGATTATGTGCTGACGAACGGTGCGCTGCCCGCGATGGTGGTGATCGACGCAGTTGCCCGGCTGTTGCCGGGAGTTTTGGGCGACGATGAGAGTTCGCGCGACGAGTCGTTCAGCGCAGGTTTGCTGGAATATCCGCAGTACACGCGGCCGGCGGAATTTCGCGGAATGCGGGTACCGGACGTTCTGGTCTCGGGCAACCACGCGGAAATTGAGAATTGGCGCCGGGAACAGGCCCGATTGAAAACGCAGGCGCTTCGGCCGGATCTGTTGCCCTGAGGCAGCATGAGTTGGAAATTTTTGGTAGTTGGTAATTTGGTGATTTTAAAATTTATTTATGAACCAGGCATTGTTGAAAAAAATTGAATCGGAACAATTTCGCAAAGACGACCCGAAATTCGCCGTGGGCGATTCGGTGCGGGTGCACACGAAAGTTGTGGAAGGTGACAAGGAACGCATCCAGATTTTTTCCGGCGTTATCATCGGCAAACGGGGAACGGGCTTGAACGAAACGTTCAGCGTCCGCCGTATCAGCTACGGCGAGGGCGTCGAACGTATTTTCCCGCTGCATTCGCCACGCGTGGAAAAGGTGGAAGTTGAGCGTGAAGGTTCCGTGCGCCGCGCGAAGCTGACCTATCTCCGCAAACGCCTCGGCAAAGGTGCCACTTTGGTCAAGGAAAAGGCCGAAAAGGTCGCCGCTCCTGCAGCCAAGTAACCCCCAAAAGACCAAAATTTTAAAGGCGTCCTTCGGGACGCCTTTTCTTTTTTAGCAGGATACGTCCCATCCAGTTGGCTCTCAGCCAGAAAAAGGTAGGTACCATTCAATGCTAAAAGATCAAGCAAACCTGGGAATCGGCGTCTTTTTGACCCCAGTCGGTCGCAGGCTAAGCCGTCTCCCAACTCATCATTAAGTTAAGTTTTGCTTTGTTTTCCGATTGGATTTGACGGTGCAGGGTAATAGCGATAGCCTCCAGAACTGTCCCTCACATGGAGTGAGGGTTGTAAGTTTTTTTATGTCTGAAGGATACTGCGTCAAATGCAAGGCTAAAAAGCCAATCGCCGATGGCGTCGAAGAAACCATGAAAAACGGCCGAAAAGCCATCAAAGGCAAATGCCCGACATGTGGCACGGTCATGTTTAAAATCCTGGGCAAAGCCGGTGCTGGTGCAGCCGCGCCTGCCCCAGCCGCTCCCCCTGCCACCCCTCCGCCGCAAGTTTGATTCAAACTATGTCACAACAGCTTGCTTACGTCATTGTCACGCCGTATTCGTTGTACAAATCACGAACCGGCGGCATCTTAAGCCGTCTCATCAGCCGTACCGGGCTTGACCTGGTGGATATCCGCATGTTCGCCCCCAGCGCCGAACTAATCAAGGAATATGCCGAAACGATCGTTTCCGCGCATGATACTCAAGACCGTAAAATCCAGGAACTGCTGCGCGAATACGTGCGGCAGCAGCTGAGCCCGGATCCAAAAACCGGCCGCCGCCGGCGGGTGATGATGTTGCTGTTCCGCGGCGATGAAGCGGTTCGCAAAGTACGCTCGGTGGTGGGCAATCTCAGCCCCGAACGCCGCGGTGGAGAGACCATCCGCGACACATATAGCGACCTGATCATGGATGATGACGGAAGCGTTCGCTATTTTGAACCGGCAGTCTTGGCCGCGCCAAATGCCCAGGAATCCGAGGCCAAACTAAAGCTTTGGGCGCATTATTCCGACCAGGACGGAGGCATCCTCGATAACGTGATTCCCTATGGCCCTGGCGAAAAGGGTGAACGTACACTGGTGCTCATCAAGCCGGATAATTTCCGCTTTGCCACCGGTCGTCCGGGCAACGTGATCGACTTCTTTTCCCGCACCGGTCTTTTCATTGTGGGAGCCAAGGTGCTGCGCATGAGCACCGCGCAGGCCATGGAGTTTTACGGCCCCGTCCGTGAATTTCTCCGCAATAAACTCAAAGACGGCGTAAGCGCGAAAGCGAAAGATCTGCTGGAAAAAGAATTTGGTTTCAAAATGTCCGCCGAGGATCAAAAGGCTTTGGGCGAAATTCTTGGCCCGATCCAAGGCGATTCCCAATTCGACAATATCGTGCGGTTTATGTCCGGCCATGCGCCGGGAGAAATCCCCGAGAGTGAGTGGTCCAAGCCAGGTACCGAAAAATGCATTGCACTGGTGTATGAAGGCATGCATGCGGTATCCAAAATCCGGGACGTGCTCGGCCCCACGGACCCTTCCAAGGCACCTCCGGGCAGCATCCGGCGGGAATTCGGCTCAACGATCATGGTCAACGCGGCGCACGCCAGCGATTCCCCCGAAAACGCCCAGCGCGAGTTTGGGATCGTCAAGCCGGGCGAAAACTACTTTCGTCAGATTATCGACGAAACGTTTGGAAAAACGTGATCTTGGGGTTAACCGACGGCCTTGCCGCCAGTTAACCACTTTGGCAGCACAAGGTTTCCGGTTACTGTACAGGCACTTCCACATCCGATCCCCGAGCCTCTTCGTCTCCGTAGGGCATTCGGATTCGACCCACTAAATCTACTTTTTAGCCCGAAAGTTTATACAAAACAGGCGGGAGCGGTGTCTACCAATTGAAAAGTGAACGAAAACTCACAGCGACATTGGTGTGAAGCCCTCTACGACGCCAAAGCGGCCAAGCTGATCCTTTACGGCCGCGCCTTGGGTCTGAGCCATGGCGAAGCGGAGGATGTGGTTCAGGAAACTTTCATGTCGCTGATGCAAATGGTGGCTGCCCCTGCCAAACCGGAACATTACTGCATGCGAAGTTTCCGGAACCATGCCTTGAATTATCGCCGGTCCATTTGGCGGCGGTTAAGCCGGGAATGGGAATCAATCCGTTGGTTTGAGAAAGGGCAGGATGAAACGCCGGCCGAGCGTGAAGCCATGCGTTGTCTGGCTGGATTACCGCAGGAACAACGCGAGGCCATTGTCTTAAAATTGTGGCATCAATACACCTTCGAGGAGATTGGCGGACTGCTGGAGATTTCGGCCAACACGGCGGCCGGCCGGTATCGCTATGGACTGCAAAAAATCAAGTTAAGACTGGAAGGACTGGATTATGAAAATGAACGAAACGAACTTGACGGAAAGTCAGTTAAACTCCTGGCAACCGCGCCATCCGTCAGCGGCGCTTAAGCGCCGGCTCTTCCCGACCGCCCAAGAAATCAGCGTAACCCCCCGCTGGCTTTGGGGAGCATTGACCCCGACTATGGCCTGCCTGATGATGACGATGATCGTGTTAAATTCCAGCAACACGGTCATTCACCCCAAACCGTCGATGGCGATGATTATGAGTAATGTTGACGGGCTGTTTGGCGCCTGGGAAGGCGATCAATCAGGCGAAAACCGCCTGGCCAGCGTCACTTTTGATTGGACAAACCACACGGTTTTCAATTCTAGTATGCGTTTTACGCCGACGACTAATTTGAGCAACTAAAGTCACCAATGGAAATTCCGAACAAAAACAATCCGAAAGTTCCCGCCGCAGGCAAACCGAAGGAAGCCGCAAAAACCCCGACTCCCGCCGCACCAGTGAAAGTGGCTCCGATGTTCCGGAAGTATGACTGGCTGACTTTTGGCCTGACCTTCCTGATTGTCTGGGTGGTCTATCTTTGGACCTTGGCACCGGAGTTGACCCTCGAAGATTCCGGCGAATTGTGCACGGGTTCCTATTACGCCGGCATCCCCCACCCTCCGGGATATCCTTTCTGGGCAATTTACAGTTGGTTTTGGACCTGGATCTTGCCGATTGGCAACGTGGCTTGGCGGGTGGAGGTGGGGCAATCGTTCGCGGCGGCTATGGGTTGCGGCATGGTGGCCCTGATGGTGTCGCGCGGCAGCAGCATGCTTATCGAGGGCATCGAGGAACTGAAGGGCGTTACCCGCACTTGGGAAACCGCCATATGCACGGTTTCCGGGTTCGTCTCGGGTTTGTTGCTTGGGTTTGACGGTTACATGTGGGGCGAATCGGTGGTCATCAACCGCATCTCGGTGTTCGGAGTGCCGTGGTTGATCGCGGTCATCCTTTGCCTGATGCGCTGGGCGTATGCTCCGCAGCAGCGTCGTTATCTTTATCTGGGGATGTTTCTCTACGGCATTTGCGCGACGATCCACCAGACCTTGCTGCTGAGCGCGATTGGCGTGGAAGTGCTGGTGGTCATGGCCCAGCCCAGATTGGGCCGCAGCTTCGTGCTGACGAACAGCGCGCTGTATGCCTGCATTTCAATCCTCAAATACGCCCTGCAGATTCCCGCCCTCCAGAGCATGGCGCCGGTGGAAACCGACGTTTTCAACGTGGTCGGCGTTGCTTCGATTCTTGCCTATATCTGGCTGGCGACGATTACCAAGATCGGGCCGCAGGAACTGTTGCGCGATGCGGCGTGGTTCGGTATTTTCCTCTTTCCCGTGTTAGCCGCCGCCTCGTGGGGTGGTTTCGCGATGTTGCTTTTCGTTGCCTCGCTGGCAGCCTTTATCAAGCTGGCGTGGGATACCCGCAAAGTCGACGCCGGCTGGCTGGTGATTGCCATCTGCGGCATTGCCTGGTCTTTGGGAGTTTCGTTTTATTTTTACGAGGCCTTGTCCGGCATGACCGATCCGCCCATGCAATGGGGTTATCCTCGAACAGTGGAGGGTTTTTTCCATGCCTTGAGCCGCGGCCAATATAGCGCTCCCAGCAGCTCCCCCTTCTTCGAGGGCTTCGGCCGGATGGGCTTCCAGCTTTGGTATATTGTCCAGGGTCTGGCCGATTCCTTCAGCTGGGTGTTTATCTTCATCGGTTTGCTGCCATTTTTCTTCATTCACCGTATGCACTGGCGTGAGCGGGGTTGGATCATCGGCCTGACCACGATCTATCTGTTTCTGGCGGTGCTGCTGGTGCGGTTGCTGGACGTAACCCCGGACCGTTCCGCGGCCGACTTGAATGAGGTCTTTTTCACGGCATCACACGCTCTGTTCGCCATCATGATCGGCTACGGCATCACCCTGTTGGCGGCCTACATGGCGACGCATTATGAAAAAGTCCGCCGCTGGTGTTTTGTCGGCGGCGGGGTGGCCACTTTCCTGGCGATTTACTGCCTCGTCAAGGCTGTTGGTAAATTGTATTTCGGCCAGGCTGGTCAGATGGAGATTTCCTGGCTGCCGTTCCATGACTGGGAAGGTTGGGGCTACTTGGCGTTCGGCCCGGACGGCCAGTTCGGATTCTCGGAATTGTTCCATTGGGTTGCCCAGGCATTTGCGCCGGATCAATACGGCCTGCCGGTTTACGCCAATTTGATACTGATTGCCCTGCCGGTCCTCTTCATAATCACGCTTGCCGTTTATCGTCAGCGTGGACCGGTCGTTATTTTGCTCGCTATTTTTCTGATGGCACCAGTTTATTCCGGTCTCACCCACTGGTACGCCAGCGAACAGCGGAACCATTGGTTTGGCTATTGGTTCGGCCACGACATGTTCACGCCGCCGTTCACAGACACGAACGGTCAAATGAGCTATGACAACGACCGGCGCGCCCAGCTGTTGAAGGATCCGGCCAAGGCACCACTGATTTATCCCGAAATGGCGCGCGACACCATCTTGTTCGGCGGCACTGACCCCGGCCGTTTCTGCCCGACCTACATCATTTTCTGCGAGAGTTTCATTCCGCATTATTGCCAGCCGAAACAGGACCAGAAATTTGACCGGCGCGACGTTTATATCATCACCCAGAATGCCCTGGCCGACGGCACCTATCTGGATTATCTCCGGGCGCAATATAATCGTTCCAAACAGATTGATCCGCCGTTTTTCAGCCGCCTATTCCGCTACGCCGCCGCGCTGGCTGGCGTTGGCAAAGGCAGTGTCTCGACCGATGGGGGAGACCTCGGCAGCGGCGATTCCGGCAGCGCGGTGGTGGAAAGCATTTGCAGCCTGCTGGGCTACACACTGGATGTTCCCGCAACACGCTGGGGGGCATATGTGGAAAGATACCGGCGCGCCCGCGGCGTCTATCCGCCCAAGGAAATTTACATCCCGTCCCCGGACGATTCGCAGACATGTTTCCAGAGTTACGAGGAAGACGTGGCGCGCCGCCAGCAACTTGGCCAGCTCAAGCCGGGTGAGGATGTGAACGTGGAAAATGGCCGGGTGCAGGTCTCCGGCCAGGTCGCGGTCATGGAAATCAACGGCTTGCTGTGCAAGGTGATTTTCGACCAGAACCCCACCAACGAATTCTACGTGGAGGAAAGCTTCCCGCTGGACTGGATGTATGATTACGAAACGCCGTTTGGCATCATCATGAAGATCAACCGGAAACCGGTTTACGAATTCAGCGATGACCTTTTCCAACGTGATCATGCCTTCTGGAGCAAGTATTCCGAGCGATTGTGCGGCAACTGGATCACCTACGACACGTCGGTCAAGGAGATTGCCGATTTTGTGGATCGGACTTACATCCAGCATAATTACAAGGGTTATACCGGGGACCGGGCGTTTGTTCGGGACGAGGATGCGCAGAAGGCGTTTTCGAAACTGCGCAGCTCGCAAGCCGGCATGTATGCCTGGCGTTGCGCGCCGAACTGTCCGCCGGAATACCGCCAGAAGAGCGCGGCCAGCCAGGAAGCTTTGCGCCGTGAAACCGACTTCGCGTTCAAGCAGGCGTTTGCGTTTTGCCCTTACAGCCCGGAAGCGGTGTTCCGTTACATCAACTTCCTGCTGCAGTACGGCCGCTTTGAGGATGCCCTCACGGTGGCGACCACTTGCCAGAAACTGGATCCTTTTAACGACCAGATATCCAACACGGTGGCGCAGCTAAAAAGCTACCAGAAACAAAATGCCGAACGCACCCAGGCCATGGGTGAAGTGGACACCATGGAGAACATAGCCCGCACGAACCCCGGCAACATTCCAAACCTGATCCGGCTCGGCGGGACCTACCTGGTCATGACACAGACTAATCGCGGCGTTGAAGTCTTGAATGAAGCGATCAACAGCTCGAACATCACTTACCCGGACGCCACGATAGCAGCCCAGTATTTTGGCCAGCTCGGAGACATCCCCGCATTCCAGCATGCGCTGGAAAGAATGGTTGTGCTGGCTCCGGACCAGCCGGATCCCCGCTTCCACCTGGCCGAGGTCATGGCGGTTACCGGTCATCCGACCGAAGCCTTGCAGAATCTTCAAATGGCCATCACGCTCAGCCGCAAGCAGAGCGGAGGGAATACCATCGCCGCGCAGGCGATGTCCGATCCCAATTTGAACAGCCTCCATAGCCTGCCGGATTTCCAAAAAATCGTCGCTGGCAATTAAACTAAAACCGCGAAGGAGTCCCGGCAGGACACGCTGCGCCGCCGGACTTTGCCTTTTAAGTACCGTCCTGTGAAACAAGGTCTCTTGAGGTTAAGAGATTTAATGAAACCGGAAGCAATTGGACGATTGAACCATCTGCTTCCCCCGTTGCCGAGCCGGTTATCATCTGTTACTTTAACCACCTGAATTTTTGGAAATCCATGAGTAAAACTGAAGCTGAAAAATTGCCCGCCGGGGAGACCGGCCCCGGGGAGACCGCCGCCCTTTCAACTGAACAGATCGAAAGCCTCAAGGCCCGCGCCGCAAAGGCGGATGAAAACTGGGAACGCCTGTTGCGCGCCACGGCCGATTTGGACAATTTCAAAAAACGCGCGGCGCGTGAAAAGACCGAGGCGGTTCAGTACGCGAATGTGCACCTGCTGCAAAAGCTGCTGCCTGTCCTGGATAACTTTGAGATGGCGCTGGCAGCCGTGGACGCCGTGAAGGAGGAAAAACTCTCCTCGCTCAAGTCCGGGGTGGTCATGATCCAGCAACAGCTCAAAAACGCGATGACGGACACCGGGCTCGAGGAAATCGACGCGACCGGCAAACTATTTGATCCGGCTCTGCACGAAGCCGTGTCGCAGCAGGAGTCCAGCGATACCAAGGAAGGCCACGTCCTGCAGCAAATTCGCAAAGGCTATCGGATGAAAGACCGGCTTCTGCGTGCGGCGGCGGTCATCGTGGCCAAGGCGCCTGCCGGACCCGCTAAGGACGGGAAAAACGCCTAACCCAGCCATTCTGTTCCCGCAACGGCATCCCCATTCAACCCAATACCCACCTTTACGATGGCCAAACGAGATTATTACGAAGTCCTGGAAGTCGAAAGAGAAACAGAAATCGAAGTCATCAAGAAATCGTACCGCCGGCTGGCGATAAAATATCATCCGGATAAAAACCCGGGTGACAAGGCGGCGGAGGAAAAGTTCAAGGAACTGAGCGAGGCCTACGAGATTTTGAGCGACCCGGAAAAACGCGCTGCTTACGATCAGTATGGTCATGCAGCCTTTGATCCACGGGCACGCGCGCGCGGGTCCCACGGTGGTGGCGGGGCCGGCGGTTTTCATGACCCGTTTGATATTTTTCGCGAGGTTTTCGGCGCCAGCGGCGGTGGAAGCATTTTTGAAAACATGTTTGGCGGCCAGCAAGCCGATCCTTCCCAGCCGCAGCGCGGCGATGATTTGCGGTATGATCTGGAGATCACCCTCGAGGAAGCCGCGCTGGGTTGCGAAAAGGAGATTTCCGTCACCAAGCCAGATGTGTGCGATACGTGCCGGGGTACGGGAGCCGAGTCCGGTTCAAAAATGAAGGCCTGCAGCACCTGCGGCGGCCGGGGACAGGTATTGACCTCGCGCGGCATTTTTAGCATTGCCCAAACCTGTCCGCATTGCAAAGGAGCCGGACGGATGCTGGAAAAGCCTTGCAAGACTTGCCACGGGGACGGGAAACACCAGCGGACCTCAAAGATCCGGTTAAAGATTCCCGCCGGGGTCGAGGCCGGTTCACGGCTGCGGTCACAAGGCAACGGCGAAGCCGGTTTTCGCGGTGGTCCGGCCGGTGATCTTTATGTGGTCCTCTTCATCAAGCCGCATGATATCTTCAAGCGCGATGGGGACGATTTGATTTGCGAGGTGCCGGTGAGCTTTGTCCAGGCGACCCTCGGCGCGGAGATTGAAGTGCCAACATTGGAAGGTCGCGCGACGATCAAGATTCCGGCCGGAACTCAGCCCGCCACCACGTTCCGGGTCAAGGGCAAGGGTGTCAAAAACCTGCATGGCTATGGTCATGGCGATCTCCATCTGCGCATCCTGCTGGAAGTACCTGCGCACTTGAACGCTGAGCAGAAGGCGAAACTGCAGGAATTTGCGGCACTCTGCGACGGCAAGGAAGGCCCCATCGCCCAGGGATTTTTCCAAAAAGCCAAAAAGTTCTTCCGCTAGAACACTGACCGGGAGGAGCGGCGTTCAGGGTTCCTGAAAAGAGCAACAAATGCACCGTTTTTATCTGCCAGCAAAACCCGGTGATGGAAACCGCCTGCAACTCCAAGGGCGGGAAGCGCATCACGGCCTGAAAGTGCTGCGTCTGCAGCCCGGCGACCGTGTCACGGTCCTCGATGGAGCCGGCCATGAATTTCTTTGCACTGTCGGGCAAGTTTCCCGTCAGGTAATCAGTCTGGAATTGAAGGAGAAACGCTTCACCCCCGCCCCGCCCTGCCCCACTACGCTGTTGGTCGCCATTCCCAAGGGAAAAATCATTGAGAGCATCATCCAAAAATCGGTTGAGCTGGGCACCCATCGGATTGTGCCATTGTTGACGAATCGTGTCATCACGCATCTGAACGACGAAGGTTCGGAACAGAAACGCGAAAAATGGCAGCAGGTCGCCATTGAGGCCATCAAGCAATGCGGCGCGACCTGGCTGCCGCTCGTTGAAGCTCCGCAATCCATCACGGATTTTCTGGGGCGCGGCGAAAAGATTGAACTACCGCTGGTGGGCTCCTTGTCAGATCCCCGGCAGCACCCGCGCGAATGTTTTGCGGAATTCCACAAGCTGCATGGGCGCGCACCTCGCAGCGCCGGATTCTGGATCGGCCCGGAAGGCGATTTTACGCCGGAGGAAATGGAAACAATCAGGCAATCGGGCGCGCGGCCCGTAACGCTCGGAAACCTGACGCTGCGCGTGGAGACGGCGGCGATTTACGGACTTTCGATATTGAATTACGAACTGGCGGCGGCTACTTGCTGATGCCGCGTTCGCTGGCTCGCACGAATTGGAGCAGATGCTGGACTTCCGGCAAGGACGGCAAATCCTGCTCGATCTTGACGAGCGCATTGGGAATGGACAACCCGGAACGAAACAGAATCCGGTAAGCCTGCTTCAAAGAGTTTTGAGTCTCATCTGGAACGCCGTGGCGGTCGAGTCCGACTTTGTTGATCGTGCGGGTCTCTGCCGGGTTGCCATCGGCAATCATGTACGGCGGCACATCCTGCACCACCTTCGAGCAACCGCCGATCATGGAAAGTTTTCCAATCCGGCAAAATTGATGAACCGCCGAAATACTGATGACCGCGTGATCCTCCACCGTCACGTGCCCGGCCAGCGTGGCGCAATTGGACATGATAATATGGCTGCCGAGCGTGCAATCATGGGCAATGTGGCTATAGGCCAGAACATTGTTGTGGCTGCCGATCCGGGTGACGTTGCCATTGCTCGTGGCACTGTGAACCGTTACGTACTCGCGGAACGTATTGTGGTCGCCGATCTCGGTGCGGGTGACGCCGCCCTGCCATTTGAGGTCCTGCGTTTTCAGGCCGATACTGGCGAAGGGAAAAATCTCGTTGCCGGCGCCTAGCTGCGTATGGCCATCAATCACCACATGGGAGTGCAGCTTGCAGCCGTTGCCCAGGACAACATGCTCGCCGATGAGGCAAAAGGGGCCGATTTCACAACCGGTGCCGATCTGCGCTTGGGGATGGATAATGGCCGAGGGATGAATCATTGGCCGCGCAGCATAAAAGTGACCTCCGCCTCGCTGACAACCTCGTCGCGAACTTTGCAGACGCCGCGGGCCTTGCCGATCTTGCCGCGGGATTTAGTGAGTTCGACTTCGATGACCAGAACATCGCCGGGCACCACTGGCTTGCGCCATTTCACCTCTTCCGCTGACAGGAAGTAAGCAAGTTGCCCCATGTTTTCCGCGCGCCGCAACATGAGGATGCCGGCGACTTGCGCCACGGCCTCAAGCTGCAATACGCCGGGCATGATGGGGTGGCCTGGAAAGTGGCCTTGAAAATACGGTTCGTTAATCGTGACATTCTTGAAGGCGGTGATGTTGTTGCCTTCCATTTTAGAGACCCCGTCAACCATCAGGAACGGATAGCGATGCGGCAGGATTTGCATCACCTGATCGATGCTCAAGGAGCCTCCGCCGTCCAAATGCTGGATGACCGCATTCTTTTCCGACTGGGCCTTGGACTCCTTGGAGACCTCCGTCTTGGTTTCCACCACTGGCGGTGGGCCAAAAGCATGGGCCGCACGCAGCGGTTTATTCATCTGGGCCACGATCAGGCGGGCAAATTCGCAATTAGCCGCGTGGCTGGGACGAACGGCCGTGACATGGCCGCGGATCGGCTTGCCGGTCAGCGACAGGTCCCCCAGAATATCGAGCATCTTGTGCCGGACGAATTCCTCCGGATAGCGGAGCGGCTCGGTGGTCAGCACGGCGTCATCGCGAATGACGATGGCGTTCTCCAGGCTCCCCCCCTTGATCAATCCGTTTTTGATCAGGAATTCAATTTCCTCGAAGAAACAAAACGTGCGCGCGTGGGCCAATTCTTTTTCCCAGGTTTTGGGCGTAATCTCGGTGCTGTAAAACTGGGTGAACCGGCCGTTTTTGTCGGCACTCGTGCAAGTAACTTTCAAACCAGTATCCGGAAAGAGCGTCATGATGGTTTCGCCCATCTTTAATTCGATGGGTTCAGCCGGAGTCCAAGTCTCCCGCTTTTCATCTTGGGCAGCGATTCCGGCGGCCTGGATGATTTTACAAAACTCACGCGAGCTGCCGTCGGCAATCGGGGGTTCGTTGGCGTCCAATTCGACGATGGCGTTATCGATTTCAAAGCCGGCCAGGGCCGCGAGGACGTGCTCCACCGTGTGGATTTTCAAGTTTCCCTTGGCCAAGGTGGTGGAACGGCTGGTCTCGCCGACGTTTTCGACGCGGGCGTCGATCTCGGGCTTGCCCTCCAGATCCACGCGCCGGAAACGGATGCCGTGGTTCACGGGAGCAGGCAGAAGGGTCATATTCACCCGATTGCCGCTGTGAAGGCCGATGCCGGAAAAGCTGGCGGGCCGGTTAAGAGTCTGCTGATTGAGCACAACAAATTAGACAAAAAAACGGTTAAATTGGCAAGGTTGCACTTGGGCCGTGTTTGGAATTATATTGGTGACGTGTCGTGGTTTACTGACCGCCATTATTTTCTGCTGGCCGTGATTGTTTACGGTTTGAGCTCAGCTTACTCGGTTTTCCTGTGGCGAAAAGGTTTTCGCAAGGATGACCGCATGAATTATTTCCTCCTGTTGCTGGCCGCTGTGCTCCACACCGTAGCGATGATCAAGCGCGGTTTCAATATCGAGCAATGCCCGGTGAACAATCTGTACGAGGCCACCACGTTCATCACCTGGACCATCGTCGCGGCCTATCTCGTATTGGGGCTGATTCCAAAATTGCGCTTCGTGGGCGCCTTTGCCTCGCATATTCTGTTGTTCATGGGGGTTTTTGCCCTCATGCCCGCGCTCGACCCGCCGCACGCCGCCCAGCCGGATTTTTCCAACGGCCTCGTCAGCCTGCATGCCACGCTTATTTTCCTGGGAATTGGAGCGTTCGGCTTGAGCGCCGTTGCCGCACTAATGTTCCTGACCGAGGAGCACGATTTGAAATTTCACAAATTGCGCGCCATTTTCTCGTTGCTACCACCCATCCAGCGACTGGAGCGCGTGATGAACACCTTGCTGCTTTGCGGTATTGCCCTGCTGACCGCCGGCCTGGTCTTCAGCCCCTTTCTGCTAAAGCAAAAATTCGGGGTTTATTTCAGGAATGATCCCCTGCTCGACTATTCGATTTTTATCTGGGTTTTCTATTTACTATTGCTGGTGGCGCGCTGGAAATTCGGCCAGGGCGGACGTCGCTTTGCCTGGAGCACCCTCGGCAGCTTCGCCTTCATCATGCTCACGTTCTGGGGCTTTTTGCTGTTGTCACCAGCCCATCATCAATGAAAAGCCCGTTCCTATCGGCAAAACCACCGCTTCCGCTGGCCGGAACCGTCAGGATGGATGACTCGGCCCGCATCTTTGAATCCATTTCGTGAAAGTCGTCGTCATTGGCCTCAGTCACCATGCGTCGCCCGTTGAACAGCGGGAACGCTTCGCTTTTGCCGAATCCATCATCCCGGAGCAACTCGCGGCTTTGCGCGCCTCGGGGGTTGTCGGAGAGGCCGTGATTCTCTCCACCTGCAATCGCGTGGAAATCTACGCGGCGACTCCTCATGAACCCGCCAAAGTATTTCCCGCGCTCAAGGAGTTCCTGACCCGTCGGGACGCGAAAACAGCCGGCAACCTGTCCGCGGAAGTTCATGCCGATATCTATACCCTCACGGAACCACACAGCGTGCATCATTTGTTCAAGGTGGCGAGTGGTCTGGATTCCATGGTACTGGGCGAAACGGAAATCTTGGGCCAGCTCAAGATCGCCTATGCCCTGGCCCAACAACATCAGCATACCGGCGCGAAGCTGAACAAGGCCTTTCAGCGCGCTTTCAATGTGGCCAAGCACATCCGCACGGAAACCAACATCCAGCGCGGGAGCGTGTCGGTGGCTTCGGTGGCGGTGGAACTGGCCGAAAAGATTTTCAGCGCCGTGTCGGATCGCGATATCCTGATCCTCGGGGCAGGAGAGACCAGTGAAAAGGTCGCACGCGCCCTGCTCTCGCGCGGCGCCAAAAGCATCATCGTCTCCAACCGCTCCGCCGACCGCGCCGAGGATATGGCGAAAGAGTTCGGCGGCCGCAGTGTGCCCTTTGATGACTGGTCGCGTGAATTTGGCTGGGTGGACATCGTGATCAGCAGCACTTCCGCCCCGAATTACATTCTGGATCGGGCAAAACTGGAGCCACTGATGCGATCACGCAAAAACCGTCCTTTATTGCTGGTGGATATTGCGGTGCCGCGCGACATTGACCCGGCCGTTAATTTCCTGGAAAACGTCTATCTCTACAACATCGACGACCTGCAAGCCATCGCCGATGACTACCTGCAATTGCGGAAAGAAGAGATTCTGCGCTGCGAACAGATTATTGCCGAAAAGGCGCGCCCCCTATTGGAAAACAAGCCGTTTGCGCAGCAGGTGGCCGCGGAAGATTCGGGATTGAATACGTCCCCGTCCGCCATCTAGAAAGTTTGTTGGAGGCAAGACCTCTTAGCTGGCCTGCAAAGTGTCTTTTAAAGGTTATTCACTGCCTTGTACGGACGCGGAATAGAATCCTCGTGAATACGTTACGCGGTGATGGTTCAAACCATTTTCTGCGAAACGCCCGAAGGAATGCACCCCCCTGCTTCGGCGAAAGTGCCGCGTGGCATTCGTGTGGCCACAACCCCACCCTCTGGTCAACCTGAGGCGGTATTCGCCCAATTCGTCCGGTATAGGCGGCTTTCCGAACCGGATTTTCATTGCAAGAATACTGCATGGGGTGAGGCATGATGTTGGCGTTAACTTTCCCCTACAATTCCCGAGTAAGCTTGCTTGGTTTATCATTGACTCATGTCAGGCCCCTATCTAAAAGAAACGTATGAATCGAAAATCTCCGCGTTTCATGAAATCCCTCTTGCTGCTGATGTGTCTGGCCATGGCTGGCGTTGGCGTGGGGACAAGAGCCGACCAGGTAGAGCCAAAAAAAACAAAGGTGTTCTCCCTGGATGACCTCACTTCCCTAACCAGGCTTTCTAGCCCGCAGATTTCGCCTGATGGCAAAAGTGTTGCCGTGCTGGTTGTAAAGGCGCAGATGGAATCCAACCATTGGCAGAGCGTTCTGGAGTTGGTGGATGTGGCTTCTGGCAAGCACCGGCCTTTGACCCCAGGCAGAACCCAAGTGTCGTACCCGCGCTGGTCTCCAACCGGAGATCGGCTGGCGTTCTTGGCTCCGCCAATCGGCAGCGGCAAAGACGCAGCCCCGCAAATCTTCGTGTTGCCGATGAACGGCGGCGAGGCAACTCAGATCACCAAGATGACCAACGGAGTTCAACATTTTAGTTGGAGTCCTGACGGCAAGGAATTCGCCTTCGCCACCGAGGACGAACGCCCGAACAAAAAGGAAATTGAGAAAGGTGACGACGCCTTCGAAGTGGGGAACGACGATTTATTTGTCAGCATCGTCCCCATGCCAGTGCATATCTGGATCATTTCCTCCGAGGGCGGCTCACCACGGCGCCTAACCTCCGGCAGTTGGTCGCTGCCTATATCCTTGCCCCCCAGCCCGCCAGCCTCCCCTTTGTCGTGGTCGCCGGATGGAAGGGAAATTGCTTTCACCCGACAGGAAACAGCGCATTCCGGAGACCAGGATAAATCCACGCTCCGGATTGTTGACGTTGCCACCGGCGTGATCCGGGCAGTAACGGACCAACCATCCTTGGAAGGTTTTCCGAGTTTTTCCAAAGACGGCAAACTGCTATCCTATTGGCAGCCCCGCGACCGCGACCCCAACAACGTCAATGACATTTTTATTGCGTCTGCGGCGGGCGGAGTGGGGACGAATCTAACTTCGGGCATCGACCGGTGCTTCTACCAAAACATTTGGATGCCGGACGGAAAAAGCCTGCTCACCGGCGGGAATGACGGTGCGAAGGTGGCGCTATGGGAGGTTCCGTTGCAAGGTAAAGCCCGGCGGCTTGATTTGGGAAAAGTTAACCCTGCCTGGTCGTTCTGGATCGATGTATCGGTGGGAGCGCATGGTGAAATCGCTTTTCCAGGAAGCGCCGCCGACCAGCCGACCGAATTGTATTATTGTGAGAATACGCGCGCGAAGCCCAGACGGTTAACAGACTTCAATTCCGATGTCGCTTCGCTCGATCTCGGAAAAACGGAGGTTGTGGAATGGATTGGCCCCGATGATTTTCACGAGAACGGGATGCTTACCTACCCGCCCGGCTACCGGTCAGGAACGAAATTGCCACTGGTCCTGGTCATCCACGGCGGTCCTCAAGCCGCTTCGATCACCAGTTTCTCAGCCTTAAGTCAATTGATAGCGGCCCATGGTTACCTGGTTTTTTCACCAAATTATCGCGGCAGCGACAACCTTGGAAACGGCTATCAACGTGCCATCTTCAACGACGCGGGCGATGGACCGGGCCGGGATGTCATGGCCGGGATCGAAGCGGTAAAAGCCAAAGGAATCGTGGACGAAAGCCGAATTGCCGTCTCCGGCTGGTCCTATGGCGGATATATGACTACCTGGATGATTGGCCATTACACCTTTTGGAAAACAGCGATTGCCGGCGCGGCAGTCACGGATTTGACCGATGAATTGTACCTCTCTGACAACAACCTCGTGAACCGCTATTCGTTCCCAACGAATGCCATGCCCTGGACCAAGGAAGGGGAAAAGCTCTACCGTGAACAATCACCGATCACCTACGCGTCGAAAATGAGGACTCCTACATTGATCATGACCGACACAGGAGACGCCCGTGTTCCACCCACGCAATCCCTCAAACTCTACCACGCTCTTAGAGAGCAAGGGATATCGGTTTCCATGGTGGCTTACCCTGTGCCTGGGCACTTTCCAGGCGACCCGCTTCGCACGCGGGATGTCTATCGACGCTGGGTCGAGTGGCTTGATAAATATCTGAGTCCGGACAATACCCTTTGACCGCATTGTTCTTTTCAGGGCCTGTTTGGGTAATAGATCATGCGGCTGTACGGCGGCTTAAGGGTCAGGTCAACGAAGCAACGCAGTTTGTCTGCGTGCACATTTTTCGGCACTCAAAATGACGACATTAAGGGAGTTGCGATGTGCTACACCGCGTCAACCATCCTCATTCTATAGCACTGTTCGGCAAATAATTGATTAGGAAACAGGAGGCTTACCTCGCCTTCGCACTGCGCTTTGGCCGGACGTCGGGAAAGGAATCCTCGTTTCCGGCGGACCCTTCCGTGAAGGGTCGGAACCGGACGCATGATTCATCGGCTGCAAGTCTCAAATACTAGCGCCCAAAGCGATGCCTTGAAGTTGGGTCCCAATACCATGTTCCCGACGGAGTGGGTAAACTTTTGCCCATAGTAGTGGCGGTGGGGGCGCGCATAGGGAAGGCTCAATGTCGAGCCCCCCCCCGATTTTGAATCGCATGGCCATTTTCAATTAAAGTTCATATATTATCGATAATACTATTGGTTCTATCGTCTTTAAAAATCAATCGTTTGACGCACCCAAAAGTGCTGCAATTTTCATAAATTGGCATATGATCAGCAATTACAGTCACAATATTATAAAATTCTATTGACATAATCCGCAGTTGGTCTATTATACGACCATATTGGTCGTTCATTCGACTAGTTAATTGGCACATGTAACGATTCTCGCGCGTAGGCCAATTTATAAAAAACGGGGCTAAACACCTTTTTTATTAATGCGAGATCCAGCTCGACCCGTCCTCGGGAGATCTTCGAGAGCTGACCAGTCCTACTGGAGGTTCATGACCCATGAACGTATTGAAAAACCAGAGTGACTCAAATCACCAAAAATTAGGCTGACCTAAGCTGGCTAATATTTCCTGTCTAAAAACAGGATTTTTGCCAACCGGAATAAGGTTATTTGTGACGCGCCCACTTACGTGGAGGTCTTTCGTCATGTCCTTTTCTGGCAGCCATGAACTCATACTTGAATCATGAAATTGAAACAATTTAACGACAGCAATTGGAATCCGATTAACAGGCAGCGCGGGATGTTCTCACACGCGGCGACCGGCGGGCAATCATTAGTTAGTCCCGCGACGTGTGGGCAAGGCTTTGGATTCACCCTGATTGAGCTGCTGGTGGTCATTGCTATTATCGCCATTCTGGCAGCGATGCTTTTGCCGGCACTGGCGAAAGCAAAGGACAAGGCGCGGGCGGCTAATTGCATCTCAAATCTGCATCAGTGGGGACTGGTCTGGAACATCTACACCGGGGATAACGCGGAGTCTTTTCCGACGGGAGCCAATCCGGACGGCTCACAGGATAGCAATGCACGTTCCGCTTGGTTCAATGCCTTGCAGTTAAATCCGGGGCAACGTCATTTAATTGAAATGTGCCCGGCGGCGACTTCGACCAACTGGAATTTAGCAACCCCTGGCGGGGCGGGAACTTTTGGCGGTCTGACATTGGCATTCCTGTTCCCCGCGCAGGGAACAGGCGGTGGCACCGGCACTTCTGATGCATATGAGAATAGCGAGCCGGGAAGTTATGGTGCGAATTTGTGGATCTACAATACGCAAGTTGATATCCAGGGACGACCCCGCCAAAACCACTGGCGAAAGCTCTCGGGGTCACCACTGCCGTCTCAAACTCCCTTGATGGCGGATAGCATGTGGCGAGGCGGCGGCCCCTATTACGAGGGCGGCGCGGAGACCTATGAGGCTGCAGTTCAACCGGGCGTCTCTTCTGGCGACGCTGGCAAGGAAATGGAGCATTTTACAGTGCCGCGTCATGGATCCGGCAAATTCACTCAAATAGTATATTTTGACGGGTCGGCCAGCTCAACCAAAGTAAAACACTTGTGGAGCCTGAAATGGCACCGTAATTGGGACCAATCTTACTTTGGAAACATCATTCTCCCGACATGGGTCAGAACCGAATAACCCTCCAGTATTAAAAAACCAACTCAGTTAAACTCTCCGCTCTCCACTCATTTACAATATGAAGAATTACTTTCCACGCATCTTGTTACTAGCCTTGACCGTCGTTCTGCTGCAAGCAGCCAAAAGCCGTGCCGGGTCAGTCTGGCAAATTGAATATCAAGGCGATTCCGACGCGTCCGAGCCAACGGCATTTCGCGAGGCTGTCTCCAGCCTGACCAACAGCGATCAGTTTCAGGCCAATTCATTCTTCAATGCTGAACAGCTTGACGACTGGTTTGTGTACGCCGGGTCACCCCCAATTTACGGTCTGCAAGGCAGAATTCAGGGCACACAAGCCGGCACCGACTATGGCACGTGGACCTATGGATACATCGAGGCACCACTCACCGGTCAATACACGTTTAGCATCGCCAGCGCCGATAACTCAGCACTTTTCCTGAGCACCAACTACAGTTCGTCAAACGAGGTGCAAATCGCCTATGAACCTGGAACCGGCAATCCGCTTTTTTCCGGAAACGATCTTGATACTCGTGATTCCGCGCCCATTAACCTCGTAAAGGGCCAGAAGTACTACTTTGATCTATATCAGCAAGTCGGTCCCGGTCCCGGTTATATTCAAGTCGGCTGGATCCGCCCGGACGGCGTGCAGGAGCTTATCCCCGCACTGCATCTGGCTCAGAATCCATATAATTACGCCACTGGATTTGCGGCTCAAGCGCCAGTCTTCAACCAGGGAGGCATTGGCAATGGCCCGGGCGGAGCAAATGGCGGAGATATTTCGAATAGCGTAAGTCTGGGCGAAGGTCAGCATTTATTGCTGCCTTTGGACGTGATCGCGCAACAGCCCACCACTTTCGTATGGTTCACTAATGGAGTGGTGGACGCCGGGCAAAACCTTTCTTACTATGAAGTACTGCGCACCCCTGCAACCTATAGCGGTGTTACAATTCAGGCCATGGTAACCAACCAATTTGGCAGCTTGACCAGCTCGGTTTCCAGCATTTCGGTCTCACCTGATACGAACCAGCCAACGGTGGTGAGCGTGGACACGGCAGGAAGTCCGAACATTTTGGAAATCACTTATAGCAAGCCGGTCAATCCGACAAGCGCTACCAATACGGCCAATTATCAAGTGAGCGTTACGGATGTCGGGCCATTTCCCATCACGGTGACCAACATCAGCCTTTCCTCCGACCAGCAAACCGTAACGTTGCTGGGAACGTTTAATTTTGGGGCCGGGACAAATTACGCGCTTACGATTCAAAACATCCAAGACCAGTCTCGCACACCGAATATTTTGAGCCCTAATCCGACGATCGCGCCCTTTACCTTGAGCGCCCCATTGGGCACGTTCTACAATTTCAACGACGGGTTGCCTCCGAATGTTGACCTTTACGGCAATGCTTCCATTGAAACAAGTCCCAATCCGAACATTGGTGGATACATAACTCTGACTGACGCGGCGGAAAATGAAAACGGCGCCATTCTTTTGGCGGAACGAAACAACATTGACCAGGCACACATCAGCTTTGAACTCAGCGAAGGCTCCTCCTTCAACGCCAATACTGGTGGTTCCGACGGTGGTGATGGTTTCAGCGTGAATATTTCTGCCAACCTTCCGCTCGGTACTTTTAGCACCCCGCAGTATGGCTATGCGCCGCCGGTGGCTGAACCGCAATTCACAGTGTATTTCAATTCAAGGCCGGACCTCCCGGCCTACCCGGTTGAAATCGGCGTGGAGTTAAACGGCCAGGTTCTGACAAATATTCTCGCCGGAACTAATTTCGTCCCCCTGAACGGCGTTCCACCCCTCACAAGTTCTGATGGGCATTGGGCACCGGTGGATATTAACCTGCACCGAGATGGCACCCTCGACTTGAGTTTTGACAGCGTGCTTCTTTTAACAAACTTTCAAACTGGCTGGATCGGGATCGATAGCGCGCAGGTCAATTTCGGGGCGAAGACCGAGGCCTGGTATGAAACCCACTACATTGCCAATCTGTTTGTGAATTTTTATGAAGGGTACGTGGGTCCGGTGGGCTTGGCAGCCAACAGCGTTCTGGGCGGGACCTTTCCCGAAGGTTCGACTGTTCAACTCGTGGGCATACCGACCGGTGCCGGTCCGGACAACTACCAGTGGTATAACGACGGAGTTGCGATCAGCGGAGCCACGAATCGGATTCTGACCTTCCCGGCGACAGTGGGGTCGGGCGGTAGTTTTACCCTTGCACTCAGTAATTCATTCAGCAGCTTCGTCAGTTCTCCGCAGAATGTGATCATCCAGCCCAATTTAACGCCCCCTTCACTGCTTTCCGCCAAAGCTGTGGCTGGCAGCATTAACCAGATCAAACTCCAATTCAATCAAACGCTGAATGTGTCAAGTGCCCTCAATCTCTCAACGTATTCCTCGCCTTATTTCGCGGTTAACGCAGTAAGTCTTGGTGCAGATGGGGAGAGCGTTGTTCTTTATACCACACAACAACGCTATGGAACAACTTATCCACTGACCATAACCGGTCTGGAGGATAATTATGCCAACCATAATGTTCTGAATACAAATATCACTGTTGTTTCAGGATTGAGTTACGACGATGAAGTGTTAGGTGATAAACCAGTGCGCTATTATAAGTTGAATGAGACGAGCGGCACGGTCGCCTATACGCAAACGACCGGCGGTGACACGCTTAACACCAATGGTACCTATCAAACGGCTGCTATCAATACAAACGAAGAGCTATTGCCGATTTTAGGTGTGCCATCCCTCGTGCCCTCTGATCCGACCGACACGGCGGTTAGGTTTGTGAATAGTTACAGCAATCAAGTTTCTGTTCCCAACAACGGTGACATCAATGTGAATCGCGGCCCCTGGCACCAGCGAACGATTGAACTGTGGTTTAATGCCAATAGTTTTCCGATCGGAAAACAACCGGGCGACACGGCCGCTTTGGCACAAGAACACTCGGTTTATGGTTTGTGGGAGGAAGGCGGAAATCTGCGTGATATCGGTGTTTATCTCTGGAATCCCACCGGCATTACCAACACCGTGGTGACCAATCCGCCGACGGCACAACTTACCTTTACTGCCTATAATTCAACGGATGACGGTCCGGGGTCACCGTTCGGTTTGCTGCTATTCCCGCCGGTCTACATAACGTATCAGGTCACAACCAACACAACGTACCATGTGGTCGCAGTCCTGGATGGAGATACAACCGGCACGCTGGGAGAGCTACGCCTCTACGTCAACGGTAGTTTGGTCGGACGCACTACCAACGGAGTTGGCCAAATCTATGATCACAACGGCGCCGTCCACATCGCCAGTGGTAACGGCAGGTCACACCTCAATGTTTCCGGTCAGTGGGGCTATTTTGACGGTACTGAGCAGGATGTGGCGATTTACAATTCAGTTCTCTCTTCCAATGATATTCTGGCTCATTACGAAGCCGGCACTGGCACCAGTCTCGTGACCACTGTTCCGCCCACCCTGGTAACCGGAGTCAATCCGCAGGGTGATCCTTATCAACTGCAAGTATACTTCAATCAACCCGTGTCACCGGCCACGGCAAACAGCCTCGCGAATTATCTGCTGAAAACGTCGGGGGGCACAACCCTTACCATTCAGTCTGCCCAGCTTAGCAGTAATCTGACAACCGCCATACTCACTCTTGGTTCGGGAAATAGTTTTACGATTGGAAACAATTACAATCTAACCGTGGCCGGCGTAGCGGACATTTTATCCTCCACAAATGTGGTCGTTTCGACCAATCTGGTCTTCGCCTTCACCTCTGCGGGGAACGTTGGGATAGCCAATACCAGCAGCCTCGGCAGCCAGATCGTTACGGAAAACCAAAATGCGCAATTCTCCGTCGTCGCCACCGGACAGACGCCTTACAGCTATCAATGGTATTATAATAACAGCGGATTACCAGGCCAAACGAATGCCACGTTATCCTTCACCAGTCTCTGGAATTCGGGTGGCAATTACACTGTCGCAGTCAGCAACCAGTTTAGCTCAGTCACCAGTAGTCCTCCCTCGGTGTTGACCGTGCTGCCCGACACTACGCCGCCGCAATTGGTGAACTTGCGTGCCTTGGCGGGAACTCTCAACGAAATTCAGCTCACGTTTAACAAACCGGTGAATACGGTTAACGCGACCAGTCTGAGCACTTACAGCATACCCACTGAGGGTGTAACGGGCTTGGGCTTGCTCGGGGCGTCCATTTCCACCAATGGACTGGAAGTCACACTGTCGACCACGCCGCAGGTGCACGGGCAAACAAATGAGCTCACCATCACTGGTCTCCAGGATCGTTCTCATGTTCCCAACACCCTCACGACCACGGCGCAGTTTGTCTCCACGATCAGCTACCGGGATGAAGTTCTGGCCGAACCTGGACTTGTGCGTTATTTCACCTTCGATGAAACCAATGGCAGCACTTCGGTCAATTCGCTTGTTTCCCAATATGACACCTCGCCATTGAACATTGTTGGGACGGTAAAAGGGGACACCAATTACGGAGGAGTTCCTGATCTGGGTGTTCCTGGTTTGGTGCCTAACATACCAAACGACACCGCAATATCCTTTAACGGCTTGAGCGGGACCAATCGCGTCGAATTGCCCAACGGGGCTGATATCGACGCCACGCTTGGTCCTTGGTATCAGATCACCACTCTGTTCTCGTTTGAAGCTTATGGATTGCCGGAAGTTGTGCTTACCGGCACCTCAACCAACTACGAAACGCCCATCTTGTTTTCGGATTTGCAATACTCCATTTACCTGTATGGGACACAGACAAATGTAAATAATCCCTCACAGGCCAACTTGGTCTTTGAGGCGCAGGAAACTGCCAGTGATGGTCCCGGCTCACCCTGGGGCGGCAACACACCGGCCACAGCCACTTATATTACTTATCCGATAACGACCAATAAAGTTTACAATGTCGCAACGGTGTTGGATGGCAATGCCGGTTTCCTCACCGGCGAGCTGCGGCTCTACATCAATGGTGTCAGGGTTGGCACTGTGGTCGATGTCGGGGCGATTTATCAGAACCCGAATGATCCCCCGGGTTTCAGTCAGGGGTACGTGACTGCCTACACCGGAACATCCTCAACCATAAATCCTGAGCTGGTGACGGCCACGACTCCGATCGGCACGCCATTCAACGGTGTGATTGATGAGTTCGCCTACATCAATCAAGGCACTCCTTCGGACGCCCGCATCGCCCAATTGTATGCCTTCAGTCAAACCAATTGGGCAGCCAACGGTTTTGTGATTGTGACCAATAACGCAACGATCAAGCCGAACCTCACTTTCACGGTCGGATCCGGCGGGTCCGGTTCCGGCAAAACCTTTAGCTTGAGCTGGCCGGTCAGTGCCAAAGGTTACTATCTGGAGTACACGACCAATCTGCCTTCCGGTATCTGGATTTCGAATCCTGTTTCACCGGCAACGGTCGGCGGATTTGACGTTGTCACCCAGTCGGTGAGCAACGTCGGGAACAAATTCTTCCGCCTGCGCTATCAATGAACCATTCAGAATTATCAATCCCGGGTAAAAACATGAACCGACCATTAAAAACCAAGATCATCGGATCCCTAGTGGCACTGTGCTTCACCTCGACGTCACTGGTGGCCAATGCGCAGATCGAACATAAATCAATCCCGCCCGAGCAGCTTGAATTCTTCGAAAAGAATATCAGACCGGTGCTCGTGCAGCATTGCTACGAATGTCACTCGGAAGAAAAGGGCAAAAGCAAGGGCGAGTTAACGCTCGACACGCGCGACGGCATTCGGGCCGGCGGTTCTCGCGGGCCGGCGGTGGTTCCTGGCAAACCGGATGACAGTATTCTCATACAAGCCATCCGGCAGACCGGACAATTGCGCATGCCGCCGGATTCGCGCGGCGGCATTCTACCGGACGACGTCATTGCCGACTTTGAAAAGTGGGTGAAGAATGGTGCCGCGGACCCGCGGGACTCTGCGAAAATCATTGCGGTGCAGAAAGCCAAGCCAGAGAAACCGGTCGACTGGGACAAAGCCCGCCAGTTCTGGGCTTTCCAAAAACCGAAGGCCATAGAACCACCCAAAGTTGCCGATGCGAGCTGGCCCAAAACGGACGTTGACCATTTCGTTCTGGCCAAATTGGAGGAGAAAGGCCTGAAGCCGGTAGCTGACGCGGACAAACGCACCTTATTGAGACGCGTGTACTACGACCTAATTGGTTTGCCCCCAACGCCTGCGCAGGTGGAAGCGTTTGTGCATGACAAATCGCCCGACGCATACGCAAAGGTGGTGGACCAATTGCTGAACTCACCGCGCTTTGGGGAACAATGGGGACGTTATTGGCTCGACATTGCCCGCTACGGCGAATCCACCGGGCTTGACCGTAATTTGAACTATCCTTACGCCTGGCGTTATCGCAATTACGTCATTGATGCGTTCAACCAGGACAAACCCTACGACCGGTTCATTCAGGAGCAGCTCGCGGGTGATCAATTGCCCTATAAAGACCAGAAAGAACGGGATGAAAATCTCACGGCCACGGGCTTTCTGGCCATCGGTCCGAAAGGATTGAACGAAAGCCGGATAAAATATTCGAAATGGCAGGTGATTAACGACCAGATTGATGTGACCAGCCGTGGTTTCCTCGGCTTGACGGTGGGCTGCGCACAATGCCACGACCATAAATTCGACCCAATTCCACAGAAAGATTATCACGCGCTGGCGGGAATTTTTGCCAGCACGGAAACACTCTACGGAACGGTGGGTGGACGCGGCAATCGCCGGCCTACCTCGCTGCTTTCATTGGATGGCGCACCCGAACTCGCGGTGCTGTCCACCGGTGAACCTACCCCCAACATGTTCGTGAACACGAACCGCAACTTTACCATTGGGGACTCTACCAACAACGCCCCCCGCACCCGTCGCCTGGGGAATGGGAATGGATTTGCCGGTGGTGCCGGTGGCCGCCGCTTTGGCCGGAACATTACGACCAATATATTGGAACGCATTCCGGCTCATAAAACTTATGCCATGGGCGTGCGCGATTATGATGAGCCGCAGGACTCGCCCGTCTACTACCGTGGTGATTTGACAAAACCAACAGACACAGTGCCGCGTGGATTTCTGCGCATTGTAGCCTTGACCAACGCTCCGGTCATTCCGGCAAATGAAAGTGGACGCTTACAATTGGCCCAGTGGATTACGGACCCGCAAAATCCGCTGACCGCACGGGTGGCAGTCAACCGCGTATGGCAACATTTGTTTGGTGCCGGCATCGTGGCGACACCGGACAATCTCGGCCATCTTGGAGCACGGCCCAGCGACCAGGAACTACTGGACTACCTTGCCGTAAAATTCGTAAACGATGACCGCTGGTCGGTAAAGGAATTGATCCGATCCCTGGTATCAACTCGGGCATATCAATTAAGCAGTGACATTGATCCCAAGGCGGCGGAAGCAGACCCGGAAAACACCCTCGTGTGGCGCGCTTCTCCTCGCCGGCTGACGGCAGAACAGTTGCGTGATTCGATCCTGACGGCGAGTGGACGGCTGGATTTGGATCCCCCGCAATACAGTGTCACTGCGGAATTCGGGGACGGCTATTACGGCGTTAACATTTGGGAAAGCGACCTTCCGCAATACTATTATAAACGCAGTGTTTACCTTCCGGTGCCGCGCGACATGGTACCGGATGTGCTCGCGGTCTTTGACCTGCCAAATCCCAATTTGGTAGGGGCGCTGCGTGAAGACACAACCTCACCCAGTCAGGAGCTATTCCTGTTGAACAATGCCTTGGTGCAAGACGAAGCCTTGCATCTAGCACGCAATCTGGAACAAAACAAGAAATGGTCAGAAAAAGAGCGCATTCGTCAGGCCTATCTGACAATCTACCAGCGCCTGCCGACCTCGCAAGAAATCAAACAGGCAAGAACATTCCTCAAGACAGAAAAGGCTTTGCTGGCTGCGGAAGCACCCTCGAAATCTGAACCGCGGTTTTCGTCGCCCGCGCTTGATGCCCAAGCTACATCCCACTTGACCGAGGCAACGCAGGCCACTGCCACAGCCCCGGCAAGCTTTCCCGAACCGGTCCTAACACCGGTCTCCATGAGCATGACTCCAGCGGCTCCTGGCGCTATTGCTAATACCACATCGCAAGTGGCGAGCGCGGGCGGCAACCCTGGAAATGGGGGTTATCGTGGTGGCGGCGGTTTCCGCCAGCGTCGCTATCTTGGCCCCGGCTCGGCCAGCGATGTGGTGGTTGGGAAGTTGGCCCCGGGCATTGCCCGTCCGCCCGTCTTCCATCAAGTATCACCCGAAAAGCCGGCAAATCCTGAAGAGGGATCACTGGCCTTATTTAACCAGGCACTGTTCGACAGCGCGGAATTTCGTTATCTGCAATAAAAAAGTCTACCCAACAAATATATGAGTAAAGAACAAAACCATCATCCGCAACGTTGCGACGGCGTCACCCCCGGGGTCTATACCCGGCGCCAAATGCTCAAGACCTTCACGACGGGATTTGGCTACATGGCTTTCGCCGGCATTGCGGCGCAAGCCGCAATACTGAGTAAAACCGCAGATGCGGCCGGCGCAATCGGCATCGCGCCCGACGTGGCCGGCGGAGGCGACTCCAATCTGATGCTGCCAAAGAAACCACATTTGCCGCCGCGCGCCAAACGAATCATCTTTCTGGGCATGGAAGGTGCACCCTCGCACGTGGACACGTTCGACTACAAGCCAAAGCTGCAGGCGGACGACGGCAAACAATCGCAAGATAATGACGATCGCGTCTATCTCGGGTCCCCATTCAAGTTCAAGCAATATGGACAGAGCGGCCGTTGGATTTCAGAACTGTTCCCGAACGTCGCCACGCATGCCGATGAACTATGTTTCCTCCACGGCCTGTGGACGAACGCACCAGCACTGCATCCGCAGGCATGGCCTGCGCTGCATACGGGCAGCCCGGTCTTTGTCCGCCCGTCCATGGGGTCCTGGCTGCTCTACGGTTTGGGCACGGAAAATCAAAATTTGCCCGGTTTTATCACCATCAAGCCAGCGCTGTCAATCGGCGGCGGCCAAGCTTATGGATCGGCTTTCCTGCCACAGGTTTTTTCCGCGACTCGCATCGGAGAGTCGAAAACGGATATCAAGAATTGCAGTATCAATAACATTGCCAATGCGAACCTCACAGCCAAAGAGCAAAGAACACAACTCGATTATATCCAGGAGTTGAACCACAACCTGCTAAAGAAAGGCACGCTGGACCATCAGGTTGAAGGCGTTATTCAATCTTATGAAGTCGCCTTCAAGATGCAGGCGGAAGTACCTGAGGTTACCGATTTGTCAAAGGAATCGCAGGCGACGCTGGATCTCTATGGCATTAATCAGGACGAAACGGATGATTTTGGCCGGCAATGCCTGTTGGCGCGGCGTTTTGCCGAGGCGGGAGTCCGCTTCATCGAGGTTTGCTACGACGACTGGGATCATCATGGCCAGCTCTACGCCGGCCTCAAGAAAAGCACGCGAGCCGTGGATCAGCCGATTTCCGCCTTGTTGACGGATTTGAAGCAGCGCGGAATGCTCGAAGACACACTAGTTCTTTGGGGCGGCGAATTTGGCCGTACTCCCGACAGCCCGAAACCGGACGGTCGCGACCATAGCACCAAAGGTTGGACGATGTGGATGGCTGGCGGCGGCGTAAAACCCGGATTTGCCTACGGTTCCACTGATGAATATGGCATCAACGCCGTGGACGGCAAAATGGATTACCACGATCTGCATGCGACGCTTTTGCACATCTTTGGCCTGGACCACGAAAAACTAACCTATCGCTATGGGGGACGGGACTTCCGCCTCACCGATGTTTACGGCGAAGTTCAATCCGATATTCTGGCCTGATAAACAATATTTTCCAACTTATAACCAACATTTAAAACAAACAACAATTAACTGAAAAATAACCTAATGAAAAAAAATATCGTATCTCTATTAAGCTTGGTGACCGGTACGCTGCTTCTGGCTGGAACGGTCGTCAGCGCGGCCGACGCCGATGGTAACTGGATCTGGACGAGCCCCGGCCGAAATGGCGGAGCTCCCCGTGAATCCGTTCTTTCGTTGAAGACGGATGGTACGCAGTTAAGCGGAAAGCTTTCCACACCCGGACGCGACGGCAAACCCACGGACACGACCATTGCCAACGGCAAAGTGGACGGCAATAACGTTTCGTTCGACATTATCCGCCAGTACAACGGCAGATCGATCACGATCAGCTATAATGGCACTGTGGCTGACGGCCAGATTACGGGAAAGATTGTGACGGTCCGCGATGGCGAAACCCAAACGCGTGATTGGACCGCGAAAAACGCGGGTGACCAAACGGAAGCAACGACGGTTGCAGTGGTTGCCCCGAAACCTGGCTACGATGAAAAAGGACACAAAATTGTAAACACAACACATTACAAGGAGATTTCCGTGGCGGACGCCGTTCAGTTTTTGGCCGACCACCCGGATGCCATCATCATAGACGCCCGCTCACCACAGGAATATGCCGCCGGTCATCTGGCAAACGCCAAAAATTACAATCTGACCGATGATGCCACCTACAAGGCTGTCTTGGCGACCATTACGGATAAAACCAAGTGGTATCTCGTCCACAGTGCGGTCGGACACTATCGCACGGTCCGCGCCTTGGAATATTTCGAGGCCAACAATTTTGAACACGTGGTGGCCATTGATGGCGGCTTTGCCGCCTGGAAAAAAGCCGGCCAACCGTTTGTCAAAGACGAAACAGCTAGCAGATGAACCAAAATAACAACTAACACTCCAAATGAAAATTAAGTCTTACGTAAAAACATTGATATTCGGCGGTACTACGTCGCTGGTATTGCTTGCGGCAATTGCCCGTGCAGCCGATCCGGCAGGAACCTGGACATGGTCCACCCCGGGCCGCAACGGGGGGCCTGACCGGGTGAGCACACTTACTCTGAAGGTGGAAGATTCCAGTTTAACCGGAAAACTTTCGGTGCCTGGCAGGGATGGAACACCCGTGGAAACTCCTGTGACGGACGGCAAGGTGGATGGCGACAATATTAATTTTAATGTCATCCGCGAATACAACGGCAATTCAAATACGAATATCTACTCCGGAACCCTCACCAACGACGAGATCATTGGGACCATACAATTCAATCGCAACGGTGAGACCCAGACGCGCAAATGGGATGCGGTACGTTCAACCGCAGCAAATTAATCCACACCAAAGAACCCTGAACATTGCGCCTGCGAAAGCAGGCGCAGTGTTTTGTTGTTGGAGGAAACTTTGAATGAAAACACAAAAACAATTTACCAGCTCGGTTGTTATTTTGGCCGTTGCCATGGGGTTTTTAGTTTCGGCAAGGGCGGATGACGATCCGAAGTACTCAGTACAGACAATCATGAAGGCGGTGTTTAAAGGGGAAGATTCGGTTAATAAAAGAATCCTTAAAGGCAAAGCCTCCAAGGAGGATCTGGACAAACTGGTGGAATACGTTTCGGTCCTGCCCCAAAATGACCCGCCGCAAGGCGATCCAGATGGCTGGAAGAAAAAAACCACCGCTTTGTTGACCGCGGCCAAAGCATTGCAAGCAGGCGGAGGCGACGCACTTGCACAATATACCAAGGCAGCCAACTGTCAGGCCTGTCATAGTGTTTATCGACCGGACTGAATTCATTCAACGAGACAATCCCAACCCAATCATGGCATTCAGGCAAACATTCCGGGCTCCTTATGGCGGCGACTGGCAGGAGATCATTTTACGCCACTTGCAATCGCTCAAATATGGATCGGTTGAAATCATCATTCAAGACTCGCGCATTGTGCAGCTTGAAATCACCGAGCGTTTCCGTTTAATTGAGCCATCGCGTCCGCTTGACCTGCCAAAACCGGTTCAAAAGGCAGCTGTGCAGGCAAGTTAGCGGTGCATCCGCGCATTGACGGTTGAAATCGTTGGATACGGTGAAGTGGAAATGGACAAGGCCGGCTTAAAAATATAATTTATATTCAAATTAATTTTTAAGTAAATGCCAGCATCTGCCACGCGACTTTCCCGCTTTTCTGAATCCGTCATCCGGGGCATGACCCGGCAGGCCAACCAATCCGGGGCCATCAACCTGGCACAAGGCTTCCCGGATTTCGCTCCGCCCGTGGAATTATTAACAGCGCTGGAACGCGCCGCACGCGGCCCTTATCATCAGTATGCGGTCACCTGGGGCGCGCCGCGCTTTCGACAGGCGCTCGCCCGGAAAATTTCCCGCTGCACCGGTCTGGAGATGGACCCCGAAACCGAAATCGTGGTCACCTGCGGCAGTACCGAAGCGATGATGGTGGCCATGATGACCGCCTGCAATCCGGGCGACAAAGTCATTGTCTTTTCGCCTTTCTACGAGAACTACGCAGGGGACGCCATCCTTTCCGGCGCCGAACCTATTTATGTTTCGCTGCGCGCGCCTGATTTTTGTTTTGATTCTGCGGAATTGGCACAGGCCTTCGCTCAAAAGCCCAAGGCCATCATCGTCTGCAACCCGTCCAATCCGACCGGCAAGGTTTTTACACGCGCGGAACTTCTGGAAATCCTAAAACTGGCTGAGCGATGCGACACGTTTGTAATCACCGATGAACCGTACGAACATATCGTGTATGCGCCGCACGAACACGTGTATTGCAGCGCATTGCCCGGGGCATTTGAGCGCGTCATCACGTGCAACTCCTTATCCAAGACGTATTCCATCACCGGCTGGCGGCTTGGCTACGTTCATGCGGCACCGGAGATCATAGCACAGGCACGCAAGGTTCATGACTTTCTAACGGTCGGGGCCGCGGCGCCACTTCAGGAGGCAGCTGACGCCGGGCTCGAATTGCCGGACAGCTATTATGCGGGTCTGCGCGATATCTACACGCAAAAGCGTGATGTGTTCCTGGGTTACCTGCGCCGGACCGGACTGACTTATACTGAGCCTCAGGGTGCTTACTATGTGATGGTGGATATTTCGCCGCTCGGCTATGCGCGGGATACTGAAGCCGCCGAATGGTTTATCCGCGAAATCGGCGTGGCAGGCGTCCCCGGCTCCAGTTTTTTTCGCGAATCGGAAAACCGTTTCGTACGTTTTCATTTTGCCAAAAAGGAGGAAACCCTTCACGCTGCGGGCCAGAAGTTGCTGAAAGTTGTTGATCACCTGCCCTCTTAGCCCGTTCCCCAAGCGTATCGGCAATTCTGCAACGAGTTCCCTTGAGGCCAAGTCCGACCCGAAGCTGCTTGAATTCCTCGGCTATCAGCATAACCCGTATCAACCGTTTTAGTATCCGTTACCTCGCTTTAAATTTGCTTTGCGCAAACTCCGCAACGACGGCTTGCAGGTCCTACTCTGCTTAGCAAGACCCTTCCCGATTGAATTGAGCGAGGCGCACTCGGGTTTGTGTCGGCGCGAAGGCCGACGGGTTTCCCGGTCAGGGTGCCGGCACTCATGGAAACAGGCCGCGTTGTTTCTTGGCTTCGTTTACCCGACTGACACCTATGCTCAACGCCGCCATGCGCATGGAAATATTTTGTTTGCGACTCTCATTTAAAATCCTGGTCCAAGAGGTCTCAAGAATGCGAAACAATTTGTCGACAATTTCCGTTTCACTCCAAAAGAAACTCTGCAAATCCTGGACCCACTCGAAGTAGCTTACTACCACGCCGCCGGCGTTGCAAAGCACATCGGGAATGACAAAGATTTCCGGCCGCCGGCTCAAAATGTCATCCGCGTCGGGCGTAGTCGGGCCGTTGGCAGCCTCGGCCAGGATACGACATTGAATTTTGCCTGCATTGGCCGCCGTGATTTGCCGTTCCATCGCGGCGGGCACCAGAATGTCACACGGCAGCAGGAGAAGTTCTTGATTGGTAATGGACTCCGAACCAGGAAAACCAACGATGCTTCGGTTTTGGGTGGCATATTTTTCCAGTTCGAGCAGGTCCAGCCCCTTGGAATTGTAAATGCCACCCCGAACATCGCTCACCGCAATCACCTTGGCTCCGTATCGGCCGAGCGAATAAGCGGCAACCGAACCGACATTGCCGAAGCCTTGAATTACCGCGGTGCATTTGCTGATGTCCATGCCCGTCGCATCGGTCGCCCGGTTGATGAGATAAGCCACCCCGCGACCCGTGGCTTCGCGGCGTCCCAGTGAACCGCCCAGACCGACGGGTTTGCCAGTGACGATGCTTGGAACCGTATAACCCTCGTACATTGAATAGGTGTCCATGATCCAAGCCATGGTCTGCTCGTTGGTGCCCACGTCGGGAGCCATCACATCGACTTGCGGCCCGATGAACGGAATCATTTCTTGTGTGAACCGCCGCGTGAGCCGTTCAATTTCGCCTTGGGACATTTTGGACGGATCACAGTTGATGCCGCCCTTGGCCCCGCCGTAGGGCAAACCCGCAAGCGCACATTTCCAACTCATCCACATCGCGAGCGCGGCGACTTCGCCCAGTGCGACATCCGGATGATAACGCAGTCCGCCTTTCGTGGGACCGAGCGTCAGGTGATGCTGCACACGATAGCCGCTGAAGACCCTGATCGAACCGTCATCCATACGGATGGGCAAAGAGACGGTCAGGGAGCGTTTGGGAAATTTAAGTCGTTCACGCTCGCTTGCGGGAATCTGGAGATGCTCCGCCACCAGGTCGAACTGCCGACAAGCCATTTGGAAAGTTGGGTGCGCGTAAATTTCCATAAGCGAGGCAATTCAACAGGAATTAAACAGGCAGCGCAAGTAATCCTGTCAGGCAAAGTTAAATGACTGCCATGCCGTGAACTAGGAAAAGCAAACGACCCTTGTTTCAACCGCAACTTTTAAACAACCCACACAGATCCCGGCATTTATGACTTATGCGAGCATTTACATTGACTAATGACTGTCGCCATGCCAAAATAAACCGTCTTCTTTACCGTCGACCCTCAACCATGGCGGCGGCATCCGGAGACACCGTGTGACAGAAGTAAACCCATAAGGAAACTCATTCATAGGTCTTTAGGTCTATTCTCCAGCGGGTCAGACGTTCTACCCGTTGTTATGTCGCGATCAGGCAATTGAAGATTTTTCTTCGCTGAGTCTGAAAAACGTAAGGAAAGAGACTGCAGACTCAACCCAAATCCACACATGAAATTGCTATTTAAACACACATGTCTGGCACTAATCGCTTGTCTACTGTCAGCCACTCGTATCCACGCTCAACCCGTCATTTCCTCCTCGGTACCCGCCCTCGAAGCGACCGGGGTTGCGACCAACGTCGCCGTGGTGTTCAACTTCAGCGAATCCATGGACACCAACGCCACCACCGCAGCGTTTTACATTGCGAGTCCATTTTCCCTGCTAACAACCACCGAAGTCTGGAACAGCACCAGCAATATCTTGACCTGCACCCCTGTGCCGGGTTTTCCGGCTAATAGTCAAATTCTTTGGAGTGTTGCCGGTCAGGACCCGGCGGGAAACCAGTTAAGCGGAAGCATTGCCGGAATATTCACCACCGGCTCATCGGGCACTTCAGGTGGTGGCGGCGGCACTTACGGCACCAACCGGTATACTGAATTTGCCGTGGGTAAAGCCATCTATTATCAACAGACCTCGACCGCCGCCCCGGTGTTGTCCACCTTGGTCCCCCCTTATTTCTTTTACGCCGATGTCACGCTTTCCTCCAATCAGGCCGCGGTTTCCGCCAATGTGCAGCTTCCCAGCACAACCGTATCGGACCTGAGCACCACGACCAGTCCCGGACAGTTTTTATTAGTCGCGAATAATAACAGCCAGACCACGTTGGATAACATGTATGGCGACGGGAACTACTTCTTCACCGTCAACGCCGCAAATTCCAAAGAGATGGTAACCGTAAACCTGCCCGCCACCCTGCCCCAACCCGGCTCACCGCAAATAAGCAATTACCCCATATTTCCCAGATTAACTTTGCAAGCTGAAGTTATTGACCTACAATAAAGGCGCATAAACAAAGGCTTTCCTGTATGTTGAAACAACAAAAAACGGAAAAAACAGCGGGTGCAGGCAAAAAAGAGGCTCTGCGGGTTGTTTTTGATAGTCGTTTGAAGCTGGAGTTTCACGGTTCCAAGGTCACGTCGGATGCCGGGTTATTGGCCTATCGGGAACTGGATACGGCACTGGGTTTGACCGACTTGGGGGATGAGTTGCTGAACGATTGGCGGACGGGGAAGAACACGCAACACTCGATGGTGGCGCTGATGCGGCAGTCCATCTTCAGCCGATTGGCAGGCTACGAAGACACCAATGATGCGGAACGGCACGCGGTTGATCCCACGATGCGGCATGTGGTCGGCGGGCGGGCCACGGAACACACGGCGGCTTCCACCAGCCAGATGGGACGGTTCGAGACCGAGGTGTTGACTCAACCGCGCAACCTTAAGGCATTGACGAAACTGTCGGGCAAATGGATTGACCGGCTGCGGGAACGCCAGCCGATGCGGGAACTAATCCTGGACATGGACAGTTCCGTGAGCGAGACCTACGGCGAGCAGGAAGGCACTGCTTACAAAGGACATTTCGCCTGCACTTGCTACCACCCGCTGTTTTGCTTCAATCAATTTGGCGATGCGGAGCAGTCCCTGCTGCGCGACGGTAATGTGCATAGCGCCAAGGATTGGCAGGCGGTGCTGGAACCGGTAGTGGCACGCTATCAAGGTCGAAACATTCCGCGTTATTTTCGGGCCGATGCCGCCTTTGCCAACCCGGAGATATATGAGTATTTGGGAAGCCGAGGGATTTGAGTATGCCATCCGGCTGCCGGGCAATGATGCGTTGTTGCGGGACATTGAGCCACTGTTGACCAGACCGGTGGGCCGTCCATCGAACGCACGGTGGTGTGGTATGCTGGTTTTTTGTATCAGGCCAAGAGTTGGGATCGTGCCCGTCGTGTGGTGGCGAAGGTGGAATGGCACAATGGCGAACTGTTTCCTCGTGTCGGATTTATCGTGACCAATCTAACCCGACCCGCCAAGCGGGTGGTGCGGTTCTACAACCAGCGTGGCACGGCGGAGCAGTGGATCAAGGAAGGCAAGAACGCGGTCAAATGGACCCGTCTGTCCTGTCACGACTTTGTGGATAATCAAGTGCGGCTGCAACTGTTCGTGCTGGCTTACAATCTGGGCAACTTTCTGCGGCAGTCGGTGCTGCCACAGTCGGTGCGTCACTGGACGTTGACGACCCTGCGGGAGAAATTAATCAAGATTGGTGCGAAGGTCGTGCGCCATTCCCGGAACATCATCTTTCAGATGGCGGAAGTGGCGGTGCCGCGGGAGTTGTTCCGAAGCATTCTGACCGCCATTGACCGTTTGCGCCCACCAGTTCCGGCCAGTGGATGAATGAAAAGCGCATGAAAACATCAGTCAACACAGGTGAATTGTCTTCGCCTCCGGCTCACGGAGCAAGTTGGGGTGTAAAAATCCGTGCCGAACACGCCTGCGGCTCTGAAAAACCTGCTTTGGGTGTTGAAAAATGGCTTGAAATGCCAAGGGACGGGAGGATAATCACGAAAAGGACTGGTAAAGCTCAGTATGAATCATGAACATCAACTCAAATGGGAAATCCCGGTTTAAAGCAAAAAGCCCGGCGGGAAATCTCCTATCAATTGTTTAGTCATACCCAATAATCAAAAATGAAAATCCTTCAAATGCCTCGCTTATCGCTTTTATTACTGTTCGCCACTTTGCCTATGGCTAAAGCGGGAATTGTTGCCGGCCCCCTGACAAATACGTTAAACAACCACATTTATTATGTGATCAGTCCGCAGAATTGGAGCAATGCCCAGATCACGGCCCAGAGCCTGGGCGGACACCTGACCACCATCCGGGATCAGGCGGAAAATAACTGGATCATCACCAACATTCTGACGGATTTTACGGCGAGCGGAGGCCCCAACCTAACGGCGGAGCCGGTTTGGACCGGGTTGTATGATCCGACGCTGAATGATGGCAGTGGCACCCAGCATGCGACAGATTTTATTTGGATCTCGGGTGAACCCTATGGCTATCGGAATTGGGAGCCGGGCGAGCCGAACAATAATGGCATTGGTGAATACTGGGGGACGATCAACTGGCATTACGCTGCGGGTTACGACGCCACTCAGGGAACCTGGAACGACACCCCGCTTAATGGTACAACATCATACCCCGGCAACACCACCGGACCTTATTACGGCCTCGTGGAAATCGGGACTGAATTGAGTCCTCAACTGACCATCTCGCCGAACGGAAATCAGAGTTTACAGATTGCATGGTTGGCGGCGAATGGGTTTGTGCTGCAGCAGAATACCAATCTGCTTACTCAGACCTGGACGACCAGCAGTTACACCATCAACAACTCGATCACCGGCACAAACTCTATCAACTTTTCACCCGCCCCTGGCAGCTTGTTTTTCCGCCTGTATCAGCCTTGATCGTCGGCATGCAATTGGCCCTTTCCTCATGGGAGAGTATAGGGTGACTTCATAACCCTTAATTAATGCGCATCGTTTTAAACGATGACCCTCTTTTTTTATCAATTCAAGCAACCCAAGCAGAAACAGGTATAAAGTTCATGTGAAAACTGTGGATGAAAATATGATCGCTTCACCTTTCAAGCTCAAGGACGAACTTCTCAAACACACGACTTCACGCTGCCCGGTTTGCCATGCGCGGTGTCCGGCGGAGGTTTTGCGCACTGGCGGCATTGCCTCCAAGATATTTCTCAAACGCACCTGTTCCGAACATGGCGAAACCAGTATAAAACCACCGTCTATGATCCGACGTGCGGCTCCGGCTCGCTGTTACTGAAAGTCGGCGACGAGGCACGGCACGGCAAAGACGTCAAAGTGACACAGGAAGGCCAGGAAAAAGATTCCGCCACCGCCGGTCTGGCGCGCATGAACATGATTCTCCACGACTACGCCACGGCGGAGATCAAGCAGGGCAACACCATCGTCAATACGTTGTTCAAAGACGGCAACGCGCTCAAAACCTATGAAACCAATTAATCGAGTTAAATCAATTGTTAAAGACTTCGTGCACACCATGCTGAAAACCATTCAGAATGGCCGTCTGAAACCACGCTTCGATTACACGAAATTTGAACTAAGAACACTAGACGAGTATCTCAAAAAGTGAGGAAGGAGGCCGGGCTGAGTTGTTGCCGACAATGCGATGCGACGGCTGGGTACTGCTCTGGATTTGAGCGAGGATCGGGACCGAATTGTGCAAATTGTGCTCACGCATCAAGCGAGCACAGTTGCTAACGGACGGCTTGGGCCTTGAGCAGGCCCAAGATGCTATGAATCTTGGTGGTTTCCGACCCCTCGGCCAGGATGCCTAGCGGGATTGGCAAGTCGAAGCTCGGGCCTTCTTTTGTGACGTCCGCCGGGGCGAGGTTGATGGGGGTGCGCCCAAAGGGAAATTTGTACACCGAATTGGCCAATCCGCGGCCATAGCGATGCAACTGCGTTCATGCCCGAGAGCGCCATGGTATTACGCGCCCATTGACCGCCTCAGAGTTGCTCCACATGGAGGCGGATTAAATCCTCGTGCTCCCGGACTGATTCGACCATGACGGCCTGCACTTCCATCCGGCTCCTAGCGGCAAGAGCTGCGGGACATGGTAAGTTAGTATCGGCGATTACCACATGGCTTTTGCGCGATTACACCGCTGCGCAATCGGTCAATCCGGCTCAATCATTTAAGTTATCATGGCAGTCCTTTTCGGGCGGGACCGCCACGGACTGTGTTTACGTGACGATCGGCAAAGCTTTTGCCTCCCCCCAACCTACTGTTCCTAACGCGCTACCCGGCACGGCCACATCATTGGTCATCCCGGCTAATACACTCGCACCCAACAATAATTATGATTCGTACGTCAGCTTTTACCATCTACTGCTCAGCAGTAATCTCGATGAAAGTTATCTGGGATTGGCCTATCGCTACAGTGTGACTGAATTCAACTTGAGCACCGCGGCGGCATCCACCACCCCGCTGCTTCTCACCAAATTGTCATGGAGCGGCCACACTCTGAGTTTTGACGTGACGTCGGCAATTGGCCAAAGTCTGATCGTCCAGTACAACACTGGCAACATTTCCTCCGCCGGCCAATGGAAGACCCTGCTTACGACCACGAACACGACCGGCGTCGTCCAGGTGAGTGACTCAGCAAATACAACCAATCATTACGTCTTCTACCGCGCCATGTCCGGACCATGATGGTGAAAACCCGCCGGACTTCAGTGGGGTGTAATCGGCATAAACTAGCCGGACCGTAAAACCATCTCAGTGTCCCAATACCAGTCTGCTTTCAAGTTGATCCCTTTTTGACCGCGAACTTCCGAGGTGTTGGCGGCCCCAGCCTGAGTTGGGGTACTGTGGGCTTTGTAAATAACCGCCTGCCTATTTTTCCGTTTGTTGTCCGGTGCCGAGCCATAACAAGCTATCAAGGACTAAACCGTTTTGAATTTTATTCTCAAAAGTGTATGACAAAGTTCGATTTGAGTTATCAAATTTATGTTCATAATCCATGTTATTGTGGCCCATGTTAAAATAGATCATCCGGTATTTTTTGTTCGTCCAAACCACAGGGTAATATCCGCTGTGCCAGATTTCACCTGCCTTCGGCCCGGTTCCGAGCGGAAAACTCTCCGGATCAATGGATACAAGTATTCTTATGTCGGCATTTGTCCGCAAGTCATTCGACCACCGGTACCATTCATTCGGTGCCGATTTAAACGTTGGCGGAAGCCCCCGCGTAGCAGCATGATTTTGGTCCTCGACACGCAAAATGGCCGGGGTTGGACGCCAGGTGTTACTGACGTATTCACCCGAGCCCAAAAAATGATCATGATACCATGCCCAATTCTGGGGATATGCTGAAGGCGTCAGGGCAAAGGCCGCAAAATGAAACCCCATCCAGGCCCCGCCACTTTCCATGTATTTTTGGAACGCCAGCCTTTGTGCGGGATCTTCGGGCCGGGTGTCCAGGAACAGCACCACCTGGTAGTGGGATAGATATTCCAGGTTCAGCTGGCTCCAATTGGTTGTCGAGTCATAGGCAAAATTATATTTTGCCGCCATTTTTGGAAACCACTGGTTGGCTTCGTGCACAAAGCTAATGTGGGCCAGGTCGTTCTTGCCCGTGTAAAAGGCAATTACCTTGAATTTGGCCAACTGGCCAATTCCTTGATCCCGAGTCAAGTTTACGTCTGCCAGTGCCGGAGTTAAGCCCGCCATCAATAAGCTGAGGCCCATCAACAACATATTTCTAAACGTAAAACCCAAGCGGCGTGTTCGGAAAATCATGTGTTGGCCATTAGAACACAACTCCCCTCATACGCACCACCCCTCTTTTTGGGGGGATGACACCTCGACTTGCCTTTGCGAAGCTCAACCTGCTAAAGCCAACGTATCGTTATGGATGCATCCATCTTTTTTGCGCCAAGTTGGAATGCGCGTACCAAGACCAATTGAATTCATCCGCAATTTTAAAATGCTGCCGTCATGAAATATCTGCTTGTCGCAATCACACTTTTCATTTTGCCTGCCACAACCTTTGGTGCGAACTGGCCAGCCCGAGTATTCGCGCCGTATATGTACATTGGCGCAGGCGACAATTTCAAGATCACCCGGTGCGCCGATTTTTGCGGCCAGAAGTTTTATACCATCGCTTTCATCATTGCGGATAAACATCGGAATCCGGCATGGGATGGCCGGTTTCCGGTGGGCGGGGATCTTTACGCCGATCAAATCAGTTCCATTCGCGAACGCGGCGGCGAAGTGATTGTGTCGTTTGGTGGCGCAGACGGAACCGAGCTGGCTATTGCCGAAACCAATGCCGTCCGGCTGGAAGCCAAATATCAGTCGGTGATTGACCAATACAAATTCAGCTGGCTGGATTTTGACATCGAAGGCGACACCTTGACCAACCAGAGTGCGAATGAGCGCCGCAATCTGGTGCTTGCCGGGCTGCAAAGGAAAAATCCCGGACTGATCATTTCCTACACTCTGCCGGTGGATCCCGAGGGAATTTCGGACGCATCATTCAGCCTTCTTGCTGATGCGAAAACCGAAGGCATTAAAGTGCATTCTGTCAACGTAATGACAATGGATTTTGGCTCGCACTTTTCCAAAGATAAACGAATGAGCAATTTGGCTATCGCCAGCGCAATCAAAGCCCACGAACAATGTCAGTCGATCGATCCGGCGATGCAAATCGGCCTGACGGCGATGATTGGTCAGAACGATGAACCAGGGGAAATCTTCACGCCAAAGGACGCCAAGGCGTTAATCAAGTGGGCGGAAGCCCAGCCATGGGTTTGCAGCCTTTCCTTTTGGGCGAGCAATCGCGACGCGGGAAAGTCTGGCAAAAAAGGGACTGACAACGACACCAGCGGCATTGAACAAAAACCTTGGGAATTCACCTCGATCTTCAAGCCATTCACCACGCCGTACTGAGGGCTTTTGCGAATTTTTCCTCATTCGGGCCATTCCGGATCCATTTAAATCAGGCGGACTGACGGACTTGAACCGGTGGTCCTACCAGGTTTTGCGGATGCCCTGCCAGGAAGGCCTGAACATTGGCGACGGTGATGTCCATCAATCGTTGCCGCGCGGCCAGTGTCGCCCACGCGATGTGCGGGGTAATGGTACAGTTGCGGGCCGTGAGCAGCGGATTGTCACGGGGCGGCGGTTCCTGGGCGAGGACATCGAGACCAGCCCCTGCCAAGTGGCCGGCGTTGAGCGCTTCGGCCAGGGCGGCTTCATCAACCAGCAAGCCGCGTCCGGTGTTGATAAGAAAGGCACCAGGTTTCATGCAGGCCAGCCGTGCGGCATTAACAAGGTGCTGGGTCTGCGGTGTGAGCGGACAATGCAGGGTGACGACATCCGCGCGAGCGAACAGGTTATCTAGCGCAACATTTTCCTCGCCGGCTACGGGATTGCGAGAATGGACAATCACGGCCATGCCAAAGGCGCGAGCAATGACGGCGACACTTTTCCCGATGCTGCCATAACCAACGATCCCGAGGGTGAGACCAGCCAATTCGTGCAACGGATAATCCCAAAAACAAAAATCGGGCCCGGCGGTCCAGCGCCCTTCGTGGACACGGCGGGAATGATCGCCAGTACGGGTCGCCAGTTCGAGCAGGAGGGAAAAGACGGCCTGAGCCGCTGACGCGCGGGCGTAACCCGGTGCATTGGAAACCGGGATACCACATTCGGCGGCAGTGGCCACGTCCACAATGTTGTAGCCCGTGGCGAGCACACCAATGAATCTCAGCTCAGGAAGTGCCCGGATGGTTTCGCCCTTGAGAACGGTCTTGTTGGTCAAGATGATGTCGGCACCCAGGCAACGGGGAAGAACCAGGGCCGCCGGCGTGCGCTCGTGGATTTGCAGTTCCCCGAGCTTTTCCAAACCGGACCAACTCAGATCATCGGGGTTCAACGTATGGCCATCTAGAATGACGATACGAGGGAAGCTCATGATTTATAGCTAAAGTTTACTGGAATAAATGGCGTCTCAGGCAATGGGCGTGATTTTAACTTCCACGGTCATTTTGCGCTCGAGGGTTCCGCGATAATTACCGCTGATGGGGGCGACATCGGCATAGTCGCGACCGTTGCCGAGTTTCACGTAGGTTTCGCCAATCTGACAGTCGTGGGTGGGATCTAAACCACGCCAGCCGTGTCCCGGCACGAAGACTTCCACCCAGGCATGGGTGGCGCTGGCGATCTCGGTAGCCAGATAACCGCTAACGTAGCGCGCGGGGATTTTTAGCGCCCGGCACAGTCCCAGCATGAGGTGGGCAAAATCCTGACAGACACCACGGCGATCCTTGAGGACCTCGCTCATGTGGGTATGAACATTGGTCGAATTGGATTCGTATTTCAAATGGCCGTGGACAAATTTCATGAGGGCCAGAGCCGCCAGCCAAGCATCCTCCACACCTTGCGTCGCATCCAAGGCCAGTTTCCAGGCCTCCGGGTTTATTTCGACAAAGCGGCTGCTCTGCAGGTAATCGAAGCAGCGCTCAATGTTCCGGGCCTCCTTCATCTGTTCATACGAACATATCTTGCCCTTGGTCGGCAGCGGCGCCGGCGGGTGGGTAATGACGCGGGACTGCGCTTCAATCAACAGATACTTGTGTGGCTCGGGAATTTCGAAATGATTGACCCAGTTCGAATAAAAATCCGTGAAATGCCGCAGACGGGCGGCCGGAAGAATACGCAGTAGAAAATTCTCCACCGACTGTTCCGGAATCGGCATCGGTTGGAGGCGCACGTCGTTAAAACTATCACGGACGGGTGCGGCGTAGTCGTAACGGGTGCAGTGATAAATATCGAATTTCATTCCTAATTAAGCGGCTCCACATCCACGGAAACCTTGACCACGTGTTTGCCGCCGCCGGTAAGAATGCCGGCGACCGGGCTGACGTCGCCAAAATCGCGCCCCAACGCCACGGTGATATGCTCCAAGCCGGGCTGGACATTGTTGGTGGGGTCAAAGTCCATCCAGCCGGTGCCGGGACAAAAAACCGAGAACCAGGCGTGGCTGGCGTCCGCGCCAACCAGACGCGGCTTGCCTGCAGGCGGGCGGGTTCGCAAATAGCCGCTGACGTAGCGCGCCGGCAGGCCCAGCGAACGCATGAAGGCAATCCCCAAATGCGCAAAATCCTGGCAAACCCCGCGGCGCTTGTCCAAAACCTCCTCCAGCGGAGTCGCCACGGTGGTGGCCTTGGTATCGTACTTGAAATCTTCGAAGATCCGGCGCGTCAAATCCCGGGCGCCCTCAATCAACGGTGTGTCGGGTCCGAAACTTTCCCGCGCATAATCCGCCAGCTCAAGGGAGGCACGGATTTGGGGCGAGTCGAAAATAAACTGATAGGGTTCGACCACCTCCGGGGAGACGGGGTCGCGAAACAGGTCGGCAGCAGCTTCCCAAGTCATCCCATTTTGCCCGGCAGTCTCGCCGCTCGCCGGTTCTTTTCCCGGCGTCATGGCAACCCGGCTATGAGTGACGATCTCCAACCGGGTGTGAATCTCTTGGATCGCAAAAAAGCAAAGCCGGTTGCCAAAATAGTCCGAGTGTTCCTTCCGCAATGCCGGTTCAGGAAAAATCTTCAAGTTAAACCGCTCACAATTCTGGCGCAGGGATGAACAGGGTTCGAGGCGGGCCACGTGATGCGACACCGTCACCGGAGCGGCGTATTCGTAAAGAGTTCGATGGGTGATGGCGTAATTCATGTCTCGGCCCCGCGGCCTGTGCGCGAGATGGTCGAATGGGCAAAATAACTGGCGGCGATGGTATCAGATAACTTGGGCAAATCGCGCAAAGTTTCCTGGATGGTCTGGCCAGTCATGCTGTCCGTGAATTCACCCTTCAAAGAGGCGAGCTCGCGGGAATCGACGTTTTGCAGGCGGGACAGGGATTTCTGCAAAATCGCTTTGCCAGAACCGGGAGCGTCTTCACGTTCGCGCGGCAGACGCTCAAAGTGCTTGGCCAATTGCTCAACCTGGAAGAGGATTGAACGGGGGTTCTTGTCATCCAACAATACCAGATCGAACACCGCCGGAAGGGTGGGCAGTAGATTATAGCGCGAGCGGTAGGTGATGGAGCTGTCGGCCACTTCGAGCACCGCTTCCAGCACGCTGGGATTTTCCGCCTCCGGCGATCGCAAGGTGGCGTCCAGCAAGGTGCCCAGATAAATGGCGCGTTCGAGCCGCAGACCGATGTCCAGGAAGCGCCAGGCCTGGGCACGCGTCATATTTTCACGGGCCAGGCCGTGGAACGCCGCCAGACCGAGCAGAACCTGGCTCAACACGCTCACGGCATCGCCCGCGAGCATGACAGATTTATCGGAGGGCAGCGTCAGGGTGTCTCCCAATTGGTTCAAAACCCGCCACATGTCGTTGGATGTGCGGTCGCGCACAAGCATGGCCAAACGCTGAAGAAAATCCACGATCTGATGGAGACTGCCCGGACGTTCGGGATCAAAGATGGCCGCCAGCACCTCCGCCTCGAAGACCTCTGCGTTTTTGCGCCAGTCCGGATGGTCCAGCAGGTTTTGAATCTGGCCTTGCAGCGCCAGGGTTTGGAGCAAAGGTGCCAGCACGGGCAGCGCGCCGCCGGTGCGCTCGGGGTTGAAACGCAGGGCGGCGCTGCGCAGCAGTCGAGAGGTGGCATCCGCGCGTTCAGAGTAACGTCCCAGCCAGAAAAAATTGTCGGCGAGCCGCGAGGGCAGATTATTGCCGGTGCGGCGCAGCTCGACACTTTGGGCGGTACTTTGCAACAGGGTGATCTCCTCCACCGGCGTGTGGGAAATGACCCAGGCATCCTTGCTCGAACTGCCTTGCTGCATCGAGACAAACTGGCCACCGGCGGCGGGCGCCACGCGCGCCAGACCTCCGGGCATAACCGAATAGCTGTCGCCGCTGGCCACGAGATAAGTGCGCAGACTGATGGGCCGGGCAACAAACCGCCCATCTTCCCAGCAAGGTGCGCTGGAAAGTCTTACATTCTCCTGCGCCACGAATAAATCCGGGTCAAACTCAATGCGGCGGCGAAGTTCCGACCTTTGGGCATCGGTCAATTTCTTGTCCGGATCCGGGACGGACAGGCGATTGCGAAAGGCCGGTTTGACAACCAGGGTCTCCAGATTTTTGAGCACGTATTGCTGGGCGGTCTTTTGTCCGCACCACCACGTGGCGACCGAGGGGAGCAATAATTCCTCACCTAGAATCTGGCGGCAAAGGCCCGGCAAAAACGACATGAAGGCAGGGCTTTGCAACAGGCCGGTGCCGAGGGCGTTGGCGATCACGACATTGCCGGCCCGAACGGCTTCGGCCAGTCCAGGCACACCCAGGATGGAATCATTCCGCAACTCTAGGGGATCGCAAAAATCATCATCCACGCGGCGCCAGATCACGTCGACGCGTTCCAATCCGCTCAAGGTCTTGAGAAAGACACAATTATCGCGAACCGTCAGGTCCTGGCCCTCGACCAGCATATAACCGAGATAACGCGCGAGGTAAGCTTGCTCAAAATAAGTTTCATTGTGCGGTCCGGGGGTGAGCATGACCACGCGGGCGCGATCCGAGTGGCGCGGCGACAATTGGGCCAGTGTTTCCTGGGTTTTACGAAAATAACCGGCCAGGCGGTGGACGTTATTCTCGCGAAATGACTCGGGGAATATCCGGGAGGTGACCAGGCGATTGGCCAGGGCGTAACCCGCGCCGGTAGGAATCTGGGTACGATCGGAGACCACCCACCACCGGCCATCGGGCGAGCGGGCGAGATCGGCCGCATAAAAATGCAGGAAAAGATTACGGGGCAGCCGGATGCCGTGGCACGGGCGAAGGAAATCCGGTTGCGCAAAAACCAGTGCCGGGGACAGCCAGCGGGAGCGGATCAATTCCTGGTTGCCGTAGCAATCCGCCAGGATTTTATTCAATAGAACAGCGCGCTGGATCAAGCCGGCTTCGAGAGTGCGCCATTCATCCGGAGCCAGCACAAAGGGAACCGGGTCAAGCTGCCATGGACGTTCCATGCCGCGGGGATCGCCATAAACATGGTACGTGATCCCCTGCTCTTGGATAAAGCGGCTGCAGGTTTCGTGACGATGACGGAGCTCCGCCGGATTAAATTCCTCGAAACCGCCGAACAGTTTGGCGTAGTGTGGTCGCAACGACTTGCTATCCGCGAACAATTCATTGTAGGCGTCCGGGTTGCTGCGATAGCTGGCCGCGGTAAGAGCGGCGGTACTGGGACCCGGATTGCTTTGGGACTGCGACTGAATCATGGACGGCTGAATGGAAGTAGTTCTGATAATTTCCGGTTCAGACATTGCGCAAATCCAGGGTGAAAGGAAAGTCAGGATTTAACTTCAATGGCGCGACGGCAATCTTGCCGGGAGTGTGATTCAGGCGGAAAAACCGGGACAAACGACGGGATTCAGCTTCATAACTGTTCACGGGGAACTTGTCATTGCTGCGTCCACCCGGATGGGAGACGTGATAAGTACAACCTCCCAGGCTGCGTTCATTCCACGTATCCACCAGGTCAAATACAAGCGGGGCGTGCGGCGCGATGGTCGGTTGCAAACAGCCGGGCGGCTGCCAGGCACGGAAGCGAACGCCGGCCACACCCTCCCCATTGGTGCCGGTGGGATGCAAAGGAACACGATGACCATTGCAGGTTATCGCAAAACGATCGCCCGTCAGACCCTGCGCTTTGATTTGCAGGCGCTCCAGGGAGCTGTCCACATAACGGACCGTGCCGCCGCCGCCGGGCTCCTCACCCAGGACGTGCCAGGGCTCCAGAGCGGTCCGCAATTCAATGGCCAAATCCCGCTGTTCGAGGTCACCGACGCGCGGAAACCGGAATTCAAAATGGGGCGCGAACCAGTCAAACTCAAACGGATAGCCGGCCTCGCGCAAATCCCGGACCACATCGCGAAAATCGGTTTCACAAAAATGCGGGAGCATCCAGCGGTCATGAATGTCCGTGCCCCAGCGCACGAGGTTATTCCGGTATGGTTCGTTCCAGAATTTCGCGACCAGGCCGCGCAGGAGTAGATGTTGGGCCAGACTCATGCGCGCGTGGGGCGGCATTTCAAAGGCGCGCATTTCGACCAGGCCAAGCCGGCCCGTGCTGCTCTCGGGCGCAAATAATTTATCAATCGAGAACTCGGCGCGATGGGTGTTGCCGCTGGAGTCGATGAGCAGGTTGCGAAACAGCCGGTCGCAAAGCCACGGGGGCGTATAACCAAAGGAATTGATATTGCGGTCCAGTTCCTTGAAGGCAACTTCCAATTCGTAAAGCGAATCGTTGCGGGCCTCATCCACGCGCGGAGCCTGGGAAGTCGGACCAATGAACAAGCCACTGAACAACCAGCTCAAGGAGGGATGGTTCTGCCAATAGGAGATCAACGACCGCAACAAATCCGGCCGGCGTAGAACCGGCGAATCCTGCGGGGTTTCTCCGCCAATGATAATGTGGTTGCCGCCGCCGGTGCCCGTATGCCGTCCATCCAGCATGAATTTCTCAGTGCCGAGACGGGCCTGCCGGGCTTCCTCATACAACACCGTGGTGCGCTGCACGAGTTCATCCCAGGATTTGCTGGGATGCAAATTAACTTCGATGACACCCGGATCAGGGGTGACTGCCAGTTTGTTCAAGCGGGGGTCGCGCGGGGGTGTTTCACCCTCAATAATCACCGGTGTGCCGAGTTCAGTGACCGCCGTTTCGATGCCGGCGATGAGGTCAAGATAGTCTTCCGTCTTTTCAACCGGTGGCATGAAGACATGAAGCCGGCCGTTGCGAGGTTCCACACACATCGCCGTGCGAATAATCCACGGGGCACTCTCCCCCTGGACGGGACGGCGGTTAGGATCGAACTCCCGCTGAAGATCGGGTAATTTTGGTTCCGGTTCCAGTTTGCCTAATTGCTGCGCGCGCTGACCGGGGCCAAAGCCAGCCGGCGACGGCGCACCCCGGGTGCGCAGGAACCTCTGGCCGCTGGTTTCGGGATGGGCGCGATAGGGAAACTCCCGGGGCAATTCCGGCAGGTCGGGCTGTGAGGGATCCTGGGGTCGCTGCCAGGGAAAATCCTTCTCGGCCACCCAAGGAATGGAATCAAGCGGCAGGCGCAAGCCCATTGCGGAGTCGCCAGGTATAAGCCACAGCGTGTCATCATCGCGTAAAAACCAGGAGCCGGACATCCACCCCCGCTGGTCGCCATACCAGGCACGCTTGATCGGCAGGGCGTAACCAACCACTTCGTCCACGCCACGCTGGAAAATCCGCGCGATTCGATCGCGCTCAAGTTTGTCCTTCAAATTGGTTTTTTCCGGGGTGACATTGGCCGGCAGCCGGCGTTCTTTCCAAGTGTAATAGAAAGCGTCCTCATAGGCCGGAATCAGGTATTTGGGGTCCGCTCCGACAATGCGGGAAATTCGCGAGAGCAGCTCCCTGGCATCTTTCGCGCCATGACCGTAATCCTTGGATTCGTCGGCGATCAGCGAATCATCTTTCCAAATGGGCACACCGTCCTTGCGCCAGTAACATCCGAGAGCATACCGCGGCAGCGGTTCGCCGGGATACCATTTGCCCTGCCCATAATGCAGGAGGGAGCCGGGGGCGAATTTCTCGCGGAGCCGCTTGATGAGCTGGCCGGAAAGCACGCGCTTTTTGTGGGAGACAGCGGTGAAATTCCACTCTGCGCCATCGGGATCGTCGATCGAAACAAACGTCGGCTCGCCGCCCATCGTGAGACGCACATCCCCTTTTGTTAAGTCGGCGTCAATCGAGTGACCCAGCGACTCAATTTTCGTCCATTGTTCTTCGGTGTAAGGCAGGGTAACCCGGGGCGATTCGTGGACGCGGGTAATCCCCATCTCGAAAGCGAATTCGCACTCGCACTCATCGATGGCACCGGAAATGGGGGCGGCGCTGGAGGGGTCCGGAGTGCAGGCCAGCGGAATGTGACCTTCGCCCGCGAGCAAACCGCTGGTGGGATCCAGCCCGATCCAGCCGCCGCCGGGGAGATAAACCTCGGTCCAGGCATGGAGATCGGTGAAATCTTTTTCCGCACCGCTGGGCCCGTCGAGGGCTTTCTGGTCGGCTTTCAGCTGGATCAAATAGCCGCTGACAAAGCGGGAAGCCAGACCGCAATGCCGGAATAACTGGCACAACAGCCAGGCTGAATCGCGGCAGGAACCGCTGAGCTTCTCGAGCGTTTCCTCCGGGGTCTGCACACCCGGCTCAAGACGAATGGTGTATTTGATGTCCTGCCACAGGCGCTGATTGACGGCCACCAAAAAATCGATTGTGCGCGGTTTTTCTTTATCCGGGATTTCCAGGCGCTCCTGTTTGGTGCGTCGCTTGGTTTCACCAAGAAAATCGCGCCGGATGGCCGCGAGATACTTGGTAAACAGCGGGGTCAGCCAGCACTTGCGCAGAAAAGGGGCCAGCTCATGATCCATCGCCGGATCATAAACAAACGGAAACTTTTCCGCCTGCGGTTCAAGGAAAAAATCAAACGGATTGAAGACCGCCATTTCGGCGACCAGATCCACCTCCACCATGAACTCGCGGGTCGGTTCTTCAAAGACAAGCCGGGCCGAATAATTCGACTGCGGATCCTGCATCCAGTTGATGAAATGTTTTTCCGGCTTGATGTTCAGCGAATAAGAAAGGATGCGTGTGCGGGAATGCGGCGCGGGGCGCAGGCGGACAACCTGCGGGCCCAGTTTTACCAGGCGGTCGTATTTGTAATGAGTCTTGTGGTGGAGTGCGACGTGGATGGACATGGTTCAGTAATGGATCACGGGGGTTGAGGAACGATTGGCGCCCGGGCCTGCCTGCTGCTGTTGTTCCTCCTGCTGCACCATGTGTTCTCCGTCGACGGTGTCAAACGGCTGGGAAATGTAGGATTGGAAGAGCGCATTGCCGATGTCGTTTAATTTCAGCTGCGCCTGATCAAGGTACTCGTGCAAACCCTCCTCAAAAATCTCATCAATCGTGCTGAACTGCAGTTCGGCCAGGAACCGGCCGGTCAACTTTTCCGCATTGTTGCAAAAATGGCCCTCGGCAACACCGGAGATACGCCGGAGCGCGCGGTTCAGCTCGCTGACGCAAAACCGGAGCGAACGCGGAAAAGTGTCATCCAGCAAAAGGAACTCGGCGATGGTCTTCGGATGGACATCCGGACCGCAAATGGTTTTATAGGCATCCCAGGCACTGCACGAGCGCAGGACAGCAGACCATTCCAGGGCGGCGGTGGAATTGATGGCGGCGGGGACACCGCGTTGTGGCAGGGATTGATGGCGCACATCCAGAATGCGGGTGGTCTTATCACCGCGTTCGAGAAACTGGCCGGCCTGCACAAAGCGCCAGCCTTCGTCATGCACCATGGTGGCGTTCATGATCCCAATGACATGCAACGAAGCGGCCTTGATTTCCTGAAAAAATTCGCTGGGGCTCCGGGACCAGACTTTGCGCGCCTGAGGGGAATGGATGAATAGATAAATGCGGTTCAATTCCTCCCACAATTCCATGGTGATCTGGTCGCGAACCATGCGGGCATTCTCGCGCGCCGAACTGATGCACTGGAAAATGGAGTTGGTATTTTCGGGTTGAAACACGAGAAATTCCGTGACGGCGTTGCCAGTGGCATGGGGATGCAGCTTGAAAAATTCCTGTTCATCCCCGGTGGCCTGGACGATCGGCAGCCAATATTCGATCAGGCGCTTTTCATCCAGGTTGCGCATGTCGAGGAGCAACTGGAGATTCACGTCAACGATGCGGGCGATGTTTTCGGCGCGTTCAGTATAACGGGCCATCCAGTAGAGCGAGTGGGCAACGCGAGAGAGCATGTCGGTTATAAATTATGCATTAAAAGGGATGAATCAGAAAATCTGCGCGCGCAACGCGACTGCACGCAGAACTGGCGATTGACGGTACTCATATTGATCATCTTCCGGCTTCCTTGGTTTCATTCATCGGCATACAACACCCAAGTGTCCTTGCTGCCACCGCCCTGGGAAGAATTGACAATCAGCGACCCCTTGCGGAGGGCGACCCGGGTCAGGCCGCCAGGGATGATTGAAACCCGTTCCCCGGACAACACGAACGGCCGAAGGTCAACGTGACGGCCCTCAAATTTGCCGTCGCAAAAAGTTGGGTGTTGGGATAGATAAATCATCGGCTGGGCGATGTAATTACGGGGCTCGGCAATGACCAGCTGGCGGAATTTCTCGATCTCCTTTTTACTCGCCTGCGGTCCCATGAGCATGCCATAGCCGCCGGATTCATTGGCGGCTTTCACCACCAGTTCGGGCAGATGTTCCAGGATGTATTTTTTGTCAGCCTCCTCGCTGGCCAGGTACGTGGGCACGTTGGGCAGGATGGGTTCCTGGTCCAGATAATATTTAATCATGCGCGGAACAAAATAATACATGACCTTGTCATCGGCGATGCCGGTACCGATGGAATTGGCCAGCGACACATTACCGGAACGATAGGCGTTGACGAGGCCGGGAACGCCCAGCATGGAATCCCGGCGGAAAACGGTCGGGTCCAGAAAATCGTCATCAATCCGGCGATAAATCACGTGAACCGGCTGCAGCCCCTTGGTTGTACGCATGAAGACCCTTGAATCGCGAATGAGCAGATCGCGCCCTTCGACAATTTCAATGCCCATTTGGCGGGCCAGATAGGTGTGCTCGAAATAGGCGCTGTTGTAGACGCCCGGGGTGAGCAACACCACGGTTGGGTCGGCCACGCCGGCTGGTGCTATGTAGCGCAATGACTTCAAAAGCTCCTGGGGGTAATTCTCCACGGACCGCACCCCGATGCCCTCGAACATGGTCGGGAAGGCCCGCTTCATCGCCCGCCGATTCTCCAGCACATAACTCACGCCGGAAGGGCACCGGCCATTATCCTCCAGCACGAGGTAATTGCCGTCCTTGTCGCGAATGAGGTCCGTCCCGCAAACATTGATGTAAATGCCTTTCGGCACCTCAAAATTCACGAATTCGCGGCGGAAGTGGCGCGCGGACAACACATAAAACTCCGGGATGACCCCGTCTTTGAGAATTTTCTGTTCATGATAAATATCATGGAGAAACAGGTTCAGCGCAGTGATCCGCTGGGTCAGGCCGCGTTCCAAAAGTTCCCATTCGGTGGCAGGAATGATGCGCGGCAGGAGATCGAAGGGGAAGATCTTCTCTGCACCCTGCGCTGCTCCGTAGACGTTGAAAGTAATGCCCTGGCGCAAAAAAGCGTTATCGATGGCCTCGCGCTTGGCGTCAAACTCCTGGGGCGAAAGTCGTTGAAAGGCCTTGTGGAACTTTTGATAATGAGCGCGCACGCCCGTCTTATCATCCAGCATCTCATCGAACCCACCATTAACCTTGTATTTTTTAAGCATATCAGCTTGCCTGCAATACCCGAGCCCCGGCCCGGGTGATCTGATTGATTTTCCTTGTAATGAACTGGAACGATTGTCCGTCCAGCCACAAAGAAAACCCTAAAAACAGGGAAAATCAAGCGGTTTTTGCAAGGACAGGACTAAAGTCAGCCATCGTGGCAGGCCGGGCAATAAAATTCTTGTGAAATTTTTCACAAACACTTGCCCATGAGATAAGGGTGCCTTAAGTTGCCGCGAATGATGCGGAATGGACGCCCGGTGATGCCGCGAAAGACGATTTATCGCCTTTCGATCTATCTCCGTTGCCTGGTGCGGTTGCGGGAAAACGGCATTGGCACCGTTTCAAGTGAGGCCCTGGCCAAGGCTGCTGGGGTCAAATCTACCCAATTACGCAAAGATCTGGCCTTGTTCGGCAATTTTGGTACCCGCGGGCTGGGCTACGACGTGGCTGAATTGTCGGCCAAAATTTCCGGCGAACTCGGCACTTCTCGATTGCAACCGGTGGTGCTGGTCGGAGTGGGCCACCTGGGTCTGGCGTTGCTTTCCTATCGGGGCTTTGAAAAAGAAGGGTTTGAGATTGTCGGGGCGTTTGACATCGAACCGAACCGGCGACGCGACAAGAAAATTACCCTGACCATCCGGAGCATTGACGAATTACCCAATTTTATCGTCGAAAGCGGAGTGCGTTTGGCGATTCTTTCCGTACCAGCGGCTGTCGCTCAGGAAACGGCAAACAAACTCATTGCTTCAGGCGTCATGGGAATCCTTAATTTTGCACCGATTGTCCTGGCTGTGCCGGAGGATGTCATGGTGAATAATGTCAACCTGGCGATTGAACTCGAGAATTTGAGTTATTTCATCCAAGGCTGAATTTCCCTCGAAACGCACACTTCGCACCCGACTGCGCACCTCCCGGTTCGATTAGACGCTTGAAACTTGGCGGGTGAAACTGGAGACTGGCGCGATGCCGTTACCCGCGGATTACCACATGCACACGCCGCTCTGCCGCCACGCTAGCGGCGAGCCGGTGGATTACGCGCGTCACGCCCTGGAAATCGGCCTGACCGAAATCGGCTTCTCGGACCATTCCCCCATGCGGCAGGACGACTTTGATGCCTGGCGCATGCGCCTGGATCAATTGGACGAATATGTCGATAAAGTTCTGAGGGCTCGGAAGGAATTCCCCACCTTGACCATCCGCCTGGCCTTGGAAGTGGATTACCTCCCCGGCCACGAGGAATGGATCCATGAGCTGGCCGCACGTCATCCCTGGGATTATTTGATCGGTTCGGTGCACTACGTGTCCGACACTTGGGACATTGATAACCCGGCCAAACTGTCCGAATGGAAGAAGCGCGATGCTTACGAAGTTTGGGAGCTTTATTTTGAACGCCTGGCCATGGCGGCCGATTCCAAGTTGTTTGAGATCATCGGTCATGCTGACTTGCCCAAAAAATTCGGCATCCGGCCGGACCGGGATTGCCGGCCTCTTTATGACCGGTTCCTCAATGCCGTGGTGCGCGCGCAATGTGCAATTGAATTGAACACGGCCGGACTCCGGAAGGATTGCCGGGAGATTTATCCCAGCCGGGAGTTGCTGGAAATGGCTTTTGCCAGGAAGGTACCCATCACTTTTGGTTCGGATGCGCATGCCCCGGCCGAGGTGGGGATGAATTTTACCGAGGCCATCCAATTGGCGCGTGGCGTCGGTTACACCCAGTGGCGGCGTTTCGCCCAGCGCCAGGCGCTCGCCCAACCGATCTAGTTTTACCGCCCCAGCGACCACATGAAGGTAATTGAATCCGCCCGGCAACGTCCCTCGCTGCTCCTCGGTCTGATTCTCTGCCTGGTGACTCTCGCGCTTTATGCGCCGATGCTGCAAAACGACTTCATCAATTTCGACGATGAAGGATATATCACGGATAACCCCTGGGTCACCAAAGGCCTGACTGGGCCCGGCATTCTTTGGGCCTTTCATAGTTTCGAACAGGGCAACTGGCATCCCCTGACGTGGATCTCCCACATGATCGACTGCCAGCTTTTCGGACTGCACCCCGCCGGCCATCACCTCGTCAATGCGCTTTATCACACTGCCAACACGCTGCTGGTGTTCCTGCTGTTGCGGCAAATGACCGGCAAAATCTGGCCCAGCGCTTTCGTGGCGGCGCTGTTCGGCTGGCATCCTCTGCACGTTGAGTCGGTGGCCTGGGCCTCGGAGCGCAAGGATGTCTTGTGCGCCTTTTTCTGGCTGTTGACGATGATGGCTTACGTTAGTTATGTCCGAAGACCGCGCCCGACAATTTACTTGCTGGCTTTGGTTTTGTTCGCCTGCTCCCTCATGGCCAAACCGATGGCGGTAACCCTGCCGTTTGTTCTTTTGCTGATGGATTTCTGGCCGCTTAAGCGTTGGGAACCCGGGCAGGTGAATGGATTGCCGGACGGGATGTGGTGGAAGCGAAGTATTCAACTCGCGGTTGAAAAACTGCCTTTCTTGTTCCTTTGCCTGTCGGATTGCTGGATCACGTTCGTGGCGCAGAAGAAAGTCGGAGCCGTCCTTTCAGTGGCCGCCCTGCCCTTTTCCTATCGGTTGGGCAATGCGCTGTGGTCCTACCTGCGCTATGTCTCGAATATTGTCTGCCCGGCCGGCTTGTCGATCATCTACCCCTATAAAGCCCATTTGCCTGTAGTTTTGGTGACCATTTCCATTGCGCTCCTAATCGTCTGGTCTGGGTTGTTCCTGCTGTGGCGGCAACGCTTTCCATATCTGCTGGCGGGTTGGTTTTGGTTTCTGGGCACACTGGTGCCTACGATCGGCCTGGTACAGGTTGGCGCCCAAGCCATGGCGGATCGTTATATGTACATCCCCAGTATCGGGTTATTCATCTTGATCGTCTGGGGGATGGCTGATTTGATGCAGCATTATCCGCGCTGGCAAAACGGCGTACGTTTTCTCGGCGCCGCAGCCTTGGCGCTTTGTTTGGTTACCACTTCCCTGCAGATCCGCTATTGGCGTAGCTCCATCGCTCTCTTCAGCCATGCGGTTGAGGTGACGGGCGACAACGGCGTGGCGTATTATTGCCTGGGGCTGAGCTGTGAACAACACGGTGATCACGACGCAGCCCTCACCCTTTACGAAAAAGCGGTCGCCGCCGCGCCCGATTACTATCCGTCGCAGTATGGCCTCGGAAACATGCTCCTGGGCAATGGAGATTTTACCAATGCCGAAGCGCACTTGGACTTAGCTGAAAGAATGGACCAGCGCGACCCCAAGTTGGAATTCAATCTGGGCATGATTTTATTAAATGCCGGCAAAGACGCAGAAGGCCTCAGCCATTTGCAAACGGCAACCCGTTTGGCGGCGGAAAACCCCCGGTATCACGCATTTTTTGCATTTGCCCTCCTCAAAGAGACCAATACCGACGGCGCCATCGAACAGTTTAACCGGGCACTGGCCTTGCAACCGGATTATCCTTATGCACGATATGGCCTGGCCTCGGTTTTGGCCGCAGTTGGGCGGACGAACGACGCGATTGAGCAATATCAGACCGAGGTCAAGCAGCATGAGAACGACCCCGAAACCCATTACAATCTTGGGCTCGCACTGCAAGATTACCGGCAATTGAACCTCGCCGAAGCGGAGTTTCAGCGTCAATTGCAGATTGCCCCGAAAGATTTCCGGGCAAATTACCGTCTGGGCCAGGTCTTTGCTGCCGAAGGCCGGTTCGCTGAGGCAATCGCTCAATATCGCACTGCGCTGAAAATCCTACCGGATTTTGCCGATGCACAGAAGGAGATGGGAGCCATCTTGTCGTCCCATCCTGATTTGAAATAATTTTGCCAAGCTGGACAGCTTCACGCAGTTTTGAAAAACTCCGCGCGTGAAACAATCGCTCGTTACCCTGGACATGGAAGGCGTGTTGACGCCTGAAATCTGGATCGCCGTCGCGGAGAAGACCAAAATCCCCGAATTACGCCGCACCACCCGCGACGAACCGGATTATGACAAGTTGATGCATTACCGGATCGATATCCTGGACCGGCATGGCATCAAACTTTCCCAGATTCAGGAAGTGATCGGCACGCTCCGTCCCCTGCCCGGCGGCAAGGAATTTCTCGACGAACTACGGTCTCTGGTTCAGGTCATTATTTTGTCCGATACTTTCGAACAATTCGCCGCGCCCTTAATGAAGCAGCTAAACTGGCCGACGCTTTTTTGCCACCGGCTGATTGTTGAAAACGACCGCATCACGGGCTATCAGCTACGCCAGCCAAACCAAAAACAGAAATCTGTCGCGGCGTTAAAAACCTTGAATTATCGGGTTCTCTCCGCCGGCGATTCCTACAACGACACTGCCATGTTGGGCGAGGCGGACACGGGCTTTTTGATTCATGCCCCGGAAAAAGTGAAGCAGGAATTCCCCCAGTTCAAAGCAGTGGAAACGCACGCGGAGCTGCTGCGGCTCATCAAAGGAGCCTTGTAAATGCCAACGAGGCGGGGTGCATTCAAGCTGTTTCGACTGGCAGGGATCAATGTTTACGTCCACTGGTCCTGGTTTCTGGCCTTCATTTACCTTACGAGCCGCCCGCGGGAATACTCGTCCTACGGATGGAATGCGGTGGAAGTTTTGTGCCTGTTCCTCATTGTGCTCACCCATGAGTTCGGTCATCAGCTCGCCTGCCGCCAGGTCGGAGGTCGCACCAGCGACATCGTGCTCTGGCCACTGGGCGGCGTCGCCTACGTCCAGCCACCGCAACGGGCGGGCGCGCAGCTATGGAGCATCGCGGCCGGTCCGCTCGTGAACGTTATTCTGATACCGGTGTTGTCAGTTCTGGTCTCCGTGAGCGGTCACCTCGGTTGGTTCGACACGCAACCCGACGCCTATCAATTCGTCCATGATATCTGGATCATCAATTTCGCCCTGCTGATTTTCAATCTGTTGCCGATCTATCCACTGGACGGCGGTCAGATCTTGCGGTCGTTGCTGTGGTTCCCCTTCGGCCGAGCCAATAGCTTGATGGTGGCGAGCATCATTGGATTCTTAGGAGTCGCCGGCTTGATTGGCGTGTCAATCTGGCTGCAATCGTATTGGCTGGGTCTCATGTCCGCATTTATTTTGATGAATTGCTGGGGCGGATTCAAACAGGCCCGTGCCCTCTCGGCGCGCTCAAATCTGCCCCGGCGCGAGGGATTGGCCTGTCCCGCTTGCCACCTCGCCCCGATCCAGGGCGAACTCTGGCGCTGCGGCCAATGCGGCAACGCCTTTGACATCTTTGCATCGCATGGCCTTTGCCCGCAGTGCGGCACCCAGTTCAATGCCACCCAGTGTCTGGAGTGTGGAAATACCAACCCCATCGCGGCCTGGTCGTTGCCGCCAGTAGTGGATATTTAAGGAGTTTTGGGCCCGGGCCCCGACCCTGGAAACTATTCAGGCTTGGATTCGCGTGCGGTCAGATCCCGCAAGGCATGCTCCGGATTTTTACCCTGGTAAAGAGCGGCGTGAATTTCCGCAATAATGGGTGTTTCAATCCCCAGTTTACCGGCAAGCTCGTAAGCCGAACGAGCCGTGGGATAGCCCTCCGCCACAGACTTTGCGCCAGCAAGAATATCGGCGACTTTTTCACCCCGTCCAAGGCGTTCGCCGAAACCGCGGTTTCGACTGAGTTTGGAGAAACAGGTCACCATGAGATCTCCCAGGCCGCTCAAGCCAAAAAAAGTGTCTGGTTGCGCCCCGGCCGCCACCCCGAGGCGCCGGATTTCGATCAATCCGCGCGTCACGAGGGCAGCTTTGGATTTGTCCCCAAAACCCAGGCCATCACAAACGCCCGCCGCAATGGCAATCACATTTTTCAGCGCGCCACCAAATTCGACGCCTTTCAGGTCAACGCTGGTATAAACCCGGAAGTTGGGCCGGTGAAAAAGCTTCTGCACGGCAGCGGCGGTCGCCGGATCTTCACTCGCCGCCGTGGCGGCGGTTGGAACACCGCGGGCCACTTCAAAAGCCAGCGTCGGCCCGGACAAGGCGGCAACTTTGGCCTTGGGCGCAGCCTGGGCCAGCACACCACACATGGTCAACCCGGTGACGGGTTCAATGCCTTTGGTGGCACTGACGGTGATGCCCGTAAATCCGGCAAGCGAGCCTGAGATTTCGCGAAAGGCGCGCGACGGTACTGCCATCAATACCAATTCCGGGCCGGAAAGGGCGCGTGTAAGATCCGCTTGAAACATTAAAGCCGCAGAGAGTTCAACGCCGGGCAGGTATTTTTCGTTTCGCCGCGACTTTTCCAATTCGCCCAACAAGCTGGAATCATGGCCCCAGAGGGTGACCTCATTTTTACCAGTACATAGCAATTGTGCCAGCGCCGTGCCCCAGGCTCCAGCACCCAAAACGGTTATTCTCACTTGGCCACCTCCGCCTTCCGGCCCAGGCGGTTTTCGGTTCCAGCACGAAGGCGTTGGATGTTGCCCTTGTGCTTGTAGATCGCCAGGACACCAAGCGCGGTTGTGGCGATTCCCAGGCAGGGATCGCCGGGCTTCATGATCCAAATGGCTGCCGGCAGGGCAATCGCCGCGGAAATCGACCCCATCGAAACATATTTGGTCACGGCCACCGCCAGGAGGAAAACGATCAGCGCGATCAAAAGCGCCAACGGAGCCAGCGCCAGATATACCCCGGCGGTCGTGGCGATGCCTTTACCGCCTTTGAATTTCAACCAGCAGGTGTAGTTATGGCCAAGCACAGCCGCGATGCCGGCGATGACCGGCAGCAAAGCGGTATCAGGCGGCGATGCATTCAAGCATTTCAACAACATAACCGGCACCCAGGCGGCAGCGACGTAACCCTTGAGCGCGTCCAAAAGCAGCACCGTTATCCCGGCAGTTTTGCCGAGCACGCGCATGGCATTGGTCGCACCAATGTTGCCGCTGCCGGCACTGCGGATGTCGACACCCTTGGCCTTTGCCACCAGCCAGCCGAACGGTATCGAACCGAGCAGGTAGGCGATGATTGCGGTCAGCAGGCAAATAAGAATCTCAGGCACGGCGTTAATCTAACGTTGGGCAGCGTCCGGTTGAAAGTTGAAAGTTTCCCGCCACCCGGCTGCCGGTCTTCTGCCGGTAACCGGTGCACAGGAGTTTAAACTTTGAACCGGGGGCTCAGAACTTTATGCTCCGCGCATGGCAAAAGTAAAAGTCGCCGTTCTGGGCACCGGTTCGCTGGGGCAACATCATGTCCGTATTTATGCTGAACTGCAGCAGGCCGGACTGGTCGAACTCACCGGAGTTTTTGATGCACATACCGAAACGGCCCATAAAATCGCAGAAAAAAACCAGACCCGGGTTTTCAATTCCATCGCTGAAGCCGCCGCCGCGAGCGACGCCCTGAACATCGTCACTCCGACCACCACCCATTTTGAGATCGCCGACCTATTGCTGAACCAGGGCAAGCATGTGCTGGTGGAAAAACCCATGACCGATGATTCCGCGCAAGCAGGTCGTTTGATCGAACTGGCCCAACGCAAGGGTTGCGTGCTGCAAGTCGGCCACATTGAACGTTTCAATCCCGTATTCAACGTCCTGCAAAGCATCGCCACCGAACCCCGTTTCATCGAGTGTCAGCGGTTATCCCCCTACCCAGCCCGATCGATGGACATCGGCGTCGTCCTGGATTTGATGATCCACGACCTGGATGTCGTGCTGGCCTTCGTGAAATCACCCGTCACCAGCGTGGAGGGTGTGGGCATCCCCGTGCTTAGCAAAAGCGAGGACATCGCCAATGCGCGCCTCCGGTTTACCAACGGCTGCGTGGCCAACCTGACCGCCAGCCGGATAAGCCGAAAGCGGCTGCGAGAAATCCGCGTTTTCAGCGGTCCGACCAATCCCTGCTACATTTCGCTGGATTACCGGCTGCAGGAAGGATTCATCTACCGCGTCGCGAGAGAGGGCGAGGAAGAAAGTTCGCTGTTGAAAAAGGTGCTGGCCACCAAACTGGGACTGGGCAAAGACTCATCCATTGTGAGCGAATTCGGGGGCAAAAAAATCGTGCGCGAGCCGGTGCCCATCGCCAAGGAGGAACCGCTGAAGATGGAATTGCAGAGTTTCATTGATTGCGTCCGGCAAAAACAAACCCCCTTGGTCAGTGGCGAATCCGCCAAACGGGCGCTTGATCTGGCGTTTGAAATCACCCGGCAGGTGCAATTGATAAAATGATTTGCTTCCCGCCATGTCTGCGGATCGTTCCTATGCCTGACACCTGTGTCCGCCTCCAGTCATGAAACCGAAGTCGTTCATGCTGATTGCGGGTGAAACGAGTGGGGATTTGCTGGCGTCGGAATTGATGGGCGCATTGCGGGCACAGTTGCCCGAAGCAACCTTCTTCGGGGCGGGCGGGTCGAAAATGTCCGCTGCCGGTGTCGAACTGGCTTTTGACATGACCCAACTGGCGGTTACCGGCATCACGGATGTTTTAAAAAACTATTTCAAGTTCCGCCAGCGCTTTAATCAATTGGTGGCGCTCGCCCGCGAACGCAAGCCGGACGCGATCATCGGAGTGGACTATGGCGGATTCAACCTGCGCTTCGGGCACGCAATCAAGACCCTGGTCCGCCAGGCGCCCTCGACCGCCTCTTCGTGGAACCCAAAAATCATTCAATTCGTCTCACCCCAAGTCTGGGCGTCGCGGCCCGGGCGCGCGAACCGGCTGGAGGCCGACTACGATTTATTGCTAAGCATTTTTCCGTTTGAAAAAGCCTGGTACGCCGGGCGCACACCCAAATTACGAGTGGAATTCGTCGGACATCCCCTGTTGGATCGGGCCAAAATACCGAACATTCCGGCGACCGGATCAGCCCTCGTACCCGCCGCGCCTCGAATTCTGTTGTTGCCGGGCAGTCGCCCGGGTGAACTGAAACAACATCTCCCGGTAATGCTCGGCGCCCTCAAATTGATCCAACAATCATTCCCGGCGGCACAGATCACCATGGTCCTACCGAATGCGGCTCTGATGAAACTCGCCAAATCGCTTGGCGCCGACATGACCATTCAAATCGGGGTTCTACCCTCCGCGCTTGCCCAAGCGGACGTCGCCATCGCCTCCACGGGGACCGTGACGATGGAATGCGCCTTTTTCGGTGTGCCGACCGTGACACTCTACAAAACATCCTGGATCACCTACGAAATCGGCAAACGGTTGATCACCGTCAAATCACTAACGATGCCCAACCTGATGGCCGGCGACCGCGTTTACCCGGAATTCATCCAAAATGACGCCACCCCGGAAAACCTGGCCAGCGCGGCGATGAACCTGCTCCGCGACAAGTCACAACGCGAGACGATCAAGGCCCAATTATCCGTCATCATCGATTCACTCGGCCAACCGGGAGCGACCAAACGCGCGGCCGCCGCAGTGCAAAGCCTTTTTCCATGAAAGACCTCTCCAGTTCATTTTGGATCAAAGTCAAAGGAATCCTCTTCCTGGGCATCGGCTTCGCCGCCGCCATCCTGCTCTTTCTGGATCAGCCAACATGGCGGACAGCCGTGCTCTTGGTCATGGCCATCTGGAGCTTTTGCCGGTTTTACTATTTCGCCTTTTACGTAATAGAAAAATACGTTGATTCAAAATACAAATTCTCGGGCCTGATTTCATTTGCAAAGTATTGGTTTCGTAGCCCAAAGCGTTGAGGGTGCCACACTGGAGACTTTGCTTTTTCTGTTGAATTTGGTTTGTCAGTATTCTGGTCGCTTTTCTGACCACCTCAGCTGGCCGGATTTGCTTTGATAAACTGACCTTCATTACTTTGCCAAAAAACATATTTTTGGAAACGTCGCCCAGCGCCATGAGCGCGAAATAATTGTAGAACAAAAAACACGAGTTCCCAGCTCCGGCAGGAGCGGCATCTCTGGTTCCTCCTAAACCAGCACAAGCAAATCCATTAAGCCGGACGCCAAAACAGGCATCGAAAAAGTTAAAAAGGGTGAAGCTTGCTGATGTTAATTCACCAGCAAAGACTGGCCTATCTGGAACTCAACAACAGATAGTTCTGGCCGATTTCCCCCCTCGGACCGCCCTCTTTCCAGTTAACCAGCGGCATAATATTCAAACCGCCCGCGTTGAACTGTCGGAAACTCGACTCGCTGTCGAGACCTCGACGCAATTCATGTCCATGCAGGACTGACCTGTTTTCGCAGTTAAGGCACATTGCGCGTTCCCTGTTGAGTCTTAATGCGATTATGCAGCCAAACCCAAGTGAAGTGACGTTGGCACGATCATTGCCATGGAGAGAAAAGTAATGATTGCATTCGAAACCATTTATAGAACCCACGGAAGATCGCCGACAACGCAAGTATTGTAGCCATGAGCAACCTCTACTCTCGCCGTGACTTTGTTCGCTCCGCATTCGCAGCCGCCATCCTGCCCAGCTTGCCCCTTTTGGCGCGCGCTGCAGAACCGGTTCCAAAGCGTCTCGTCGCCGGAACTCGAGTGCTCGAAGTGAATGGCCGCTCAGCCAAGGTTTTCGGACTTATCGGCCCGGACGGACGTCCGGGCATTCGCCTTGACCCCGGCGAGCGGTTCTTCGTGGACCTCGTCAATCAAGCCGGCGCACCCACTCTTGTCCATTGGCATGGGCAGCTTCCGAACTGGACGCAGGACGGATTTCCGTGGCAGCAGACCCCGCCGATCGCGGGTGGCATGGCTCAAACTTATGACTATTCTCCGATTCCTGGAACGTACTGGATGCACTCGCATCACGGCTTGCAGGAACAACGCTTGATGACCGCGCCGCTTATCGTCCACGATGACGCTGAGCTTCACGAAGACCGGCAGGAAGTCGTTGTCATGCTGCATGATTTCACCTTCCGGGCGCCGGTTGAGGTCCTGGCATCACTCACCGGCACGAGTGTGGAGGCAGCACACGTCTTGATCCAAGGGGAGACTGAGCTCCCGGGTCGTAAAAGCGTTACCCAGTCGACCGAATCAAGCATGGCTGCTATGCCCGTCATGCCCAACATGGCAAACATGGCTGCCGATGCGCCCGATATCGGAATGCCGGGGATGGACATGCCGCACGCTGGCGGAATGGGGATGGATTTGAACGATGTTCATTACGATGCCTTCCTTGCCAATGATCGCACGCTTGCCGATCCGGAAATCGTGCAGGTTGAACGCGGCGGTCGAATCCGGCTCCGCATCATTAACGGCGCGTCCTCGAGTCAGTTTTGGATCGATCTCGGCGAACTCGCCGGTCAAGTGGTCGCGACCGACGGCCACCGCGTTCAGCCGACGGCAGGCAGCACGTTTCCTCTCGCGATGGCCCAGCGCCTTGATATCCTGATCGATCTCCCAAAGGCCGGCACGTTTCCGATTCTCTTCCGGCTGGAAGGCACGGGGCGGCAGACGGGAATCGTCCTCGCCACGCCGGGCGCGCCCATTCCGCGGATAGCAGATATGGCGCACCCTGCACCGCCGGTCGACCACTCGCTAGAGTCCCGACTCACGGCAGCGGACCCGCTGATGCCACGCACTGCGGATATAGTCCGGACCATCACTCTGAGCGGCGGCATGAAGCCCTATGCCTGGGCGCTGAACGGCGAGTACTGGCCGCAGGTCCCGCCGCTGATGCTGCGCAAGGGACAGCGCGTGGAGATCGATCTGTTCAACCATTCGATGATGGCACATCCGCTCCACCTGCACGGCCATGCATTCCAGGTGATCGCGATCAACGGCCGGACCATCCAGGGGGCCGTCCGCGACACGGTCCTCGTCACGCCAATGGGCCGAGTCCGGATTGCCTTCGACGCCGATAATCCGGGGCGATGGGCGTTCCACTGTCACAACCTTTATCACATGGTAAGCGGCATGATGATGGAATTCAGATACGAGGGGATTGCCGCTTGACGATCTGATTCGTCCTCTTGGCGCGTTGCCATCAACCACGACTTTTGGCAGCAGCGCGACCCGCTGAAGCGATTAGGGCGCCAATAAAACCCGGTAGAAGAGAAATGGGCAGGATGGTGAGTTTGTATCCACCCAAAAGTAGGGCAATGAGGGAGAATTGTTGGTGAACAGTGGAACCCAGGATGTCAGATTTGTTGACGTTTGGATGATATAATCGGGTCCCATATCGCCATTGATCCAAAACCCAAATTGGCGGTTGGTAATAGATCCGTTGAGAGCAGGAGTGACCGGCCGCGTAACGGTCACCGTAAAGCTTTGAGTGGCGCTGAGCGGTGGAACACTGTTATCAGAGACGACCACATTGACTGTCTGCGTGGAGGGCGATTGCGCAATGGCCGGTCGCCAGCTGAAAACTCCGCTGTTGGGATTGATGGATGCGCCGATTGGCGGATTGAGCAAACCATACGTTAAGGGCAGTGCCGGAACATTGGGATCGCTCGCTAAGTTGGTCACCAACAGTGTCTCGCCGGCCAGAATGGTTTGGTTGGGGATTGCCGCCAGCAAGGGTGGCTGATTGGTTGCCAGGGGTGTTCCATAGACTTGAAATTCCCAAAGCGAATAGCCATAAGCCGTCCCGCGCGCCGTCCCGTACATTCTCACATAACGACCAGAGCCGGATAACCCGGTCAAATCTTGGACCCCACCAAGCCCTGAGGTCGTGCTGTAGATATTGCTCCAGTTTGTGGCATCCGGAGATGCTTGGATTTGAAAACTCGTCGCGTAAGCCGATTCCCAGTAAAGTTCCACTTCTGTGATGTTGTAAGTTGCCCCCAAATCCACATAAATCCATTGGGGATCGCTCCAGGCGGAAGCCCAACGTGTCGTTAAGTTGCCGTCCACCGCATAACTTCCGGGATAATAGCCGCCATTATCCTGCCATGAACTCACGGTGGTCGCCTGATTCAAAGCCAGATTGACATGTGACAATACTGGCGTGGCTCCGACTTCGATGGAATTTGAACTCAAATTGATGCCATCCGTCGCCGACACCACATAGTAATAGTTCGTGCCGTTGGCCAACCCCGTGTTTGTGTAGCTGGTTGTCGTTGGAGTCGCGATGGTGGTGTAAGGACCGCCTTTGGTCATCGAGCTTTGCACATTATAGCTCGTAGCGCCGGCGGACGGCGACCAGTTCAAAAACACCTGTGCGTTGCCCGCCGTTGCGTTCACGCCGGTTGGAACGGCCACCGGGCCGTTGACTGGCTGGAATTGCATCCAATTAAAATGTTGACCAGTAGCCGAAAGGACTACCTCCAGTGTTTGCGTGCCTGCCGGCAAGGCAACCGTGGTTGATACCGTGCACCAACTGGCGGTCGGAACACTGGCTGTCCCCAACAGCGTGGAACCTTCATAAACGCTGATTTGACCGGTGGCGCCGCTAACCCGAAAGTTCAAGGGGTGGCTTCCGGCGGTGTCCACTTGGATATTATAATAAAGGCTTGCTCCGGCCTCCCCGGAAATCATGTCCGCCAGTCCGTTGGTGTCAGTCGTCGGCGCAATGCTCATTTGGTTCATGGTGACGTAACGCGCTGCCTGAAGCTGCCCCGGAATGCGATAAAACAAATTCGTCTCATGCACCGGCATTTCGACATAGGCTTGGCCCGCTGGTGTCAGGACACCGGAACTGCTGCTGAGCAGGCTGTCATTGGTATCCCCTTTAATTCGCGACATGAACCAGGCGTAGCCTTCAATCCAGGGTGTGCGCTCGCAATAATCAACCGCCGGGATCAGATTGGCCAGCACGGTGGCCGCATTGGTGTTGCCGCCGGGACCGCTCGCATTGAACTCCGTCAGCCAGACCGTTTGAGTGGGAAAGTCGGTGCGCATCAGGCCCGTTATGTAGGTTATCTCACCGAAACCGCCATAGCTGTGCGTCCCCATACCCGCCGGCTGTTTCGTGCCACAATAGTAAAGAAACGCGTCAAGAAAAGGCTCCTGCGAAGTGTACGTAACATTCGATCCCTGGATTGGGTCATACGCAGTGATACTTTGGCTGGTTGCGGAACCGATCGCCATGTGCGGGGCGATCACGGGAATATTGTACGGAGCACAAATCGCCTGGACTTGTTCAAAGGTGGCTGCTGAATTGGACGGAGTCATGTATGCTTGACCCAGAAGATTTGGCTCATTGACCGCAAATATCCTCCAGGGCGTGTTTCCGGCCGCCAAATAAGAAGACAGCGCGGTTTGAAAACCGGAATTACCATTCCACGCCATGGGGATATAAGTCATCGAAACATTGGTTGGAACGGACCAATTGTTTACGCCCCAATCGTAAAACCACGACACTCCCGGTGCCACTGCTTCAAAGTCCGCGGCCGACATGGTATTGACCGGGATACCGCGCTTGTGGCTCTGAACCTGTGCATCACAGCTTACAATCTCGACCTGGGCCCGAACTTGATTGCAGAAAACTGATGCGAGCAGCATCAACGTGAGATACCAGACTGATCGATCAAATTTCCGGGAAAATTTGATCAATGCCAGAAAATAAGTCTTGGGCATGATTACTTTGCAAAAGTTCGATGAAACCGTTTAAAATCCGCCATTCGAATCCCAAAGTCAAAAATTATATTACAGTATGTTAAAACTGTAATCATTCATCGCACCTGGCCGAGGCTGGCACGCTAAGCTATGTTCAAATCATTTTTGCCCTCGCGGGCCGGCAAAATCTCTTCCCGCCCTTTTCACGGACTGGACCGCCGATCATTTGGCTTGGATGCGATAGAACTCGTTGCTGGCGGAAACCGGGACGGTGATCGTTTGGAGCGTATCGTTACCGCCAACGGGACCGTCAAGATTTACCCAGCCTGAATCCGTCACCGAGCTCTTATATTGCAGTTGATACGAATGCCATGACTCGCTGGGGAAGGAAACGTCGATATTCGTCCCGGTAAGATCCAGACCCGGGCTCGCGGAAAATACCGGGTCCAACCACAGCTCATTTGCATAGGCCGTCCCAAACGAAGGGCCAACCGTGCTGCCCATGCCGTTGATAATGTGATTAATCTGGCTCGTCCCGCTACCGGATGTATTTCCAGTGATAAAAACATCCATCATGTCGTGTACATTCACTTGCTGATTGGTCGGGGTCTCGATGGCATTGAAGCAACTGATGTTGTCAGAGTTGATGAAAACCGCATAAACGCCCAAACCATAGGCCTGATGGCTGGTGACCGTGTTGGCGACCTTGTAAGACGCGTAACCATTCACGCCGGCGGCCTCGGACCAGGCGCTTTGGGAAGGCGGGTCATACGGCAGTTCGGACTGGTAAAAATAAACTCGTCCCCAATTGCCGTTCCACACCGTCTGATACTTCTGATGATGCTCCACGAAGAGTCCGTACATGGTGACGTAGTTGCCATTCACCACCAAACCGCTCTGGCTCGGATTGCCGGTCCAGTACGGGGTTGAACCGGCCCCGTGATCCGCCCGCCACAACCAGAGATTGTCCCCGATGACATTGTTGGCATTGATCGTCACGCAATTCGTGGTTGTCCCGACAAACTGCCCGCCCACCCGGCTGCAAATATCGTATAAACAAATGGGGTCGGCCGAATGATCCACGGAACTGGTCGCCGCTCCCACCTCCAACAATGAAGGTGATGCAGTGGTTCCGGCATCAAATACAATCCCCGAGACCTTCACACCATCCACATCTGAGATCACCATGGAGGGATGCCGGTTGGTTGGGATGAGCGTCGGGTATCCGAGTCCCATGACAATCGTATCCGGCTGCGTCACAAGAATACTGTTAGTCAGGTGATATATTCCAGGGGTCAAAATCAGATTCATCCCCGCATTCAGCGCGGCATTGATACTGGCGGCGTTGTCCGTCGCGGCATGGGCTAAATAACACTGGCCGATGGGCACGGAAACTCCGGGGGGCGGGCCGTATTCCCATGTGGTGCCCAGGCTGTTGGTTTCGAGGCCGGGTACCCTGACAAAATAATTGGTGTTGCTGTCAACATATAGATAGGGCTTTTCCCGGACTAAAGGTGTGTTGGTGATGACCGTGTAGGGAATTCCGGGCCAGGTTCCCGCCGGCGGATTGGAAACACCCACAAACACCATGTTCCATACTGACCCGGACCAGTTTCCCCAGATATCGTTTCGGGAAATCCATTGTTGCTGCGAAATGGAACTGACCGTGGAATCCACCAGGGAGTCGGCCATGAAACCGCCGCTCGCGTAAGTTCCATCCGACAGGTTCAAGGATCCCGCGACATGCATCCGGCGCAGCCACGTGCCCTGCGACACCGACCAGGTCATGGTACTGTTGTTAGTGGGAGCCACCGCCAGGTTTTCGGCCGACATCCAGAAATTCTCCGTGGACTGGCCGCCAAAATTGTAGGATTGCAGTTCCCCATTGATGGCGACGTCGTTAGGCGATTGCCCCAAACCCAGCACCTGCATGTAGTAACCCATGTTGATGGTAACGTTGTAGGTCCCGGGTTGAAAAAGAATGCAGTAACGGTTAGCGTCGAACTGGCTCGCATTCACATCCGACTGCAGGTTGAACAGATAATTTAGATTGCTCTGAATTGTTGCCATGGACATCGAAGGATTGTAGACAAAAACGTTCGGGCCAAAATTGGGAGCCGTTTGCGCATCAGCTTTCAAGCTGGGCAGGATCAACCCCAAGGCCAAAGTGAGGGCAAAACAATGCCTTTTAAGAAAACGAATGCGATGCATAAAATACTGCGCCTGAAATGTTTGATGCCAGAGAAGGAGGCAATTGAATTTGACGCAGGCGGGCATGTAATAAAAAATATCACATGCAGGTCATTGGGGTCAATTCCCAAATGCATCAGTAGGGACTGTTTTAAGAGGTGCAGCACAGCGTACCAAAGAACAACTTTCTGCGATTAACTAGTCCGATTCCGACCTACGCCCGACTTTTTCAGAAAATTGGCGAGGTTGAAGCGACTGTTCTTGGACACGGGAGTGGAATATGGTTGAAAAACAAAAATGTCACGATTATAGGACTGACCCTTTCATCATTTTGGCACAAACTATTCACCCGGACGCGTTGTTATTAGCGCCAGCGTCGGTCAATATGCAAACACCAATTACTATTTTGATGACACTAGGAACGTTTATCCTCTCGAGACACCCGGCCTGGACGCAAGCAATGGTGTTGTTCAGGCCGGGGTTTCAACAGCATCTGTGACTTATTCAAATTATTACGATAACGGGACTTTGGTTGGTCACATTACAAATGGCGTCAACGTAGCTGGATATTTGAGTTGGGGACGAAATAGTCCTAGCTTGACCGGGGATTATCCAACCAATAAAAACATTTTGCAATGGTCGGGCAACAGCGGGTGGTGGATTATTGCCACTGTTGAATCGTTCAACGGGCAGCGTTTGGCCTATGGGCAGGGGAACTTTATAAAATGGTTTAGCGCCAACTCTTTTGGAGGTACAAGTTACTCATCTACCCCCGTTGGCGGGGTTTCGAATACAGATGAGCCGTACAATACTGAAGCAAATAATACAGCCATTTACTTCGGGTTATGGGCATCAGAAAAAAACTTGGCGATTTGCGCTTGGAATTCTAGAAATGTAGATGTGTTGCAGGTGCTAGGAGATCCGTTTGTAACCAGATAAACATAATATGAAAACTAAGATTGTCACAATTATTGCATTGATAACATGGATTCGGTTTGGATGTGCTCAGGGCTTCGTGAATTTAGACTTCAATTCTGCAAATATTCCTGATGGAACCCCGCAGGGATCCTTTGTACCAATTGCTGACGCAATTCCTGGGTGGACGGCCTATTACGGAAACAGTCAGCAGACGTCTGTGTTATATGACGCTGGGGCCATAGGCTCGGTAAACATAGCGATCATTGATGCCAACAACCCTGCTATCGGTCTCATTCCTGGGGATAATTACACGGTTTTTTTGCAGTCGGGAAATAACGGCGGAGATGGTGGCGCACCAAATGCGACGGCCTCAATTGCCCAAACAGCTATGATTCCATCGACAGCGGAATCAATTGTGTTTACTGCTAGTTTTCCATACGAGGCCGGTTGGCAGATCACTATTGATGGACTGCCTATTTCGGTATCGCAAATCGGCACCGTTGGCGGCTCCTACGGTATTTTTGCTGGAAACGTCTCACCTTATGCTGGACGGGCTGATCAATTGTTGGAATTCACGGCTTTGTACGGCGGATACTCCTCAGGTGTTAATGTTTCCTTGGGCAATATCGCGTTTTCCACATCACCTGTTCCCGAACCGAGCTCGTTCGGCTTGTTTGCTTTGGGCGGTATGTTCGTTGTCTGTCTTCACTGGCGAAAGCCTTCACCCAAAGTTTCACCTGATTCTTCACCTTGCGAGCACTGACGGGGCGTTCACTGGGCAATAACCGGGCATTGAACGGGCGGTCGAAAAAACAGCTTGAACCCTTATAAAATCAGGGAATATTAGGGCTTGAAACAGAGTGTATTAGGTTCGGGACGGTAAAGCCTCCGCGTTCGATTCCGACCCTCGCCTTCGAATACCGATTATGGCCTGATTTGAAAGGCTTCCTGATATTGATAAGTGCATTAAAATACAGAGTACCATCCCATGAGGGGTATTTGGTGAGATCCGAAGCAATGTTAAAAGAATCTGCCTGAGACCGCCAACTGAGACGGGCACTCAAACGGTATGGCTATTGAGTCTACATTGAAGCGAATATGGATCCGGGTTAGGGATTTGTACGACCCTGCCAAAGATTCAAAAAGGCGACAGTACGAATTTTACCCCGATCCGGGAGATACTTCCCCGTTAATCCAGGAAGTCCGGAGCCGATTCGAAGGAAGGGAAGCCATTTACCTTGAGAAGGGTGCCATCAGAGTGCGCGTCAGCAACATTCGCGGCTCAGCTTCGCAAGCAACTATAGCGGCGGACGTTGAGGAAATATCAACGCCAGGGCTGGGTGTCGGCAGTTTTTACAAGCGCCTGCACGGCGACAACAAGCCACTTCGGTGGAATATCGCTGCGGGCATTCGGACGACGTTTTCTGGTCAGGACTGGGCCATGGGTTATGTCGGCTGGTGGCTATATTTTCACCCCAAGGTAATCGAAGGTGTTCTGGACTTGGCAGCACGATTTCCGGCAATCCAGGATTCTCAAGAGCATCATGCGATGATTCAAAAGCACTATGACACGATTTGTCATTTCTTACACTCACGTCCAGATGGAACCTTTTCAGGTGCAAACAGCCGACGGGTTTTTCCCGAAATTATTAATCCGTCGCGTGCATTTATTGGTTCCAGTTGACGAAACTCATTTGGTCAATTAAATCGAGAATCTTTGGCGTAAAACAGCAGATAATTCGGGCTGATTCCGACTTTACTCCAACGTTGTTGTCTAAGGCTGTTATATTAACGGGTCGAAATTCACCGTGGAAATCCCCGCAACCTGTTGCAGCCCCGCTTGGATTTCCGCAATCAAAGCCGGCATGTCCTCTTCCGTGATACCCAGCAATTCCATTGCTGCCGGATGAAGTGATGGCCCAACTTGCGCCCGGGGGCCGCCTGGACCTGCTTGCTCAGCCAAATCACTGGCAATCTGAACGATGGCAGTCAACCGCCCGAATGGTTGGCCGATCTGGGGAGGTTCGTCATGAAGCCCGACCGATTGAGTCAAGCTCTCGGGCAACCCCCAGCGCACGAGCAGTTGCTCCCCAACCAGGGCGTGATCCACACCGAAAGCCGCTCGTTCAGCATCCCGAAGACTGGTGCCGGTTTTCTTTGCCTCGTGCGCCAGGTCCGCATACCGCGCGCCTTCAACCGAGGCAAATACCAGTTTACCGATGTCATGCAGCAAACCCGCAGTGTAGGCGGCTGCCTCGGATTCGTCAGTTCGCTTCGCCAATTTTCCTGCGGCAATCGCCGAGGCCACTGAGTGCCGCCAAAGGTCGTTAATGTTTAACCCGCCTTTGGTCTTCCACATTGCCATGGCGCGCGCACCAAGCAGGGCGGCCACCACCCGGTAAACATCGTAGAAACCAAGGCGCGTGACCGCCTCAAATATATCGTTGGAAGGTTCCGCTCCTCTGAAATGTGCAGTGTTGCACATTTTTATTACATTGGCCGTCAGGGAAGGATCCCGACGTATCAAATCAATGACCCGATCGATGTCGATGTTCGGATCGCTGAAGAGTCCAAGTAGCTCTGTGGCAACGCCCGGCGCGGGTGGTAGTTTAGTGATGCGGTCCAGGTACCGGTCCGCAGCGGTCAGGTCATCTATTCGCATGAGATTTTCGTTAAAACCATTAATCATGCCAAAGCGACTGGCACATTCACGGCGAGAGTTCGTATTTTCGCCTAAAGTTTTCACCGATTATTCTGGCCGATTCAGACCTCCTCCAGCATTCAGATATTGAAAGTCATGGAATTATCAAATTTCGAAGTGAAAGAAGGCGGCCAGATATAAAAAGTCCAGGGAAGTTTTGACATGCAATTTGCATAATTGAGGTGGTTACCGTCAGCACCATTGCGCGAAATTTTAGAGATCTTGAAATACACTCCCATTTTTCCTGCTTTCTTTATTCCCACCGCATTTTAACTTTGCCGTATGGAATGTTTGCATGCACCGTGGCGGATTGAGTACATCCTCTCCCCCAAGCCGGAATTGAAGCAGGGCGTTTTTGCGCGTATCGCGCAATCCAGCGATGATGAGGAGAATTACGTCATCGTGCGGGATCGTTCCTGCTTCGCCCTCCTGAATCGCTATCCGTACAACGGCGGCCATTTGATGGTGGTGCCTTACAAGGAAGTTGCCGATTTGAATGGTTTGACTGGAGAGGAGATCACCGATCTTTGGATTCTGGCGCGGCGCTGCATCAACGCGCTAACGGCCGTGATGAAACCGAACGGCTTCAATGTGGGGATCAACTTGGGCAAAGTGGCTGGAGCCGGCATCCTGGAGCACCTACACATCCATATCGTCCCGCGCTGGTCCGGGGACACGAATTTCATGCCCGTTCTGGCCGGAACCGGTGTCATACCGGAGGCCATGAAGGAAATTGCAGCCAAGCTGCGGGCCGAACTGGCGAAATGATTTTTGAAGGCAGCAAACCCAACCTGATCTGTGGCAACGGAAACCCTCCATTTCGAGAACGCGCGCTTTGCGCAACAACTCTTCAACAACGAACCACGCAATTTGCAGGCGCTGGAAACCGAACTCGGGGTCAAGGCAACCGCGCGGGAAGGCTGGATCAAACTCGACGGTCCGGCGGAGGACATTGAACGGGCGAAACAACTTTTCAGCTCGCTGCAGAATCTGCTGCAGGCCGGTTCCTCCGTCAAAAACCGCGAATTTACCCATGCCCTCAACGTGGTAAAACATGAGGGGGCTTCGACATTGAAGGAAATGGTGAATGACCGCGTCCAGACGCATGAACGCAAAGCGGCAGTCACCGCCAAAACCGTCGGCCAGAAAAAGTATTTGGAGGCGATCCGGAAGCACGACATCACCTTCGGTATCGGACCCGCCGGAACGGGAAAAACCTACCTGGCCGTGGCCATGGCGCTATCGGCCTTGCGCGAGGGAAAAACGTCCCGGATCATCCTGACCCGCCCCGCGGTTGAGGCGGGCGAAGCCCTCGGATTTTTGCCCGGGGATCTATACGAAAAGATCACGCCGTATTTGCGGCCGTTGCACGATGCCCTGCAGGACATGCAGCCGGCGGAAGATCTCCAGAAATTGATGGAGCGCGGCAGCATTGAAATTGCCCCCCTGGCCTACATGCGCGGGCGGACACTGAACAATGCCTTCATCATCCTGGACGAGGCTCAGAACTCAACGGCCGAACAAATGTTGATGTTCCTGACCCGGCTCGGGCACGGGTCCAAGGCGGTCATCACGGGCGACGAAACGCAGGTGGACCTGCCGCCGCACAAATCGTCCGGGCTGGCCGAGGCCCATCGCGCCCTCAAAAACACGGAAGGAATCGCCATCGTTGAATTCTCGCGGCGTGACGTCGTCCGCCATCCGCTGGTGCAGCGCATCATCAGCGCCTACGAAGAACACCGCAGCAAAAAATGACGCTGGTCATTCTCAACCGACAGCGGACCAAAAAGATCGCCACCCGCCAATTGCGCCGGATTGTGCGTGAACTATTGGCAGCGCTGACCATCGACTCGGCGGAATTGGGCATCAACCTCGTGGCCGCGCGGGAGATGACCTTGCTCAATGAAACCTTCCTCCGCCACGGCGGCTCGACGGACGTCATCACGTTCAACCACGGACCGCTCGCGAACAGCCAATCATCAGCGGGAGCCGGATTGCACGGTGAACTGTTTGTTTGCGTCGACGAGGCGATTGTGCAGGCGAAACGCTTTCGGGGCACTTGGGAGGCGGAAGTCGTGCGTTATATCGTCCACGGAGTCTTGCACCTGATCGGCCACGACGATGTCTCAGCCGGGGAGCGCCAGCGCATGAAGCGTGAGGAAAACCGGCTGGTCCGCCGGCTGGGCGGAAAGTTTTCATTCGCGGAATTGTCGCGCACCGCTAAAATCCGCGCGTGAGAAAATCGCTTTTTGCGCGCTGGCGGGCCAGTTTTTTTACCGGGCTGATCATTATTCTGCCCGGGGTGATCACACTTGCGGTGGTTAAATGGTTCTTCGGCACGGTTTCCAGCCTGACCGATCTTCTCCTCTTTTTCCTACCCAAGACCACGACTCACGAAAACGACGGCACAGGACCGATCCACTGGTACTGGAGCCTCCTGGCCCTGCTGGTTTCCGCCTTGCTGGTCACGGTGATCGGTGTTTTGGCACGCCATTATATCGGCAAGCGCCTCATCGACCTGGCTGACAACCTCATGCTAAGGGTGCCGGTGCTTAATAAAATCTATGGCACGATCAAGCAGGTGGATGCCGCCTTCACCGGCAACAAGAATTCATTCAAAACCGTCGTTCTCATCGAGTACCCGCGTCCGGGAATCTACTCCGTGGGCTTCATCACCAGCGAACAGGAGGATCCCATCTCCCTTAAATTGAACCGCAAGACGGTGTGTGTTTTCATTCCCACGACGCCAATTCCCACGTCCGGATTCCTGGTGATTCTTCCACCTGAACAGGTCACAAAACTGGACATGAGCGTGGCAGAAGGATTCAAATACATCATTAGCCTGGGGGCAATTACCCAGGATAGTCCCACGCCCGGCGTGCGAGTCTTGGGCCGATGAATAACCTTACGCCTGCCGCTGAAAATCCCCGGGCGCCGGACTATGATTGAGAACGCCACCGGCATCATTTTGCGCACACGGCCCCTGACGGAGACGAGCTTGATTGTGCACTGGCTGACCGCGGACCTGGGAAGACTCGCCACGGTTGCCAAAGGCGCCCGCCGACCCAAATCAACCTTTGCCGGCCGGCTTGACTTGTTTTACGAGGCGGATTTTTCCTTCAGCCGCAGCCGGACCTCCGGGTTACACCAATTGCGTGAGGTCAAAGTGCGGGCCACCCATGAGGCCATTCGCCGTGATATCTTGAGATTGCAGCAGGCCGCCTACACTACCGCCTGCCTGGAACAAGCCACCGAAAGCGAAACGCCCTTGACGGAGATCTTTGAACTCACCCGTAGCTTTCTTGCCTCTCTTTGCGACTTGCCACCTTTACCCCAGACCGTTTTTGCCTTTGAACTCAAGTTGCTGCGCGAGCTGGGGCTGGCACCGGAGCTGGCGGAAAGCCACCTGACACCTGGAGCCGCGAAAATCGTCGCGAGCCTGCAGCAAGGCGATTGGCCGGCCATCGCGCGCCTGAAATTGTCCGGGAGTCAGAACCAGGAGTTACGCCAATGGCTGCATGGGTTTTTGATTTTTCATCTGGGTAAACTTCCGCGCGGCCGCGCGACGGCGGTGGCCTAGCCTAAGCCTAAACCTCGCATGAACGCCCTCCCGGCTCAAAAAGTGACTGTATTGATCTTGAGCGACATTCACTACGCAGCCGCTGGCGAACGAGCGCGGGGCAGCGACTTCGAACTGGCTCCCATCAAAAAGCCGCTCGTGCGTTTTCTGGCTGGCATTCTAAGGCATTATTTTTGGATGCGCGATCCCCTGGCGCGCAGCCCTCAGCTACAGGTCTTTTTGGACAAAGCCAAACCGGCCGACCTCGTCGTCGTTAACGGGGATTATACCATAGACTCCGGTTTCATTGGTCTGACCGATCCAGCGTGCCTGGAAAGCGCCGTGGAATGTATTGGCCGGTTGCGGGGCCAATTCGGCAATCGTCTGCACCTGGTGATTGGCGACCATGAACTCGGCAAAAAAACCATGTTTTCTGATTTGGGAAACATGCGCCTGGCCAGCTGGCACGCCGTTACCGGAACACTCGGAATCAAACCGCTCTGGCAATTGGCAGTGGGCAATTATGTACTACTTTCCGTCACCTCGTCCTTGATCGCCCTGCCCGCCCACCAGGTGGATGTGCTGCCCGACGAATTGGCAGAATGGCAGCGGCTCCGAGCGGAACATCTGGCGGAAATCAGAACGGTTTTTGAGGCCCTGAAACCGTCGCAGCGGGTGATTCTTTTCTGCCACGATCCCACGGCGCTGCCGTTTTTGGGCCAGGAGGAGTGCATTCAACGACGGCTGCCACAAATCGAACAGACCGTTATTGGTCATCTGCACACCGGGTTAATCCTCTTGAAGTGCCAGGCACTGGCCGGCATGCCGGTGATCAAGGCTTTGGGACCTGCCTTCCACAAAATGAGCGCGGCGTTAAACCAAGCAAAGGCTTGGCGACCTTTCAAGCCCCGGCTTTGTCCGGCACTCGCCGGCATCGAATTGCTTAACGACGGCGGCTATCTGACTGTGGAACTTGATCCGGCGGCCAAACGGCCGGCGGCATTCACTTTCCACCCGCTGCCGCGTTGATATCGACGCCGGACGCCGCGGAGGCGGCAATCATTTCCTTCACTGCCGTCACGGCGCCGGCTGTTTTCTCAAATTGGATCGCACCCCGGCGCGGTTTGATTTCGACCTCACCCTTGGCCAGGGACTTGTCGCCGAGGGCAATGCGAATCGGAAAACCCGCCAGATCGGCGTCCTTGAATTTTACGCCCGGGCGCTCATCCCGATCATCGAGAATAACGTCCACACCGGCGACGGTTAGTTCCGAATAAAACTGCTCCGCGAGTTTCATGGCTTCGCTGGTCGGGGCGACGTTCAACGGCGTGATACAGACTTTGTAAGGAGCCACGCTCAGCGGCCAGATAATACCGTCGGCATCGTTACCCTGCTCAATGACCGCCTGCAAGGTGCGGGTCACGCCGATGCCATAGCAGCCCATGACAGCGGGTTTGCGCGCCCCGGCTTCGTCGAGATAATTGGCGTTTAATTTCTCGCTGTACTTGGTGCCCAGCTTGAACACGTGCCCCACTTCGATCGCACGGCGAATTTTCAACGGCTTGCCGCATTTGACACAGGGTTCCCCGGCCGACACGGTGCGCAGGTCAAACCAGGCGGTCACTTTGATATCGCGCTCAATCGAGACATTTTTAAAATGGTAACCGTCCTCGTTTGCCCCCGTCGTCATGTCATTGGCCCCTTGCAGCCGTTGATCGACATAAACCGGGACGTGCTCGGGCACCTGCCGGACCGCGCCCAGCGAGCCCGGCTTGGCACCCAGCAATGGTTGGATTTCTTCCGCCGTGGCCGGCCGGACCGCAATGGCTCCGGTCCGCGCCATGAATTTTGTTTCGTTGAGCTGGTCATCGCCGCGGATCAAAACGATCATCGGCTTGGAATCAGCCACGTACACGAGCGTTTTAATCTGGCGATTGGCCGGCACGCTGTACGGCGCCTTGGCCAAAGCCTCAATGGTCACCACGCCCGGAGTGGCGAATTTTTCCACCGCCGCCCCAATCTCCCGCGCGGCTGTCTTCGGAATCCCGCTCGTCGCCTTCTCAATGTTCGCGGCGTATCCGCATGCCTCGCAGAACACCACCTCGTTTTCGCCGGTGTCGGCGGGAATCATGAACTCATGGGAATAATTGCCGCCAATCACGCCGGTGTCAGCTTCCACCGGGAATGCCTTGAGACCGCACCGCGCAAAAATGCGACTATAGGCATCATACATTTTCTGGTAGCTCGCCATGGCGCCTTCGTCCGTGGTGTCAAAGGAATAGGCGTCTTTCATGATGAATTCCTTGGCCCGCATCAGGCCGAAGCGCGGACGGATTTCGTCCCGGAACTTGGTGCTGACCTGGTAAAAATTCTTCGGCAGCTGACGGTAGGAATTGATTTCATTGGCGGCCAGCGTGGTGATGACCTCCTCCGCGGTGGGACTGAGGAACCACTCACGACCGGAACCGTCCTTGACCTTGAATAAAACATCCTTCGCCGTCTCCGCGCGGCCGCTCTGCTCCCAGATTTCCTTGGGCTGGAGCGCCGGCATCAGCACCTCAATCGCCCCCGCCCGGTCCATCTCCTCGCGGATGATCTGTTCCACCTTGCGCAGTGCGCGCAGGCCCAGGGGCAGAAAGGTATAAACGCCGCCGGCCAGCTTGCGAATCAGGCCCGCGCGCAGCAAAAGTTTATGGGAAAGAATCTCCGCGTCCGAGGGTGCTTCCCGCAGCGTCGGAATCAAGGTTTTTGTCCACTTCATGTGACGGACAGCTTAACGGGAAAGCCAATCGCGGACGAATATTTTATTTGGCAAAAGGAAGCAATCCCGACGCCGCGGCTGCCCCGTCGGAAACCCGTCCTTTTAACGACATTAAATTCTCACTTCCGGCCGCGCTGCTGGTCTTTGGGAAGGGGCGGACGGCGTTGTTGACGTTGAACCAGATGTCGGATTAGATAGTTCAAACCCGAGCGCAAATCATTTTATGGTCCTTTACGTGTATTGCGGAATTCTTGCTCTTGTTTGGCTGACTGGCATCGCTGCGGCTATGCTGGCCATCCGCTGGAGCTTATGGTCTGTTCGTCGGCGCTTCTGGCCTGCTGTCATCCTATCGTTCATGTCGCTCGCCATTGCCTATGTTGGAATAACGCGGTTTAACTTCAATTCGACGAGGACCGTCAATGGCCACGTTACTTGGCGGTTTGATTCGAGATGGCTGTTTATGGCGTCATTGGTCTTGGGCATCTTCGCGCTCGGATGCACGCTTTGGAAGAAAAGGAAAACCATCATTTAACCGTATTGATCAGCGGGGCTAAGCCTTGAATCCGCACCTCGAGCTGGTCGCCGCTTTTGATGGGGCCAACCCCGGCGGGAGTGCCGGTGAGTATGACGTCTCCGGGCAACAGCGTGAGATGGTTCGAAATAAAACTGACCAAGTCCGCGGGCTTGAAGAGCAGTTGACGCGTATTCGAGTTCTGACGGAGTTGGCCGTTCTGGAATAATTGAATGTTTAATTCCGAGGGATCCAGTTGGGTTTCGATCAGCGGTCCGAGCGGCGTGAATGTGTCAAAGGATTTGCAGCGCGCCCATTGCGATTCGGCTTTTTGGATGGTGCGATCGCTGATGTCCTGCGAGGCCGTGTAGCCAAAAATATGGCGTGCCGCCATACCGGGAGCCACGCTGCGGACCTTGCGTCCGATGACAATCGCGAGTTCCGCCTCAAAATCCGTTCGATGCTCCGGGAAAGGAATTTCAATCTTCCCGCCGTCCGGCAGGAGCGAAGTGTTGGCCTTGAACCAGAACAGTGGTTCGTTCGGCAATTCACGGCCCATTTCCTGAATGTGGTCCGCGTAATTCAAGCCGACGGCGATCACCTTGCCGGGCTGAACCGGCACGAGTGTTTTCAGACCTTTTCGCAAGACCGGTTTTTTGGCGAAGGTATGCAAACCAAAGACGTCGCCCTGCAATCGAAATACTTCGCCATCAACGACCTTGGCGTGGAAGATATCGTCACCCTGGCGAAAACGACCGATGGCAGACATAACGTTGGGCCAAAATTACAAATGGAACCGGCAGGCTGCAAGGTAAATGAACTTTAACCCGGCAAATGGCGGCCCGGGCACCCTTGGGACGAATTTCCGCAGGCTTGCCGTTTGGAGAATTCGCATTAGATTAATGCAGTGAATTATCTGACCAAACAGGAACAACTGGTTTTGTGCATTGTCCTGGGGTTATTGCTCATCGGCTGGACCATCAAGGAGTACCGCACAGCGCACCCGTCGGTGATGGTGGTTCAACCGGCCAAACCTTAAGATGCAAGAAGTCAATTTTGATGAAGTAGTGGAAGGAATCCTGGCCAAGGATTCGCGCTATGCGCGAGATGCCTACTCGTTTCTCCGGGAGGCGCTTGATTTCACCCAAAAAGCCATCGGCAAGGAAAATCATGGCAAAGTCCGCCATGTCACTGGTCAGGAATTGCTCGAAGGCATCCGACAATTCGGATTGGTGCAATACGGACCGATGACCCGGACCGTCTTGGAGGAATGGGGCATCAAGAATTGCAGTGATTTTGGCGAACTGGTGTTCAACATGGTGGAAAGCGGCCTCCTCGCCAAAACGGAACGGGATTCACGCGACGATTTCCAGAAGGGTTATGACTTTACCGAGGCTTTTTGCAAACCGTTCTGGCCGCAGAGCAAGAAGGATTGCCCCACCGAAAATCCCGCCCCCCACTGAAACGAGGGTGGGGACAGACTCCGTCGAGCCCTAACTTCCTTTTATTTAGGTGCCTCAGTCGCTACTGATTTCAGTATGCCTTAGCCCAATGCCCAACCCGGCTCAGCCTCGGAATCGGGGGCGGACGCTCCTTCGCCCTTCAATAATTTCCGTCCCGCAAGAATCCCAATCATCGCCGCGTTATCAGTGCAAAGATTTCTGGCGGCCAGGCGCAGGTGGAACCCGTTCTTTTGGCAGGCCCGCTCCAACCCAATCCGCAATCCCTGATTGCAAGTCACCCCGCCGGAGGCCGTGACGCAACGAACCCCGCTGCGCTTGGCCGCCCGGATCGTCTTGGTCACCAGCACTTCCACAATCGCCGCTTGAACACTGGCGCAAAGATCGCGGACTTTTTGGGCATCTGCCAGGATATCCGGATGGTCGCGCAAATAATATCGGACCGAAGTTTTCAGGCCGCTAAAACTGAAATCGTCGTTGGGGTCATTGATGAGCGGGCGTGGGAAATCATAGGCCGCGGGATCGCCCTGCTGGGCCAACTGATCAATCAAAGGTCCGGCGGGATAGGCCAGCCCCATCAACTTGCCGGTTTTGTCAAAACATTCCCCGGCGGCGTCATCGATGGTTCCACCCAACACCCGGTGCCGCAATTCAGCCTCCACCATTACCAGCAGCGTATGCCCGCCGCTGACGATCAGCGAAACATTGGGTTCAAAGTTTGAAAAATCGGCGGCCGGGGGATTACCGGTGATCCAAGGCGAATACAAGTGCGCCTCGTGATGATTGATCCCAAGGAATGGCTTGCAAAGGGCGAAGGCTACAGCTTGGGCCGCTTTCAAGCCGATGAGCAAAGCAATGGCCAATCCCGGACCCTGGGTGGCCGCCACGGCATCCAGTTGGCTGGGAGAAATCCCGGCCTCGGCCAGCGCAGCCCGGGCGACCGGCAGAAGATTTTTCAAGTGCTCGCGCGCTGCCAGTTCAGGTACCACGCCGCCGTATTCACCATGGAGTTTGATCTGCGACGCCACCTGGTTGGATAGTACCACGCCATCCCGCAGGACCGCCACGCTGGTTTCATCACACGAGGTTTCAAAAGAAAGAAGCGTCATCAGTTTGGACAGATCACTGGAATGGAGCGGAACACCTCACCCGGTCAGGCAAAGTAAACGCAGAATTTAACGGGCGGCAACCTTTTGCGGCCGGCTGCCGCTGTTCCTTGCCTCATAGATCAGAACCGCATTGAGCATATCCTCGGCCCGGGCTAATTGAACGTCTTTCACTGCCAGAACCTTGACTTGTTGATTGGCGGGCAACGAATCAACGCCGCCGAGCGTATGCTGCAGCGCCAGCGCCCAGTCCTCAAAATCGGTCACCGGCACAATGCTATCCGGGGTGATGCCGTGTTCATGAATGACTTTGTGGCTGGGGGTATAATATTTTGCCACAGTCAGCTTGAGCGCGGAGCCATCGTCCAGCGGAAAAATTGTCTGCACGGAACCTTTGCCGAAGGTCTTTTCACCAATGACATAGGCGCGATGCAGGTCCTGGAGGCAACCGGTGACAATCTCCGATGCACTGGCGCTGTCGAGGTTGACCAGAACGGCTATCGGCATGCCTTTCAATTCGTCCCCGCTGCCCCGGGCAAAATATTTCTCGATTGAATCCCTGCCCTCGGTGGAGACGATCAACTGGCCATTGGGCAAAAATTTCTGGCAGACGCCTACCGCCTCATCCAGCAACCCCCCGGGATTACCGCGCAAATCAAGGACCAACGCTTTCATCCCCTGCCCTTGCAGCCGGGCCAGGGCATCCTCCAATTCGTCACTGGTTTGGTCGCCAAATTCGACGATACGCACATACCCGATTTGATTATCTCCGAGGGGAAATTCTTTGTGACCGTTGATGTCCTTGACCATGTCCATTTGAACGATCGCCCGGGTCAACGCGTATTGCTTGATGGTGCCCGTGGAAGGCCGCTGGACCGTAAGGTTCACCGCCGTGCCCGGATCGCCGCGAAGTTCATTCACGACATCCTCCAAAGCAGTGCCTACCACGCTGTTGGTTCCCACTTTAATGATCCGGTCGCCCGACAAAATTCCCGCCCTCGCGCCGGGGGTGTCATCCATCGGCGCAACCACCGTCACAAAACCGTCCTTGGCCACCACCACCAACCCCAAACCACCAAACTGGCCGTCGGTGTCTTCCTGTAGCTGTTGGTAAGCGCCGGGATCCAGAAATTCGCTGTGCGGATCCAGCTTGGCCACCATGCCGTTCAGCGCGGCGTAGGTCAGTTGGCGGTAGGTGAGATTAGTGCCGTCCACGTATTGAGTCCTGATCTTGGCCAGGACATCCGCGAATAGTTGAAGATTCGGCTCCGCCGCGTCAGTGCCATGGGAGACTTTCGGTGAGGATAAATAGATCTGGGCTCCAATCGCCAGATTCATCAATAAAGCGGCGGTGACCAGTCCGAAAATCCAACGGCGATTCATAAACAATGCTAAACTAGCACGAAGTCTGCCAGAAACAAAGTATTTACAAGGACAAAATGGCCCGCAGACCACGAGCAGCCAATCTGGTCAAGACGATGCCATCTACGCATCTATTATAATCTTACGAGGCAGTGGTAACCGGTTTTTCCGCCCAGCGGGCCATCAGCCATAACAAGTCGGCTAGCCGGTTTAAAAAGATCAAAATCTCCGAGTTTTGGAGTTCTCCCGCCGATTTCAGGTCAAATACGCGCCGCTCGGCTCGCCGGCAGATGGTGCGAGCCATGTCCAGCGAGGCGGAAGTCAGGTTGGCGCCCGGGGTTGCCCAACCTTCAAAGCTGATTTTCTGCGCCTCCAATTCGCGAACGTGGCCCTCCAACCTGGCAACCACATCCGGGGTCACCAACGAATAGCCTTGACGGATGTAACGAGGCAAATCTTCGGTCAAAACGCCGACTTCTCCCATCACGTCGACCAGGGTTTTCTGAATCCAGAGTAAATTAACCTTCAAAAAATCGCCGGTGCTGTAGGCGCGCGCGAGGCCAAGGGCGGAATTTAACTCGTCGAGGCTGCCGCAGGCCTCCACCCGCGGATGATTCTTGGGAACGCGACGGCCATAAATCAAGCCCGTGGATCCATCATCCCCGGTTTTCGTGACAATACTCATGGAGTGTTCTTGCCCGCAAAAGTTTGTTCGCCCGGGCTGCCCGCTGTTTGAGGCGGGTTATCCAGTCCTGAAGCGTGGTGAGGATAATGACCAGCCCGCACCACACCGGCTGGGGCGGCGAATTTCAGGTAATTCAAAATGCCCTTGGTTATGGCTTCAGCCATTTGCTGGCGATATGCGGCGTCAAAAATCTTTCGCCCCTCAGCGGGGTTGGTCATATAGCCGCCCTCAATCAAAATGGCCGGCATGCGGGCGTCGCGCAGCACAGCAAAGCGCGCCCGCCGGACACTCCGATCTTCGGCATGCAAATTTTGCACCAGCGCCTTTTCCATTTCGTACGCGAGCAAAAGACTCTTTTGCTCGTTCCGATTGGCCGGGGTTACGCCGGTGTCGGCGACTCCGCCAAATTCGATGAACTCGCCATGATCATTGGATGACTTGGCGCCGACGGGAGTAATACAGTAAGTCTCCGGACCGGACACGCCCCCGGGGTCAGCCTGGGAGGCGTTAAAATGCAGGCTGACAAACAGGTCAGCCCCGCGCTCATTCGCGAAGGCCGGACGGGCCGGCAAGGGAACATAAACATCCTTGTTACGAGTCAGGATGACATTAAAGCCGAGTTTTTCCAGCTGACGACGCAGAACCAAGGCGAGCTGCAGGGTGTAGGTTTTCTCGCTATGCCCAAAAAAGCCGGAACCTACACGATTACCCGAGTCTTTGCCGCCATGCCCCGGGTCCAGGCAAATGGTCGTTACTCTATGGGACGGGGCAGCGACGGGATTTATCAACGGTTCAATGAGGGTATTGATGTCGAGCTCCGAAATATAAGGGAGGTTCTTTTGGCAGGCGACGGGGAAGGAAAGCCGGACATGGATGCCGTTGATTTCCATCTGCGCGGAATCAACGTCGAACACCAGACGGGAATCCTCCCGGGTCAAAATGAATTCGCGCCCTTGATTACGTGTGATTCCCTCAAAACCATTGGCGCTCGCCCACTGAGCCAGCAACAGATAGCTCTGGCCATTGATGAACGCCAGACCGGCGGCCGAAGTCCTGAATACTCCACCAATCAAAACCAGAAAAACCGCGAAAGAGCAAAATGACAAAGGAGGGCGACTCATCTTAATGACCACCCAATTGTAATGCAAAGTCAAAGGGCAAAACATCAAGTTCGCCCGGCAGCATCGGCGCGCGGATTAAAAAACATTTCATCAATAAGAGTTTGCCCTCGGCAGGGATTCAATTCAAGGCAAATGGTGGGAAGCAAACCTATCGGTGGATTTCAGAAAACTCTGGTCGCCAGAACGTCAATGCGACGCGCCAGCAGGGTTGCTGGTTTGCAGTCGGGCATTGATGATGTTGACTTTCCCCTCCAACTTCGCCAGTTCGTCCAGCATGTTTTGACGCCAAACTGCCTCCGCTGGATCGGGGGCGGTGGCAGTTTTGATTTGGGTGACCAAATCGTCTTGGGATTCGTCGATTGCGTGTCGCGTTTCGGCATTTATACTATCCACAATGGCTTTCTGTTGGTCGATCAGGGACTGGGAAAGCTGGGCCGTGCAGATATACAGGGCACCGAGTTCATTGGTATGATAAGTGTAATCCAGCGCACTCTGGGCTTGATGCTCAGAGTCGGCGAGCTGCAACTGGGTTTCAATCTGTTTGCCAATCGTCAACAGCAGGTAAAGGGTGTTGGTGTGAAAGAAAAGGGCTGCATCCTGATTTTTCTCAAAGTAGGTGCTGCTCGCCTTGTTTAACTCCGGGGCCAGCTCATTGAGTTCGGCCTGGAGCACCTGCATTTGCCTGACCTGATTTTGCTCCAATTGCGCGATTCGCTGCGACAGATTATCAATCTTCTGGCTGTTGATTTTCGCCTGTTTGTTGCAGCCGAAAAGGAAACTGGCCGCCACCAGCAGGATTAGGAGTCTTATTTTATGCATGGTTAAATTTAGATCCGCCACGCCTCGCGCGCCCGCCGATGGAACACCCTGCCGTTAAATTCGTCAACGGGATTATGTCGAAACATTCATGGTGCGGGCGGCGCACCACAAGCCCCATACGGTCAACGCGTCGTCCATCATCCAAGGCGCGAATGACCGAGTCCGATGCGAGATTATTGACTGGATGCAGGCGGGAGTATTTTTAATTTACCATTGCGGGATAGGCATTTAGGATAGCGGGAACACATGGCCAAGCGAAGCGCACAGAAGCGCGATTGTAAATCCTCCGCCAACATCGGTTTTGAGGCCAAGGCCCGTCAGCCAGCGCCAAAGGCGCGATTTAATTCCAGCCGGGGGCAACGCCACGGGTCTGCATCCACAACATTTCCCAAAACCCTGAAAGGGCGGCCCAACGATGAATGCCCATCATATCAGGGCTCCAAGTACTTTGCGGGTCACGGCAGGTCGGAGGAATTATCCTTACTTTATGCGCTTAAGAGTTGATTTCCACCGGCAATGGTTTTTAATTCATTCTCAAAATTTGAAATGAACATCCACGAATACCAAGCGAAGCAGTTGCTCTCCCGATACGGCGTGGCCGTCCCGCTCGAAATTCCCGCAAAGTCCCTCGCCGAAGTGCGCCCCGCTGCGGATAAAATCGCGGCGACTGGCAGTGCGAAGGTGGTGGTAAAATCACAAATTCACGCAGGCGGTCGCGGCAAAGGTACTTTCAAAACCGGCTTTCAGGGCGGCGTCAAAGTGGCCGGTTCCGTGGACGAAGCCGTCGGATTTGCGGAGAAAATGCTCGGCAACGTATTGGTTACCAAGCAAACCGGGCCTGACGGGCGCAAAGTACAAACGCTTTTGATTTCCGAAGGCGCCAAAATCAAAAAAGAGTTTTATCTGGCTGTCCTGCTCGACCGTGCCAACTCGCGCCCGCTGATTATGGCCAGCACCGAGGGGGGCATGGATATCGAAGAAGTTGCGGCCCATCACCCGGACAAGATCTTCCGGGAACACATTGATCCGGCGCTGGGCATCATGCCCTATCAGGCCCGGAAAATCGCCGGGGCCCTCGGGCTCAAGGGCGACCTCTTCAATGCAGGCGTCAAATTGGTCACGGGGGTTTACAACACCTGGTGGGAATGCGATGCCGCCATGGTGGAATTGAACCCACTGGCGGTGATTGAACTGCGCGACGGGAAGGAAATAGTGGTGGCGCTGGATGCCAAGATCTCCCTGGACGACAATGCCCTCTACCGCCACAAAGATATCCTTGAGATGCGTGATCTGAATGAGGAAGCGCCCCTGGAAATCGAGGCATCAAAGTTCTCTTTAAACTACATCAAGCTGGACGGAAGCATTGCCTGCCTGGTCAACGGGGCCGGTTTAGCGATGGCTACGATGGACATCATCCAACATTTCGGTGGCAGCCCGGCGAATTTCCTGGATGTGGGCGGCGGGGCGAGCAAAGACCAGGTCACAGCAGCCTTTAAAATCATCCTGATCGACCCGAACGTCAATGGCATCCTGGTCAACATATTTGGGGGCATCATGGATTGTAACGTCATTGCCACCGGCATTGTCGCGGCGGTGCGGGAAACCGGCCTGAAATTGCCACTGGTGGTGCGGCTCGAAGGCAATAATGTGGCGGCGGGCAAGAAGACGTTGGCGGAATCCGGCGTGGCGATTATCACCGGGAATTCGATGGCCGATGCGGCGCAAAAAGTGGTCAAAGCCGTCGGAAAATAACCGGAGATGAGCGGCAGTAGTATGGCGCAAATGGATTCAGGAAGCGAGGCTGGCTTGCCGCCGGCCTGCGAACTTGAAGCTTATCGCCGACTGATTGCCTTGCAGAAAGAAATCATCAAACTGGCAGAACTGAATGAGCGCGCCAAAAGAGACTGCTTGGCCTTGCGCGAGCACGTGACGGCCAAAGGACTCAGTCAGGCGGCTGCACCCCAGACGCTGCGCCAGAAGGTCAACCGGGCTCTCGGTCAATTTTCTTTGTCCCCGGCCAAACCGGTCATGGTCCCGCTCGCAGTCAAAGAAGAGGTCACATGTTGAAGATTACTGAAATTGCCTTCACCGGCACTCCGGTAACGGACATGCCGCGCGCCCGCGCCTTTTATGAAGGCGTGCTGGGATTCAAGCCGACCATGGAGTCTGCCGGGGGGATGTGGGTCGAATATGATTTTGGCAACGGAACCTTCGCGATTGGCTGTTACGGCCAGGCCTGGAAGCCTGCGGCTGATGGCACGTGCATCGCATTTGAAGTGGATAATCTGGATGAGACAGTGGGCGGACTGAAGGCGCGGGGAATCCCGGTGCACATGGACGTAATGGACACGCCGGTCTGTTGCTTTGCCATCATCTGCGATCCAGACGGCAACAAAATCATGCTGCACAAGCGGAAGACAGAGAGCGGAGTTTCGGGGCACTGAACCAAAAATGAACCGCCCAAAAGCAAATTTTGATTTCAAACGATAATTCGCAAATTCGAACGAGAATATTTTACCATGTCTATCCTGATTAAACCCAACACCAAGGTGCTGATCCAAGGCATTACCGGCAGTTTCGGAGCCCGGCACGCGCAACTTTCACTCGATTACGGGACGGCCGTGGTGGCCGGCGTCACCCCGGGCAAAGGCGGCCAATTTTTCGAGCACGGCAGTTATCGGGTGCCAATTTTCGACACGGTTGCCGAGGCAGTAAAGCAAACCGGCGCCACCGCCAGCGCCGTGTTCGTTCCCCCGCCCTTCGCGGCGGATGCGATCCTCGAAGGAGCGGATGCCGGACTCGACCTGGTGGTCGCGATCACCGAGGGCATACCTGTGCGCGACATGATCCGGGTCAAGCGAGCGCTCGCGGGCAATACGGTTACGCGCCTGATCGGTCCGAATTGTCCCGGGGTGGTAACCCCCGGTGAAGGAAAAGATTCTCATGGCGGCTGCCGGATCGGGATAGCTCCCGGATACATTCATAAAAAAGGCCATATCGGGGTGGTATCGCGTAGCGGAACGCTCACCTACGAGGCAGTCTGGCAGTTGACGTCGCGCGGGGCGGGCCAATCAACTTGCGTGGGTATCGGCGGTGACCCGGTGAACGGCACTTCGCATTTGGATGTGATCAAAATGTTCAATGATGACCCGGAAACGACGGGCATCATCATGATCGGTGAAATCGGCGGGAGCGCCGAGGAAGAGGCCGCTGAATGGATCAAGCAACATTGCAAAAAACCGGTGGCAGGCTTTATTGCCGGTGCCACCGCACCGCCGGGCCGTCGGATGGGCCACGCCGGAGCCATCGTCAGCGGGGGTAAGGGAACGGCGGAAGCAAAAATAGCCGCATTCAAGGCCGCCGGCATCGGCATTGCCGTGACACCGAGCGAGATGGCCGATACGTTGTTGAGGATGATGTGAGGCGACTTGGATCGTGAATTATTGCGCTTGGAAGCGGCCGGGAGATTCACGGTGCGGCGAAGCCTTCAGGTTACGCCATGGGCATTGTTGATCTCATTCTAAATATCGCCGGTTTGCTGTTATGGTTGAACTGGCGGTCGATTCGCTTCGATCCGTTGAACAAGCGCCTGCCGTCCACGCTGATGGGAACGTTGCGCCCCGCCTCCCCCAGCAATCTCCGGCGCTGGCATTTCCTGATTTTGATTGTGGGGCTGCTCTTCCTGCGGGCGGTGATTTATCGTTGGCTGGGAGCAGCGACGGGAACCACCACCTGTTATCTGGACTTTGGCGCCACCTCACCGGGATTCCGGCATGACAACTTCATCCAAGCCATGGCTTTTTCCTTCTTCAGTTTTGCCCGGGCGCTGGGAATTTTATACATCGGCCTCCTGTTTTTTTCCATTTTAGCCGGGCCACAACCGATCAGTGGCCTGATCAAAATACCGCTTGGCCGGGTCAGCGACTGGCCCCGTTGGCTGAAAATTCTCCTACCCTTTGTGACCACGGCAATCTTCTGGTGGTCGGCGAGTTGGATCCTGGAAAAACTGCCGCCGCAACTGGCCACCTCGCCGGCCCAAAAATTTCAGGGGGCCATGGTGGTGGGTTTGAGCAGCTATCTCGTCTGGAAAATTCCCGCGTGCGGCACTTTGGCGCTCTACTTGTTGAGTAGCTACATTTACTTCGGAAGGCATCCGATCTGGAATTACATCGACGTCACCGCCCAAACGCTACTCAGGCCGATCAAAAGTATACCTCTGCGAGTGGGCCGGGTGGACTTTGCCCCGGTGCTGGCAATGGCTGTTCTCTTCTTCCTGTTTGAGGCCGCGGAACGCGCGTTGGTTTGGATGTACGCCCACCGTCTTTTTTGAAAGCGGTCAGGCGGCAGCTTGGGCCCTGGGCAAGCGGACTATGACGCTGGAACCTTTGCCGATCTGACTATCGATGCTCAGAGAACCTCCGTGCAACTCAACCAACTTCTTGGCAATCGTCAACCCCAAGCCCAGACCCTCTTGGTCCTGCATCTTGCGCTCAAATTGAACGTAAGCATCAATCCGGCGGATGTGCTCGGTCGAAAATCCACGTCCCTTATCTCGCACCGACAGCTCAATGGCTTCGTCGGTTGAGGTCAGGCGAACGACAACCGGCGTGCCTGTTTCAGAAAATTTCAGCGCGTTTTGCACCAGCTCGGTCACAATTTTCTTAAAATAATCCTCCGCGATCGCCACGGGCACATCCACGGCTTCAATGACCAGACCCGGTAGCCGGCCGCAATGATCGGCATCATTGATCGCGGCAACCCGCGCGATTTCACCGGGTTTCAAGGTCACCGCTTCGCGAAGCGCGGCAATACTCTCGGAATCGTTGGCGACGATTTCCAATTGCGCGTAGATCAGGAAATTCTCAATCAGACGTTCCAGGCGACGGCCCGATTGGGACATATCGCGCCCCATCTCGGCGATTTCAGACGGTTGGAGTGCGTCAGCCGAGAGGGTCAACAACTCTGCGTTGGAGATGATGCCATTGAGAGGCGTGCGCATCTCATGCGGCATCATCAGGGTGATTTGGTTCCGAAGCTGGGAAAATTTTCTCTCGGCGTCCTCGCGAACGGTTTTGGCCTTGCGCAACCGCGCATCCACGGCGGCGTAAAGTTCCTCGATCTTGAAAGGTTTTGGCAGGTAATCGTCCGCCCCCAGCTCCATGCCGTGGCGCATGCCTTTGGCATCAGCCAGACCCGTCATCAAAATGAATGGAATGGCGGCTGTCTGCTTGTCTTCGCGCAATTTCTCCAAGGTCAGATAACCCGCGCCTGCCTTGTCCATGTTGACGTCACAGATGATCAGATCGGGCGAGTCCTGGCTCGCCCGTTCCAAACCCTGTTCACTATTGGCTGCCTCAATGACCTCAAAGCCTTGCTGACCAAGTGCCAGGCTAATCATCTCTCGGAGCCACGCCTCATCGTCAATGACCAAAATTTTACTCATCACAACCCGAGCCGAGACAAGCAATTATTGTTCCCGCTCCTGATAATGCACCGTTTTGATGACCAGAATGTTGTGGAAAAATACGGCCCTCCATTTTCAGGGCCGTTGATCCACCGGAACGTAATGATTCAGCGTGTTCCCGATGTAGATCTGACGGGGACGATAAATACGGCTTTTCGGCTCATCCATGATCTCTTTGTAATTGGCAATCCAACCCGGCATACGGCCGATGGCAAAAATTACCGTGAACATTTCGACCGGGATGCCAATCGCACGCATGATGATTCCGCTGTAAAAATCCACATTGGGGTATAATTTACGCTCAACAAAATAGGAATCTTTGAGGGCCGCCTCCTCCAATTTTTTGGCAATGTCCAATAATGGGTCACTTATGTGCAATTTTGACAAGACCTCATCGCAGGCTTTTTTAATAATCTTCGCCCGGGGATCATGGTTTTTATAAACCCGGTGGCCAAAGCCCATGAGCTTTCGACCGCTATTCTTGTCCTTCGCGGAAGTAATGAATTTGGAACCGTCGTCGCCTTCGCGATGAATCTGCTCCAACATTTCCAAGACCGCTTGATTGGCGCCGCCATGCAGGGGACCCCACAACGCGCAAACGCCTGCCGCGCAACTGGCAAACAAGTTCGCCTGGCTGGAAGCCACCATGCGCACCGTCGAGGTGGAACAATTTTGCTCGTGGTCGGCATGCAGAAGAAAAATCATATCCAGCGCCTTGACCACTTCCGGCTTTAGTTCGAAATCCTCATACGGCATCGAAAACAGCATGTGCAGGAAGTTCGCCGTATACTTGTAAGTCTGCTTGGGATAAATCAGCGGCAAACCATGCGATTTCCGGTAGGAATAGGCAGCAATCGTCCGCACCTGCGAAATCAGCTTGGCAACATAAACATCGAACTGTTTCATTTTGCCCCACTGCCACTTCATCAAATCCTCGTCGAAACAACTTGCTGCATTGATCATCGAGGACAAAATGGCCATGGGATGCGCGCCGGTCGGAAAGCCCTCAAAATGATACCGCATGTCTTCGTGCAGAAACTGGTGGTCAGCGAGGAGGTCGGAAAAATGCTTGAACTGGGGCCGGTTCGGCAGCGAACCGTAGATCAACAGGTAAGCGGTCTCGATAAAATTAGACTTTTCGGCGAGTTCCTCAATCGGGATGCCGCGATAACGTAGAATGCCCTGGTCGCCATCAATGAATGTGACCTTGCTGACGCAGGAGCCGGTGTTGCCGTAGCCATCATCCAGCGTGATGTAGCCGGTGTTGGATCGCAATGTGGAGACATCCACCGCGCGTTCTCCTTCGGTGCCAACCACCGTTGGCAGGGTGTATTGTTTTCCTTGTAATTCTAATTTAGCTTCCGTGCTCATAATCCTTTTTTGCGGCGTTCCATTAAATTACCTGATGAGACTTTGCCGCTGATGACAAACCTTGGCAAGCCGCGAAAATGACTTTTTTAAGGAAATCCGGGGTTCAGTCGTCCGGTCCCAACCAAGTGACGAGGCAAATTCGGGACATTCATCCAAATCCGACATCCAATCTAGGCATTCGAAAATCCCTGCGGATCACGGGGAAGAAGACCAAGGAGCGAGCGAGAAAGAGATCCGCGAAATTAGCTCGCCAATCGGTAAGCGAAATAACCGCTAAAGCCGATGGAAATAAAGTAGATCACCTGGAGCTCACCGAACATTAAAAAAAGCGTCCCGCCAGTGGCCAGGACGGCAATACCGGCCGACAGCCCCCCGAGCGTTGAATCCCGCCCCTTGTAAAGCAGGCGCGCCCCTAATCCGGTTAGCAAGCCGATACAGGTGCCCATTAATGGAAATCGAAAATCAGCCAGTTCGAAAAAACCGTACATTAATCCAGAGCCCAGACCTGCGCCGAGCAAAGCCCCCAAAATGCCCAGCGCCAGATTGAATTCACCCGGAGCCTTTGGTTTGCTTGCGGCCATGGTTACCGGATTGCCGATGGCGCTGGCGGCGCGTGGAGGGGAAACTTCGGTGATCGGCGCCATGCCGGGCAGCGGCATTGGCGCAGAGCTGACGATTCGCAATCCGGCTCCCACCGGGGTGATTGGGGGAGGCGAAGCCGCCGACTGCTGCGCAAGCTGTTCGGCAATGGCCGCATCAGCAGCTTTGGTTGCATCGGCGTTGCAAACCGGACAATTGATTTTGAAGGGCATTTGCCCGTTGACCGGTTCGACATCGAACTTGAATTTTTGACCGCAATCGCAAACGACCTTGAGTTCCATAATGATTTCCTTCTGGTTTCCGCGAAAACTACTTCGAAAACGAAGCCATTCTAATTTCTACAATAAACTGCGTCCACTGTTTTCGGGGGCTTCTGAATTTGCATTTTCTTTTCACGAACTAGGCTTTAAGTTTTGCAGCAGACAAATGGCATTGAAATTACACAACACCCTGAGCCGCTCCGTGCAGGACTTTGTACCACTGGACCCGCAAAAACATCGCGTTGGCATGTATTGCTGCGGACCAACGGTTTATGACTACGCGCACATCGGCAACTGGCGCACCTTTGTGTTTGCCGACCTTGTCCGGCGCACCCTGGAATTCAGCGGCTATGCCGTGCAACACGTCATGAACATCACCGACGTGGATGACAAAATCATTAAACGCGTCCGGGAAAACCAAACCACCTTGCGGGAATTCACCGGAAAATTTGAAGCCGCCTTTCTGGAAGACCTGAAAGCGCTCGGCTGCCGCCCACCGCACCAAATGCCGCGCGCCACGGAACACATTCCCGAAATTATGGCGCTGATCGAAAAACTGCTCGCGCGCGGCGTGGCTTACCAGGCCGCGGATGGCTCGGTCTATTTTAGCATTGAAAAATATTGCGGTTGCGGCGGCCATTACGGGCAGTTGTTGAAGTTGAACCTCGAGGAATTGCGCAAGGGTGACCGGGTTTCGGCCGATGAATATGAAAAGGAATCAGCGACCGATTTCGCGCTCTGGAAAGCGCGCGTGCCTGAAGATGGTGAGGTTTTCTGGCCAGCACCCTTTGGCGAAGGCCGGCCCGGCTGGCATATCGAATGTTCTGCCATGAGCATCAAAGCCCTCGGGGAAACCTTCGACCTGCATCTCGGCGGGGAGGATTTGAAGTTTCCCCATCACGAGGACGAAATCGCCCAGAGTGAGGGGGCTACCGGCAAACCGTTTGTGAAGTATTGGCTGCATGGTGCGCACTTGCTGGTCGAAGGCAAGAAGATGAGCAAATCGCTCGGCAATTACTTTACCCTTCGCGACCTGCTCGCCAAAGGCTACACCGGCCGCGAGGTGCGATACCTTTTGCTGACGGCCCATTATCGCGAGACATTTAATTTTACGCTCGAAGGATTGAATGGCGCAAAGACGGCGTTGGCAAGAATTGACGAATGCGTCGGCAAACTGCGGGGAATTGCGGGTACGACCCGGTCCGCTGCCGAACCAAAACTCGTCGAATCGTTCGGCGCGGCCATGGCTGACGACTTGAATATTTCCGCCGCCTGGGGCGAGGTCTTCAAGTGGGTCACGGCCACTAACAAACTCCTGGCGGAAAATTCCGTCAACGAGGTCCAGGCGGCAGGCACCTTGGCGGCGTGGGAAAAGGTGGATGCCGTTCTTGGTGTGGGAAACAAAGCCGAAACGGAAATCCCGCCGGAAATTCTCGCGCTGGCGGAAGGCCGCGCGGCGGCGAAAAAGAACAAAGATTTCAAGCAGTCCGATGCCATTCGCGACCAATTAAAAGCCAAAGGCTGGGTCATTGAGGACACACCCAAGGGTGTTAAATTGAAAAAATTGTGAAACGTGGCCTATTCATCACCTTTGAAGGAACGGAAGGTTGCGGCAAGTCCACGCAATCAGGCATTCTGGCGGGTCGCCTCCGCTCGCTGGGCTACCAGGTGCGCACCCTGCGTGAGCCGGGCGGAACTCCCATCGGCGAAGAAATCCGCCACACGCTCAAGCACAGCCAGCAAAACCAGTCGATGACCCCGGAGGCGGAACTGCTGTTGATGAATGCCAGCCGGGCACAGCTGGTCCGCGAAGTCATCCGCCCTGCCCTTGCCGCCGGCGAAATCATCGTGTGCGACCGCTTTTATGATTCCTCCATTGCCTACCAGGGATATGGCCGGCAATTGGACCTGGCAAAAGTTAGAGCAATCATTGAATTTGCCGTGGGTGATACAAAACCAGACCTCACGCTTCTTATCACGGTCGAGGAGGTGACCAGCGCCGAACGCATGCGTTCGCGCCAGGCCAATACGCCAGTGATCCGCGATCGCTTTGAAGAAGCGGGCCAGGCATTTTTTGAAAGAGTGGCGGAAGGTTTTGACGCCGTCCAGTCCGGCGAACCCGGACGGGTGAAAAACGTCAACGGTGCGCCGGCGGTCGAAATTGTGAGCACGGCGATTTGGCAGCTGGTCGAACCCATTCTACGAACGTCAGGAAGGTTGTGAATTTGTTTGCGGGTTGGCCACGGGATAGTAAGTTACTTTTAGATCATGATCGAAAAAACCATCAGTGAAATTGAGGCCAGAGTTCGCGGAGTCGGATCCGTCAACGAGACTCAAAAGCAGGAATTGCTGACCCTGCTCGGAAAACTCAAGGCGGAAGTGGGCTTGCTGGAGCAAACCCACAGTCAGGAGGCCAAAAGCATTGCGGATTCGATTAATGTTACCACGCAGGCAGCCACTAGTGGAACCCAGAACCCGGAATCGGTGAAATCTTCTGTCGCTGGACTGCGTTCATCGGTGGAGGGTTTTGAACAGTCTCATCCAAAGCTGGTTCAGGTTGTTAATAGTCTGAGCAACATGCTGTCAAATCTGGGATTTTAGGGAACCTTAGGTCGCACGGTTGGGCAGTTTCAGAGAGTTGCGAACGTCAGGATTTGGTGATTCAACTTTTGCAAGGTTGTGAATCAAAAGTGTGGCACGCCATCGCCCAAGTTATTAATCCGGTCGGTTTCGCAACGAGTCCGCCCCCATTCCCATTGGGATTGACTGGTGAATCCAGTCGGAAGGTTCTTTAAAATCAATCTTCAGAGATTGGCTCTAGCTTCGCAATGGCCGCCATGATTTCATCCGCAATTTCCTGATAAATCTCTTTCAACCGGGGCTTGGAACACGCTTTCGACTCTGACCGCAATTCTTTAAACTCCATTGGTTTGCCATATTTTACAGCGACCTTCCGTGGCACCGGAAATTTGTGATTCCGACTGTAACACTCGAAGGTGCCAAAAGTCCGCACCGGAATCACCACGGCCTCAGATTTGATAACCGTAAGGCCGATGCCGGAGCGCGCTGGCTGTAACTTGCCGTCCTTGGTTCGGGTGCCTTCGGGGAACAGAATAATGGCACCGCCGGCGAGCAACCGGTCTAAGATGGCCTTCAATCCTGCCGCCCCGCCGCCGTCCCGATCCACCGGAATCGCGCTCCACTTCCGCAGCAGCCAGCCGGCCAGCGGATTGGCAAAAAGACTCGCGCGCGCGAGGTAATTGATTTGCCGATGTATTCCCGAGCCGACCAGAGGGGGATCAAGAAAACTCGCATGGTTGGAGGCAAGAATCACCCCCCCCCGCAAGGGGACTCGTTCAGGATTGTATACCCGCCAGCGAAAATAAACCGCGTAGACCACCCGGAAAAACAACCAGCCGATGTGATAAACCGGACTCATGCCAGGATCAGATTACCGCCGCCATTCGCTTGTGAATCTCTGCCAGCAACAAACCACTGGTCTGCTCCGAGGTCAGTTTTGAGTTATCAATGACTTTGGCGCCCAAGGCGATCATGAGCGGCGCCGCCTTGCGCTGGCTGTCGCGCTGGTCGCGCGCGGCGAGATTTTCGTTCACGCCGTCAGCAGCGCGGCGTGCCGACCGCTCCTCAAGTTTCGCATCGAGATAAAACTTGTAATCCGTTTCCGGGAAAACGTTGGTGCCGATGTCGCGGCCTTCCATGACCAGATTGCCAAACTGGATGCAATCGCGCTGGGTCTTTTTCATCCATTCACGCACTTTCGGCACCGCGGCAACCATGGCCACGGCAGCGGCGGTTTCCGGTGTGCGAATCTCTGTTTCTGGAAAATAATCATCCACCAGCAGTCGTACGGCGCGCAGCCCGTTATTTTCAACGCAAATCAACTTGGTTTTCCAATGGCGGCAGGTGGTCGCAACCGCCTTCTCCTCGGTCACGTCCACTCGCTTCTTGAGGCAGTACCACGCCAGCGTCCGGTACATCGCGCCCGTATCCACATAAACATATCCCAAGGCTCGCGCCACGAGTTTTGCATTCGTGCTCTTTCCGCTGGCGCTGGTGCCGTCAATGGCGATGACAATATTTTTCAAAATTTGTTTTTCATTTTGGCGGACTGAGACCGCCATTTTCGGGGCAGGTCTTTCAGTCGGCAAACAAATCATCCCCGTTCAACCTTCGCGTCCGCTCACCGTCTTTTATCTCCCAAATCTCAGCACCCAGGCCATGAGGCGCCGGCGCGGCGATCTTTTGGAAAAAATTCGGGAACGTCTTTTTCACGCAGGCCGGATTTTTAAGTTTTATACCGGGAACTTTCAATCCAAAAACAGCAAAGCACATTGCCATTCGATGATCATTGTAGGTTTCAATCTCCGCGCCATGAAGTTCGCCGCGCTTGGCGGGATAAACCGTCAGCGTATCGCCTTCTTCGATCACGTTCGCGCCGCACTTGGTCAATTCGGTCTTCAGGGCAACCACGCGTTCACACTCTTGGACGCGCAGACGGCCAAGGTCGGTGAAGACAATCTTGCTTTGGGCCCATGGCGCGACGGCAATCAATGTCATTATGCTGTCGCCCAAGTCAGTTTGTCGGGAGACCTTCGTCGGACCATTTTCAGCGGCGTATTCTTCCAAATATTTTTCGTATTCCTCCCTTTGCATCTCTTCCCGATCCAGCCCCCCTTTTGCCGGCAATTCTTGTTTTGCTTCAGACCTGTCTTCAAGCGTTAAGCGCTCGTCCTTTGTTTTTTGCACCAAACCTAAATACATCGGGAATTTGGAGTCAATTTGCCAGCCTGTATGGCGCGGCCAATTCGTTACTTTAACCGAAGGCTTTTTTTTGATCGTCAACGATATCGAGAACCCGTCTGGATTTTCTTCTCGTTTCCTCTCAGGTTCACCTGCCATTTCATACTCACCGGCAGCCCAAAAATAACTCCCGCTGCTCGAATCCGGCTCGATTTCAAACCTCCCGCCTGGCCATGGAAAAGCCTCCATTAATTTTGAAGTCATAACCACATAAGGCGACTCCTCAGGGTTTTCACCGACAATTTCAATTTCCCACCCTCCGGTTTTCGCGGAAAGCAACAAAGCCGAGGCAAACTGCGAGCTTTGAAGAATGCTGACCCGGCATTTCCTTTTTGTAGGAGACGACGTGGGGAGTCTCTGACTTTCGCTCTTTGTTCTAGCATCGCCAGCTCGCCCCCCGCTGCCAAAAATGGTCACTGGTAATTTATCATTTCCGTTCTCCGATTCAACGGGATAGCCCAGTTCACGCAGTGCTGAAAACAAAGCGGCCTGCGGACGTTCATGCATGCGGGGAACGCCGCTCAAACGAAAAACCCCGTGTCCCAGGCACACGAATGCCGATAAAAACCTCGCCGCCGTACCGGCATTTCCAACAAAAAGCTCAAGCGGTTTTTCGGCGGTGCCGCCATTGAGAATTTTGCCGCCCAGGCCTTTCACCGTGATGGTGCGGTTGCAAAATTCGGCCGGATCATCCGCCACCTTGATTTCAAAACCCAGCTTGATCAGCGCTTCGGTCATGACTTGGGTGTCTTCACTCCAGAGCGCCCCCTTCAGCGTCACCTCACCGTCGGCCAAGGCAGCCAGAATGAGCGCGCGGTTGGTGATGCTCTTCGAACCCGGCACGGTGATCTCGGCGCGCGCCGGGCGGGAGAGCGGAACAATTTCAATGAGATCAGGTAAAGCCATTTTTATTGAGCTTAAAATGAAAGACCCGCGCAGCAGCCCTGTCCGATGCCGCCTTCGGTGTCCCTTGCTTGTTTCATCGGTGGCTGGATTTCACTCGGATACATTGGCGTTTCCGTTCGCACACCAATGGTCACGGCGCGACTTGGCGGTGATGAAAAATTCTTCGATGCCGACCGCATCACCCTTCTTGAGCTGGGCTTGAAACTTTTTGAGTTCCTTGGCGTAAACTTCGAGCGAACGCCCCAGGTTCTTGCGGTTGGCAAGGGCGATATCACGCCACATCTCGGGTGAACCGGAAGCAATCCGGGTGGTATCGCGAAAGCCCGTCGCGCAGAGGGCTTTTTGCTCGCCCGGCTGCTTGGGATCCAAAACCAGTGCCGCAAGGGCGGCGGCGACGACATGGGGCAGATGGCTTGAGCGGCTCACCAGCAGGTCATGTTCCTTTGCGTCCATGGACAAGACCTTTGCTCCTAACGATTTCCAGAATCGGATGAGCCCTTGAACCGAGGCTGGCGGAGAAGATTTGGTGGGGGTTACGACACAAACGGCATTTTCAAACAAATTCGCACGTGCGGCGGTGAGGCCGGTTTTTTCACCGCCCGCCATGGGATGGCTGCCGATAAAGCAGGCACCTGCCTGCTTGACGATCGATTCCAGTTCCCGAACCACCCCGGCTTTAACACTGCCCACGTCGGTGACGATGGCGCCGGACTTAAGGGCGGGCAAAAACTGCAACGCCAGCGCACGCATCTGTGCCAACGGAGTACCAAGGATCACTAAATCGGCATTGGAAACCGCCGCCAGCAGGTCGGTGGTGGCATAATCAGTCGCGCCGTATTTTTCGCAATCAGCGACGGATTTTTCCCGGCGGACATAGCCGGCAATCTCAGAGGCCAGTGTGCGCTGCCGGACGCCCAGCGCAACCGATCCGCCGAGCAAACCCACGCCGACGATGGTGATTTTACGGAATTGCACGGGCAAAAAGATAGCGGATGAAATTGAATTCGTGAATTGCTAAATGGCAAAGTGCAGCCGGTAATTTTTCGAGCGGCGCTAATCGTCACTTACAATTTCATGGCCCGGCCTTCGCGTGCGGCCTCAAGGCAGGCGTCCATGACTTTTTGCGTCTTGGCTGCCCACAGCGGCCAGTCCGCATTCAGCTTGCCCGACAAAACCTGGGCCGCAAAGTTGCGCCACATAATCGCATCCTGAGCAGCCGCATGACCTTGAACCTTGGGATCCACGCCCGGCGGACATTTAACGTCGCCGCTGACCTGGACAGGCTTATGGCAGACCTCGAAGCCCGGCTCATAACTGTTGAGGGGATGGACAAAATCCGGAAGCAACAGCCAGCCTTGTTGACCACTGACATGAACCCATTGCTGATGCCCCGCAATGAAGGAACAATAGAACGCGCATGAGACGCCTCCCTCGAAAAACATTTCGGCGGAAAAATCAACCGGGGAGGAAGGCCGGTCGAGACGAATTTCCGATGACCGCAGAATCCTGGCGGTGACGGTTTGGGGCAGCCGCCAGTTGAGGGTCCAAAGCGCAAACCGGATGGAATACCAGCCCAAGTCCCCCAGGCAACCCGCGGGCTCAAGCGCGCCATTGACCCGGATATTATCGCGGAAGAATTGCTCCCCGGAATAAAAACTGAAGGTCGAGGTGATGCGGCGAAGCACCCCGATACTGTGGTCATCGTCCAGGATTTCGCGCACCTTGGCCAGGCGGGGGCTATGCATGAACATGACCCCATCCATGAATTGAACATTGTTCTGCTGGCACGCGGCAATCATTTCGGCCAGTGCGCCACTATCCGTGGCGCAGGGCTTTTCGCAGACGACATGCTTGTGGTTTGCCGCCGCCTGCAGCACGAAGCTTTTGCGCAACGCCGTCGGCAGCGGAATATAAACCGCGTCCACGTCAGGCGAGGCCAGTAATTCCTCGTAGCTGCCGAAGGCGCGAGGCGCCGGGAAGAAAGCGAACTCGCGCTGGCACTCGTCGATAAATTGCCGGCATTTTTTGAGGTCGCGGCTGGCCACCGCCGAAACCACCGCATTGCCGGAATGGAAAATCGCCTTCCAATTCTTTTGCCCAATACCGGCCGTGCTCAAAAAACCTATGCGTAATTTTTTCATGAATGTTTGATCTAAATCACTTCGGCGGCGCCGGATTGAATCGCCGCCTCGCTCGCGCGTTGGAGAATCACATCCGCCATGAGCGGTTCGGTGCCGACGGACGGCGCATACCAGACTAACTTACCATTTTTTTCCGTTGGATTACGCCACGTGGGCTGGCCGGCGGCAAGGCGCTCCTTGACGATTCGCCCGGGTTCACCCAGCAGAACCGGGATGTCCTCCACCGCATGCAATCCATCGCTGATAAAAAATGGTACCACCACCAGGTTCCTCGTCGTGGCCACTGCATAACAATCTGAAATCCGCGGGTCTTCCTCCATAAAAATCGGATGCACGGCAGGATACAGGTTCAGCGCTCGAATCAATGCCACCTGGTTTTCGATGGCTTGGCGCGACATTTTATTCCGTCCCGTGCCATGTCCGGCAATGAAAAGCGTCGTTTCCGCTGCCTTGGCCTTGCGCGGAAAAGGGTGTTTTTCCACGACGCCCTCGGCCCTCGCGAGAATGACTTTGGTCATATCCGGATGGGAACCGATGGGATGACAGTAAAAGAGCCGCGCTGTCGGCGTGGCTAAGGTCAAACGATCCGGAAAATGGAAACCAAGTTCCCTGGGTATGACTTCCGTGCTAAAATAACCCTCGCTGATAAAGAGCGGCACAATAAATACGCGGGGGGCGGAAGTTTGTGCAAGCACTTTTTGGACATGGGGTTCCTGCTTCCAGAAAGCCGGCTGAACCTCGCGAAAAATCCGGCGCCGGCGCAATTCTTCAACGTGCTGGTGCACCGGTGCGGCGGACTGATCATTCAGCGTTGTCCCATGTCCGAGCACAACCAGCGCGGCATCGGAGAAATCAATGTCATTCACCCCTGCAGTTAGCCAAACTTGCGGCCTCCGGCGCAAAATATATTTTGCTTGAAACTTTCCGCCATCTCAGGCGTCTTATTGTCCAGTTAACCAAATAACTGAGACCAAAAACCAAGACTGAGTATTAGAATTGATTTCACAATGAAAATGATGATCAAGCCCATTCTGGCCGTCATGGCCGGCGTTTTGACCCTCTCGCTAACAGCCTCTGCCGAAGACATCGGCCCCTTGCCCCCGGCCTCCACCAAAACCGGTGTGACCTACGCGACGGATATCAAACCCATCTTCGATGCCTCCTGTTTGAAATGCCATGACAGCAGCAAACCCAAACAGGCCGCCCATTTGTCGCTCGATACCCTTGCCGGAATTTTGAAAGGCGATCGCGACGGGGTCGTGATCAAACCCGGCGACAGCGCCCATAGCGACCTTCTGCTTTCCGTGGCCCACGTCGGCGACCCCGATTCGTACATGCCCAAAAAGGCCAAGAAATTGTCGGATGACCAGATCGGCCTGATCCGGGCTTGGATTGATCAAGGGGCGAAATAAGCCAGCCACTTCGATCAGGGATTGTTTATCAAAGGCCTGCCGGCATCGGCGGGCCTTTTCCTTTTCAACGTCGTTTTTTTCCAACTCAACCTAAAAACGGGGCAATAAGAAGGACAATCATAATTCAAAGAGGTGAAAGCGGTGTTCGCCTCTGCTCGCGCAACTTTTGGTGTTCCCGCATGTGGTTGATCTTTTCCTCGTCGGGGATTCCGGGCTGGCTCATTTTCTGGGTGAGGGTGGCAATCTGCCGGTCAAAAAACTGGTTGCGCAACTTGAGAATCAAATCCGTTAGTTGAAGTTCTGGGTTGGGAATTTTGCGCTCTTCGGTGGCCGCTTCTGTAATAAGGCTGCGGATGGCGGATGACTCGTATTCGTCCAAGAATGCAGCGAGTCCCTGCCAGGATGCCGATTGCTGCACAGCCAGCCGTCCAGAGACGATTTGCCTCACGAGCGGATGCTGAATCCAGTCAGGACTCAATAGCGAGCCCGCTTGGGCGGCCAATTCCTCGTGCACCATCAACAATTTAAGCAAATGAAATTCGTGAACCGGCGGCCGGGCAGCCATTTCCTCCTCTTCTGCCGGAACGACCTCATCATCATCCGTCGCCGGAGAGTTGGGCCCGGGATTTCGAAACTTGGCGAATTCGGCGCGGACCGAAGTCGCCGAAACGCCCAGTCTCAAGGCGGTCTTCTGCGCGTAAGTATCCACCAGCACATTGTTGCCGGTTTTGTGGACCGATTCCGCCATCCCGCGCAAGACTGCAAGCCGGCCCTTGTCAGAACTAAGTTCATTGGTGGCGCAGAGGCGTTCCAGATAGTAATCAAAGAAGCCCCGGCCATTTTTGATGAGCTCAAGAAATTGATCCCCGCCGAACTCCTTGATGAAGCTGTCCGGATCGTGCGGGGCTGGAATGACAGCAACCCGCACGGCCAAACCGGCGGTCAGCAAATGGTCCAGGGACCGCACGATGGCGTTCTGCCCGGCGTTGTCGGAGTCAAAACAGAGCACGGCTTCGTTGGCGTAACGTTTGAGAATGCGCGCGTGTTGTTCGGTGAAAGCGGTTCCCTGTGGCGCGAGCACATTTGGCACACCGTTGCTGAAACAGGCAATTAAATCGAGCTGGCCCTCGCACACGATGGCATAACCGGCATCCAAAATGGCGCGCTTCGATTTATCGAGCCCGTAGAAAATTTTGCTTTTGGTAAAGATCGCCGTTTCGGGCGAGTTGACATACTTGGCGATTTTTTCGTCCCCGGACAAAATACGCCCGCTAAAACCAACCACGCGGCCGGATTCATCACAAATCGGGAACATCAGCCGCCCGCGAAAGCGGTCGTAATACTTGCCGGTTTCTTCCTTGCGAATGATCAAGCCCGCTTTCTCAACCAGATCAAGCGGATAAGCTTTGCCGGTGGCCCAGTTGACCGTATCGTCCCACGCATCTGGCGCGGCGCCCAGCCGGAATAATTTAATGGCATCCGGCGATACCCCGCGCTTATTCAGGTAGTCGCGGGCGGTCTGGCCTGCAGCTTCGCCGGCGAGGACGTTTTGCCAGCGTTGGGCGATTTTATCGTGAATTTCCAGCAGTTGATCTTTTAGGTGACGCGAGGCGAGGTCACCGGGACTGTTGTCAAATTCCAGCGTGATTTTGGCGCGGTCCGCCAGCCGGCGGAGCGCGTCCATGAAACCAATGTTCTCGTACTCCTGGACGAACGTAAAAACGTCGCCGCCCTTGTGGCAGCCGAAACAGTGAAAGATCTGCCGCTGCGGATTGACGTTGAAACTCGGGGACTTCTCCTTATGGAACGGGCACAGCGCGGTGAAATTGGCGCCTGCCCGCTTAAGCGGCAAATAGCCGCCGATGACATCAACGATGTCGCTGGCGGCACGGATACGTTCTCGGGTTGCGGAAGAAAGTTGACCAGCCATGCGCTCTTAACGGCGCGCGGGCCGGTCAATTACCAAAGTGAATGACCGGCTTTTTTTGTGCCGTGGCCTGTTGGATACCAGACGCATCGGAGTTGATCAACAGCACGCTGAGATTATTTTTGATCGCCGGTCCCACCATGGAATCCTTGAAGACCGAAGTCTGGATTTCGTCAATACTGGGAATGAAATCACCGCTATACCCTTGCAATCCGCCGCCGAACCAGCGGTTATTGAATTCCTGGCGGTTGTGGATGTCCGCCAGAGAATACACCGGAGCATTCAGCAGTGCCAGAAAGAAAATCATCATGCAGGCGTAGCGTATCGTGCCAGCCATCATGCCGAGGTAATATTCGCTGTTGCCAAAAGTATTGCTGCCTTCGACCCGTTCGCGAAAGGTGTTTTTCAACTGGGCGAAGATCAGGAAAACCACGAAAGCAATAATCAAATAACTCGCGATAAACGCGGCCGTGGATTCTTTAAAGGTGTTTCCAAACACGCTCCGGATCACACCCTGTTGGATCAGTATTGTTCCCAGCCAAGTATAACCCGCCGTGCAAGCCGCCACGATGCTTACCCATTTGAAAAAGGGCAGAAATTCCTTGGTCATGCCGTTCCGGCGGCCGCGCCAGAAACCAAACCCAAGGAGGGCGAGCGCAATCACGTCAAAAGCGGCAAACGCGGGATGGATGTTTGACCACCACGCTGTATTATGGGCCACGGCTGCAATCATATATTTAATTAATTTAAATTCCGCCGCTTCATAGATAGCGTAATTCGTGCCAAGAAAACCCCTGATTTCCCTTTAAAACGCCGATTTTAGAAACGAGCTTGACGTACACCCCAATTTCGGTTGCTCTATCTTTAATATGAAGAGTTTGATTTTGGCAGTTTTCGCCGGAGCAGCGGTCATCGCAGCCACCGGCTGCGTCAGCACCGTGGACAGCACGCATGCCTTTGCCGTCTCGTGGAATACGGATACGGTCAGCGGCCGGTATGCGCGTACATTGGACGAGGTTTATAACGCTTCCATCATCGTCATCCAACATAACGGTGTGCTGCTCAACGAATTCATCCCGCACGACAGCACAAACGCCGTCCGCTCCTTGGAAGGTCGTGTCAATGATAAGAAGGTCTGGGTGCGGGTCGAGGCGGTTGACGCAAGGACTTCCCAGGTGGATGTCCAAGCCCGCTCCAACTGGGGCACTACGGACGTCGACTTGGTTCACGAACTGGAGAAAGAAATCGCGCTCCAATTGGCGGAACACTAAGCCGTATTTCTGTCTCATTTTCTGACTAAAATTTCCGGGCGCGATGCCCGGCAATAATCTTCGCCTTCGCATACCCGCCCGCCTCAGGCAGTCTGGAGTGCCTTGATTCTGTCTCCCGCAATTCCGTAAATGGTGCATCAATGTCCCATTGACGCGATTCCTATCCTTTTTACCCAGCAGAACTAAAAGACGCTGATTGTCGGATTTTGGCCTTGAAAAACGCATTATAATTGATGCCATCCACCCAGAAAAAGCCCCCGGGAACTCTGTTGGCCCGGCCCAAAAAGGCAGCGCTAAGAAAATTAAATGGTTCATTGAAAGACCTCCGCGATGCAGGATCGGCCAAGGCAGGTTTCACGTTAATTGAGCTGCTGGTGGTAATCGCGATCATTGCAATTTTGGCGGCCCTTTTGCTTCCCGCCTTGGCCAGCGCCAAGCGCAAGGCTCAACAAGCGGGGTGCCTGAGCAATCTCAAGCAGATGAGCCTGTCCAATATTCTGTATGCTGGCGATAATAATGGCAGCCTGATGCAACCCTCGGCGGCTTCGGCTTACGGCGCCAAGGCAGAGTGGATCGGCGGTTTGATTGACTACTTTTCCAAGGCCACCAACATGATTCTCTGCCCCTCGGCCAAAAGCACACTGGCCAACCCGGCGGCAAATGGGATTTCCGTTTATAGCACGCCGGGTAATGCGGCCGGAGGGGGACAAGGCGGAACCGCTGATTCCGCTTATGTGGTTTATTTGACGGTCAATTCTCCCATCGGTTGGACTCTGGCTTGTAGTTACACGTACAACGCCTGGTTTTACTCCCCCGCTGCCGCTGGGGTAAACCGGGATGCGCCGTCGATCGAAACCTATTTTAAGGCAACGGATCCAGAGTGGATTTATCTCAAGGAATCGAAAATTCAGCGGCCGGATTTAACACCCGTTTATGCGGACGGCAATTGGCAGGATGCCTGCCCCTCTGAAATCGACGAGCCTTCGCAAGATCTTTGGCGGGGTTCCGATTGGCTAAACCAGCGCATCGGTCATGAAATGGGGCGCATCGCCATCCAGCGACATGGGGGCGTGCTCGGCGTCTCGCGTAATTACTCCGCGAGCTGGAACACCTCGCCGCCCAAAGGCTCCGTCAATGTCGCGGCCTATGACGGCCACGTGGAACTTTCAAAATTGGCCAACCTTTGGTCGTACTACTGGCACGTGGATTGGGGACAATCAGTAGCACCATCAATTGGTACGCCCTCAGCTTATTAGAGCCTTTGGAGCTCCCATGGGTCGGAAAGGCGGAGTGCGGATCAGCTACGGACAACGACTCTCCTAAGACTTGCTGCCCGGCGAACCGTATTTAAGACCGATGTTCTGCTCATAGGCGCCGAGCTTGATTTGCGGCTTGGCTTCTCCCCTGCCCTTTAGCTCGGAGTTGATCCGGGCCAGGCGGCGGCGGGTGACTTCCGCGGTGGGCAGGTCGGGAAATCGATCGACAATCTGCTGGAGGGTTGCGGTAACCGTGACGACATCGGCTCCCAATTCAATTTGAAAATTGGCCAGCAAGTTTAGCCACGCCGCAATTTGCTTGGCGGAATATCTGGGTTCATTGATCAACTGCGCCAGCTCCATGGTCGCCAGATCAAGCCGCTGAAAATCTTTCGCATAAATCGTGGCCAGTTTCTCCCGTACCTCTGAATCATGGGGATGTAGCTCCAGGTGCTTGACGTGCGCCGCGGCCAGTTTGCCCGGATCAATTTCCTTGGCTCGCAAAAACTCTGTGCAATCCAGCAGCCCCGCATCTTTAACCCCCTCCGGGAGGTGGATGGTCGGGCGATCATGCTGGTCCATCAACATTTTTTCCGTTTCCACCAAATGGGCAATGCGTTGTTCCGCGCGCAGAGCCAGTTCCGATTCTGGATATCGCTCCACGATCTTTTGCAGTGATGCACGAGCGGAATCCACATCCATCCCGAACTTTAAATGCCAGTCCGCCAGCGTGGTCCAGGCGGCCGCAATCTGGTTGGGCGGCGATTTCTGGCGCTCACAAAAATGGTTGAGCGTGTTTTCCGCCCCCGGCACATCCTGGAGGTTCTCGGCCTGGATGCTGGCGAGCAACATGACCCCTTCAAAATCTTCGGGGAAAGCAGCGATCTGTTCTCTAACTGCCGCTATCGCCTCGAGATATTGGCCGCGTTTCCGTTTGGAGGTGGCGATGGAATAGTAAGGCTTTTTCTCGGGGGGAACATTGCCGCCGTCGAACATGTTCGTGAGCGGACTGCAAATGACTTCAACAATGTGGGGTGTCCAGAGGTAAGAAAGGGCCACGCCCATGAGGGCGATCAGGAACGGACCGTAAGGACCCATTTTCACTGCGATATAAATGCAGACGCCCACAAAAGGCAAGGTGAACAATATCTTCCCCAGCAAAGGCCCGGGGGAACAGCTGCGTTTGAGCGCATAAAAAAGACCGGCGCCAACCAGCACAATGGCCACCAGCAATCCCACGCTCCCTAGGACGATGTTAAAGGCTCGGCTCACGGCTATAACCCAAAATCATCCCGCCAGCCCATCGACGCAAGCAAAATTCCATTGGAAGCGAATCCCCCATGCCGCAGGTTTCCCAACCTGCCGTGTCGCCGATTTCCAAATCGGTTGGCCATCGTCGGCCCAGCAGCCTTGGTTTTGAGCAAGAGCAATTCTGTTTCAAAGCCCACAGTTAATCAGACCGCAACTCTTTCAATCCTCACCCGTACCGATAAGGTTTGCTCAAAGCAAAAGCATTGGTCAGATGCCTGATTTCACCAACCTTCCCGTCGCTGAGAAGCACTTCCACGATATCAAACCGGAATTTAACCGCTGGATTTTTGAGTAGCTTCAAGTAATCCAGCGCCGTTTGGGAAAGTAGTTTCCTTTTGCGTGCGTCCACCGCATCCGCCGGGCGCGTCCAATCCTCGGACGACCGGGTTTTCACTTCAACAAACACGAGACAATCGTTCTCGCGAAAAATCAAGTCAATCTCACCTCGCGCGGAGCGGAAATTGGCCGTGAGAAATTTCCGGCCGGAACGTTGTAAGAACTTTTTAGCCGCACGTTCGCCGGATTCCCCGCGGCGTAAATGCTCCGGCTGCAGCTTGCCGGTGAGGCAAGATTTAAATTTTGCAATAAGGCTCAACGCCAGCTATTAAACCCCAAATTCATCCGGGCCAAAAGCCGAATTTGAGCCCGGTGCCTGCGAGCCCAACCGCAGCGACCTCGCTGCGAACTAGCCTCTTTAGTCAGCCTTCACGCGTAACACTGTCATAGAGTGAGGCGCGAAGACATAAGTGAAATTCGCGCCGGCATTTTGCAGTGCTGTCTGGACCGGCGCTATTTTTGAGGGCTGCGACATCGAGTTCACATCGTCCAGATTTCCAGCCAGGATAATTTGAGTCCCCAGTGGGGTGACATGATTCACCCCATCCAGAATAATTTGGGCATTTTGAGCACTCTCGCCCGGGTTCACCACTTTGAGAATGATTTCGCCCGCAGCGTCATCGCGTGAAGCCGACGCATAAATACTCTGGAGTCCCGATGGGGGATCGGTTACGCCGGCCAGATCCAACGGTAAAACCACCGTGCCACGGTTGCAGGCGAAGAGTTGTTGGACGTAATAGTTCGGTGTGGCATAAGCTTGCAGACTGTTCACCCAGATTAAATCGGGCTTCCATTGCCAGGCTTCGGTATTGGCGAAGAGCGGCGCGTAAGAGGCCATCCTGACGACATCGGCATTGCGTTCCAAGCCCGTCATATAAGCTGCCTCGGCAAGCGCGCAATCGAGATTGTTCTCATTTTTTGTGCTGACCACGCCGACGCTCTGCGCCGCGTATTCCCCCATAAACACCTTGGGCCCGTTCCGGTCGTAATTGTCATAGCGATGGGTATTGTCAAAAAACCAGTCAGGTGTGGCGTAGCAATGTTCATCGATGATATCGGCGTGCAGCGGGCGCAGTTTGGACCACGCGAATTGAAAACGCTGATCGCCCGGATCCGGTCCGGCGGCTGAAACGAGCTGGATATCAGGATATTTCGCCTTTAGCACCTGCGCAAATTTGGTGTAGCGATCAATGTATTGCTGCCCCCACTGTTCATTGCCAATCCCAAGCAGCTTCATGTTAAACGGTTTGGGATGTCCCAGCGCGGCGCGCTTCGCGCCCCAGGTGGTATTGGTGTCGCCGTTAGCAAATTCAACCAAATCCAAGGCATCCTGGATATAGTGTCCCAGTTCGGGGAGCGGACAGAGTTCTCCGGAATTGAACTGGCAGGCCATGCCGCAATTCAGGATCGGCAGCGGCTCGGCACCGATATCTTCACACAATTGGAAGTATTCAAAAAAGCCCAGCCCGAATGATTGAAAATAATCCGGCGTCGGCCGATGCTCGAATTCATAGTTCCAGCGGTCGATGAGCAAATGCCGGTCTTCGATCGGGCCGATCGTATTCTTCCACTGGTAGCGTCGTTCCAGCACACTGCCCTCCACAATGCAACCGCCGGGAAAACGCAGGAAGCCCGGGTGCAAATCCGCAAGCAACTGCACCATGTCGGCGCGCAGTCCTCCCGGACGGTTTAGCCAGGTGTGCTGTGGAAAGAGTGAGATCATGTCCAAATCAACGCTGCCCTTGTTGTCCAGGACAACCGCCAGGCGCGCCTTGCCATCAGTATCTTTGGGATGCAAGGTCGCGGTATATTTTTGCCAATCGCCAGAGAAACCTGAGATTGCCACCGAATCCAGCAGGGCTCCGTCCCCGCCGAAAAGTTTTACCCTTAAAACCGGGGCTCCAGCCACTCCGCGGATTTGTGCCGAAAAGAGATAGGTTTCACCTTTGCTCACTCCCATGCCGCGAAAACCTTCGTTGGAGATGCCGAACGGCGCGGTTCCTTCCGAGGCCAACCGCACATAATGCGGATTATTGGTGTCGAACGGCTGGTCGTCACGAACTGACAATTCGCCATGGGCCAGACTGGGACTGATTTTCGTCCAGCCCATGAGGGCATCGGGAAATTCGAACGAGCGATTCTTAACCAGTTCCGCGTACAATCCGCCGTCCCCGCCAAAGTTGATATCCTCGAAAAAAATTCCCCACATGGCAGGATTGATTTTGGCACCGGGCTGCCCCGCATGCACCGTGAGGGAAAGGCCGTCTGCTTGGGCTACTGGTGAACCAATCAGGCCCGCCACAATGACGGCGAGGTTTATAATCTTCATAGGAACTTTCATAAAATCATCCAAGGTAAGCAGAGTTAGTCGCCCACGAGCCGATAGAAACTGGCGGCATTCGTCAAAGGGATTGACAGCCGCCATTGGTTGGACTCCAAAACAGGAGATTGCACCACTGTAGTCCAAGGGCCAGTCACCAGGTTGGTCGTGGTTTGCAAACTGAAGCCAAGTGTTACGGATGGCCAGGAGAACACCAAATCGGAACTGGATTGCGTAAAATTAAGCACCGGTGAACTGACCAGCGCCCGTGGACCCGCAAGGTAATCAGCGGCAATCTGATCAGGCGCCAATCGGCCGTCATAAAGGCGTAGTTCGTCAATCGATCCATTCAGCCAGGCGTCGGCACTAAACATCGAGCGGCCAATGAAAGAAAAGGCCGAACTGACAGAACTGAAAGCGGGCCAGGAGCCGGAATAAACCCCTTCCAGAACGGCATTCGTGTAAATGGCGGCATAACTATTGGCGGGATCAATGACGCAAGTAACGAGTAGGCTTTGGTTATCGAGCGTATCCGCAACACTCAGCGCGCTCGTGGAAGTGCTGCTGGTTTCGAGTTCCTGACCAGCAAGTGAAGAATGCGGGCTGTAAAAGAAATCATCCAAACCGGAACTTCCATTAATACTTCCGCAGTCCAGCACACACGCCCCGGTACCGTTAACCCCAAAAGAAGCCCAGCACTCCATGGTGACTGCGGATGATCCAGAAACCAAGCCTCCGGGCAAGTTGACGAAATTACCACCGGCACCGCTAAGTTGGAGGCTGTTATTAGCAACCGCTGCGTTACCCATGAGCAGACCGTGCGCCATGCCCACGGAATCCCAGGCAGCCGCCGGACCGTTTGTCAGAAAACTGTAGCGGTGCGCCAACACCGGGGGAGCGGCGGCAATGGCCGCAATTTCCGCCGGGGATAACGAGCGTGAAAAGATGCGGAAGGAGCTTAGACTCCCGCTAAAGCCCGGATCGGCGGAAAACTGGCTTTTGCCCAGATAATTGGTCTTGGCAAGGGTTTGCCATGGCCGAATGGTAAGATTAAGGTTCGTGGCCACGGCCGTGCCATTCAAATAGAGGACGCCGACTGAGCCATCCACGGTTACGGCAACATGGCACCAGGCGTTGGTCGGCAGGGGTGCGGGCGCCTCGATGGTCTGCTCTGCGCCATTACCGCTGGTGGTGATGGCAAAACGCATGTTTCCATCCGCGGCCGCGGGCGTCAGAAACAAATATTCACCTGTGCCATCGCCAAAATCGAAAATCCGTTGCCAGGTGGCACCACCGTTCCATTTAACCCAGGTGGCGAAGGTATTGGCGTTTGCGACCGGATTGGGCAGCAGCGCGTATTGCGAATTGCCATTAAGCGCAAGTACATTGCCGCGCGCCGGATCGTTGGTGATCATTGCACCGTTCTGGAGCGTGCCATTGTAGATGCCAAGATTCTCATGGGCATCCTTGTTTAGTGGATAGAACGCGCTCCAATCGTTGGTCAGGGATGGCCAGCCATCTGGTGTCCAGTAAAGCCGGTTCATGCCGACTGTGGCGTCGCCATTATTATTGCCGTCGTAATAGTGGTAGGTGAACCAATAGGTGCCATTATCCAACAGGATACCCGCTTGCCCCGGACCAATATATCGGGCGGAGCTTTCCAGCACCACCGTGCCTCCGCCATTGGTCAGGTTGACGCCGCTCCGATCGTAGAATGGTCCAAACACATTGGTGCTTCGACCAACACGGATGTTGTAAGTGCTGTTCACTCCCGCGCAGCAACCGCCCCAATTCGCAAATAAATAATAAAATGGTCCATTACGGTAAAGAAATGACCCCTCCTCGGTATTACTGAAAAAAACCGGACCGTTGTTGGACACACGGTAAATCGGTGAGCTCGACGAGATCCGTTTGCCCGTGGCAGGATTTAATTGCATGATCAGTATGCCGTCCGAATAAGAGCCGAAGGACATCCATACCTCCCCGTTGGTGTCGACCAAAATGCTCGGATCGATACAATTATACGAAGTCAGGTCAGTGTTCGTCGTGGTATGGCTGTTGTCGTTGGATTGGATCACCTTCCCCTGGTCCGTCCAAACCGGCGAACTCAACGAAGACGAAGTGGCCACGCCGATGCCCGAATTGATCGTGCCCCATTCGGAGGCGGCATAATACATGTAATATTGACCGTTGAAATACGCGACATCCGGCGCCCAAAAATAACCGGTAAAATCAGGCACGGCATTGGTCGTCCAAGCCGGCGGGTTGCCAGGGAAAACCGGACTGATCCCGGACCAATTGCGGAGGTCAGAGGAAGTAATACCTGAAATACCCTGCCCATCGCCATAAAGGAAATAGCTGTTGCCTGACTTGATCAATGGGGATGGATCGTGCAAGTAATAATCGCCATAGAACGGCATCAGGACGGTGCAGTTGTTGAATGGGATCGAGGAAAAGGGCGCGACCGTTACCGGCACCGATGCCGCGATGCTTCCCACGGTCGCCGTCAACGTCGCGGTACCGGGGTTGATAGCGGTAATGAGGCCATTGGAGTTGACAGTAAAAATATTGGAATTGCCGGAGGAAAAACCGATCGTTCCCGGCAGCGAAGCCGGGTCCACCCCCGGTTGAGAGGAGTTTAACACGACATTCGAAACATTTGGATAATTGCCCAACAAGGTCACCGACTGGGTGCCCCCAACTTGAAAACTTGTCGCATTAGGCAACTGAATCGTCAAAGCCTGCAAACTTCCTCCCAGACTGACAGCTGCGACAGCCGTGTTGATGCCGTTATCATTAATCACCACTTCGCCGGCATCGCCGGATTTTCCGTACACTAAGAAAATGCCGCGGGCAATCCAATTGGATACTGTATTGCCATAACCAGTTGGCAGAATCAGTGTTCCACCGCCCAGATTAATTTGCCGGGTTGAATCCGATGGGCCGGCTTGGCCCCAATAACCGTTGGTACCACCTTCCAGCACTCCGCTGGAAAAGATGTTCGTGCTTTTATCGTAAAGATTCAAATGCCCGCCCCACGCCAAATATTCGAAGTCCGCCCGGGCATTGCCGTACATGTTCATGACGACATAAGGGCCGGCGTACCACCACGCGTCACCGAGCAAGAGAGTGTTTCCGCTTACCACGGCGTTCATCACGGAACCGTTATACATATTGATCACGCTTTGGTTGCCCGGTGTGGAATCCCATTGCACTGGAAAAATGATGAAGCCCAGATTCAGCGTGCCGTAGATATTCAACTGGGCACCCCATTGAGGACCATAAATCGACTGGTTACCACCCACTGTTCCGCAATTTTCCACATCGCCGCTGGCAATCGTCACCACCGTGCCTTCACTGCCGCCGGAATTGGCGCCGATATAAACCCCGTTGGTGGTGGTCGTGCCCGGCACACCAGTGTCCCAGTTGGCCGGATTCGACCAAAGGGTATTGCCCCCGCTTCCGGTCCAGTTTTGGGCAGAAGCCGGCAGAGCCACACCCACCATCCAGAGAGCCAAAACCGCAAAACAAAATCTGCACCGGTACAACTTCATGCCAACTTCATCCTTTCAAGTTTGAAAGCCATATGGTTACAACCTTTTGAATCCGCCTTTTTGCGCTGGTGGCTCAACCGTGCGATCAACCTCGGCACAACATTAAGAAAAAGCGGGGCTTGGGATTAACCCATGCCCCGCCGATTTGACAATGACGGGCGGCAACTTATTGCTGGAGCCGGAAGAATTGTGCCGATCCAGTCATGGGAACGGTCACTTGATAATTGCCGCTGCCATCGGTGGCCAACGGACTCGCCACTGGAGTCCAGACCGCGCCGGCACCGAGGGTCGGGCTGCTCAACAGCGTGACCAGGGCCGACGTCGTGGGCCATTTAACGATCGTGTTGCTGCCGGAACGGCTGGCGGACAATTTGACATTGGTGCTTGTACCAAAGGTCTGAGTTGGTCCAAGGACATAATCAGCCGCGATTTGTGCGGGAGTGAGTGCGCTCTTATAGATGCGGAACTCAGAGAAATTGGCCAGTAGTCCGGGATCGCCCGTATACAGTGATTGGCCAATGTAATTCAGCGGGTCAGGCCCAAGCCCATAATTAAGCGGATCAGCAGCCAGTTGATAGGCCAAAACACTATGATTGTTAAACGCCGGACAATGAAACGCCACCGGGTCAATCAAATCGTTGAACATTGAAATCTGGGCTGCCAGTACGCCGTTCGTGTAGAACGCCTCATAACCAGCCAAAGGATGGTAAACGGCAACCACTTGCAAATTGGTTTGGTTGTCGAGCGCTCCAGGATTAACCGCATCCCGTTCGCCGCTGTTTCCCGGCAAGCCTTGACCAAAATTTTGCTGGGCACCCGAGGTACCCGTATGCGGCTGAAAACTGATATAATTATATCCATCGCCGATACTGGGATCGAATGCCGTGGTATCCGTTCCGCCGAAGGCAAACAGGTTCGCCCAGGTGTTGATCGTTCCCGGGAGTGTCACCCAGGTTTCGATGGTGACTTCATCAAGGTTGGAAAGAATGCCAGCCGGCAATGAGACAGATGATCCCACGGTACCGTCCAGCGACAGTTGGCCTGAGGAATTAAAACTGGCAGTGCCATTAAGCGTACCATTTTTTCCGCCAACGGAATCCACCGCGACCGTCGCGGAGGGATTGGTGAAGCTATAACGATGAACCAGGATCGGAACCACAGGGGTGACCGTGATGGTGACCGAATTGGTGCTGCTCAGCGCACCGACCGTAGCCGACAAAGTGGCCGTTCCCGCGCCTACTGCAGTAACCAGGCCGTTATTATTAATTGTGGCCACATTGGGATTACTCGAGACATAAACGGGGGCCGAGAATGTCGCCGGGTCCACGCCGGGTTCATCTGAACTCAGCAGCACGCCACTGACCGAAGGATAATCCCCCACCAAGGTCGATTGCTCAAAAGTTCCCACCGTAACGCTGGATTGAACCAGCGGCTGGAAGTAAACGCGTTGGAGCGCCCCGCCAAGCGGAACCGTGGTCACAATTGTATTGGTACCATTGTCACTTATAACCAGGTCATTGGTATCGAAACCTTTGCCATAAGCACGCAGAATGCCCCGGGTGATCCAATTGGTGACCGTGGTGCTAATAAAACCTTCCGGCAGCGCCAGCGTTCCACCGCCAAGAACGAAGTCCGTCGTCCCGTCGTTATTCGCCTGGCCGTTATCCAAATTAACATAACCGTTGGCCAAAAAATAGGATGTATCGTATATGTTGATATGACCGCCAGACCACAAACCTGCGCCTCCCAAGCTACTGTAATTGGCATTGCTGTAGAGATTCATGGTCACATATGCACCTTCGCAAACCGGCCACCAGCCTGAACCGAGATTCAGGGAGGCGCCCGAGGTATATACGTAAGAATTCGCAAACAGATTAATATGACTGCGGCTGCCGGGAGTGGGATCAGGCTGATACGGAGCAATAGTCCAGTCGAATGTCAGCGTACCATAGACATTCAAGGTGCAACCGAACTCGGGACCGAAAATTGTATTATACACCTCAGCCGAATTTCCGACACCTGGGTCGGCAAAATAACCTGCTGGGATGGTAATCAACTTATCACCATCCACCGGCGATGGGTCAAGCCAGACATTGCCCGAATAAGTAGTTGATGGGTTGCCCGGAGGAGGAATGATCCCGGTTGACCAGTTGGTTCCGACGTTCCAATCGGTGTTGTTCGTCGTGCCATTCCAGTGCGAATCCTGGGCGGAAACTGTCTGGATGAGACAGAGTGCCACCCCGAAGGAAGCGACTGAATTCAGTTTGTTCAATTTCATATATGTTTATCAGGTTGTTGTTGGGTATTGCAGATTGCGGAGGGAAATGCTTAAAAAATAAAGACAGGATCATCACCGAAATAATTCTGCGGATTGCCATTGTTATACATCGTCGTGAACGACCGCCATTCGACATGCGCATCCTCAAAAAGCTCATTGCTTCCGGCCGGCAAGGCCCCGTTCAAATGACTCGTGCGCTGTACGATGTTGCTGGGCAATCCGCCGACAGTAATTTTTGAGTAGCTGCCGGTCGTAGTCTGGCGGATAACCGCATCGACTACCACCTCGGAACTGGCCGGAGAACTCACCGGCGTTCCCAGCGCGTTGGTTTTCCAATACGTCGCCTCCGTTTTTCCACCTGCATTCATCCCCGCCCCGGGAACCAGGTAGACATATCCCAGAATCCGGAAATTCAAACCGAAATTCCATGTGTTGCTGCAGTTAAATGAGGAATTGGCCGGACAGTAAAAAATGTTCTGGGTGCCGCCATTCGCGATCAACATGTCCGTGAAATTTGTTGAAATGTCCCAAGGCCAGTTGCCATCTGCCTTGGGTGGGTTTGCTGGCGGTGCATATGGCGGATACCTTAAGTCGGGATATTTGTCACGATTGTCCCCGGTGTACATTTGCAGCGAGATGCCTTGCTGATGCAAATTGCTCTGGCAGGAGGCGCGATTGGCCCGATCTTTCGCTTTGGCCAAGGCCGGCAACAGCATGGCCGCTAAAATCGCAATAATGGCGATGACCACCAGCAATTCAATGAGGGTGAAGGCATTGCCGGCAGTTTTTTGACCGAGGGCAAAAGGAATCGAAGCAGACTTTTTCGACCGGTAAAGGCAGATTTTTTTCATTCGGGTGTACGTCATAACATGCGCTGTTTGGCAGCCAAACCCGACAATAAATATTTTAACCCGCCAGAATTCCGCAAAAGTCAGGTCGAGGGGACGGTTTTCCCACCGCTTTCGATGAGCGTAGATGCCTCTTGGAGAAGAATGTGCGCGAACTGCCAGTCAAACCAAAATCCCTGTGAAGGCGTGCCGCGATCCATTGGAACTTTATATTTGGCCTCAATAATTTGGCGGGCTTGGGCAAGCTCAACCTTCGCCGCGGCAGTTTTACCGAGCTTTTGGTTGTCCATGGCAAGAATCACATGCGCTGTCGCCGTCCGCGGCGCAATATAATCCTGGTAACCCAGGCAGCGCTCGCACCAATCGGCCGATTGCACGTAATTACCTGATCGATATTTCATTAGAGCCATCGAGACCGAACGCCACGCAGCCAAAAAGATATCGTCGCTGGTATCCGCATTGGTCGCAAAGGATTTCACGACCCCGTCGGCCATGGGCTTCAGGTTATTTAAGAGGGTCGGATTGGGTGGCAGCAGCAAACTGATTTTTATAATCCGGTCGGCAAAGGGATATTTGCCACTGGCAAAGCGAGTAACGGCAGCCTGCCGGAACTTTTCGTAGTTTTCGCGATCCGCCGATTCGATCAAAGCCGGGCCACATTCCAGATAATCCAAAGTACCGACATCCCAACCGTCCAACCGGTCAATTTCGAGCAGGGTGGTAAAACGGCTGGCGGCTTCCTTCCATTGGTTCTCAAAGGCATGATATTCGCCCAGCGTACGGAACACCGCCGCACCCTCAACCGTTGGCTGGGTTATCTGGATCGCGCTCATTAACTCGTCCGCATCCTCATATCGCTCATCGTTAAGCAACACCGTCGCCTGGGTGATTTTTTCACGGGTTTCCGCCAGACGGCGCAAATCAGCTTCATTGGCGCGGGCCATTTCTGCCTGCGCCTCTGCCACCACTTCCCGTTCCAAGGCGGCTTTTTCCAGAAAATAAAGTCGGGTGGAAGTACCCAAACCGATGATGAGCGCGGCGGCCACCGCGAATCCGGCGAAAAATAAAACCTTGTTTCGCCGGATAAGTTTTTCAATCAGGTAAAGCCGCGTGGGCGGTCGGGCGATCACCGGTGCATTATCAAGATACCGACCGATATCCATGGCCAAGCCGTTGGCAGTCTCGTAACGGCGGCGCCGGTCCTTTTCCAGCGCCTTCATGACGATCCAGTCCAGGTCGCCGCTCAACATCGAAATCAATTTTGGGGGTTCGGAGTGGCGGTTTTTCGCCGTGGCCACCAATTCCGCGCCCTGCATCGTGGTGACCATGGTCGAGGGCCGTTGCGGCTCCTGCTCACGCAGCCTCCGGCGCATTTCGTCAACCCCGTTCTGGAGGAGTTCCTTCGGATCAAATGGCGTTTTGCTGGTGAGGAGTTCGTATAACAAAACCCCCAGGCTGTAAATATCGCTGCGTGTGTCGATGTCCAAGCCGCTCATTTCGGCCTGCTCGGGGCTCATGTATGCGGGGGTGCCGATGATTTGTTCAAAGGCGGTAAAAAGCGTCTTATCCGTCAACCGCGTCTCGATCGCCTTGGCAATTCCGAAATCGATCACCTTCGGAACCGGCCTGCCATCATGCAAAGTGACGAGGACGTTCGAGGGTTTGATGTCACGGTGAATGATCCCTTTTTGATGGGCGTGTTGAATGGCCTGGCAAATCTGGATAAACAGTTCCAGGCGTTCGCAGGTATCCAGGTTATTCTCGTCGCAATACTGCGTTATTTTGACTCCCCGGACCAATTCCATCACAAAAAATGGCCGCCCCGTTTCAGTGGCGCCGGCGTCCAGCACGCGCGCAATGTTTGGATGATCCATCATGGCCAGCGCTTGTTGCTCGGCTTCAAACCGGGCAATCACATTTTTCGTGTCCATGCCCAGCTTGATGATTTTGAGCGCAATCCGGCGGCGAACCGGCTTTTCCTGCTCCGCCATATAAACCACCCCGCAGCCGCCTTCCCCGATTTTCTGCAGTAGTTTGTAGTTCCCAATCCGATTCCCCAGCCCCTCATCCGGAGAAAGCTCGGTATTGCCGTTTCCAACCGCCGCCGCCGCGGGCAGGGAGCGCGGCAATTCAAACCGCTCGGCTTCCTTGAAAAAAACCTCCCCCTCCTGTGCGGCTACCAATAAGGACTCAATTCTTGCCCGCAAATCAGCATTGCCCGCGCAAGCCTGTTCCAGAAACGCCCGACGTGCGTTTGGTTCCACCAAGTTCAGGGCCGCCTCAAAAAAGGCTTCTTCGCTCGGCTTAACCATATTGCCTTTGGCTGGCGATTCTGATTCGCGGCCGTTCACGGTTGCGTCCTGATTATTTGAAAGAGCCGGGCTTTCGCATAAGCCCATTGCCGCTCCACGGTTCGTTCGGTCACGCCCAGATTTTCACCAACTTCTTGATTGGTCATCCCGCCAAAAAACTTCATCACCACAATGCGCGCTTTCTCCGGGTCATCCTTCTGCAGCTGTTCCAGCGCCTCGTTGATCAATAATATTTTTTCATCCGGAGTCGACGCACTCAGTTCCAGATCGCTTATGTCCAGACGGATTTGACCGCCGCCATGCTTGATTCTGGCTTTATGCCGCGCATTATCCACCAGAATGCGCCGCATGGCCTCGGAAGCGGCCCCAAAGAAATGCGCGCGGTTTTGCCAGCCCTGGTCGTTATCCCCCACCATCCGCAGCCACGCTTCATGCACCAGGGCGGTGGCCTGCAAGGTCTGGCCCGCCGCTTCCTGCGCCATGCGCGCCGCCGCCAGATGTCGCAGCTCCTGGTAAACCAGGGGCAGCAACTCCTCGGAGGCATGCCGCTCGCCACGCCGGACAGCTTGCAACATCAGGGTTATGTCACTCACGGATTTTTTTGACAATAACTCCCGGATTCCGCTTGCGCAATTGATAATATCCGCCGACCGTTAGTTAGAAGCACCAAGGAGGTTATCAAGAGTCCGCGAATACCCGGCGCTAGAATAAAGCATGGCAAACAAACCTATAGCATTTAAACAAATACCGTAGCCACGTGGAGTCGGTGGGGCCAGACTCCGTCGAGCCCTAACTGAAGCGCCTGAATCAAAGTACGTTAGGGCTCGAGAGACTCTCGCCACACCGCCGAAAAGAAGCTTGTGCGGCTAACCTAACCACCTGTAATCACTGCAGTTTTTTATAGGTTTGACGAAATAAACCGGTTGCACTTATTCAGGCGTCGACCCGCTATCCTTCCCCTTCCCAAGTTTGGTAACAAGGCGTTACAGCCAGCCGCCCTAATTTTGCAGCGTAGAGCTCGATACCAATGCCGCGCCACAGAATCACCTCTCAAAACAAATCGGGCTCCTCCGGTTTCAAGGGCGCAAAGGTTTTTCGATGCACCGGACACGGACCATGACGCGCAATCGCCGCCAGATGTTTGGCCGTGCCATACCCTTTGTGGTCGGCAAAGCCGTACTCGGGAAACCGGGCATGCAACTCCAGCATGTGCCAATCGCGCGTGACTTTGGCCAGAACGCTCGCGGCGGCGATGGAATAGCTTCGGGCATCGCCCTTGACGATGGCGGTTTGAGGCACTCGCAATGACTTCACCGGGCATCCATCGACCAAGGCATGAGTTGGCCGCGGACGCAATTTATCCAAGGCTTGGTTCATCCCACGGTGCGTGGCCTGCAGGATGTTGATGGCATCGATCACTCCGGCATCGATGGCTTGAATGCCAAATTCGATCTCGCCGCAGCGGGTGATAAATTTAAAAAACTCCTCCCGCCGCGCGGCCGTCAATTGCTTGGAATCATTCAAACCCGACAGTTCCGCCGGCAAACCCGATTTCGCCCAACTCGCCGGTAGGATCGCCGCCGCCGCCACCACCGGCCCGGCGAGCGGCCCCCGGCCCGCTTCATCCACACCCGCGACGCGGGTCACGCCCTGACGCCATAGCGGTTCTTCAAATTCAAAACTGGCGGCAAATTTGGCAGACATGGGTAAAGGATCAACTTCGGGTTCGCCGGGATTTTTTGTAGCTCACCGGTTTCGCCTTTTTTTCCGGCGAACCACCGTCGAGCATCCGTTTAAGTTCCTTGATTTGGTCGCGCAACAGCGCCGCTTTTTCAAACTGCAAATCCTCCGCCGCCTTGATCATCTCCGCCTCCAATTCCTGGATCGTGGAGGTCAAATCCACGTCTATTTTGGCGTCCTTCAAAAGGCCGGCGGCCTCGTTGCGCGTGGATTGATAGACCGCCAGGCTCTCTTCAACCGCACGGTGGACGCTTCGCGGCGTGATATTGTGTTCCTTGTTATAGGCGACCTGGCGCTGGCGGCGATACTCCGTTACGGCAAGAAAGTTTTTGATGCTATTAGTCATCACGTCGGCGTAGAGAATCACCTCACCATTCAGGTGACGCGCGGCACGCCCGGCCGTCTGGATCAAGCTGGTCTCGCTTCTCAAAAAACCCTCCTTGTCCGCATCCAGGATGGCCACCAATGACACCTCGGGCAAATCCAAACCTTCGCGCAAGAGATTAATGCCCACCAGCACGTCGAATTCACCCTTGCGCAGGGCGCGCAAAATCTCGACACGCTCGATGGCGTCAATTTCACTGTGCAAATAACGAACGTTGATGCCGATATCGCGCAAATAGTCGGTCAACTCCTCCGCCGTGCGCTTGGTTAGCGTGGTCACCAGGGTGCGTTCCCTTTTCTCACCGCGCTTGCGTACTTCTTCCATCAAATCATCAATCTGACCTTTGAGGGGCTTGATGGTGACCTTCGGATCGATCAATCCGGTGGGGCGAACAACCAGCTCCACCACCCTGCCCTGCGACCAGCCGATTTCCCGCGCGGCCGGCGTGGCGCTCACATAAATTGTCTGGTTTTGCATGCCCTGAAATTCCAGAAAATTCACCGGCCGGTTGTCCAAGGCGCTGGGCAACCGGAAACCGTGGTCCACCAGCACGCTTTTGCGTGACCGGTCGCCCTCGTACATGCCGCCAATCTGCGGAATGGTCACATGCGATTCATCGATCACCAGCAGGTAATCATCCGGAAAGAATTCAAAGAGCGTCGTCGGACGCGACCCCGGCGGACGGTTGGCGATGTGGCGCGAGTAATTTTCAATGCCCGAGCAAAAACCCATTTCCTCCATCATCTCCAGGTCGAATTCAGTGCGCATTTTGATGCGCTGCGCTTCCAGCAGTTTGCCATCACGCTCAAATTCAACGATCCGGGTGCGCAACTCCTCGCGGATGGCGAGCGCCGCACGTTTCATCTTGTCGTTTGTGGTGACAAATTGTTTGGCGGGGAAAATCATGTCCGACGCAAGCGAATCAATGCGCTTGCCGGTCAGGGGCTCGAAACGCGTGAGCTTCTCGATTTCCTCTCCAAAGAATTCAATCCGCAATCCATCTTCGCGACCCGCCGGACGAACTTCAACCGTGTCGCCCCGAACCCGAAAGTGCCCGCGCTCGAAAGCCACGTCATTCCGGGTGTATTGCAGGTCCACCAGGCGAGAAAGGAGTTGGTCGCGTGAGAGCCCAAGACCGATGCGCAACGGAATGATCAACGCCTCATAATCCTCCCGGCTGCCAATGCCGTAAATGCATGACACGCTGGCAACGACCACCACATCCCGCCGGGAAAACAGCGAACTCATCGTCGAAAGCCGCAGGCGCTCGATCTCCTCATTGATGCTTGAGTCTTTTTCAATAAAGGTGTCCGTCCGGGGGATGTACGCCTCGGGCTGATAATAATCGAAATAACTCACGAAATATTCCACCGCGTTGCGGGGAAAAAAGCTTTTGAACTCCGCATAGAGCTGGGCGGCGAGCGTTTTGTTGTGCGAGATGACGAGGGTCGGCCGGTCGACATTCCTGATGACGTTGGCAACGGTGAATGTCTTTCCGGAACCGGTCACCCCCAACAAAGTCTGATGCTTAGCCCCGGTCAGAATGCCGGACGTCAATTTTTCAATGGCCGCAGGCTGGTCGCCCGCTGGCGCATAATCGGAGACAAGTTCAAACACAGGTGAAAAATAGACGGGAATCCGGCTGTGTCAAACGGCAGACGCCAGCTAATTCATCCTGTCAGAAAAGCACGCCAAGCTGATTGGTCATACATGCGGCGGGCAGCCGGCTCCGCGATCTCCTCGCTGGGCAGTCCGGTTATCGTCGTGCTGAAGGCACAACCGGATATTAGCCAGCCACGAAGTGGCTGGTAAAACCAGCAAAGAACAAATCCGTCCTGAAGGGACGGTGGAAGTCTGAATCACTCCACAAGCAGGAGACGACGCGAGGAGACTTCAATCGAATCATAAAGCCGAGGTTCGGCCGCTCGTGTCACAAAACAATTTGCGCGTCATTGCGTAGAGGCATCGAGCTGTGATAACCAGACGACGCAGCGCCGCGCATCTTTAAGACACTGAATCGCATACATTAACCCAAAAAAAGCGAGTAATCTGCTGATATGGAATGCGGGGGCAGAGCAAAGCGCGATACCGCCTTCACACAGTGCTATTAGCTTGACTCCGCCTCAAGGTGCTTTGTTTTAGTCAGCGATGCTCAAAGGCGCTTTCGTTCAAACCCAAGCTTATCCAAAAACCGCTGTTCCCCGTGGGGGAGCGGCGCAGTCTGCGCGCGCTCCAGCTGGTTAAGATGTTTCGGTGTTATCAAGCTGCGCGGATAAAGTTTTAATTTGTTCATCAATACCAACACGTGAAATCGCACTCCACAATCTGCCTCTCGACTCCTCCAATCCGAACGATTTATAGAGCGCGCACTCTTCCGCCCGAATATTAGCGGCCAGCTCAAAATCTTTTGGCCTTAACGCCTCTTGCTTTCGCTGGATAAGTTCGCGTAACTGGTCTGCCCGCCGTGCAACCTGGACAGCAGCACATCGCCCCTGAGTTTTCATCCGGTCGAAGGCTGACTCGATCACATTCTTGAACTGTGGAAGTTCCGTGATTAAGCACTCAAACTTTGCGCCACTTGCGAGGAGCGCAAGTAACCTCTCATTAAGGGTCATTGGTCTTTGACGACGAGCGGATGCCTCGTTCCTGGCAGGCGCCTGTCTTTGGAACTGTGCCTCATATTTCGAAATCAACCCGTCGTTTGGAAGGAGGTAGTAATCATTCACAGTCGCCGCCACATCCCGAAACATGCAGTCAACCTCATAAACCCTTAAAAAGTTTTCGCGCGCCTCCTCATGCTTCCCAAGCAGAAAAAGTTTTCTCGCCTGCTCGTATATCCGTTCAAGGTTCGGTATGTCTTTCGGGGTCATGTCGGCCACTCTGCCATTGCGGTTTGTCACGTGGAAGCAAGGGCTCGACGCCAGGCGAGAAATACAACAACTAATGCGACCGATGCGAAACTAAATAATTCGGTGGCAATGCTGTGGACATCCGAAGCGATGCGATCAAATCCTTCGGAAATTGCAGCAATTTGTGGCTCTGGCGCATTCGCTCGGTGAAGCGATTTCACCATTTTATCTCTCCGATAAAAATCTGTTGGAAGCTGAATTCAAGGTAAAAATACAACTCGCGATAATAATGAACGCCTGCACGCCAGGATTCCGAAAGAAATATGCTAGTGGTTTCATTTGAATAATACCCTTAGCTTTGCTCGCCTCGCTATTACTGTTTTCTCATTGGCATTTAAGCAGATGTGAGAAGTTGTATCAAGGCATAATGTCTAACCCGCTCGCTGCGACGACCAACAGCGCTTCCGCAAACTTCAAGCTAATCGAACGACTGCTACCGCCTCCGCCTACGGCGAGACGACACGATAAAACCGGGCAGGATAGCTTGTGGCCGTGCGGTCAGTGAACAGGAGCGACACGTTATTAGCTGTAAAATTGGTAAGGTTGACCCAAGGGACTGGGTTTGCCCCCAGGTTCGTGGTTGCCTGGATGTGGTAGCTAAAATTGGTTGCGAGGCCCAAGTTGAAAGCGAATCCGTTGCTGGTCCAGCGGAACGGCCCGGTGAATTGTGCCGATGCCACGGGCAACACATTTGTCGCCAGCACATCAAGACTGAATTGACTGCTGTCGCCGGTGGCTGCCGTCGCCGTTGCGCTGATGAACTGTCCGGAATAATTGCCGCTCGTATTGGTATAGGCAAACACAGCGTTGCCCGAGCCGTCGGTCGCCACGGCGACGGCACCCAGATAGACTTGGCCTTCGCCATACCCATAGGGACCTTCGACATTATTGTAATAGAAATCGATGTAGTAGGTCTGATTCGTGAGGCTGTTCAGGCTTCCCTGCACAATCGTGCTGTTGCCCTCACCAAAGGCGGTGTTGATGACCGGATAATTTTGCCAGTCATCCGGTCCTGATTCGTAACCGATGTGATTGCCGGGAAACTGGTCCAAATCAATGCCGCCATAGTAGTCATCGTGAATCGAATTACCCCTGATGGCATTGTTCGTCGTATTGGTCTGATACACCGCGACGCCGTATGCATTGAAGGCAATGATGTTTCCCGCCCCAGCCCCCGTTCCACCAACCAGATTGCCGACGGATCCGCTCTCCACCGCCACACCCGCAAATGCGTTGGGCAGCGCGTTGGTTCCCGTGATGTCGGTCCCGATATAGTTCCCCTGCACCACGTTGCTGTTTGCCTCGGCCACCGCAATGCCGTACCCGTAACCGGTCGTGCCGGAAATCACGTTGCGCGCCCCGGCGGTCGTCCCGCCGATGACATTGCTGCTGGCGTAGTTGTAGACAAAAACGCCGAAATCCACATTGGGAATGAGGTTGGTACCCGTTTTATCCGTGCCGATCAGATTGCCTAGAACCACGTTGTTGCTCGTGCCGGGATCCCTGATGTAAACGCCATTTCCGTTGTTCCCGGAGATCACATTACCCTCACCGGTCGCCGTCCCGCCAATGATGGTTCCCTCGGTGCCGTTGAAAACGCCAATGCCCGTGGATTGGTTGCCGATGCCGTTGGTTCCGGCGGCATCTATGCCAATGTAATTACCAAAAATAAAATTATTCACCATATCCATGCCGCCCATTTCGATGCCGTATTCCGGATTTCCCGAAATGACGTTGGCAGGCCCGATGTGATTGCTTTCCAAGCTGCCAAACATGCCGATGCCCGTGAACGTATTTTCCAGGGCGCTTTCGCCGCTGGCATTCACACCAATGTAGTTCCCTGCAATGGTGTTCCCAGAGGCATTGCTCATGTAAATGCCATATCCTATATTGCCGGAAAGAACATTTCCCGCGATCGGGACTGATCCACCAACGGCATTGCCGCTCGCGCCGCCGCCGATGAACATGCCGCTTAATCCGTTGGGGACCGCATTGGACCCAGTTACATCGGTTCCAATATAATTGCCCTGAATTACATTGCTCGTTGTGTTTGTGTCAGTGAGGAAGACCCCGTATTGCATATTGCCTGAGAGGACATTGCGCGCTGCCTCATTCGTACCGCCCAAGAGGTTGCCGCTCGTTGCGCCGCCAATATAAACGCCGCATAATACATTACCCACGGCAATGCTCCCGCCCGGATCAGTCCCAATGTAATTGCCCTCGATGACGTTCCCCACGGTGTTGGTGCCGGTGATGAAAATGCCGTACTGGGAATTTCCCGAAATGACGTTTCGTGCGAGCGCGTTCGTGCCGCCAAATGTATTATAGCTGGAGCCGTTGACATCCAGAATCCCCTGGTACGCATTGGGCGCCGGGTTGGTACCCGTCGAGTCAAGCCCCAGCCAGCATCCCGCCACGGTATTGTTTGTGGCATAAGGATATTCGAACGTCAGCCCATTCCAAACGAAGCCCGAAAACGAAATACTCCTCACCTGGTTGCTTGATGAATAAACCAGCAGCCCTGTGTCCGACGTGAAAGTTTCCGGCAGGATTTGTGAACCGTCGACGAAAATAAGGGGTTTACCCGCAAAACCCGGCTGCGTCGAACCATCAATGATCATCCCGTTTGAAACCAGTGGCGGCAGCATGCCGGTCAGGTGGATGTTATAAACGCCGTTGCTGTAGCCGGGATCGCTTGTGGGTATATCGAACGTCACGATCGTCCCCGGATGGTCCGTCACGAAATAGAGCGCCGCCCGCAGGCTCCCCAGCCCCGCGTCCGCCGTGTTTGTGACCACGTTGCTCAAGGGCACGGTTGGCGGACCGTAAAGGTACGCCAATGCCGCCCGGTCGCCGGGACTTAGACAGTAATTGCCCATGCGATATTGATATTTGGGAAAGTTCGGCGCCCTGGGCTGTTGGGTAGCTAATACGCCCGGGTTCGCCGAATCAAAATCCCAGCCCAGGTGCATGACCGACTCGTAATCGTATTTACCGTTCGTCACGCTCGTCGGATCAATCGTGAA
>Ga0302319_10000098_pt1 | contig 166157 bp, 156 predicted proteins | sample Bog_T0_2_FD_203319 | JGI IMG/M metagenome (GOLD analysis project Ga0302319, IMG submission 203319) | Peat permafrost microbial communities from Stordalen Mire near Abisko, Sweden - Bog_T0_2 | ecosystem: Environmental > Terrestrial > Soil > Wetlands > Peat | place: Sweden: Abisko, Stordalen...
TCGACGAGCCAAGCGGATCGATGATTGTGGATATTGGTGGCGGAACGACCGAAGTCGCGGTCATCTCCCTCGGCGGAATCGTTCACTCTCGTTCAATCCGAATTGCCGGCGATGAATTGGACGAGGCGATTTCTTCCTACGTCCGACGGGCCTACAATCTCTACATCGGCGATCGAACTGCCGAGATGACAAAGATCGAAATCGGGAGTGCTTATACGCTTGAACAAGAGCTCCAGATTACGATCAAAGGCAGGGACCTGGTGACCGGTCTGCCTCGAAGCGCGATCATTACGAGTGAAGAGGTGCGAATGGCAATCCAGGAACCTCTAAACGCGATTGTCGAGGCGGTAAAGCTAACGTTAGAGGCTACGCCTCCTGAATTGGCAGCCGACGCGATGGACCACGGCATTGTATTGGCGGGTGGGGGAGCGCTCTTGCGCGGATTGGACCGACTCATTTCGGAAGAGACGATGATGCCCGTGCTGATCGCGAAGGATCCGCTGAGCTGTGTCGTCATCGGGACCGGCATGGTCGTGGAGGCGATGCACGAAAACCCCATGATCCGTAAAATGCTGGAGAAGGCGTCACGGCCCTAAAGCGCCGCCGAAAGGATGGGCCCATCGATGCGATGGTGCTGATCGGACTTTGCGCTTTGGGGGTCGTCCTCGGCACCGTTCAAAATGGTTCGCATTCTCAGGAGCGCGTTGATCGGCTAACGTCCACCGTTCGTTCCATTACTTCCCCCCTTGGATCCCTGCTCAATGGAGTGGTGAGGACTACATCCGCGTTTTTTACTGGCACGTTCTCCGCGACGAAACTGGTGCAAGAAAATCGCCGGCTAAAAGCGCTCGAGCAGGTCTACGCAACTTATTCCGAGCGGATCGAGGGGCTTCGAACTGAGAATGAGACGCTCCGTAAGTATGAAGGATTCGGGCAGACTCCGGGAAAAACGCGCGTGCCAGCTCTCGTGTATGGGTTTTCAATCAACGAGAACCGATTGACGATCAATGTTGGCAGCAATCAAGGGGTAAGGGCGGGGTGCGCGGTCGAAAGTAACGACGGGCTGGTGGGCACCGTCGAAGACGTAGAGGCGAATCGAAGCCAGGTTCTGCTCCTCACGAGCGCGGGCCTCCAGCCTAACGCCAAGGGCAAAGCACTCTTGATCGGGGCAATCGATGTCAATCGGGTCCCGCCACCCGCGGGCTTGCTGCGTGGTGAAAACGCAAGCACCCTCACCCTCACCTTCATGGATCCCAAGGCGCCGGTGCAGATTGGCGATACAATCGTCACTTCCGGTTTCTCGGAGAAGATCCCAAAGGGTCTTATCATTGGCAAAGTGATTCAACTAGACCCAAGCGAGGAGTTCGGGACGTTGAAAGCGCGAATCGACCCTGCTTTTTCGCTTGGTAACCTCGAATTTGTAATTGTACTGATATGAAGGGCGCCAAGGGTTGGATCATTGCAATTATTCTGCTTTGGGTGGCCGGGAGCGGACAGCAATCCGTCGCGTATCAACTTGCGCTTATCGGTTCGTCTCCCGACTACATTCTCGTGGTCGTCGTCACGTTCGCGTTGTTTACGAACCGAAGGAATGGGGCAGCGATTGGATTTCTCGGCGGGATGGTACAAGGCGCCATTTCAGGCGGACATATGGCGACCTATACGGTAACGCGCACGATCCTGGGGTTTTGTGTCGGTTGGTTGACCGGCCTCGAATTCGAAGGCAACATGGCGGTTGCTTTTGTCGTGACGGCTATGGCAACCGGAGTAACTCAGATTGCATTCCTGCTCTTCAACCCCAGGGGCGCGATCTTGCCGTTCTTGTTGGCTACAATAGGGTCAGCGGTGTACAACGGCGTCCTCGCAATGCCCTTATACGCGCTGCTGAAAAAGGTCTCGGATCCGCCCAATCGGTAGGGCGAATCAGACGGTGTCCAATGAGCCAACATTTTAACGTCCTGGATATGGCGCGAGAACAACTCGCGGTCGCTGCCAACTTACTGGATCTCGATAAGGGACTCCATAACGTACTTGCCCAGCCCATGCGGCAATTGATCGTCCATTTTCCCGTCGTACTGGACAATGGAGAAGTCCAAGTTTTCGAGGGCTGTCGAGTTCAACACAACGCAGCGAGGGGGCCCACGAAAGGCGGGCTCCGATATCACCCGGATGTAGATGTCGACGAAACCACCGCGCTGGCGATGTGGATGACATGGAAATGCGCGGTAGCGAACATTCCGTATGGCGGCGCCAAAGGTTCGGTCAAGGTCGACATCAAGAAGCTCTCCAAGCGGGAATTGGAAAAGCTGACTCGGCGTTTTGTCACCGAAATCAGCACAATGCTCGGTGAGCGAAGCGACATTCCCGCGCCCGATATCGGTACCAACGCTCAGGTCATGGCGTGGGTCATGGACACCATGTCCATGCAAAAGGGATACACGGTTCCAGGCGCCGTCACCGGGAAGCCCATCGAACTCGGAGGGTCTGAAGGTCGAACCGAGGCAACCGGTCGCGGGGTGGTCGTCACGATGGAGGAGGCGGCCAAGTCCATGAATTTGGATCTTGGCAGTGCCAAAGTGATCGTGCAGGGATTTGGGAATGTCGGTTCTACGGCCGCTAAAATCGCCGAGGAGGCGGGTGCAACCGTTGTCGGGATCAGCGACGCGGTTGGTGGAATTTACAACCCAGCGGGCCTTCCGGTTCACGACTTGTTCAATCGATATTCTGGCCGCGATGGGGGGATTAGGGAATACAAGGATGCCGAGAAAGTCTCTAATGCAGAGTTATTGGAGCTACCTTGCGATATTCTGATTCCTGCCGCCATTGCGGCGCAGATTACGAAAGAGAACGCCGACAAAATCAAGGCAAAATTGATCGTCGAAGGAGCCAACGGTCCTTGCACTCCGGATGCCGACCACATCTTCTCCGACAAAGGAGTCCAAGTGGTTCCCGATATTCTCGCGAACGCAGGGGGCGTGATCGTGAGCTACTTCGAGTGGGTCCAAGACCTACAGAACTTCTTCTGGGAAGAGAACGAAGTCAATATCAAGCTTACCAAGATCATGCGATCCTCCTATGCGTCGGTTGAGTCCACCATGAGAAGTCACAAGACCGATATGCGAACCGCCGCCCTGATTATCGGGGTCAAGCGAGTCGCCGACGCCACGATCCGGCGCGGGATATTCCCCTAATGCCGGGTCGGACCTTGCCATGATTCATCCTCCACCGGAAGGCAATGCTTCCGGTGGAGATGCCCTTCTTTTGATGAACCCGTTTCAGAATGCAGCGTTACCTGTAAAGTGGCAACACGTTCCTTGGGGGCGATGGATTCCTCGAAGCGGGTAACCTTGGATTCGCGACACGTCGCTGAGGCAGGCCGTTTGTTTAACATCGCAGAGATTTACGAGTTTCTCCCGCATCGATATCCGATGCTATTAGTCGACCGATTGGTTAGCGTCAGTGACGACGGGAAATCGTGTCGTGGACTCAAAAATGTCACGATCAACGAGCCATTCTTCCAGGGGCATTACCCCGGGAAGCCGATCATGCCCGGTGTGTTGATCCTTGAGTCTATCGCCCAAGTCGGTGGAGCGCTTTTTCTATCGAAACCGGAATACGCAGGGAAGATTCCCCTGATCGGCGCCATCGACGTGGCCAAGTTTAAGCGTATGGTTGTCCCTGGCGACCAGTTGATCGTGGATGTCGAGATCATTTGGGTGCGGGGAAATATTGGGCGAATGAAAGGAGTGGCAACCGTCGACGGCGAGGTTGCCGCAAGTATGGAAATGACCTTTAAGTTGGCTAACAAGGAAAGCTAGTTTGCCGAAGATTCACCCTCTATCATGCGTAGATTCGGGAGCTGAGCTCGCAGACGACGTCGAGATTGGTCCATTTTGCAACGTCGAGGGTGGCACGTTTATCGGCGCCGGGTGTCGGCTCGACTCCCATGTGACCGTCAAATGCGGTACATCGCTAGGCACGAACAATTTCATGGCGCAAGGGGTCGTGCTCGGCGGTGATCCCCAAGACCGCAAATACAAGGGAGAACCCACCTTCCTCAAGATCGGCAACGATAACATCTTTCGAGAGTACGTTACGGTTCACCGTGCGACCGGCGAGGGCGGAGCGACCATTGTGGGAGACGACAACTTCCTCATGGCAAACGTTCATCTCGGCCATAACGTCATCCTGCAGAATCATATTACGATCGCGAACAACACGGGAGTTTCAGGACATGTGACGATTGAGGATCTCGTCACGGTTGGGGGAATGACCGGCATGCATCAGTACGTGCGGATTGGCAAAGTCGCGATGGTTGGAGGGTTTATGAGGGTGGTCACCGATATCCCTCCCTTTATGCTCGTAGGCGGATTGGACGCGGAGATTCGCGATATCAATGCTATCGGCCTTCGTCGATTAGGCATTACCCCCCAAGCGCGCTTGGCACTCCACAAGGCCTGTAAGCTATTGTTCAAATCGCAGTTGGGGCTATCAAATGCGATGGAAATCGTCCGACGCGAAGTTCCGCTGACCGACGAAGTCGAGGCGCTCCTGCTCTTTGAAGAGAGACGAAAGAACGGTAAGAACGGTCGTCAAGATCAAAGATGAACGTGATGCTGTCGGCTGGCGAAGCCTCTGGGGATGCCTATGCGGCCGCATTTGTAGCCGAACTGTCAAAGATCGCCGATTCCGAACAGATTGCCCTTGAATTCGCAGGGATCGGAGGCAAGCGGCTCAAGCAAACTCAAACCCAGGTGTTAGCTGACTCATCTCAGTGGGGAGCGATCAGTGTTTTGGAATCATTGAAGGTCTTTCCAAGGGTGATTGGAGGCTACTATCGGACCAAGCGGTTCATGCGTTCGGCAAAGCCGGGCCTCTTTGTTCCGATCGACTTCGGCTATGTGAACATCCGGCTAGCACGACATGCCAAGAATCATGGGTGGAAAGTGCTTTACTTCGTCCCACCTGGCTCATGGCGCCGCGATCGTCAAGGCGGAGACCTGGCCGCAGTTTCAGACATGGTCTCGACCCCGTTCTCGTGGTCGGCGGAGATGCTGAATGCGAAAGGCGCCAAGGCTAGCTGGTTTGGACATCCTATCAAGCAACTGCTCCGTGACCGTAAGGTTGGGATCGCACCAGAGTCGTCGGACCGGATCGCCGTTCTTCCAGGGAGCCGAAACCACGAGATTGACCAAAATTTGCCCCTGATAGCAGCCGCGGCGACCGATCCCATCGAATTTGGACTCGCGCCTTCGCTGGATGTCCGGGAATTCAAAGATAAGTGGAACGGTCTTGCTCCCGGTCGAATGAATGACCGCTTTACCCAGGGAGACGTATACGGAGTCCTTTCCCGGTGCCGGGCTGCGATCGTTTGCAGTGGAACCGCGACATTGGAGGCGGCTCTTTGTCGCAGTCCGATGGTCGTGATTTATCGGTTTCCAAAGATCGCCGAGTTCGAGGCGAAACTGGTCGGATTCAAGCGTCCGAAGTTTATCGCGCTGCCAAACATTCTGCTGAGTAGATCGGTGGTTCCGGAGCTGGTACAGGAACAGGCGACGCCAGACGCTCTCAAAACCGAGTTAGGACGGCTATTGAATGACCCCGCCGTACGTGAGGCGCAGCTAGTCGCATTTGACGAGTTGGATGCTCTTCTTGGACCCTCGGATGCGATCACTCAAACCGCTCAGATGGCGATCGGACTGATCAAAGCAGCCCGGTGAGATCTGCGCTATAGGCTTGCCCAGAAGGCGGAACCGCGGTTACTCCAGTCAAGACGAGATGGGTGGAGCATCCAGCCATCTGGCCACTGGTCAGGTCGGTATCTACTCGGTCGCCGACCACCAAGGTTTCTGCTCCCAGTCCGCCGCATTCGCCGAGAATGAGAGTAATCAGGTAAGGGTTGGGTTTACCTACCACGTAAGGCTCTGTTTCGCAGCAAGTCCGAATTCCAGCCACCACGCTGCCTGCGCCGGGAATGAGGCGTCCTCGTTCCATGGGATAAGTCGGGTCCGGATTTGTAGCGACAAAGGTCTGCCCAGATCGAATCCTCTGCATGGCCGAGTTCATCAGGTCGTAATTGAAATGGCGGCAGATACCAACAAGCACACAGTCGGACTCCGGGCCCTCTGGGCCGGTCAGCAAATCGTCGCCTGCATTGACGACGCCCAGTCCCTCGTCCCTTAGAGTCTTAACTAGACCCGGTTCACCGATGGTAAAAACGGACTTCAAGTTTTGACTCTTTAGGTAGGACGCAGAGCCGATGGCCGAAGTATAGATTTCATCGATGATGGCTGGAAAGCCCATTTGGACGAGCTTTGAGAGGAAGAACTCGCGAGTTTGACCCGAGTTGTTGGTCAAATAGCGAATCTGAGAGCCCTGTTCTTTCAGTTTGCGAACGGTCTCTGCAGCAAATGGGATTGGTTCACTCCCTCGGTACAGCGTGCCGTCTAAATCAAAGATATAGAGCGGATAACGTACCATCTAGGATTGACGCCGGATCACGTGGTTGGCGACCGTCTCCAACAGCCCTTTTGACGGCGACTCTGGCAAAGAATCAAGCGTTAAGATCGCTTGGGCAACATGAGCCTTGGCCGCCTTCTCCGCTCGATCAAATGCGCCGCGCGTATCCATCCAATCCGCGATCATCCTTATCTCATCCTCATTCACGCCGTTTCCAAACTTTCGTCGCGCCATTGTCGATTCGGCATCGGATAGGCTCTCACGGAGATAGATCAGAGGAAGGGTCGCCTGTCCCTCTCGGAAGTCGGTGGCGATCGGCTTACCGGTTTTGTTTTGGTCTCCACGGTAATCGAGAATGTCGTCGACAATCTGAAAGGCCATGCCGACATGGAACCCGAACGATCTAAGAGCGCCTTGAATCTCGGGAGCAGCGCCGGCAACGATCGACCCGACTTCGCAGCAGCATTCTATGAATGAAGCGGTCTTGAGTCGTAGTACTTCCAAATGGGTGGCTTCGTCCAAATCGAATTGCCCCCGAACGGTCAACTCTCGTACTTCTCCTTCTGCGATGTCCACCGCTGCTTCGGAGATTGATCGAATGATATTCAGATCTCCATCCCGAGAGAGCATAACCATCGCCTTCGACAAAAGCACGTCTCCGGATAGGATCGCAGCAGTGTTTCCGAATTCGGCGCTCGCGGTGGATCTGCCGCGGCGTGTCACCGCATTGTCGATCACATCGTCGTGGATCAAGGTAGCCATATGGATCATTTCCATACAAGCGCCTAGCTTCCGAGTTCGTTCTATATCGAATTCCTGGTTTGTGGCCCGGGCCGCAAGCGTCACGAAGGCTGGTCGAAGTCGCTTGCCACCCGCCTCCAAAGTATGCCTGCCGACTTTTTCAACCAGTGACACTTGTGATCGGACTTGGTGAAGGAGTTCGACTTCAACGAGGGAGACCTCATCGGAAATCTGGTTGAGAAGATCTGGATCGACTCGACCTTGGGACATGGAGGTAAGTGCAGTTGCTGTCATGTTAGTCGCCTTCCTGGTTTTTGGGCGTAATGGATACAAATATTCCCTAGCAAGAGGTCCTTGTAGTGAATGTTTTCAAACCCAGCGCTCTCCATCGAGGCCGTCAATTGTTCGCGAGACTGGAATTTCAGGGTGCTTTTTGGGAGATAGGTGTATGCAGTTGCGTTTCCAAAGAAAGCACCCAACTTTGGGACGAACCGATTCGTAATGAGTTCCGAAACGAACCGAAGCAGACTGTTCCGAGGCCGCGCCATGTCGAGCGAAACAAATCGGCCACCGGGCTTCAAAATCCTAATTGCCTCGCGGTGCGCCTGATCGATGTCTGGAACGTTTCGGATACCCCATCCGACGCTGACAGCGTCGAATAGTTCCGAACCGAATGGCAGGCAGCAGGCATCGCCAAGCGACAACGTGCTTAAGTCTTTGCTTTTTGCGAGTTGGAGCATCGGAAGACAGAAATCAACCCCTGCAACTCGACCGGATTTTCCCACCGCGATTCGGAGTGGTTTCATGAAATCACCCGTGCCGCAACAAACATCCAGTGCACAATCTCCCTCATTCAGGCGCAGCGTCGAAACCGCAAAGCGACGCCAACGATGGTGCAACGACAAGCTTAGAAGGGAATTTAGGCGGTCGTATGTAGGGGCAATTTCAGCAAACATGCCCTGAACTGCCAAGCGTTTTTTAGCTCCTTCAGTAGTCCAGATTGCTTCGTCTACTTTCGACATTCCTGCCTGCACATCTTCTTATACCACCCTCAAACGCACGAGTGATCTAACTTTCAGAAAAATGTGAAAACTACGGAAATATTTGGAAAAATGGGCTTTTGGAGGATGGATGTATCAGCCCCATAAGACCACTGGTGCTCCATCGTACGCTGTACCCATGTGTCGGGTACCGTCCGGATTGGCAATGTCACAACAGAAAAGGAACGAATGGCGAGCTCAATCCGGAATGTGGGTAGCGGGCGCAGGCCGTCGAGACGTTCATGTGGGGTTTCGGGGCCGGTTTACTTTAGTTGTACCAAGTCGCGTTCAAATCCAATTGCTCGCGACTTGCCCGTTTCTGGTCTTCGTTGATGGTGAGTGGATTGGGGAGGGGCCCATGCGGTGGACGGACGCGGAACCCGAGTTTCAGATGTTTGAGGCCGCCTTGAGCGCTGGTTCCCATGTCCTATCGATCCATGCCCACTATGAGGGGGTGGAGACTCGGTTATTGAGGCAGCAGCCAGGCTTCATCGCCTGTGACCTTGTTGGGGGCGACTACAAAGCGATTGCTTGGCGAGCTTCCATCTTGGGGGGATACGCCTCTGAAGTCCGCCGGATCAATCCGGAACTGGGCTGGATCGATTGGTGCGAAACGGGCCAGACTCCTCGTGGCTGGACCGATCTCGAGTTCGACGACTCGGCATGGCCCGAACCCTTGCGCCCTTCGCTACCCATGGCGTCGCCGAGACTCTCGCCGATCGAGCTCCAGCGACCCATAAGGAAGAACATCCATGCGATCGCGACCGGTGTCTTCACCGATACATTCGGTTACGACGCCGACGATCCGCCAGCCCAATTCTTTCTGCGAGATTTGGAGGCGCATCATGGACCGCCTCAGGGTGTTTGGCGCCGCTACGATTTGGGACGGGTACGCCTCGGCCGTCCATCTTTTCGTCTTGAGTTGCCAGCCGGGGCGGTGGTCGAATTCAGCTACTCAGAGAGCCTGGTACGCGGACGGGTCTCTCCATGGATTACCCTGTCTGGCGGCCCATCGTGCAACTTGGACCGATTTGTCGCTCGTGGAGGGGAACAGGAGTTTCTGCCAACCACGCCGAAGGGGGGACGCTTCCTTGAAGTTCATATCACTGCCGATCCAAAGCAGATCCGATTTTTATCGGAGAACTTCGTCGAGCGAACATTCCACGGCGAACCAGACGGCGCGTTTCACTGCGACGACAAGCAACTGACTCGCGTCTGGGCTACGGGTGTAGAGACATACCGCGCGTGCAGCGAAGACTCTGTGATCGATAACCCGACGCGTGAGCGCGGAGAGTGGATTGGCGACTCCTTGACGATCGGCCTTGAAAACGCGGCATTTACTTATGGCGATCTTCGCCTCTTTCGCAAGGCCTTACGACAAGCGGCCCAGTGTGCGCGGAGCGATGGATTGGTCGCTGGGCTTTGTCCGGGTACGGTCGGATACCTGTCCACTTATGCGTGCCATTGGGTTTCCGCCGGAGTGAGAATGTGGCAACTCACCGGAGATTCCGCGTTATTAAGCGAGTTATTTCCGCAAGCCGTCAAAACGATGAAGGTCTTTTCGAAGGCGCTTACCGCAGAGGGTCTTTCTGGCGATCTTGGGTGGGCGTTTATCGATTGGGGGTATGTCGAGAACTCCGGTCCAAGCGATATGGGGCTGAACATGATCTACCTGGGAGCGCTTCGTAGCATGATCCAGTGGTGTCATGCAGTGGGCGAGTCCAGTTCCGAGCATCAAGCTGACCTTGTGAGGATTGAGGCCGCGATCCGACAATATCTGCGATCGGCGATTTTTGGTCCTAAAGACTGGTCGAGAATCGGGCTCCAAAGGGCTGTGTTGGCGCTGAGAGCCAACCTAGTATCCTCTGAGCAGATCGCTGCGTGCGTTGCCTTCATCAAGTCTCACTTCCTATCGTGTTTTCCGAACGATCCATTTGCTCCCCATTTGGCGAATCCGGGCACAGCACAGACGAGGCTTATCACCCCGTTCTTCAGCCATTTTGCGCTCCCGGTCCTTTGGGAACATGGCGAAGGCGAGTTCGCATTGAAGCAATATCGAGCCTGCTGGGGTTGGGCGCTCAGCCAAGGACTGACTACTTGGCCGGAGGTGTTCGACCTTCGCTGGTCTCACTGCCACCAATGGTCTGGGTGTCCCACGTGGCAGTTGTCGCGTTATGTGCTCGGGTTAGCTGCCCGCCAGGACCTTGGATCGAATGTCTTCGACTTCGCGCCCATACCCGTATCGTTGCGAACTGCCAGCGGAAGAGTTCCGATTCCTGGCACACGACATGGGGTAGAGGTTACTTACCGTCAGGATGATGGACGAGCCTACTGGTTGATCAAGGCCAAGCAGCCCATCCGAATCAGGGTAGACGGGCAGATGGTAGCGGTGACGGATGTCTTTGAGCATTCGGTCCCATATCGTGTATTGTAAACGAAGCCATGATAGTTCTCGCCGCATTTGTTTTGGGTTGGCAGCGTCCTCCGCCTGACGACGTTATGAAGGCCTTGGTGGATCATTATCATAAGCTGCGAAGCTTCTCTGTGAAGATTCAGCATCATGGAGACTTCATGTCCGATACACGAAACTCGACCGACACCCTGTTTTGGTTGGCTCCCAAGCGGTTTGAGATTACGTCAGACAGCACGTCGTCGCCTAAGCTCTTCTCGGACGGAAAGAAGCTCACTACGTTCGTACCGCTTATCCGGCCCATTTCGGAGGATCTGCAGGTTGAGGGCAGGATATCGACGTGGGAGAATCGAGGCGGGTTTCTCCTCTCGCTGTTGATGAAAAGCCAGCTGGCTGAGCAGCTTCTGCATCCGGGAAAACCTCTGAAAATCAGGTTCGTCTATGGAGACACGCTCAAATGGCATGACGTTCCAGTAAGTGAGATCAAGGCGGTCTTGAATGCGCTCGGCACCATGGAACGTGTGTCGTATTTCCTTAGCCCCGACTATAAACAGTTGCTCGGAATGGAAGTCACGAATGGTAATCAAAGCGCCTGGACCCAATACACGGACGCAGTCGAAAACGCGGCTGTCCCCAAAACGCTTGGAGACATGCCGACTAACGGCGGATGAGGTGCATTGGCATTAACTTCGCTTGAAGCCAATGCCTCCCCCTATCAAAACAGGGGTTCTAGCCCTTTACATACTTGTCTAACCACGCGACGAACCTTGCCCACTGGTCTAAGATGGTCTCTTCTGCGATTTGGCCGTGATCCTCATAGGGGTACTTGTATAGGGCGGCTGTTTTGCCGAGGGCTTCCATGGCGTCGAACATTCGCTCCGAGTTAATCGGATCGGTCCCGACGTTCTGATCCTCCATTCCGTGATACATTAGGAGCGCACCGGTGATTCTCTCGGCAAACAGAAGAGGAGACATCTCGAGATAGAAGTTCCTCCCATCCCACAATTCCCGATCATCCGTCTGGAAGCCAAAGGGAGTCAATGTTCGGTTAAAGTTACCGTCGCCGGCGATGCCAGCTTTGAAGGACGGAGTGTTGACCAACGCATTGGCAGTGCTAAACGCGCCATAGCTGTGCCCTCCGATCCCAAGTCGTGCCCGATCGACCCAACCGCGTCGATCTAGTTCGTCGATGGTTGCGGCAAGATTATTCCTAAGCTGAGGGACATATTCGTCGTTCTTTCGATCGGCGGGGCCCACGATTGGGCAATCCGGTTCGACAAGCGTATAACCCAACCGGGTCAGAATTGCCTTGTTGGCGCCACTGACCTGGATAAAGAGGTTCTTATTGTACGTGCGCTTACTACGGTTATACGCTTCCTGGTTGACGAACTCCGACGGATAGAACCAGAAAAAGGCCGGAGGCTTTGCTCCGTAAGTAAAGTACTTCGGCAAAGTCACCTTGACTTCGAACTTGAAACCGTCTTGCCTGGTCACGGTGATCGTGTCCCGATGAGCCTGTGAAAGATCCGGCGCGTAGTCTGTGTTTTGCGTCAACGCGGTTTCCTGGGACGTGGCCGGTGAAACCAGGTATGTGTTTGGAACCATCTTCGCAGACTGTCTCACGACTAAAATGGAACTCATATCATCGTCCAAGAGAGTAGGCTGCTCAAAGACGTCGGCATGGCTCTCAAAAGCGGACTGTCGTTTCCCGGACGTAAGATCGATTTTATCGATGAAGGGGCGCGGGGCCTCTTTTTGAGGATCCTTAGAGATCTTTGTTCCCGTCAGGTATGCGAACTTGCCGTCACTCGTTGTACGAATGACCGAACCTGCTTTGGGTCCTGGCTTGGTTGCCAGAGTGACTGGATCGTCGTCGGTTCCCGTTTCGACCAATGTAGTGGGATGGGTCGGGTTATCCAACCTGACGATCGATATCCGGTTCTTCGAAGCGATTGTCTGATCGATGAAAACCGACTTCATATCGCTGGAATAGCTCAGCGAGTTAATTCGAGTCGGGGAAGTAAATATGACGTGAGCGTCTTTCGGCCCAAACGGAGGTAACCACTGGAAAACTTCGTCGGGTCGTTGAGACGCCTGAGTTCCACCTTGGGCTCCGCCTCTCCCACCTCCAAAGCCTCCGCCGCGTCGCCCCTGTTCGTCTTCGTCGCTCGACTCGTCGTCAGATGGCGCGGTAGGCGCGGGCTGAACTTGAATGTAGCTCAACCCCGCGCCATCCGGTCTCCAGGTAAGGGACCGCCGGGAATTGGTTCCTCCGCGTCCACCTCGCCCGCCAGTGGGGGGCGAGTCGCCGCCTTCGCCTTTCTGCAAGCCTCTTTGCTGAAGAAGGGCCTTTTCTGTGCCCTTTTCATCCCAAATCGACTCGCGCTGCGGGAAATTCGATGTAGGGAAAATATACGAGAATGGCTTCTCCATCAAAGTGACATGAAAGAACTTCCCATCCGGCGAGGGATCTACCGATCGGATCATTGCGGGCTTGCCAATGGTCTTGACCTTGCCGGTTTCCACATCAATGGTAGCCAGTTGCCCGGTCGTGTAGTACTCAAGCTGCTGCTGCTCGAACGGGTTCTGAAGGACGCTCGGGTAGGTTCGAATCGAAGTGACCTTGCTGTCGGTGACCTTCACTTTAGGGGTGGTCGCCACGGACGGCTTCTCGGGAAGCGCCGCACGGTCCGATGGGATTAGCACCGACACGAGTTGCTCAGAGCCTATCCATACGAGCGTCGTGACCATCGTTGCCAAAACCGGCCAAGCGCTGACACGACGGCATTTGCCGTCTGAGGCGTTTGCGAGCCAAATCTCGGTGCGATCCAAGAAGTGAGCAAGGAATGCGATTTTCTTGCTGTCTTTTGACCAGGCAATGTCGGTTATCCTGGCGTCAGGACGCAGAGGTACCCTAACCGACCGCGCACCACCCAACTCCATGATGCGAATCCCCTTCGAACTTCGGGTCGTCAGCTCGCGGGCTCGGTTTGCTGCGGTGTCGATCTGAAGTCCACCGAGGTTAACATGTTCCTTCGCCAACGAGGCGAGCGATGGCAACCCATCTCGTTCTAATACAACATAGTAGTGCCGGTCTGGGCTCACGTTGGTAATGGATACGTTCTTGAACCAAGGCGCCAGGGCTGCCTCGGCCACTTCTTTCGGCGGCAAAATGTAACCTTCCTGGGTGAGCGGGTTCGGCTTTGACGGAGTTTGGCCGAAAGTTGCGACACCGGAAACAAGGCTTAGGGCGATAACAAGGGCACGAACGCAAAACATGGTTAAGCGATTCTTACCGTTTTTGGAAGGTCGCAAGCTAAGAAGTTGCTTACCAAGTCCTGCAGCCTGAGATACGGCGGGCAAACTGCAATTTGGCTTAATCGCCACCGGTCGCTGCGCATAGCGGCTTCTTAGGTATCGAACCCGGAAACTGGATGGCGCCTAAACCATACCTTGCAAGTTCCATGGGGCGGAAGATAATCCACTTCTGAGAATCGACTACCGCTTCATCTCTGCGATGACTGCAGCGTATTTTTCCTTCACTACTTTGCGTTTCACCTTGAGCGTGGGGGTCAATTCGCCGCCGTCAATGGTGAATGGAGCGTCGAGAATGGCGAACTTCTTGACGATCTCAAAATTGGCAAGGGTCTTGTTTGTCGTGTCGATCTCCTTCTTGATGAGTGCGCGAGCAGCCTCATTATCGGAAAGGGCGGATTCCTCCGGTAAGTGGAGGCTGGCTCTGACCGCTTCGAAATTGGGCACAATCAGGGCGATGCAGTACTCCATACCGTCCCCCAATACGACCGATTCAGCGATGTAAGGTGACGCAGAAAGTTTGGTCTCGATCGGTTGAGGCGGCACATTCTTTCCATTGCCGAGGACAATAAGGTCCTTCTTCCGGTCGGTGATCTTCAAGTTTGAGCCTTCGAATTCGCCGATATCTCCGGTGTGAAACCAGCCGTCCGAATCGATTGCTTGCGCGGTCTCTGTCGGCAAGTTGTAATACCCACTCATCAGGGCGGGACCCTTGACTAAGATCTCACCATCGGCCGCGATCTTGATGTCCATTCCGAGCGACTCACCCACCGTCCAGTACTTGTTTCGATCAGGATGATTCACGCAAGTGCCGCCACATGTCTCGGTCAGTCCATACCCTTGGAGCACGGTTAGACCTGATCCAATATAGAATTCGGCGACACTCTGCGGCAAAGCGGCCCCACCGGATACGAAGTATCGCATGCGCCCGCCCAATCTCTCTCGCAATTTTGCCATAACGACTTTATCGAGCAGCCCCGCAAAAGGTGCAAATTGTCCTTTCGCCTTTGAGACTCCTTGCGCCATAGCAAGATGGAACATCTTCTGCCGGAAGGGGGGCATCTTCGCAACTCCGTCCATGACCTTCTCGCGAAAGGAGTCCAGGAACCGTGGGACGCAGAGCAGAACCGTCGGACGAACCTTTGCGATATCTCCGGCAAGGGACGCCAAGCTCTTTGCGTAGGCGATAGTGGCCCCCATGCAGATCGGAAGGCATTGGCCGGCCACCCTCTCGTAAACATGCGACATCGGAAGGAAGGTAAGAAACAAATCCTGTTCGTTCAAAGGCAACTGCCGGTGTGCGCATTCGCATACGTGAATAAAGGTGCGATGGGCGAGCATCGCACCTTTTGGAAGGCCCGTCGTGCCGCTCGTGTAGATGATCGTGGCAATATCTTCCAACCCGGTTCTGTCGATTTCTCGATTCCACTCCTCTAAATCGATCTCAGCACCGTTGGAGGCGGCCAACTGGTCGAGGCTCTCCTCGCCCTTTAAGAGGATTGACTTGACGGCCCCCACACGGGCGACTTTTGCAAGCTGGTCGGGTCCGCCTGCGATCACGAGCTTTGCCTCGCAATCCTTTGTCATATACGCTACTTGATCTGCGGGAAGGGTGGGATAAATAGGGACGACCGTCAAGCCTAGGGTTAGACAAGCCCAATCCGCAAGCGCCCATTCGACGCAGTTTTCACTGAGGATCACGACCTTGTTCCCTCGTTCGATTCCTAAGCTGCGAATAGCCCCGGCGTAGGCACGGATCTTATCGATCAATTCCCGGTATCGAATCTCCTCGAATCCCGTTGTCCCTGGGGTGAGCATCGCTACCTTGTCAGGCAGTCGATTGGCCGTGCGGCGCAGCATATCTCCTAGCGACTTTGCATCCATCTTTGTGTGTCGTAGTTTCCCTCAAAACGAAGGTTAGGTAGAGGCTGATTTTCTTGGGACGGTGAGGAATCGGCTTTCCCAGGCGACTCTCATCCGACAAACTCCGTCCGTGGTTCAACTTACTCGACTGACGGCGTCGTATTACTCAGGATCAAAACGAGTCCTTTAAGAACTCATGTTTGCCTACCAGCTTTCCAACCGTCATCTCTAAGCCGTGAAGCGCCTTCTTGTCTTTCGATTCAGTGAGCACAAGGGGTTGGCCGTAGGCGTCGCGGACGTCTTCGGCCGGAATATATTTCTTATTTGGATCTCGAACGTCGGCGCCACCCATATCGTCGATGATGACGCTTTTCGGGTCCAGCGTGAGCTTGTTTCCTTTGATCGTCCATGTTCCATCGATCTTGATCGTCTCCTGCTCGCCTTCCATTTCCATTTTGTAGCTCCGGTTGGTCGCGTAGACCTGAACGAAACCTTGAAGCTGCTCGCGAACGCGATCCTTGTCAGACCCTCCGCCAACGATCGATTTCACCTCATATTTGCCTTTCCACTTCCCGAGAAACGGCAACAAATCTCCATGCATGTTGCATCCGGAGAGAATTGCCGCTAGTAGGGACAGTGGAATCATCCTTTTCATTTGCTAGGTTCCTTTTGTATTTCCAAACAGATCGATGTGGAGCCTCTGGGTGAGCCGCCAGTTGTGCGCCATGATGGTTGGTACCAACATTCTGGAGCGTCGGTGAAGAGTTTCGCTGTCTACTCCTTCCGGCATCAGAAGCACGCGCGAACCCTCCACGTCCATAAGGTTGCCAAGCAACGATTCAATCTCAGAAACATCGTCCCCCGTCTCAGGGTTGACGACGAACTTCAGTTGATAAGGATATTTGTCGATCAATTCTTGGAGTGCCGGTAGGTTGAGACGAGTGGCATCGTGGCGCTCTCTCCATCCAGATTCTGCATTTGGAGTCGAATTGGCTAGCTTTGGACTGATGGACATGAGATCGCAGGGTAGGTCGCGAACGATCGTCCCCGCCGTCTCGATGGTGATCGTATGGTTTCGATCCTTCAATTTGCGAGCCAAGTCCTCAATTGGATCGAAAAGCATCGGCTCTCCGCCGGTCAGCACAACATGGTTGATACGGTATTCCTCGACCCGTCGGAGAACCTCCGTAACCGTCAGGGTAGGTCCTTCCGGATTCCAACTGGCGTAAGGAGTGTCACACCAGGCGCAACGCAGATTGCATCCGCTTACGCGCACAAAGACCGATGGAACTCCGACCCAAATCCCTTCTCCCTGGACGCTTCCAAATATCTCCGCGATGCGAAGCCTTTCGTTTGAGGACACCAGTAGATTGTGATTCGTTTTCGCATCTTGAAGTTGGGTAATCATCTAGATGACGTCCGACCTCATGCCAAACAAATCGCTCCAACGCTTTGGGTCTATCGCGCCGTTGCGGGATCGCACATCCCTAAGGCCTCAAATGCTTTGGTCCGTATGATACAGGAATCACATTGACCACAGGCTCGCCCCTGATCGTCTGGGTCATAGCAAGAATGGGTTAGGCTGTAATCGACGCCCAAATCGAGGCCGCGTCGGATGATCTCTGGTTTGGTCATGTGAATCAGTGGTGCGTGAATTCGAGTTGGGTTGCCCTCAACTCCGGCCTTTGTTGCCAATGCGGCCAACGATTCAAATGCTTGGATGTATTCAGGACGGCAATCTGGGTAACCACTATAATCGACCGCATTGACGCCGACAAAAATGTCTTGGGCCGAAACTACCTCGGCGAATCCCAAGGCGATAGCGAGCATTACGGTGTTCCTTGCCGGAACATAGGTAATCGGAATGTCGTTACTCATCTCCTTCTCGTCGCGACCCTTTGGGACGGCAATATCTGCGGTCAATGCCGAGCCGCCAATTTGATTGAGGTCAACCGAAACGAATCGGTGATCGAGTACGCCCATGGAACCTGCCACTCGTTTGGCCGCATCGATCTCTACTTGGTGTCGCTGCCCATAAAGCACGGTCAAGGCGCACGGATCAAATCCAAGACTCACCGCGATGCTAAGGCATGTCGCCGAGTCGAGACCTCCGCTCAGGAGTACCACACATTTAGGTCGATCAGGCATGAAACATTATGGGTTAGGAGAATGGCGCGATTGCCTCAGAAGAGTCCTCCAAGATTTTAAGAGCCCCGATCCTACTTCTTCATTTTGCCTTTCCAATCTTTCCTTTCCCCGAATGCGGAGCGTCCACCGGTAGACTCACGCAGAGATGATCCCGCTTCGCGATAACCAAAGAAGGGACTCGGTCGCGGTCGTGACCCTTACCTTGGTCGCGCTCAATGTGATCATTTACCTTTGGGATCGGCAAGGACACCTGTTAGGGCCGAGTATCGTTTTTGCGGACCTCGCAATGCGTCCAAATGAAGTCATTAGCGCTATTCGCGGCGCCTACCATCCACAACCCAATGCGGATCTCTTTCCCATCGTAACCCTTTTTACCTCAATGTTTTTGCATGGAGGGTTCACGCATATTCTGGGAAACATGATCTTCCTTGTGGTATTTGGCGCAGGTGTCGAAGAAGCGATCGGGCCAGTTCGCTATGCGCTTTACTACCTCGCTTGGGGATTTGCAGCCGCCTTTGCACAGATTTACGTGTATCCTGATTCGCCCGTCCCAACGTTGGGTGCTTCCGGTGCAATCGGAGGAGTGTTGGGCGCCTATTTCCTGCTGTTCCCAAGCAACAAGATTCAAGTTTATGTCCCGATGTTCGTATTTCTATCCTTTTCAGTCAGCGCATGGGTTCTGCTGAGCGTATGGTTTGTGTGGCAAATTCTGATCCCACAAAACGGAGTCGCAAACTGGGCTCATGCAGGCGGATTCCTTGCGGGCATGCTGACCGTCTTGGTAATGGGTGGTCGGACTGCGATATTGAATGGGCGCAATTCACCTGCTGAATCTGCGTAACGTTTTAAGGGAACGATCGAATTAACAGAACCGAATTTATGAGATACCCCAAACTGCCAACATGGCTGCTTGCCGCCATCGTTCTATCGACACTGATCTCGCTGTTCTCTGTTTACCGTCGGTGGCAGGTTGAGAACCAAAACCGCGCCGTCTCAATCGCGGTGGAATATGACGTTGAGGAGGGTTTGGCATCTGCGCAGGGAATTACGATGGAAAAGGGGCTTCTCGACCTGAAGGCTCAGGGCGTGAATGCGCTCGTCCTTTCGGAAGGGACGATCGGCGAGTTACTTGCCAAAGGTCAAGCAACTCTTGAAACGACCGATTGGCCCGTGAATCAGGGTAGCAAGACCACTCTCATGCCAGTGTCGACATTGAAGTTCACCGATGTGAGCGCGGTGCCACGAGCGGAGAGAGGACTGCGCATTCGATTTCAAAACCTGGCCAACCGACTAAAGGGCCGGACCGCCGATACGTTGGATCTGCCTGACGTTTCCCCGATGTTGGTGAGGACCACTCCAATTGGACTTGATCCTCGCCAGGTTGAAATTGCACACAAAGTCGGGATGCAGATCGTTGCTCGTTGCGCCAACCCTCCCGGCATCAGTTCGACCGGTGTACGACAAACCCTCCAATGGATCCACGACGAGGGGGCATCGGTATTTCTCCCTGAGGGAGACCAGGTGCTCGGTAGAAGGGAATCGGTAGACACGACGATCGATACCCTCAAAGAACTCAACATGTTGTATGCGACTCCTGAATTCGCGAAAATCGGAGGGGATATCAACATTGTCGAGAAGGCGCCCCAGATTATTGTGCGACTTCACTCTGCGCAGTCCGCCGAACTAGACAAGTTGACCCTCGACGATGCCATCGAGCGGTATTCGAAGGCCGCGCGGGAGCGGAATATGAGGATGCTGCTTATCCGGCCCTTTTCCAATGCCGCCGATCTGCCAAACAACTCATTTTCTTCGTTTATCAAAGAGATCAACAAGAAGATTCTGGCTCAGGGCCTAGCAATGGGCACCGCCAAGGCATACCAAGAGCCGGCCATCCCTGGCTTCCTGAAACTGCTTCTCGGTCTTGCCATTGCTCCCGTCGTTTGGTATACGGTTGCAGTTTTCGTCCGCGAGAAACGGATCCGCCTTATTGGAGCGGGTCTGATTACCTTGGTGGCCATCGCTTGCGCGGTCAAGACCGGTCAACATGCGATGGCATTTCTAGCGTCAATCTCATTTCCGTTCCTCGGATTTGTCCTGGTCGAGGAGTTGCCCACGCCGTCGTTGCCGGTTTGGTCCAGGCCAATTCCTGCTTTCTTGCTGATCAGTCTCTTTAGTTTGATCGGGGGACTTTGTGTCGCTGGGATGCTGAATGGCCTGCCGTTCTACATCAAGGCCGACGAGTTCTCAGGCACGAAGATCTCAGTTTTTCTTCCCATCCTCGCGGTCGGCATCTACTACCTTTCCCGTCTCGGGAATTTGAAAGCAACCCTTTCCAGTCCAATCAACTGGAGTTCCGTTGTCCTGGGGATCGTCATTCTGGCGATGCTCGGACTTATGATCGCGCGAACCGGTAACGACAATGGGGTGGGGGCGAGTGATGGCGAAGTCGCTTTTAGAGGGGTTCTGGACAAGATCCTCTTTGTAAGGCCCCGGACAAAAGAATTTCTAATCGGGCATCCGCTCCTGATGATTGGGCTCGGCCTTCTCTATTACCTTCGTGAAACCACGCAGAAAACGCTTGACGCAAGTCCAGGAGCGGGTACCCAAAAGACGCACTCGCTTGCCGGATGGGCTGCCCTTGCGATGATGGTCGGATCGATGGGACAAACCGATATCGTTAACACACTGTGCCATTTACACATTCCGATCGTGCTGAGCGTCGCTAGAATCGGGCTTGGAATCGTAATCGGGAGTATTATCGGATTGGCTGGTTGGATTTTTGTTTTAAGACTTATTCCAAGGGCCGAGGCTTAATTTTTGGCAGCACATCTTTTACTGGCCGGCTATATGGGTTGCGGCAACATCGGAGACGATGCGATTGCCTTGGGACTTGTTCATGGACTGGGCAACTCTGGATATGACATTACTGTCATGACAGGGCGCCCCGAAGAGACAAACCGTCTCTACGGATTCTCGGTTGTCGATCGACGGGACTTTAAGGCGATTGAGTCTCAGATCTCGCAATGCGATGCCCTGGTGTTTCCTGGCGGAAGTATCTTTCAAGATGTGACGAGTGTTAAGAGCGTGGCCTACTACTCCAAACTGATAGGGATGGCCAAGAAGGCAAAGAAGAAAGTCTTGCTTCTCGCTCAGGGCGTTGGACCACTTGATTCGTTCTTCGGTAAGCGAATGGCCGCATCGGCATTTAATGACGCGGACGTTATTTCCGTTCGTGACCCCGAATCGATGCAAACCTTGAAAAGCTTGGGCGTCCGTAAGTCGCCTCGTCTAACTGCTGACTCGGCCTTTCTGTTGCCCGCCGTGCAACCTACGGACGAGGGACAGGGTTTTACCGTTGGCGGCATGAAGACGGTTGGAATTTCGGTTCGCCCTCTCGATCGAAAGACGGACGTCGCATCGATCTTCGGTGACTTTTGTCGATTGCTTTATCAAGGCGGTTCCATGCCGGTGCTCATTGAGATGGACAAGGAAGAGGACGGGCCACTCATTGCCGAGATTGCAAAGCGGCAAGGCGGGAAAATTCCCGACCTGAGGAAGATGACAACCCCCATGCAACTGCAGCAGCGGTTGTCACGCATGGATAGCATCGTTGCCATGAGGTTGCATGCAGGCATTCTTGCCGCCACCGTTGGAATTCCTCCGTTTATGATCAACTACGACCCAAAGGTTGCCGCATTCTCAAAGATGATGGAGTTGGGCACTCCGCTTTCTGTCCAAGGGCTTACCGCCCAGAGGCTGATGGATACGTTTACCAGCTTCCAGCGTGATCGAGAACGAAACGGTCGGCTTGTCGAGAGAAAGCGCGATGAGATGCGGAAGCTGGCTCAACTGAATGTGGAGCTCATTCGGGATGCGGTGCGAGTCTAGGGGCGGTTGCCAAGTAGAGCACGAAAGTCAATTAGGCCTGCTTGGGCTATTCTGGATCAATTCTTCATTTTCTGGGGTCCAATCCATGGTCTGTGATGGCACTTTCAAGCCTTGTTACCTGTTGACCTTTTCGTAGGACAGAAGAACTTGATGAGGACGGTTAATCAGAAGTCTAGAAGGAGAAAGCTCATTCTGGGAAATATTGCCTTGCTTGCGCTTTGCATCGTGGCGTTTCCCGCCGTCTACAACTACCTCAAGATCTTTGTATCGACCGATCCGTTCAGCTCGTTGTTTGCGAAGTCGCCGGAAGATATTGACGACTCCATCGAGATTCGAATGGATAAGGTCGTTTTGCGAGACTATAAGGGGGCTAAGCTGATTTCACGAGCCAACGCCAACCGGATCGACATTCTCAAGGATCGTCAGTCGGTCAACTTATACGGCGTAACAAACGGAGTGTACGATGGCTCCAAAGGGCACTTCACCTATTCGGCAGCTTCCGCAACTTGGAGCCTTGGCGCGAAGTGGGTGACCGTGAATAAGAGCCTGGATATCCATGGCAAAGACCTGGATTTGCACGCCCAAGGCTTAACGTATGATGACCGGGTTGGTGAATTGCGAATCACCGGGAAAGTTACGGGCCGACTTTATAAAGGGCACGTGGTGGCATCAACTGTTCGCTACAACATGACATCGGGAGCATCTGAAACCGGAGCGGTTGATTGGACAGGGAAGCTGGACCTTGGACCCCAAGACGAAGCCCAGTCCGCACCCAGAACGTGGAATATACATGGCGCTCACCAGAAAACTACCGGTGATGTATCCGTATTCGAAAAAGGAACCGCAACCGACGGCGATTTGATCTTGGTCGCACCTATTGTCGAGCACAACCAGAAAACCGATGTCTTGACCGCGAACGGAGGCATTCAGTATTACTCTGCAAAGGCTGACATCACCGCCGACAAGTGCGTTGTTTACCGAAAAGAGAAGCGGGCGGTCCTCACCGGGCATGTCGTCATGTACGTTAAGCCAAAAAGCCAGGAAGATACTCCTCCCAAACAAGAAAAGCTGCCCGAATTCAAGCCGGTTACCCCCGACAAGGTCGTTGCGAAGCACCTTTCGACTCCACCGGACAAAGACACGGAAAAGGAGATGGAGGACGAGATTCGTTCGACCAAGAATCTTCGTGACTTTCCCATGGTCGTCGTTTCGGCTCAGATCGAATACTGGTATGCGAAGGGAAATCGCCATGCCGTGATCACGGGGGAGCCGCAAGGCAGGCAAACCCTCAAAGGGGACGAATGGCGGCACCTGTGGTCTCACCAAGCATTCTACGACGGTGAGAAAGAGACGCTTCGACTCGTAAGTACCGAGAGCAAGAAAGATACCATCATGAAGAATTCTCTCGGGGACAACACGAAGGCGACTGAGATCACCGTTTCGACGAAAGAGGGCGACGACGAGATGGATTGCACGGAGCCCGAGAGCTTAATCAACACGTTCGATGACGAGATACCTCGCGATGACAAGACCAAGTCGAATGACAAAGGGACTCCTCCTCCAACAAAGGGGAGCGGTGGCAGCCCCGGAATAACGGTTGCGGTACAACCCGTATTCAATCAAGAATTTATGGCTACGTTCGAGCGCTTTAGTCGGCTCGACGTTCTCTAGATTGCGATATTTCTATTGGTTCGCGGCCCAAGACCCAAGGGTCCAAATACGCTTCCTGCTATCCTCTGAAACATGCGTACTGCGTCGCTAGCTTTTCTTAAGGAAATTGTAAACGTCCCGAGTCCCTCTGGATACGAAGAACGGGCCGCTGAAGTGTACCGAGCTTACGCCTCCGGTTTCGCCGACGCAGTCACTACCGACATACATGGCAATGTCGCTGCGGTGCTCAATCCATCTTCAGAGATGAAGGTGATGCTCGCGGGCCATATGGACGAGATTGGTTTCATTATCCACTACATTAGCGAGGACGGCCTGATCTACTTTAGCGGAATCGGTGGGCACGACAGCGTGATGCCGGTTGGCCAGCGGGTTTGGATCCACGGTCGGGAAAGAGTGCCTGGTGTCATTGGTCGCAAGGCTATTCACCTTCTTGACGACGATGAGCGCAAAAAGAAACCCGAACTTCGCGATTTGTGGATCGATATCGGCGCCTCTTCCCGAGCCGAAGTGGAGTCCGTCATCCAGTTGGGCGACGTAGCGACGTATCAATGCGAGTTTCAAGAACTCATGGGGGATCGGGCTGCTGCCCGCGGCTTCGATAACAAAATGGGAAGCTTCATCGTTGCGGAAGCCCTTCGGTTGCTTAAGGAGGATGGAGGACTCGATCCGGGGGTTGGCGTATACGCGGTCGCCACCGTTCAAGAAGAAATTGGCCTGCGTGGCGCCCGCACATCGAGTTTTTCGATCGCTCCACAATCAGGTCTTGCTGTCGACGTCAACCATGCGATTGACTATCCAGGTGTCAGCAAGACTCGCCACGGAACTCTGGACGTCGGCAAAGGACCCTCCGTAATGCGGGGCGCAAACGCCAATCCGATCGTTTTCAATATGGTCAGAGAGGCTGCAAGAGCGGACGGCATTCCCTTTCAGGTCGATGTTACAGCGGGCGGTACAGGCACTGATGGCAATGCGATGCAGTTGAACAGAGGAGGCATGGCAGTTGGGATATTGGGAGTGCCTCTTCGATACATGCATTCCCCTTGCGAATTGCTCTCGTTAACCGACGTTGAGAATTGTGCCCGCCTTATGGCCGCATATTGTCGGAAAGTACACCCCGACACGGACTTTACACCCCGAATTTTGAATCTTCCTTAGTTCCTAGCGGGTTCGCCTGCCATGCAGGATTGTCGATGGAATATGGGAGATAAGGTGCACCACGTGACAGACAGTCCCGTAAGATATCGGCTTGCTCTTCGCTTACTTTGGCTCTACTGAGCGTTGTTCGGCTGGGCAGCGAGGACCCGGCGGCTTGCTCTACGCCCGATAATCCGTTCACGTAAAAACGGGACGTTTGTCGTGAGTCATCTTAAGTAAATATATTGGTGAGCAAGATATTGGCGCATGGAATCAGACAACCAGTTGAGTGAACGGTGGCAGGGAGCCTTTCGGACACTGAGTGGACATTTGCGTGGTGGTCTTGAAACGCAATAGGAGTAGCAGATCCGTTAATGCCATGGAAAAGTGTATTGCCAAACGATGCGACCAGGGGTTTGAAGTGGGTTGGAGTTTTTGCCCTTCATGTGGGAAGGATAATCGTCCCGCGAAGTTTCGTCCGCCAATCGTAGGCTGTATCCATCAATTCAGGGGTGCAGAATCGTTTTGTGTGATTTGTGGGGCATGGCGACACGACGTGAGAGTCGAAATGGCCAATGTCAGGTTTGGGAGATTCCTGTCTTTATTAGGTTTGAGCTTCATCGCGGCATCTTTTGCAATCAAAGGAACTGCGTTTTCCGGGGGCGGATTTGGATACGATTGGCTTAACTCCTGGTATGACGATGCAATTGCATTGCCTGGAAACATGATCGTCCACGGGAATGAGGCGCCCAAATATGCATTGGCAACCGGTTTCATGTTGGTGTTCTTGGGTGTCGTCGGTTCGGTTGGGGCAAAGTCACATCGGCAGTCTTCAGCGAGCACTCCTATTCGGGCTCAGAGTCCATCCATAAAAGCGGAACCCATGGCCATTCCGGCAGATTCAAGCGTGGTTCCTGCGCCCCTTCAATCAGATTGGATCGAACACAAGGTGGCCAGTCGAAACAAAAGCGAGGATGGAAAGAGAGGGCTGGTCGATCGTGTGCAGAGTGTGGCTTGAAATCTCAAAGCCGGTTCCACCCGGATCTGCCGAGCAATCCCATTGTCAATGCTTTAACGAATTCACAGGACTCAGATAACCGGTTAAACCATACCTGTGCATAGGACTTTCTTGCGAATGGGCGGTTTTCATCCGCAATTACTAGGAAACAGTTCTTGAGCTAGCGTACTATTATTGGAGTGTCAAAGTGTCTTTCAAAGCGATGCCAGCAAGAGGTTCAGGCTGGTTGGAGCTTCTGTCCCAATTGCGGAAAAGATAACCGTCCGAACGAATTTCGCCCGACCATTCTCAATTGTGCGCACCGGTTTGCCGGCCCAAAAAGGTACTGCGTTATTTGCGGTGAGGGATATGGAGGCGCAAAGGCAGCTTCTGCAACGGCCGCAAATATCCGATTTGGGTGGACACTTTCAGTTATTGGCGTGGTCCTTATCGCAGCGTCGGTCGCGGTCAAACACATTATGGATACAGGAAGCGGCCCCGGCTATCAGTGGATCCACTCGTGGTACTCCAGCGCCTTCGCGCTATCCGGTGATTTTGTCCTACACGGAACGGATATGCCACTGTATTCGATGGTTGCCGGATCAGCATTGCTATTCTTCGGAGTGATCGGGACTATCGCAGCTAAATTAAATAAGCCCCGTCCAAAGCGTCCTGCATCCAACTCGAAACCCGTCCCCAAGGCCTAGACGCCTTGAACTGACGTATCATGTGAGGAGTGGTTCACTGCGTTTCCGAAACATGCCGAAGGGAAATCGAAGAAGAGTGGAATTTTTGTCCCTATTGTGGGACCGACAATAGGGCGCCAGAGAACCGTCCGAAGATCCGATACTGCGCTCATCAATTTATAGCGGGACAGCATTTTTGCATTTTCTGCGGAGGGAAATATGGAGACCGATACTACGAGGTTCCAAGTTTGCAGCGGCGCTTCGGAATCGCCATGTTCTTTGTGGGTGGTTTGATTTGGTTGGTTGCGTTGTTCATTTCCATCGTTCACACAAAGGGGCATGGCCCGATGTTCGATTGCATCAACTCCTGGTATAACACCACCCACTTGGAACGGTCCAGGTACGGTGGCTCCTATGAACGCGCGAATGGGCCATCGGTCATAAGCGACATGTTCCTGGCCGGTCTATTCTCACTCCTCTTAGGGACATCCTTAGTTTCGACGCCGCGATCAAAGTTCTATTCGGATGACGGCAATGCATAGGCTCGAATTGAAACGGCATCCGTTGCACTAGCTGAGACGCGAACTTCCTGAAACGAAGCGTCAGGCTGCAGCGTAAAGCGCATAGTCGAAGAACCCGAAGTCCTGTTCTCCATAAGCGGTTGCAGTGCATGTTGTTTTGTCAACGACTGTTTGTTTGACTTGAGAAGGAGTCTTGACGAATTTCAACGGAATATCCTGGCATCCGATTTGCAAGGTCCCCGAGTGGCCTTAGAGGGAAGGGAATGGTAATTGGAAGGCGACTCGTTCTGGTCAGACCTAGCAAGCTTCACCAAACGTTCAAAGCAACAACTTCTGCGTAGCCGGGATCAGTTCGTCGGTAAAAGGATAAGACAAAACCGATCAGGCTCCGTGTTTATGCCCACTCAAGGGTGAGGTGTCAGGCTTCGCTTGTCCCTTGGGACGAACCGTTCCGAGGATTCGTATCCGATTCCGATAGGGAGAGATACCATGTTTACTGGCTTCCAATTGGCAGTCCTCGCACTGCCCCTCCTAACCGCAACGATGCATCATGCGCCAAAACCGATTCGAACAACTGGTGGATTGGTTCAGGGGGCCCGATACGGCGAGCTTTCCGTGTATAAGGGAATTCCGTTTGCTTCGCCGCCCATTGGCCCGCTTCGGTGGCGCGAGCCTCAATTGCCGGCGCCATGGACAGGCGTGCTTTTGGCTGACAAATTCGCACCAGCCGCAATGCAGTCAGGTGTCTCCATGCCCGGCGAGACTCCACCGGTCACGAGCGAAGACTGCCTATATCTGAATATTTGGACTCGAGCAAGTCGGGATACGAAGGCGTTGCCTGTCATGGTTTGGATTTACGGGGGCGGATTCACCAGCGGTTCTGCCTCGATGCCCCTTTATTGGGGAGATCGTTTGTCTAGGAAAGGGGTCATCGTCGTAACGTTCGGCTATCGGGTTGGCCCGTTTGGTTTTCTGGCCCATCCAGAACTGACCCTCGAATCGCCTCACCGTTCCTCCGGCAATTACGGGCTCATGGATCAAATCGCGGCCCTGAAGTGGGTGAAGCGTAATATTGGGTTCTTCGGCGGTGACGCAAACCGCGTCACGATTGCGGGGCAATCGGCTGGAGGGGCGTCCGTCAATATGCTAATGAGTTCCCCCTTGGCAAAAGGGCTGTTCCATCAAGCGATCATTCAAAGTGGCGGAATGTACGAGCCCGTTCAGTTGGCGCCCCGTGTATTGCTTTCCAGCGGTGAACGCGAAGGGGAAGCATATGCAAAATCGCTGGGAGTCAATTCAATTGCTGACTTGCGCGCCCTTCCAGCGAGTGAGCTCCTAAAAGGAAGCGCCGACCAAGTCTCACATCCCGTCCTCGATCCGTATGTGCTGCCTGACTCACCTTACAATACGTTTATGGCAGGGAAGGAAACCGACGTACCCGTCCTCGTCGGTTCGAACGCCGACGAAGCACGGGCCTTGATCACGGATCTCGACGCCGTAAAGGCATCGACGTTTTCTGAAGATATCGCAAAATCGTGGGGTGCCCTGCCACCGGCCCTGCTTGCAGCGTATCCCTTCGTGACCGACGAAGAGGCACGTAAGGCTCGCTTGGCATTTGAGCGGGATCTCCGATTCGGATGGGACGCCTGGGCCTGTGCCCGGCTCGTTTCCTCGCGGAGAAGCTGTGACGTCTACTATTATCACTTTACGCACCGACCTCCGTTCCCGGCGGATTCTGTCCGTGCCAATTGGGGTCCGAGCCACTATGCGGAGCTGTGGTATATGTTTGATCATCTCAACCAGGAGACATGGGCCTGGAGTCCAAAGGATAGGAAACTGGCTGACACCATGTCGAGCTACTGGACGAATTTTATAAAATCAGGCAATCCAAACGGGCGCGGACTTCCACTGTGGCCGAAGTTCACGCCAAACAAAGAACAGGTTCAGTACCTCGACGACATGATTGAAACAAAGGGCGTTGCCAATCTGAAAAGTCTGCGAGCAGTCGACGCGGTGTATTCACAAGTGCGAGGCGCCCCATTAGGCCACTAAACGCCCAGTCACTTCCCGCACCTAAGCGCAATCAGCATTCACTGACGCTCACGGGAATATAGAGCGCCAGACCGCCCTCGGCAGTTTCCTTATACTTGGCATTCATGTCGAGTGCGGTTTCCCACATCGATTTGATAACGCCATCGAGCGAGACTTTTGCGTCATGCGGGTCGCTGTCCATTGCGATGTTTGCTGCGGTGATGGCTTTAATGGCGCCCATCGTATTGCGTTCGATGCAGGGAATTTGTACAAGACCGCCAATTGGGTCGCAAGTGAGGCCTAGGTGATGCTCCATTGCGATCTCAGCCGCCATCAGCACCTGGTCCACCGTTCCACCCAGGCACTGGGTTAGTCCTGCCGCCGCCATTGCCGAAGACACACCGATCTCAGCCTGGCATCCACCCATTGCGGCCGAGATCGTCGCGCCCTTTTTGAAGAGGCTTCCGATCTCCCCCGCCGTTAATAGAAAGTCCTCGATACTCCGTTCATCCGTCTTGCAGAAGCAGGACAGGTAGAGAAGCACGGCGGGGATCACTCCGGCAGCTCCGTTCGTAGGGGCCGTAACCACTCTGCCGAAGGAGGCATTCTCCTCGTTGACGGCCAATGCAAAACAACTGACCCAACGCGACACCTCTTGAAATTGTTCGCCTTGAGCACGTATCGCGGACAGCCAGGTTTCCGGCGTCCCGTATTCGACCCCGTCGAGTAGTTTCCGGTTTATGTGGGCGGCTCGCCTACGGACTCCGAGCCCGCCCGGAAGGAGCCCATCGGTATGACAGCCTTTATAGACGCAATCCAGGAATGTCTCCCAGAGTTTCCCTATACCGAGCCGTATCTCCTCAGTCGTCCGCCAAGTCGTCTCGTTTTTCCAGACGATTCGCGGAATCGTCTCGCCTTGCAGGTTGCAGTACTCCGCGAGCTGATCGGCTCGCTCGATCGGGAAAGGAAGTTTTGCGATCTCCGGTCGATCTGACTGGAGTGTCTCTTGCACCACGAATCCACCACCAACCGAGTAGTAGGTTTCCGTGTGCTCACGGTCGTCTGAAAGAAACGCGGTAAACGAGAGACCGTTCGGATGGAAGGGCAACGACTCCTTCGTGTGGAAGAGGATGTCATTCGCGGGCGCGAATCGGATCGGTGTCGTTCGTTGTAGAAGGATCTCCTCATTCGACTTCACCGCTTCGATTCTCCTGTCGATGAGCGAAGTGTCGCATGTTGCGGGTTCTTCACCGGCAAGTCCGAGCATCACTGCGATATCGGTGCCATGTCCCCTACCCGTCTTGGCCAGGGAGCCGTAAAGGTCGACGCGCACCCTGGCAATGAGACCCAAGATCTCAAGTTCGCCACACTTAGCCAGAAATTGCTGGGCAGCACGCCAAGGACCCATCGTGTGAGAGCTGGATGGGCCGACTCCAATCTTAAAGATATCGAAAATACTGATCGCTTCCATGGGGGACATCACGAGGCTGACGGGAAACAAAACACTTCTCTAAACGCTTCGACAACCAACGGCTTTATTTCTTCCACAGTTACGCGACGTCCTAGCTCGCGGGAAATGGATGTCACGCCGTGCCCTTGAATGCCGCATGGAACGATTGTTTGAAATGGCTCGAGGTCTATGTCGCAATTTAGGGCAACGCCATGCATGGAGACCCACTTGCGAATCTTGACCCCGATTGCCGCCACCTTGTTTTCTCCAATCCAGACACCGGTGTTGATGGGCAAACGAACCCCCGGGAGGCTATATTGCCGAAGGGTGACGATGATCGTTTCCTCAAGTTCGCGGAGCCACTTGTGAAGATCCTTTCCCAGATAGGCCAAGTTAAAGATTGGATAAATCACCAATTGCCCCGGCCCATGATAGGTGACATCACCCCCTCGGTCCGTCCTGACTATCTGAATGCCTCTCGCTTCGTATTCCAATATTGGCAGAAGCAGATTGGTCTCATGGAAGCTGGACCCCAGGGTGAGAACCGGTTCATGCTCTACGAACACCAGGACATTAGGTTCGGAGCCAGTCACGACCTTCTCAAGAAGTTCCCGCTGAAACGCAACGCACGGCTCGTACGCCATCCGCCCAAGATCGACCACCTTTAAGTCCATTCGCACCGCACGGCTTGAGTTTACTGTCGCAGTCGGTTCTTAGCCTGCCTGAGACTGGCCCGAGCCCGCAATTGTAGGTCGATATCGAAGAGACTGCACCCGATCTTGAACAGAGATTGGCCAGAGTGCGGATAACGCGGTTGGCCCCTGAGCAACCTGAGGACCCAGACTGGGTTTGGTGGCAAGAGCGAGTTGGACTTCAGTTGTCTACAAAGGACAGCTAAGGAAACGCGCCATACTGAGGGTGGAGTCGGCCGGACGGTGGCCCGCAAGGGAGGAAAGTCCGGACTTCATAGAGCAAGGCGCCCAGCAAGGTTTCGGCCAAGCTGGGGCGGGGCGACCCGACGGAAAGTGCAACAGAAACATACCGCCGAAGCGAGAGCTGGTAAGGGTGAAATGGTGAGGTAAGAGCTCACCGGCGACGTGGGTAACCACTCGGCCGTGCAAACCCCGCCTGAAGCAAGGCCAAATAGGGGGAGGATGACGCTGCTCGCCGACTCTCCGGGTTGGCCGCGTAGATAAATCGCCGTACAAAAACAGAATCCGGCTTATAGGCCGACTCCAATAAGAAAGTTAGGAAAGCGAGCAATTGCGAACAATTACTCGCTTTAGCGGGCAGTTCGCTGGTTGAGGAGAATCTCCGCATAGACTGCCGGGTCCACATTACCGCCGCTAATGACGCAGCAGATTTGCTTGAAGCTGGCGAAACGCTCAGGGTTAGCCATGACGGCGGCTACCGCAAGGGCCCCGGTTGGTTCGACTTTGAGGTTTACTCGAAGGAAAAGGGCGTGTACTGCGGTCCGGATTTCGTCGTCGGTCACCTCGACCACATCGAATATGCCATTGGGACCACCAAGGATTGCCCAGTTTTGCTTTCCGAGGCTTTTGGTCCTTGCGCCATCGGCGATCGTGTCGGGTTCTGATTCATTGGCAACGAGCATGCCGCTTTGGAAGGACCTTGAGGCGTCGTTTCCGTTCTTAGGTTCTGCGCCGATCACTTTGACATCGCGATCATTCTCTTGGGCTGCCAAGACCAAACCGGAGGTCAATCCGCCGCCACCTACCGGTGCGACAACTGCATCGAGATCCGGATATCGACTCAAGATCTCTCGTCCCAACGTCGCGTTTCCCGCGATGACCCACGGATCGTCAAATGCGCTTGAAATGTAAGCGTCCGGATTCTTGGCGGCAAGTTCGGCGACTCGAGCCTCGCGCGACTTGACCGTGGTATCGATCAGGTCCACGATTCCCTCGTGAGAGCGCACCGCTTCGACCTTCACGTTGGCAGACGTGTTAGGCATGACAATCGTGCATCTCTTTCCGAATATCTTGCATGCGAGGGCCAGTGCTTGACCGAAATTACCGGAGGAGGCAGCGATGATATGGCCATGGGGTGTGTTCTTGGCGACTTGGTACGCGGCTCGGAATTTAAAGCTGCCTGTGCGCTGGAATGTTTCCGCAGCTAACACCAGTTCAATTCCGGAGCCACGTATGAGATCGGCAGCTTCAAGGAAGGTCGTCGGTCGAGGAGTGATCGGTTTCAATAACTTAGAGTGTAGTTCCTAACCGAATTCTTCTTGACATTGGATCGGCCAAAGTTTGTCGGTTTGTATTTGCCAACTGCATAAAGGGGCATTTGGTCCGAATAGTGTGGACTGGTCGGAACGTTCGAATTACCATATGGCAACACGCTCCAAGACTGGATACCCTTGGGATCCAACGATACGATCATCCGAAAGCTGGACCCAAAGGTTGCGTGAGATCGTCCACCCTTGAGGGTGTCCGAACCTGCCGAAGCAGGGCTCACGGCTGCCAATGAAGTCCCCGGTTCGACATACCCGAATCCCTGAACCGGACTCTTGACGGTTCCGCGTTGCATGTATTGCACATCGCCCCAACGAACCGAGAGGCTTCCTTGTTCGGTGATCGTCTTCTTGGCGGCTGAATTAAGCGACTCTCGCGCGATCGCGATCTGTTCGGGAGTCCAGTCTGCGCCACGACTCGCAGCGGCCGAGAGGGCAACGTTCCCCTTGTTTTCGCGCAGCCAATACGTGTACAGAACACATCCGACCGAGTCAATCGTGGCTTTCTTGTCCCAGCGCTTGAGTATGTCGATTGCATTTCCTACGTCCACGAGCTTTGAAAGCCGGTCAACCGTTGCGGCTGCATAGGGGACAGTGCAATCGGTCGCCAGTTCCATTGCTTTGGCGGGGCTCACCCGCTTGGCGTTGGTCAGCAGTGCCGACAGCATTTCCCACCGTGTTGTCGGGCCATAGGTGGTCACATATGCTGGCCACTCTTTTTTGATTTCAGATCCGAGCGTCGTCAAAAAGGGAGACGAGTTGCAGTTCACCAGAATCCCAGATGCGGGGTTCTCTGCATGAGGCAGTTCATCGATACTTAGAGGTGGTCCCCACTCGGTCTTTGGATCATCCCCGGCAACGATACCGGCCCAATTGATCGACTCGTCCCGCTGGGGAACGTCTGCATTGTACTGATAGCCAATATTTCCATCGGTATCCCCATAAACGAAGTTCCACATCGAAAGCCCATGAAGTTTGAGCGCGTCGCGAAAATCGCCCACGCTTTTGGCTTGGATCATCTGCATACCCTGTCGAAAAGTCGTCTCCGGATCCGGAACCGAGAATCGGGCCGCACGATTGCTAAAGGGGATCATCGGACCCCACTCCGTCAATTTGAGGGTCGTGGTATTTGCTTTGAGGATGCCGCCATCCAGGTACCGCATCTGCTCCGTTTTGTAGGTGAACTCCTTCCACTTGCCGTGGTAGCTGTATTGGCTATGGTTATTGGGGTTCACCTTGACGGTGTAAAGCGTGTACAGCGAAGGATCATTATTGGTCATCGACCAAGCAACCCGGTCGTTGTGCCCCAACACTCCGATGGGCAGTCCGGGGATGGCAACGCCCCGAAAACTCACCTCGGGGGTGTAGACCGCAAACTCTTGCCATATGATCCCGCCATCCTGGCCATCCCATCCCAAGTGAGGATCGATCGAGACAATCGGATGTTTAGTCGAAGTTCTTGAAGGAGCAAGTGCAAATTGGTTCGAACCAGCGCCGGGGCTGATTCTCTGCGACAAGTCCAGCAACGGAAACGCGGCATTGACGAACTGCGTCAGAGACAGCACGTCTATGACGGTGAAAGGCTCGACCCACTTGGGCAGGGTGGCCCTTTGCTCGGAGAGCGCTTTGTTTGTTCCTGCAACGAAGCTCTCCACGATCACCTTGGCATCGTTCGAGAGCTTTGGGGCCAATTCCTGAGCCTTTGCCTCAAATCCCAAGCCACGAAGAAACCCATCCTGCAGTAAAGAGGACTTTCCGGTTGCCTCAGAACTTCGGCCTCTAGCCAATTTGTAGTTCAACGCCATCCGCTGTGCATGATCTTTGGCTTGTACGTAACCAAGAGCGAAGGTTGCTGATTTGATGTCGCTCGCTACGATGCTTGGTACGCCGTATTTGTCCTCATAGACGGTGATGTCTCCGGCATGAACGACTGAAGCGAAAGCTAGGACAGATAGCAGCAGGGCATAAGCCTTATTGTTCACGAGATGAGTTTAGCAAGACGGAGGGGGCTTTGTGTAAAACGGAAGTGACCCGGATTGAGACGCGCGTCACTCAGTCAAAGTCATTAAACATTAAACGATTTAATGCTAATATGAGTTTTGTCGGCCCCGATTCCCAATATGAGATTGCTTGACACGATGCCCGTTGTTTTAGGCAAGAATAGCAACGTGGATCAACGGAGTTCACCGTTTGCGAGATGCCTGTCCCGAATGTGGAACAGGCCATTGGCTGGAATTGAATCACGCAAGTTGCGCGCCAGAATTGAAGAGATGTGCAATAGGGGATGGCTGACCGGCACAATCCCGGCGAGTCTTTGCCGATCGAACGAGTGGCAAAATAGACCTCGGCCTGAAGTTACTACCACCTACGGTCTTCATTCCGCCTCAAGGCTCGTAAAGAAAGAGCCCCTTTTCAGTCGGGTCCTATCCGAGGAGGCCCAGTGAGCCATACCTACGATGCGATTGTGGTTGGGGGTGGGATTGTCGGCTGCGCCTGCGCCTACTACCTGTCGAAAAGCTTCAAGAGGGTGCTCATTGTCGAAAAAGGGCCGATTGGAGGTGGAGCGACGGCAGCAGGAATGGGGCACGTGGTGGTCATGGATGATTCTCCTGCCCAATTTGTGCTCACTCACTATTCCCAGCAGCTCTGGAACGGCCTTTACCCTGCATTGCCAGAATGTTGCGAGCCGCGGAAGACCGGTACCCTCTGGGTTGCGGCCGATGAAGAGGAGTTTTCGCATGTTGAGGGGAAGCGTCGTTCCTACGAGACGTATGGGGTTCGAGCCGAAGTACTCGACTCGAAGTCGATGGAGCAGGCAGAGCCCAACTTGCGTAAGGGCCTACCGGGAGGACTGTTGGTCCCTCAGGATAGTGTGATCTACCCAATGACAGCCGCGGAATGGCTCTTGCAGGAGGCGCGGCGTAGCAAGGCCGAGGTGTGGCAAGGGAAGGCGGTGACACGAATCGGTTCAGGAGAGGTCGAGTTGGAGGATGGCACTTCTGCCTCGGCAGGATTTGTAATCAACGCGGCGGGAGACCATGCTCCGGCATTGACACCGGGATTGCCGATCGAACCCCGCAAAGGGCACTTGATCATCACGGACCGATACCCCGGATTTGTCCATCACCAGTTGGTTGAACTCGGCTACCTGAAGAGTGCCCACGAAATGTCCCAGGAATCGGTCGCGTTCAATGCTCAGCCGCGAGCCACCGGGCAGATCCTGCTCGGGTCGTCCAGACAATTTGTCGGTTGGAACGCTGAGATCGACCGAAGTCTGATCGCCAAGATGGTCAACCGGGCGATTCAGTACTTACCCGGAATCGTGAGCTTGTCCGGGATTCGGGTTTGGATCGGCTTTCGCGCTACCACCCCCAACAAACTACCGATCATTGGCGCGATGTCGAGCGATCCTACTCTTCTCATTGCCGCCGGACATGAGGGGCTTGGAATTACGACCTCCCTTGCGACGGGCAAGCTCATCGCCGATATTGCCACGGAAGCACAGTCCGGAATCGACCGAACTCCCTATGCGCCGAGGGCTGGAGGGTATCGATGAGAGCCGAACCGTCCGCACAGCTTATTACGATCAAAGTGAACGGAGATTCCTATCAGGTCGCGCCGGGGACGTCGGTGGCGGCCGCTTTGATGAATTCGGGAAGATCTCAATTTCGACGCTCGGTAGATGGGGAAACCAGGGGGCCGGTATGCGGAATGGGTATCTGCTATGAATGCCGGGTGACCATTGACGGCGTCTCCCAAATTCGGTCTTGCACGGTTCGGTGTGTTGAGGGCATGGAGGTCTTGACCGATGTCTGATCAGACGGTGTTTGATGTGGCGATCGTGGGCGCTGGCCCCGCCGGTATCGCAGCCGCGCTTTCAGCATCCGTTAAGGGCACGCGGGTTGCATTGATAGATGATAACGATCTTCCTGGAGGGCAGATTTATCGTGCGATCCAAGGTGAGGCAAACCCTGCCGTAGCTGGACAAATCGAGGAGATAGCCAAGCACGGAGTTGTTCGGTTTGACAACACTGCGGTGTACGATGCGCCAGCGGCGGGCGTGTTGGCGGTTAACGGCGAACACGGGACCGGACACATTCAGTATGAGAATTTGATCCTCGCGACCGGGGCGCGAGAGCTGTTTCTGCCGTTTCCAGGGTGGACCCTTCCAAACGTGATGGGAGTGGGTGGACTGCAAGCGCTTGTGAAAGAAGGTCTGGACGTCCAGGGAAAACGGATCGTGCTTGCCGGTTCGGGGCCCCTCCTTATGGCAGTGGGCGCCTACCTATTGGAACACGGGGCCAGGGTAGTCGCCATCGCCGAACAGGCTCCAGTTGGCAAGCTGGCCCGGTTCGGCTCGAAACTGGTCCGCATGCCATCGAAGCTAGCTCAAGGCGCGCAACTTATGCGCAAAGTCGGAACCCGGGTCAAATTTGGAAGTTGGATCGAGTCGGCAGAAGGCGGCGCACGTCTCGAACGGGTTACCTTGCGCTCTGGATACAAGACTCGTCTGATCGAGTGCGATTACCTTGGGTGTGCATTCGGATTTGTTCCAAACCTCGAGATGCCATTACTTCTAGGATGTGATGTTGAACGGGGATTCGTGAAAGTCGACGATCAGCAGCAGACTTCGATTGAGGGAGTTTATTGTGCAGGTGAGCCTACAGGAATTGGAGGCATCGACCTCTCGGTCGTCGAGGGAAGAATCGCGGGTTTGGCATCGACCGGCCAGGAGAATCTGATCCATCACCTTCGTACCGAGAGGACGCTATGGCGACAATTTGCCGTCCATTTAGATCGAGCTTTTGCCTTGCGGCAGGAACTACGAGAACTGAGTGCCTCCGAGACGGTAGTTTGCCGATGCGAAGATGTTCGAATGGGTCAGTTGGTCGGCTGGGAGTCATCTCGGGCCGCCAAGCTCCAGACCCGCTGTGGAATGGGGGCTTGTCAGGGTCGCATCTGTGGTCCGGCAACGCGATTTCTGTTCAACTGGGAGCACGGTTCGGTGCGTCCACCGCTCTCTCCGGTACCGCTTGCCGGTTTTGAGAAGATTCCTGAAGCGGAAAGGAAAACAAATTGAGGATAAACAAATGAAGTGGACGGGAGTGATTCCAGCAATAACGACGCAATTTAAGGACGATCTGACGGTTGACCATGAGGCGATCGCGGCACATATAACATGGTTAGTGGACAGTGGGTGTACGGGCATTATGGCTCTTGGTTCGCTTGGGGAAGGAGCTACCCTCGCTTACGATGAGAAAGTGGCGATCCTGGCGACTTGTGTCAAGACAGTGGGAGCCCGAGTGCCGATCGTGGCCGGAATATCGGCATTGAGCACGGCTGAGTCGGTCCAACTCGCCCGAGACGCACAGAGCGTAGGATGTAGTGGGCTCATGGTCCTACCCGCTTACGTCTATAAGGGAGATTGGCGAGAGACACGCGCCCATTTCGATGCCGTATTCAAGGCGACGGACCTTTCGTGTATGCTTTATAACAACCCGATCGCGTATGCGGTCGACGTGTTGCCTGAACAACTGGCAGAGCTCGCACAGCTCAACCCAAATCTCCACTCAGTAAAGGAATCGAGTGCGGACGTCAGACGGGTCACTGCAATTCGGCATCTGTTGGGGGACGAGATGGCGATCTTCGTCGGTGTCGACGATCTCATTGTGGAGGCCATTCAGGCGGGCGCCGTCGGTTGGATTGCTGGGCTCGTCAACGCCTTCCCCAAGGAGTCAGTCGAACTATTCGACTTATGCATGAAGGGCCGGTTTGAGGAGGCTTCCGTTCTTTACAAGTGGTTCCTGCCTTTACTCAAGCTGGATGTGGTGCCGAAATTCGTACAACTCATCAAGCTAACCCAACAAGAGGTGGGTATGGGCTCCGAAAGAGTCCGTCCACCAAGACTGGAACTGGTAGGGTCCGAAAGAGAACAGACCCTTGAGCTTGTACGGCAGGGCTTGGCAGAAATTCCTAGCTAACCTCGCCTTTCCAAAGAGTCGACACCCCGGTATTCGTTCTCCGGGGATTTCAAAGGTCTAGCAGCGATGTATTGCAGGCTAAGCATGGTGTAAAGCGAAAGTGCTTCTAGGGTTCTATGTCGGCTTGGGCTGTACCCATCTCAAATAGGGGGCGATTGCCCAACATGTTCCGGGCAAGCGGACCAAACTGAAGATCCGGTTGATTGCCCTTCTCTTTCGTGTCCTCGTCGGGGTCTCCTCGGGAAGAGGAAAACGTCTTGCTACATGAAGCTTAGCCGACGAGGATCCATATCAGCTTTTCGGTCAATTGTTTAAGGATTCGTACGCTAGATTCACTAGTGATCGCTTTTTACAGCCAAGGATGTCATCCTAGTAACTTATGAAGGGCGTCAAGACTTTCTTGCCAATGCTGGGACTTACGGTTCTGCTTGCCTCAGCTATTTCAGACATCGGCTGTTCGTCAAGCAAGTGGGCTGGTAACTGGAAAGGAGTGCTCAAACCTGGTTCAGGAAAGCAGAAAAAGAGTGCTGCTCGATACGACGACACAAAACCCATCATGACGAGCACTTTAGTCCTAAGTGGCGACGGGTCTTACACCGCCAAGATTAGGGAAGTCAATTACACTGGCGATTGGAAGGAAGAGGGGCAGAAGATCACACTAACCCCAAAGACGTTTATGGGTATGACGGAAGCAAGCATGCCTCCGACCAAGAAAGACGTTGGCAAGGGAACGATGAACACCATCTTCCAGCCAGTGGTGCTGGAAGAATCGGCCGACGGCAAGACTCTTACTCACACTGACGAAAACGGTACGGATACTTATACCAAGGCGGATTAGGTACCAACAAGCTGGCGAAATGGGCCAAGCCAAGGTTCATATACGCGCCATCGCTCAACTGCGGATCGGTACATGGGTTGTCTGACCTGCCATAGGCTTGGAGTCGTGACAAGTCGGTCGTTCAGTTGTGGTTGAAGGCAGCCACTTTCCCAGGATAGGCCACAAAACCCAACCATGCGGCGGATTACCGGCTCGGGGTTTCCGGTCAGGTCTTCGTAGTCGATATCGAGAAAGCGCTCTTTCGGAAGCACCTTCCGCCAGTGAGCGACCAACCGCTGGTACTGGCGGTAGGCAAAGACAATGCTGTCTCGGTCATGGGCAAACGCAGGCGATTTTTGATAGGCGGTCGTGTAGATCGAGATACACGTGTCGACCGGATTCCTTCGTATGTGGATAATCGGGGCCTTTGGAAAGGCTAGATGGATCAAGCCGAGCATCTGGAAGTTCTGGGGCATCTTATCGGTAACGTGCAGGGTTCCCGGGCTGATTGACTCTAGGAGACCGACATAGCTCTTGGCCGCATTTCCGATCGCTCTCAAATTCACAGACCGCTTTGCCGAATCGAACAGCAACGGGCCTTCGTCAAGCCAAAAGTCGACTTCTCCAGCGGCCCCTACTTCGGTGTGGCTCGACAGAATCTGCTCTACCAACGTTGTGCCTGAACGCATCATGCCAACAACGAAGATAGGTATTCGATTACCCGAGCCTATTGCTCTATTGCGCTGAAAGAACTCCTTTTGGAACGTGGCAATCGTGCCGTCAACCGATTCGGCGTATCTAGCCCGGTTGAAAGAGACACCTCCCAAGAGCTGCTCGAATGCCGACTTGTTTGCCTCATCGTAGTGCCGCATCGAACCCTCGAAGTCGCCAAGGTCGGCCAAGCCCTTGCCAAGCACATAGTGTAGGTACATGGCGTCTTCTGGCGGGGTACTGGAATCCATCGTGAGGGCCAATGCCTGCTCGATCAGTGGTCTGTGGTCGTGCGTAACCCGATTGGCCTGTACCCAACCATAATAGGAAAGCGATTGATGGGGATTAATCTCTAAGCTGTGTTCGAAGCAGTTCTTAGCCTCCGCAAACCTGCCTCGGGCTTGGTACCAATATCCGAGCATTCCACTAGCCATTGAGGCTGTTGAATGGTCTTCCATCGCCTTTCGTAAATGAGGCTCTGCCTCATCGCCACGTCCGCACCCGGTTAGAGCTTGGGCCATGAGCAGACGGAATTCGGCAATGTCGGGGCTTGCGCCTACGACCGATTCTAGGACCTTCACTGCCTCGACGTCACGAGAAACCTCAATGAGCCTCTTTGCAAGTTCAACCCGTTCAAGCAACGGAGGACGCGTGTCCTTGTCGTCCATAGGTGAGGTCATCGACCTATTTTGATCCGTACTTGGGTTTGGGACTTGAATCTTGGAGTTTGAACAGTTGATCGAATGCGGCTTGACAGTAAGTCGGGTCTCCCCGTTTATCCTGCATTCTCAGGAGAATCTTCTTATCGGTGTGGCATTTGAGGCAGTCCTCGCCGGACCAAACTTTGGCCGGCGAAGACAGCGATGCCTCGGCCTTTCGGTTGTCAACCGAATAGAAGGTAGCCCCGATTATGAGCACCGTGGGAAGTGCAATCCAAATAGGTACCTTCCGCTTAAGCAAGTTACTCGCCTCTCTTTTCTTTTCTTTCTTGAGCGTTCATACCGGTCTTTTGGTCGTTTTGGATGACTTCCTTCTGAGAGTCACAGCCTATGACGGTCATAACGAACATTGCGAGGAAAACGATGGCAAACAAGTTCTTTTTCTGCATGGGATTGGGCGTCGTGAACTCGGGCATCCCGTGAGGACGGGACGCCCGAAATATCGATCTAAGTTAGTTCGAGAAGTACGTCTTCGTCGAAGCGCCTGAATAGTAGGCGGCGTGAGGGAACGTCGCAAAGATGCCGGGGAGCATCGCACAAGTTGTGCCAGTCGGGAAGGTACCTTCCTCGCCGTCGGCGCCGCCCGTGTCACCTGAAGTGTCAACCAAGTTGTTCGGATCGGAGCAGTAATCGACGATCATGCTTAAGTTCGCCGGTGTAGCGAACTCATTGTTCTCAGCAGCTGGGTCACCGAATCCACCCATGAACTTGACGCCCTTGGCATGGCCATCCGCAAATGAAACGGGATATTGACCACCAAAGAACATCTGTGCCGTGGATGTTCCCTTAAAGGTGCACATCATAAATTGAATTCCCATCGTGATACGAGGTGTGTCGTAGCTGATCGTGTAGTTGAACATGTCCGCCGGACTCGTAATGGACGTTTCCGAAATTCCGGGAATGTAGAATGTTCCTGTCGGAGCACCTGGAACCTGTTGCTGTCGGCCGAGCATTCCGCCGCCACGTCGCTTGATAGGACCCCAGTTGTAGCCAAAGCCAACGTACTTGCAGCCTGGCTCGTCGCTTCCAGCGCCGGGGAGTGCTTCCGAACCGTTGGCGACATTGCTCAAGCAACCACCGTCAAAGTCGTTGCGAAGCGGATTCATGAAGAGATCCTCACTCTTGACGTAAGGGTAGAGGTGGTTCGTCCAGTCGCCTGAACTGCCACCAAGAGATGGGCTCTGATCATCAGAGTCGTTGCAGTACATAAACTGGGCAGTGGAAATCTGTTTGGCGTTGCTCAAGACCGCTGTCTTCTTGGCAGCGAGCTTTGCTTGGGCAAAAACGGGGAAGAGAATGGCAGCTAGAATCGCAATAATTGCGATAACGACGAGAAGTTCAATAAGAGTAAAGGCTTTACGCATGTAGCAATCCCTCGAGACATAACAGTTTGGCGATGGGCACATTAAGTACCCATTAACCGCGCTGTTAAGAGAAGCAAATCATCGTTAAGTATCTGTTAAGCCTGCCTAATTTGCCAAGAGATATATTCAAAGAAGCCGAACGATTCGCAAGGAATGGACCGAACCTAGTAACGATACGGGTATGCGCGACAAAGTGGGAATCGAGAGGTTTTTGGTGGCGATCCATTGGGATTTCCTGATCTCTTGAATCGGATCATCGCGGTAAGCTGGTGATATGACCCACGAGTTTAGTGCTACTCGCTACGAGACGATGCGGTACCGTCGGAGCGGGAACAGCGGATTGATGTTGCCCGCGATTTCACTGGGTGCATGGGAGACCTTTGGGGGGTATCGCGATGCAGACGTGGCTAAAGAATGCCTCTTTGGGGCATTCGATCTTGGGATTACTCATTTCGACCTAGCCAACAACTACGGAACTCCGCCCGGAAATGCAGAGATCGTCTGCGGTCAAATAATTAAAGAGATGCCACGAGACGAACTTATCATCTCCAGTAAAGCCGGTTACCGCATGTGGCCAGGGCCATACGGAGAGTGGGGGTCCAAGAAATACCTGATTGCGAGTTGCGACCAGTCCCTGAAACGTATGGGACTGGAGTACTTCGACATATTCTATTCGCACCGATTCGACCCGAACACGCCGCTAGAAGAAACCATGGAGGCGTTGAATCTACTGGTCCAACAAGGAAAGGCCCTTTATATCGGAATCAGCAGCTATAACGGGTCTGCCACTAACGAGTCGGTAGGAATTGGGAGGGCACGCGGCTACTCACCGATCACCATTCACCAGCCGTACTACAACATGTTTGGGAGGGGAATCGAGAAGGATCTGGTTCCCGAAGCACGGCGATTGGGGATCGGCATTATCCCGTTTTGCCCCCTCGCAAGCGGCTTATTGACAGACAAATACCTGAAGGGTGACATTCCCGCCAAGAGTCGCGCGGCTGAGCGGTGGGGTGAGGAGTGGGTCCGAAAGAACTTGAATCCGGAGAGGATGTCGGCCCTTGCCGCACTGAACGGCATGGCCCACGATCGAGGACAGACCCTGGCCCAAATGGCGCTCGCCTGGACTCTTCGTTTGCCGGAGATCACGAGCGCACTCATCGGCGCCAGTTCGCTCAAGCAGGTAGCCGAAAACGTTGTAGCGCTCGACAACTTGGACTTCACCGAATCCGAACTCAAGCGAATCGACGAACTCGTGCCAGCGTAGTTCAGGGTTCGTTGAGTCAATCTGTTAAGATTAGGGGTTAGATCAAGGATCTTTCCACGAAAGGTCGATTTGGTCTTTGTCCCTATAGCCCCATCTATTCCTCGCCCCTCGCCACGACTATGTTAAAACGACCAGAAGAACAGCTTGCGGAGATGATCTCCAATTTGCAAGACAAGACCGGTAAGACCCTGGATGAGTGGTTTGAGCTCATCAAGGCAGCCGGACACAGTAAGCATGGTCAAATGATGACCTTCCTCAAGACCGAGCACGGCGTCAGCCATGGGTTCGCAAACCAGATCGCGTTGCGTAGCGTGGAAAGGCTGAACCCGAAGGAGACAACGGCGGAGGAAGACCCGATCGAAGCGATGTTCGCCGGTCCGAAGGCAGCAATGAAGCCGATCTATGACGCGGTTTTGGCAAAGATCCAGTCATTCGGTCCAGACATCGATTTGGCGCCCAAAAAGGGATATGTCAGCGTAAGAAGGACCAAACAGTTCGCCATCCTCCAACCATCCACCGCGACGCGCCTGGATGTCGGAATCAACCTCAAAGGTGTCGAAGCAAGCGGAAAATTGGAGCCGTCTGGCAGCTTCAACGCCATGCTAACCCATCGGGTCCGAGTCACGACCCTTGATGAGGTCGACGACAATTTGGTCGCATGGCTAAAACAAGCATACGAAGCCGCGTGACGTCTAGGACCTTCCTATTTCCATGCGGGATTGGCTGACTATGAGAACTCTCGTCCTGATCCTTGCTTTGCTCGCCGTTACGCCGTTGGCACACGGACAGAGCTTAAGCGACATGACCTCACCCGAAGTGGATGATCCGGGCAAGGAGTGGTGCTTCTTGGCGAAGTCAACCACTGTGATCGGGATGCCATACCAGCCCGACGTGACTCAAGTGACTTATGACGGGGCGCTTTACACGCGCCACGCTGAACTCTGCTTTTTCTATGGGAAGGACAGACGCCCGATGTTCGCTCGACAGAAAACGTTCCTGGACGGCTGGTTGCCTCTTGTCGAATACGGCTGGCGTGAAGGATCGTTGCGGTACCACTACGAGGCGTTTGCCCAGAGTCTGCCTGGCGAAGATGCCTCAAACACAGTGAACTTCGTGAAGATTCAGATCAAGAACGAGGGAAAGAAGCTTGCCGATGGATTGCTGGTCTCCGCGCTTAGGCACAAACTTGACGATTCCCGATTTGGTGGCATGCCTTATACCGCCAATATAAGCATAAGAAACGACCTCTCGGCCGTCTACGAATCAGACTCCCTGATCTACCAGTTCGCCAACCATGACTTGGCAGAGCCGACTCAGAGTAGTTCTGCGGTGAGATCCGCCAATGAAGTTTTTAGCACTACGAAATACCGCCGTTCACTGATGCCAGGCGAAAGTGTCGATTTCGAGTTTAAGATGCCGCGCGTTCCGGTTTCTGGCCAGTTCCAAAAGGCGTTTCTAGCCAAGCTGGTTGACGCCGATTATGAACGGATGCGCAAGGAGACAATCAATTATTGGAAAAGGGCGGTCATCGGTAACACGGAGTTCCGAATCCCTGAGGCGCGAGTTCAAAACGCCCTGCGCGCGAGCCTGGTCCATATGTTACTGGCCACCCGTGAGAGAGACGGAAAGCGATTCCAAACGGACGGACTGCCCTATCCCGACTTGTTCCTTACGTCGAATGTGCAGGCTGAGATGGCATACGACTTTCTTGGTCGACCTCACGATTATGAGGGTTCGCTCAAGGAAGTGCTTTCAAGGCAGAATGCCGGGGGGATCTTTATGGACACGAGCCTGCCTCAAAATGAGGAACCCTTGATTGCCGCTCAGGGCCAGACGTTGCATGCTCTTAGCTACCACTTCATCCTGACCCACGACGAAGCATTCGCCAAGCGAGTGTTTCCAGCAATTGCTAGGGGAATCACTTGGATGCGTAACGCTCAGCGCAAGGACAAGTATGGATTGATGCCGCAGTCTTGGCCCTACGACAATGAGATGATCCTCGGGCGCTATACGTCGCACAACCTGTGGTGCCTTCTTGGACTCCGATCCGCTATTAGAATGGCTCGGGATCTTGGAGAGACGGAATTGGCTAGCGAATGGGCAGCTTTTGAGGCAGAGTATGCCTCATCGATTGTGAAAGCGCTTCATGCGAGCGCACTTCCTGACGGCTCGGTGCCGCCCGGGCTATACGATTACAAGACTGGAAATGAGGCACGCGCAGGCTTCAAGGACTATCAGACGAACCAAGACTGGGAGAATATGCTCTTGGCAACTCCTTCAGAGGTGTTGACGCCTGATGACCCGATATTGACAGCGACTCTCCAGCGCCTGCATGAGACGAAATTCCGCGAAGGGGTCATGACGTATCGAAACGGCCAGCACCTGCACCAATACATCACGACCAACGTGATGGAACAGGAGATGGCGCGTGGTGATCAGGAGCAGGCGCTCATCGACTTGTACCACGTTCTTCTTCATTGCGGACCAACTTACGAAGGGTTTGAGAACCTCGTGGAACCGTGGACGCGCCAAGTCAATCCCGACTGCCCGCCGCCGCATGCATGGGCCGCGATGAAAACGGCGCTCGTTATCCGGAATGCCCTCATTGTCGAGCGAGGCGGCAAGGCGGGAATGAAAGAGGATCAGCGTGAGCTTCATCTATTCTCGCTCCTGTCCCCTTGCTGGGTTCGCCCGGGTTCAAGCATCGGCTTCAAGAACGCACCGTGTGAGATGGGAAAAGTGACAGCTTTGATGGAGTTCACAACTTACGGCGCGGATCTTAGCATCCTTCCGGAATGGAGTCGAAAACCGAAAGCCATCGTCGTCCACATTCCTTGGTTTGTTGACTCAGTGTCATACACTACTGATGAGAACTCGGTAATCCCAACATGGAAAACGGTGGACGCACTCGGGTTGAAGGGCATTCGTTTGGATCCTTCGACCGACCATTTGCGCATCCGGTGGCGAATAAGACCCAATTCGTCAAAGAATACGTTGCAGAAGCTACTATTAACGTATCGTCGAGAGCCAGGATTCAAAATGGTCCATGGCGAGGGTGTTGCTACTCCTGGTCACGAAGGGACGTTATCGCCTGCCGAACGGAAGCTGCCGCCCGTGCCGCTTAGTTTCGCCGCCGTACTTCAGGCGTTTAACATGGAGTATCGCAGGAGATTCGACCAATTCATGACTTCAGGCGGAACACCGATTGTTGTGCAGCCAGTTGGGCTAGACAACAAGCCAGATTCGGCACGTCCATAACTGGAAATTGCGGTAGCTGGATGAACTTTCGCCAAGGATTTGGCCTGATTAGCCCGCCCACGCGATCGCACTTGGATCTTCATATTGGCTGGTTGGTCAAACCGATTCGTCGACCCTCGGATGCCTTGGGAACTGGCCTTCGTTCGCAACCGAAAGAGGGCGCTACGATGCATTCTAACAACCCATCAACCAGCGCTCCCGTATTTCAAAAAAACTCTTCACAACAATCGTCTGAAGTCGCCTATAATAGTCTCGGCGCGAAGGGCGCCTCCGGGTCTGCGGAAAGGGTTGAATCCACCTCCATCATTTTGTTCTGCAACGCGCACCTTTGTGCAGCCTGATCGCGGACCTCGGGCGAATGCATGGAGGTACCTATGAGTCAGTCACTACCGGCCAAGCCCAGCTTGGTCTATCTGAAAAAGCAGGCCAAAGAAATGTTGGCCGCTCTCTGTTCAGGCGATCCTGAAACCGTTAGAACTTTTGCCGCCTATTTTTCGGCTTCCGACAAAGTTGGACTAGCCCAGGCGCAGCTCGCTCTTTCTCGAGAGTACGGCTTTACGAGTTGGGCATCTCTCAAGCGCCATGTCGCCAAAGAAGAGGCGTCCGCTGTTGAGTCGTTCATCAATGCCGCGATGGCCGGTCGATTGGAGGAGGCCCGATTACTGTGGCACGAGAATCGAGGTGTGCTTCAGCAGAGTATCGCCGCTGTCATAGTGGCTGGGGATGTCGAAGCGTTGCGAGAGGTCGTGCGCACAAGTCCCGAAGTGGTTAACAGCACCCAAGCGCCGAAAAACGTCCCTGCCCTCTGCTACGCTTGCCGTTCGCGATTGGTGGGTGATTCCGAATTTGAGGGTGGCATCGTGGCTGCGGTTGACCTGCTCCTAAAATCGGGTGCGGATCCCAACTCGTTTTCTTGGTCAGAATGGGGAGGAGAAAAGTGGCGCGAAACGGCTCTCTATGGTGCGGCAGGGGTCCTTAATCATGCCGGGCTTACAAAGCTTTTGATTGATGCGGGAGCCGATCCAAATGACAACGCGATTGAAAATGGCTCCTACCGAGGAGAATCACTTTATCACTCTTGCGACCACCCTGGGCATAATGAGTGCCTGCACCTTATCCTGGATGCCAAGCCAGACCAAGTCGCGCTCGACTTCTGCATTATTCGAAAGCTCGATTTTGAGGACATAGAGGGAGTGCGCTTGTTTACTGACCACGGCGCGAATCTCAATGCGAAGAAGCCTCGGACAGCCTTGAGCCATGCGATCCTGCGAGGACGCAGCTTGGAAACGCTTACCCTGCTTCTAGATTCAGGGGCCGACCCGAATCAGGAAGATGAGGACGGGACAACACCCTATGTCTTGTCACGCCGCTTGGCCAGCAAAGAAGCGTCTGCTCTTCTTGAAGCGTATGGGGCGAAGGCAGACTTTCAACCGTACGATGCGATCCTGATCGCCGCGGCGGATGGGGACGAAGAACTGGTCCAGAAACTGACGATACTGCATCCGGATGTCATGGATCAGGTGTCGGAACTGGGGCGACAAGCGAATGACGGCGCTTCTCTAGGCTCTGCCGGCCAAGTGCTGCACGACATGGCAAGACTCGGGCACGTGCGATCAGTCCAAGCCCTCCTCAATCTCGGCTACGATCCTGGCTTGAGAAACCAATACAATGAGACCCCGTTGCATTGGGCCTGCGTAGCTGGCAGAGCCGAAGTCGCCCAACTCTTAACCAGTCGAGGGGCGCCCATGGACGTTCGGGAAAAAGGGCATCACTGTATTCCCATCGAGTGGGTCACCTGGGGGTCCCAGTACTGGAACGAGCCATTTGGCGACTACGGGAAGACAGCCGAGGTCATGCTAAACGCAGGATCGCCTCTGCCCCATTGCCTAGAAGGCAGCGAACCTGTCCTCTCGGTGCTTCGGGCGCACGGGATGACAGGGTAACCGGGTGAGTATATGGGACGAACCGGGCACATGCTTGTCGACTTCATACACATTCCCGTCACAGAGGTGAGAGTCGGCCATCGGGCGGTCCCAAAACGAGGGGATGGATGCCAAGCCGGAAAGGCAGAGGCCCTGATGGGCTCGTGTGGCCTTCTCCCATCACTGATCGCCACTGCCGAATGGGTCGTAGGTGTCCCTTTGAATCGTGGGTTGTTTTCGTGCCAAGAGATAGTAGGGGTCCTTCTTGTCTCGGCTGCGAGGCCAGTCGAATAACCGTGGGTCGGACTTCTCGGCGGCATACGGAGTGAAATCCGGTTTGTCGGTGAAGCAGTCGGAGAAGTCGTTTGACAGGGCATCGAAAAGGTTCAGCGGGGCCAAGCCAAAGATCTCGTAGAGGGTCCGGTGCATGCTGGTGATCGTCGTATGTCGGTGAGACACATACTGGTGTTTTACCCACGGGCTGATCGCCAGCAGCACACTGCGCTGGGCGTCGATATGGTCGTCTTCGCCTCCGGCATCGTCCTGCGTTACCAAAATCAACATGTTCTTCCAGTAGGGGGTGTGACTCAAAAATTCGACGATTGTGCCCAGGGCGTAGTCGTTATCGGCCATCCATGACGCCCGATAGGGGTAGCCCTTTTTGGGATTCGGGCCGGTACCGTGATCGTTGCAGATCGCGATGTTTACGAATGAAGGAAATGGTTCCCCACCCTTGATGAACTTCTTTTCGACGTCCTCTCGAAACCACTCGGCCCGAAACATGTCGGGGATGTTCATGTTGAAGATCGGAAAGTCGCGACACGTGTTGTTGTACAGCGACTTGGGCATCGGCATGTTAATGACTTCACGTGCGCCAGTCTTTTCTTCGTCGTCATCCTCTTTGACGTCTGCGAATTCAAATCCCTCACCGTAGTTCCTGAATTTGATGCCGTGCCTCTCCAGATGCTCCCACATCGCTCCCGCTTCAGGATAGTCCTCAGGGGCCATCGAGCCGTTGCTACCAAACGAAGCGCGACGACCGGCAGCCGAAGTTTCGAGTTTGAAGTTCCAGCCTAACGTGTAGAGCAGTTGGGTGAAATTGTTGGGCTGAATGCCGACAAGCCATCTGTGTCCGACTCCCGACGCCTCCGGCTCCATGTAGAAGTTGTCGGACACAACGAATTGACGGGCCAACTTGTTATGGTTTTTCATAACTGCGACGTGCTCAAGCGTTGGCTGACCCGGAGCAGCAATCTTCTGGTCGTATCCCCATCGGAGTAGGCTGGGATCGTTCTCGGTTCCCGGAATGCGATCGAAAATCGTGTCGAAGCTGTGATTCTCTTTTGTAATGAAGACCACATATTTGATCTGGTCCGACACCTTTCCAAGTTGTCCGCTCCAAACCGGTGAGCGCATTGCCACTCGATCTGTCGAGGCGTCCACGATTCCGTTATCTGCCAATACGATTTGAGTCATCTTAGGCAGATCGCTGTCAGCGGGCATCGGGATTGTGTGGAAACTGCCTCGCATCAACGTGAACGGGTCTTTGGGAACGACCGAACTGCCTTTGGGTCCATTTCCAAACCCCTTAAAGCAAATGCAGGCCAGATTCTTGCCGTCCGGCGTGATCGCAACTCGGTATGGATACCACGCCGTCGGAATCAGGCCCAAGACCTTGTTGGACTTCACGTCGATCTCCGCAATCGAATTCAAGCCCGATTCCGCCACGAAAAGGCGCTTTTTGTCGGCAGATAGAGCTAACCCTGTCGGCTCGATTCCTCGGAATCCTCGGACCAGCGGGGACGGTTCCAAAGATATCCGGGCTAGGATTTTTCCAGTGGACGCCTGGATCTCCTCCACGTTGTCGTCATTTGAGTTTGAGACATAGACCACCCCATTTGAGGCGACCAAGTAGCTTGGACAACTCCCGCCAACCACCTTTCCCCAAGTCGCGTTTGAACCTATTTGGGATCCGGTCTTAGTTCGGCTGACCAGTTTGGGCTGGTCAGGATGCGCTAGGTCAAACCCAAAAACCGAGAACGCTTCGACCGCATATGGCGATCCTAACCCTTGGATGTGCCGACCCTCGAAATCAACGCCTTTTTCCGCTTCCTTACTTGGATAAGCAAACGGGGGATAGGTCAGGCCCCGCGGATCCCAGTTCTTGTCCGCAGTGCCTCCTACGGGCGAATATGCGAATTGACCAATATTCGCGACGAAGACGCGGCTGCCTGACACAGCTAAGGCGTATGGATACCGCCCAGTTGGAACTGAGCCCACCAACTTTTTCGACATAAGGTCGATAACGGCAAGTCGAAAATTCGTGACGTCGGCACAATACAAGAATTGGCCATCCTCGCTCAAAGCGACGTCATTGATGTAGCTGTCCTCGAAATTCATGGGGCCAAGTGGGCCGTTGACCGAGATCTCAGCTTCAATTGTGCCGTCGGATGTGTTGATTACGTAGATGCCACCAGCCTCGCCACTGCTCCAATAAAGGTGCTTTCCGTCCTTGGAGTAAGCGCATCCGCCGGAGTTTCCTCGCTTGCCCGACGGGGCCGCATCCAATCGAACCACTTCCGGCTTGGTTTGCCAGCTATTGACCCACTGACCAACCCCCTCGCTCGCCACGAAGGCGCGCGACCCGTCGGGACTCAGCGCAAGTCCGTAGGGCCACCGAGCCACCGAAGTTGGTAAGCCGGCCGGAGTCAACAGCCGTCCCTCGGGAAGTATCGTTACTCCGTAAGGATCGTGCTTCGCATACGAGTCGATCGAAGGCATATGAAGAAACGGACGATCGGTCGCATCGGACCGGGATACAAGGCAGAGCAGCAGCGTAGCGAGCATAGGTACTCACTATAAGCTGATTCGGGCTGTCCTAACACCTTCTTAAACGAAAGAAATCCTGCCGAATCCTAGGTCGGTCTCGATGGAAGGGGGACGTTCATCCAATTTGGTGGCGCGCACTCTCATTCCCAACATGCAGACCCTAACTACTCAATCCCAATTTTGGAAAGGCAAACCGATACGGGTTGAATTTCGCACTCCTAGGCTTGTAGCCAGCACCAAGACACTCTTTCCACCACCGGACGTCCAATTGTGGCGTAGAACTTTGTGCTCCGTTTTGTGCGCGGCTCTTGATGCCACGCGCTTCTTCAAGCGACAGAAGATTGACGACGCGCCATTGGCGCAACAAAACGTCCAAATCCTCATTTGCTGGGAAATCAGTGGAATCCATACTGCGAAAACTTCTATTTCTCATGATAGTCCAACCTTGTACGCAAGTCGAGTTCTGGCTTGAGATAACTGAAAGCGGACGGTTCCTGCCGGAATTCCCAACATGCTTCCAATCTCCACGCTGGTAAGGCCCTCCATGACCGACAAAACAAGCACGGTCCGCTGATCTTCCGGCAAAGTTCGGATTGCAGCATCCAGCGAAGCCAAATCGGCTCTGCCGGTCGCGATACGGTCGGGTGTCAGTCCGATGTCGATTGGCTCTCGGACCGGAGCCGGGCAATTGATGTGTGCGCGTGTTGCGGCACGTCTCAAACTGTCCAGAAAGGCGCTCTTAGCGATTGTCACGAGCCAATTTCGTATCCGTTCACTGGGAATCGATTTGGCCTCGTCAATATGCATCCACACTCGGATAAAGGTCTCTTGCAGTAGATCTTGGGCAGTGTCTCGATGGCCGCACCGGCCGAAAAGGTAACTAAACAAGGCTCGGTGGTGCTGTTCAAACAGCGAGTCGAACAGCACCCCTGGGTTTTCGGTTTGCGCCGAACCAGTCTTCATATTCATTCTGCGACTGAGATTTCGCCCATCTTCTCTTTGGTGATCACTTGGAGGAGGGGAATCAACGCTTTGGGAGCATGAATTTCGCCCATCAACACGATTTCCGTGATCTTAGCCTTCAGCAATTCGCGGGTTACATCCGATTCAAAATTGAGTTCGCCCATGACGACAAATGCAGTGGGAGCATCAAGAAGCTCCAAGAACTCGGCGCCGATTGACTCCTCCCCCATGATCATTCTCGCATCGGTCGGAAGGTAGAAATTCTGACCGGTTAGCTGCGCCAACTTAGCCGAGATCACCTCTTGACCGCTTCGCGGAGCAAATAGCTGTCCGTGCACCCGCAACTCCTTGTAACCGACACTCTTGATTTCTCCGGTAATGAACGCTTGACCGACAATAACCAGGATCGTCTCAGCATCGCCAGATTCCAGCATAGAGCCAGTGAGGCGCACTTGTCCCGTCATGCAGTTGACATTGTCGCCGACTGGAATCGGAACGACGCTGCCAACATCGGACATCGAGATCCCTGCCAAAACTCCCGCCAAGTGTTCTGGCACCAGGACACAGCCGACGTCGACGATTTTCCGAATGTGAGCCAGATCCTCAGGACTCTTGGCATAGCGCAAGTCGAGCATTCCGACATCCTTAATCACTCCTTGGGAATCCGTTGCTTCGATGGTTGTTTGAGCGTTCTCTTCTTCGTTTGACATGTAGTCTTGACTCCTTGATCGTTAGATCAATCATGGAGACGCATTCGACCCAGGGCCGTTGGGACTTTTTGGCTCCTCTCACCGAAATCAATCTCGGCATACGATTCCAATCCGTGATTCTGTCGCGGGACCCGAATATCTGTGCGCCTTCAGGAGATGGTCTGAACTCAAAATGGGTTTCCTATACTTCTGAGGTGCGGTCATCGTGCGCTGAATCGCCTATCCCCCTTAAGCCCGGTGCGAGTGACAGTTGGCTCTCGCGACTTGGAATCACCCGGTTCCTAGGCTCTGGATCGAAACAGCTGAAACAGGTTGATCGGCTCGCCGGTCGCGACGGCTTTTTCGGCAGCTTTGCCCGCAATGAATAGGAGGAATACGATGAACGGAATCTGTAGCAGAGATAGGGTCACGAAGCCAAGCCACATGGACTGAAAGTAAAGTGCTGGGATGCAGAAAACGACCTCGGCGAACAAAAATGGAGTGGTGAGGATCATATAGACCCCGACCGAGAGAACCTGCTGCATCTTGTCGGCGAGGTCGGGATAGCCTAGCACGATGACGTATTGCAGAGTCATGCGAGCGGCAGTTCGGAGAGGCATGAATACGAGGAATCCGAAAACCACCAGTCGGGCATCCGGAGCCCTAAGACTGCCATAGCTCAACGCGCATCCAAAGCAGAATAAATCGAACGCCATCACGGGCACGGCTAGATTTGCAGCAACGGATTGCCAGCCCTTTATCGGAAGTGGAGACAACAACTCACGGCGCCGAATCGCACCTTCGGAAGCGGTCCTGGCGATCTGCATGAAGGCCATCGTCGAGTACGAAGCCAGCCCGGCCAATAGCAGGAATCCTAGCCCTACGATCTCGCTGTTGTTGATGTTCGCCACTCCTCCGAGCGAACCAAGCGCAAGGCCCCCAAGAAGCGGCGCAACAAAATTAGTGAACGGGCGCTTGGTTGCCGCACACAAATGTGCCCAGAAGAGAGCAAAAGCGCCCTGTCCGAAAGGAGGTACGGTGTAAGTCCTTGCCGCCTTATGCTTAAAGTTCGCCGATTTCGCGGCCATAAGCGAGGAGAAACCACCTCGCGCGGCTTGACGGATCATGGAAATGCGTTCAGAACTGACAATCGATTGTTCGTACCAATTGGCGTTCGATAGGAACATCGGAACCAAGGACAAGACGTAGCCGATCAAAAGCCATTCGACCAGATCCATGGCGGGACGATGGCAGAATCCTGCAACGAGTACGTCGGACGCCAAGCTCGAAGGCTTGAATATAGTTCGAATCCAATCAGATTCAAGTACTGCTACCACGGCATTGGAGCCGCGTAGCCACCAGAGAACGCCCAGACAAGCACCGAATGTCAGAAATGCGCCGATGAGGCCGAGGTGGATCTTTCCCCGATTTCGGATTCGTACCGAGACCCACATAGCGAGGTTGAAGTAGATCCCGACACTGCTTACCAAGGAAAGGGGGGCAACCCACGAAGGGGGCGAGATATTTCCAACATGGGCGCCTCCCGGTTGAGCAAACCTTGTGAGCGTGGAGAACAAAACGAGGACGAATCCGCCAAAAAACACCGCACCGAATGTCAAAGCGGGGAGCTTGTAGGCAAGCACGATTTTCCGCGAAATCGGTGAAGGGAAAAGATAGTCCACATCTGGAAGTGGAAATGCCAAAAGACTGTCTCCAAGCCCACCGTCGATGACGGCAAGGCCAAGCAAGATCATACAAAACGTTGTCCCTGCTCTCAAGACAACCGGATCAATCGTCTTCCCATCTTGCGATCCGCTTGGGGCTTGGCTAATACCGACGCCGAAGAGTGCGAGGGTTATAGTCACACAAATCGTGAAAAATAAGAGCGGTCCAAGCTTTCTCGGATCGCTGAACGTCGTGCGAAAGGCGTTTCTAATCTTCCATGCGCTTAGCAGTGCAACGGCTCGCATTATCCGGTGACGTCCTCCGTCAGTTCCAGAAACATATCTTCGAGAGACGAATCTGCACTGGAAGAGAGGCGCTCCTTTAGTTCGACGACCGTTCCTTGGGCAACGAGCTGCCCTTTGTTCAGGATAATGACTCGATCGCAGAGCCTTTCCGCCGTATCGAGCATATGCGTCGAAATCAGAATCGCGTTTCCCTGCGATCGTCGTTCCACCATCATGCCTTTCAGTTCTCTCATGCCCTTTGGATCCAGGCCGATGAGCGGCTCGTCGAAACAGAACACCTGGGCGCGATGAATAAAAGCGCATGCGCATGCAAGCTTCTGGCGCATGCCTTTCGATAGACTGGCTCCCAGTTCGTTCCTTTTGTCCCAAAGGTCGAGGCGAGTGAGGATCTCTTCTGCATGGACAAGTTCCTCTTCCATGCGATAGGCAGCCGCAACGAACCGCAAATGCTCCATGACGGTCAACATCTCGTATGGATTGGGAACCTCCGGCACAAATGCAAGTGCCCTTTTAGCGGCAACAGGATTGGCAGACACATCGTGGCCGTTTAACAGAATCGCGCCCGATGACGGTTGTAAGAGCGAAGCGACGCATCGAATCGTTGTCGTCTTTCCCGCTCCATTCGGTCCCAACAGCCCAACGATCTCACCCGACTCAACGGTGAAGGATAGATCTTCGACCGCAGTCTTGGTTCCGAAGCGTTTGGTAAGGTTTAGGACCTGAAGCATCTAAGGTCCAGACGTTACCACTCTTAACGCATCTCGTTTCGCATCGGATGCCCGATCCGCGTTCCTTTGGCCTAAGTCATTCGCATTGGCATCGATCTAAGTCGTACTTTCGTAGCGTTGAATATTGCGTTTCCGATGGCGGGGGCGATAGCCAGGATCGGAGCCTCCCCAGCACCTGCGGACTCAAGGTCTGGGCGGTCGATGAGGAACGTTTCCATTTTTGGAATATCAGAGTAACGGGGAACGCGATAGCGAGAAAGATGAGCGTTCAGAATCTTGCCGTTTGCAAAATCGATCGCCTCGAACAGAGCGCCTCCCAAACCCATGATCACCGCACCCTCGACTTGGTTCTTCAAGTGGTCAGGGTTGATGATCTTGCCGCATTGAAAGGCGTTAACGACCCGGATCACTTTGACTTCCTTGGACTGATCGTCTACCGCAACTTCAACCGCACTCGCAATGTTGCCGCCCTTTTCCACGCCGCAGGCGATTCCGAATCCATGCCCAGCCGAGGGCTTTTGTTTGCCCCAGCCAAACTTGGCGGCGACCACTCCCAGCACCTCTTTCAAGTGGGAGTCATCGGGGAGATTTAGCAATCTAAACGCCAGTGGATCCATACCCAGCGAGTGAGCTAGTTCGTCCATGTGGCTCTCGCGGGAAAAGTTGTTAAAGGTCGCTCCCAAACATCGATAGGATCCTTGACGAAGCGGCGAATGAGACTGATGGGACTCGGTACGCGGACTTGGTATCGCGTAGGGCGGCTCGATACCCGGGCTGCCTGAATTGTAGTTGTCGCACTCCCAGAGCACGACTTTCCCTTCTGGCGTCACCGCGCTTGAGATCTCGTCGACACCTCCTGGACGGAAGTAAGCGAACGTAAACTCTTCGACGCGCGTCCAAACGACTTTCACCGGCGCTTTTAGAGCCTTTGAAATGCGTGCCGCCTCGACTGCTGCGTCGCCGGAATGCTTCCCACCATAGCCGGAACCGGTATCGGGCACGAGAACGCGAACTTGCTTTTCTGGAAGCCCGAGGGCGTTCGCAACTTCCGGACGTACGCCGAAAGGACGTTGTGTTCCAGTTGATACGGTCATCTTAGAGCCGTCCCATTCAGCGAGGGCTGCCCTGGGTTCAAGCGGGACATGGGCAATATACGAGGCGGTATAAGTTGCTTTGTGTGCCTTGGAGCCATTCGGGGCAACTTTGTCCAAAATGGAGTCCGTGCCTCTCAATAATCCAAAGATATCTTTTGAACTGGGGCCGGGCGTCTGCTGCCATTCCGCCGTGATGGCAAAGAGGGCCCGTTCTGCCTGCCGAACCGTCGGTGCGGCTACCGCGACAAAGTCACCGTCGTGAACGACTTTCACTCCCTGCATTACGTCGGCTTTGCTTGTATCGACGGATACCAATTTTGCGCCGAACGAAGGCGGGCGGAGCACCTTGCCATGAAGCATTCCCGGTCGTGAGAGGTCAGAAGAGTACTGGTGCCTGCCGTTCACCATGTCGGTGGCTCCAATTTTCGGCAGGGACTGGCCGAGCGACTTCCACTCGCTATTGGGAGTCAGGGACAAGCCGCTGTCGATCGGTTTGTCGATAGGTTGCCCTTCCGCGATCTCGCCATAGGACGCGGATTTGGGACCACCGGTCACGGTGCCGTTCTCCGCTTTGAGGGTGTTTCGATTCACACCCCACTTTTCAGCGGCTAGGTCGATGATCGCTTCCCGCGCCGCCGCTGCCGCTCTCCTAACTTGAGGAACCATCGTCGGCGTCGTTCGGCTTCCGAAAGTGCCCATATCGTAGGGGACCAGATCGGTGTCGCCCATTGTGATCGTGATCACATTGGGAGAGACGCGTAATTCTTCGGCCACAGCTTGGGTGAGCGAGGTTCGAGCGTTCTGCCCAACTTCGACTTTTCCGGTTAAGACGGTTATCTTCCCATCAATTGCGACGTGAACCCATGCGCTAATCGTCTGTGGAATCGGTTGGCCGCCCCTTTGATTGAGGGCCCAGGCAAGCGCGTCCGGAATCGACGCCGCGACCAGAATGCCACCGCCAAGAAGCTTCAAAAGCGAGCGTCGACTCATTTCGCTCTGCGAATCTTGGACTTCAAGCTCAAGGCTCATTTCACACCTCGCATCGCATGAGAAGCGCGCCTGATGGCCGCGACCATCCTTGGATAGCCCCCGCACCGGCAGATGTTTCCCGACATCTCCTGCACGATCTGGGAGTCGCTTGGATTCGGGTTGCTGTCCAATAATCCGACCGCTGCCATGATCATTCCTGGAACGCAGTAGCCGCACTGCATGGCGCCTTCATCAAGAAAGGCCTGTTGCACAGGATGGAGATGCCCGTTCTTTGCAAGCCCTTCAACGGTTGTGATGGGCGATCCCACTGCCTCGGATAGAGGGGTAATGCATGAATGCACTGGTACACCGTTCAGCAGAACTGTGCAGGCGCCGCACTCAGATTCGCCGCACCCAAATTTGGTGCCCGTCAGACCCAAGTCATCGCGAAGAACCTCCAATAAGCTCGTCTCAGGTTCCGCATCAACCTGGTGCTTTACTCCGTTTACGATTAATTGCACGCTCATGGCTCACCTTAAGCAGACATTACCAGACTTACGCTTGTTGGTCGCGGGACGATGGCAGCAGCCGGGTTCGCGTTTCTGCTCGTCACCATGGACAAACCGTGATGAGGAGAATGAGTCCATCCCGTTCCCGTGCGACGAGGCGCCTCCGGTCAAATTGGACGAGCCTTTAAATTGTGCAAAGGAACCTACGGCAAAGTGCAACTAATATAAATGGGCCGCCCCGATTTAGTCGAGACGACCCACTTATGTCATGGCGAATGAAAGGCGTTTGAGGATCTTTACCGATCCCACGGAGGAAAGGTTTTTCGATTTGCACTGCGATTATGTGCAAGCCGGGAAGACGCCGAAGATCTCACCGTCGACACTTTCGCTATGGCATTTGAGAACTGGAGCAAGTTTCGAGGCGAAGCCTCAACGGCCACGTGGCTCTATGGGATAGCGTTGAACCAGTGGCGCATGTCTAAGCGCCGGAAGTCTGTCAAATCGCTGGGAATCGAGGCGATCGAAGCAGTTGCCGGAAGCTTCAACTTCGCCGAACTTGAGTTGGCGCAGGCGATCATGACCTTGCCTGATCCGCTTCGGGAGGCCTTCTTACTTGTAAAGGGTGAGGGACTAACCCATGCGGAGGCCGCCAAGTTGGTTGGCGTGCCGGTTGGAACGATGTACTTTCGAGTTCATCGTGCAGTGTGCCGGCTACGAGTCAGCCTCCAACCGCAAACCATCGGTCGTGGCCCTCAATTGGAGCAGAACAGTGAACAAGAAATGTCTATCGATCCAATCTAAAATCGACCGCTTTCTTCGAGGGGAGCTAAGTCAAAACGCTCGACATCGGGTGGCTCTCCATTTGGGTGAGTGCGAGAACTGCGCCCAGGCCCTGGAGTTTCGCCGCAAACTCGACGCGAGATTGGAGGCGCCCATCGAGGTGACCGAGGCTGTCACTCAAAGAGTGCTCGACCTTGCAAACAATCGTGGATTGGCGCCATCGAGACGCCCGACCGTTAAGACCTTACTAGGAGATCCGATCATGAAGAGAATAGTCCTTTCCTCGGCCGCGGTGTCGGTCATCTGTATCGGGGTTGCGTTGTTTGTGCCGTCAAAGGCGCCAGCCGCATCGCCACAGGCAGCGTTCCTCGCCATGAAGCGGGCCATTTTGAGTAATCAAAGGCTTGCCAAGATCATCAAGAAGCCAACGAATCAGGGCTCTAAGACCGAACTGGAATTGACGACGGCCAAAGTCATGTCGTCTGTCGCATATTTGGACTTGAGGGGAGGACCGCAAACGGTTGACTTGGATCCGAACAACTACTCCATGATTAGTTTTGGCCAAACCAAAAACCAAATCCTTCTGACTCCCAAGGACAACCCAAACCGCCGCGACGAATGGGTCTTATACGATCAAACCAACCTACCTCGGGCGTGGAGTTCCTATACGCTCAAACCTACGGGATGGGTCAGGCAAGCCTTTCTCAGATTCAACCTCGCAAACCCCGACTTTGAATACACATTCGATCCGAAGAGCGGCGCTTATTACGTCATACCCAGGATCTTGATAAAAGAACCTCGGGCTTTTCGCCGGTCGAAGAACCTCGACTCAAAGCCCAAGCAGTAAGTCGCTCACTACAAGTTCATCAGCCCGCATATTGCGGGCTCATGTCGAATCGAGTTGCCGGATCTGGACACCAGGCGATCACTTCAGTCCGCTCGTTGCAATCCCTTGGATGAAGACTTTTTGAGCCAGGAAGAAGACGATGATGACGGGGGCGATGACTAGGCAGGAAGCGGCCATGAGGAGGTTCCACTCGGTTCCGCCGTGTTGACTTTGATAGGCCTGCAGACCAAGTGAAAGGGTGAAGGTCTGCTGATCGACGAGGTAGATCAATGGCCCGAGAAAGTCGTTCCACGACCCCATAAACGTGAATAGGGCGACGACCATCAGCGCCGGACGCGACAGCGGAGCGATGATATCCGTGAAAATCCGGAACTCGCTGCACCCGTCGATTTTTGCCGCCTCGCTGAGCTCCATCGGAATTGTCCGATAGAATTGCCTGAGAAGGAATATCGAAAAGGCGCTAGCAAAGAATGCGGGAACCCACAGTGGCTTGAACGTCCCGACCCAACCTAACCACTTGAATAGTGCGAACGTTGGGACCATGGTTACCGGAAATGGAACCATCATGGTCGCCAGCGTCACCCCGAAAAAGAGGTCGCGGCCAGGCCACTTTATCCTCGCAAAGGAATAGGCAACGATCGAATTGGACAGTACCGCCCCACCGACTGAGAGGATCGTGATAATGATTGTGTTGCGGGCATAAACAAGGAATGGGATGTAGCCGAGTTCCTTGCTTCCATAAGCCACCGCTTTGGCAAAGTTGCCCCATAGGAATTGGGATGGGATCCAACGCGGAGGGGAAGTCATCGTTTCAGGAGTCGGCTTAAGCGCCGTCGACAACATCCAAAGGAGCGGCAAGACGAACATAACTGAAAGTAGAACAAGCGCCACATGGGCGAAGATCTTTCTCGTCTGTTCAGATGAGGATTTGCTCATGATGGTTAACTGCTCTCGTAGTGAACGTGCTTCTCCGACAGCTTTAGGGCGATCAGGGTTAGTGCTAGCGTGATGATGAATAACACCCATCCCATCGCGCTCGCATAACCCATTCGCTGATATTGAAAGGCATTGTCGTAAAGGTAGCTTGAATAGAAGTAGGTGCTGCGCGCGGGGGCGCCACCTGGAAACATCACATAGGGAACCGCAAATATCTGAAGGGACCCGATAATTCCCATTACGACGTTGAACAAGATCACGGGCGAGATCATGGGCAATGTTACGTTGATCGTCTTGGCCCACACCTTTGCGCCGTCCAACTCAGCAGCCTCGTAAAGAGAGACGGGAACATCTTGGAGGCCCGCCAGATAAATCACCATCGCTTGACCGCATCCCCAAATGGAAATGAGAATCAGGGTCCACTTTGCCCAAGTCGGATCGCCCATCCAATTGGGAGGTGTGACGTGGACCTTGTGGAAGGCTTCGTTTAGCAATCCAAAGTCGCCGTTGAAAACCCATGAGAATAGGGTGCCCAATGCAACCATCGGCACGAGGGTAGGCAAGAAGAACATCGTCCGATAGATGGACATGCCTTTCACCTTCGTGTTGAGCAGCAGTGCGAGAGCAATCGCCACAACCGTGCTCAAGGGAACCGCTCCCGCTACGTAAAGCAACGTGTTGCCCAGGCTCTTGTAAAACACCTCGTCGTGGAAAAGTTCGTTGTAGTTCTGCAATCCGATCAGCTTCGGAGGTCGAAGGATTGAGAAATTCGTGAAACTGTACAGCAGGGAAGCGACAAGCGGATAGGTCAGAAAGATCAGGAACCCAAGGATCCAAGGGGTGGCAAAAAGAATTCCAACCCGGCTGTCTCGTTTACTCACTGATCCAGCACCTGCGACTTATAGGTTTGCCATAGTGCGGTCACACGGTCTTGCGCGTCATGAAGCGCCTTCTCCGGCGTCTTCTGCTCGGTGGAAACCTCCTGGAAGGCTACATTCATCTCGTTCTGAAGTTGCGGAAGGATGCCGATTTGAGGCGGTCCAAACGCCTTTGGAGATCGGGCCAGCCGATCGAACAATCGAATGTATTTGTTCACATTGGAGCTAAAGAAGTGGTCGCTGACCTTTTCTAATGGAGAGTTTTTGCCGTGTCCGGAACAAAGTCCTTCCATGACATCTTGCCGTTGAACGAATTTGATAAATTCAAAGGCCTCTTTTACGTGCTTTGCTCCCCGAGGGATGGTCAGCACGTCTTGGACCAACTGAGTATGCCCTTCAAGGTCGGGACGGTCCGCCGGATATGGGAATGGCACCGCAAACCACTTCAATTCGGGATGGTAGACCCGGATATAGTTGCCTTTCCAGGTCCCATTGATCTCGGTAGCGACCTTCCCTGCCATAAAAGGATCCTGAGGGGTGGCAAACGTGCCGAAGCCGCTTTGGAAGTTCTGGACCTCCTTCGCTCCAAACCGTTTGGCATAAGAAGCGATCCACTTGAACGCCCGAATGTTCTCAGGCGAATCCATTGTGAGCCGATCGCCATCGGTGACTTTCCCCCCAAAATAGAGACCCCAGGACCAGTTCCACCAACCGGGGTTAGAGGGCAGAAACCCAGCCATCGCCAGGTCGCCGTTCGGCTTTTTCTTGGAGATTTTGTCAACCAGCGCGTCTAGCCCTTCGATCGTCTTTGGGAAAGTATCGGGTGTTGCTACCTCTGGGGGAACAAGGTCAGGGCGAACGTGAAGAGCAATCGATGCGGGGGTACTCGGCAGAGCCCATAGTCGACCCCGATAATTGAGCACGTCCCAGTAGCCCTTGATATAGTAGTTAGCCTCCAAACCCGCGTCTTTTGCCAACTGAGTTAAGTCGGTCAAGGCGTGGGCATCTGAAAACTCGTAGAGTTGGTTGTCCCATATTCCCGCAACGTCGGGAGGAGTTCCTCCGGCAGTGGCGAGCATCGTCTTTGTATCGACTCCTGAGATGCTGAGGTAACTCACAAAGATGCGGTTTTGCGATCGATTGAATGCGTCGACGACTTTGCGCATCTCCTCGCCCTCGGCGCCGGTCCACTTCTCCCAATAGATAACGTTGATTCGGTCTTTTCTTGCCTGCCGCGAAACCACTTTGTCTCCGAACACAGCTGCGGAAACGAGCAACGCTCCGGCAAGTGAAAGACCGAAGACGCCTTTAGCGGTCATGGCCTACTCCAATGAGTTGGTGATCCGGGGGTGCGGGAATAAGTGCTGTCGTAGTTGACTCGCCCGATTTGGATTCCCTCACTACAGTGCTCCATCAATCCTCGACCGAATATCGCTTCCATAGCCATCCTGCCGGTCCGATATCAACCTGAAGCATAGCCGGATCCTGACGCAAATGTAAGCCTGATCGTTAAGCACGGTTACGGTCCTCTCCCGCCCATGGTGTCGACGGATGGCAAAGAGTCTCCGTTGTAGTTGAAAAGGGCCAAATTATCGTACGGCGTCGGCTTCTTATCTGGCGAAATCCAGGTCGGCGCCCAGTAGAGAAGTCCTTTGCCCTTTCCTCTCGGAATTTGCTGGATAATCTCCAAGACCTTCTTCAGGAAGGCGTTTTGTCCTTCTGGGGTGGGAGGATATCCGGCAAGGATTCCACGGGCATCTCCTTTTACGTGTTCGCTCGCCGTGCTTCGGCTGTCGATAGACCATGGATAGCCGGTTTCGACGATATAGATGTCCTTTCGGTACCTCCTTGCGAGGTCGTTGACGTTGGACTGCATGGCTTCAAGACCGCCGTGCCAGAACGGATAGTAGGATAAGCCGATAGCATCGAATTTGACTCGCTCTTTAAGGATGTGGTTGAACCACCAAACCGCGGTCTTGTTGTCGCCGCCGCGGTCCAAGTGGATCATCGTAAGGATCCTCTCAGAGCCTTGGGCATCATGTACCGCGCGTAACCCTGCATTGAGCAACTGGGCAAGTTGTTTCCATTTTGCCTCATCATCGCTGGTGACATGGCCATCGGGCCACAGCATGCCACCCAGAATCTCATTTCCGATTTGGACCATATAGGGGCGCGTATCTTGAGCGATCATCGCCGCCACGACTTCTTTCGTATATTCGTAAGTTGCCTGAACAAGCTTGTCAAAGGGAAGGCTCTTCCAGGCGGCTGGCTTCGTTTGTTTGCCTGGGTCAGCCCACCAATCCGAGTAGTGGAAATCTAGACTGATTTTTAGTCCCTGTGCCTTTGCCCTGACTGCCATCGCGAGGGTGTGAGCTTTGTCGCAATACGCGTCTTTTGGGTGATTCCAGATGCGAAGGCGGACGAAATTCCAACCTGCTTCCCGCATGATGACGAAGGGATCCTCATGCTTGCCATGGTAGAAGTATTCGCCCTCGGCAGCTTCGACTTCAGGGATTTCGGATACATCGCCGCCATGAAGAAAACCAGGAGGAAGCTGCCCGAGACAGGATGAACAAATTGCCGAAACCAATCCGATAACTGTGAGGATTCTGCCGCGCTGCATGGACATCAGTTTCCTTTCTGGATAGTGTAACCAGGAACATAGCGTCGATGATCTCCTGCGAGAAGCCCGCCGGAAATAGCCATTCAGTCCTCCATGTCGATCATGGCGTTCTGAACAGGCGTCGAGTATCATCGTAACCCAAATTGGCAATGGATGCTAGAGACCATGAACGCAAGGGTTGGTTGTTACTGGTTTCGAACCTGGGAAAGGCTGAATGCGACTTGGATTTAAGAGGCAACGCGTTGTAAGCCCGTTCGATTTCGGAATAGGCACTTGCGTTTCACCGTATGATGAGGGAGTGCGATTGAGATACGACTGGATTCGAGTGGCTGTCGGCGGAGTTTTCTTCCTAGGCGTTTGGTCCTGTGCCCCATCCACATCAGTCAAGACCACTTCGATCGAGGTCCCCAAGGCTGATGAGGCAGGCTCCGTTGAAGGGTCGATTCCTCCCGTTCCAAACGGAAGTCCCGCCCCCGATTTTACGGTCATGACTTTTGATGGTAAGCCCACCAAGCTTTCTTCAATGCGGGGTCACCCCGTCCTGATCGACTACTGGGCAACTTGGTGCCCACCATGCCTTGAGGGCTTGCCGCACACTCAGAAGATCTTTCAGGAGGGCTCGACAAAGGGCCTGAAGGTGATGACCATCTGTGATCAAGATCTGGGAAAGGTGAAGAGCCTGATCAAAGAGAAGAAGTATACGTTTCCAACCTTCGTGGATAGCACCCATGAGATGGGTCTGAAATATCACATCGACGTGATTCCAGTAACGATCGTGATCGACGCCAAAGGAGATCTGGTTGATTACATCGTGGGTGGTGGGCAGGATCAGGAGATAAAAGAGGCCTTAGGGAAAGCAGGCGTCCATCTGGGTTGAACCTGTTGTCTGAGCCTATACGCCGATGGTGAGCATTCGGGTTGAGACGATTATCACCGCGCCTCCCGCCCGATGTTTTGATCTGGCTCGCAGTGTGTCGACCCATGAACTGACGACGAAGTGGAGCCGTGAACGGGTGGTTTCGCGGCATGATACGGATCTCTTGGAGCTGGGTGACGTCGTAACATTCGAGGCCTACCATTTCTGGTTGCGACAGCGACTGACTAGCGTGGTGATTGAATTTGACCGCCCAAGATTCTTTTCGGATCGGATGACTCACGGAGCATTCAAGTCGCTCAGCCACACACATCAGTTCTTCAAATCCCCAGGAGGGGGTACGAGGATGGTGGACATCTTGGAATTCGAGTCCCCGTTTGGCCTTATCGGACGCCTTTTTGACCGCTTTGTTTTGCGCGCCTATATGGAACGCTTTATTCGGCGGAAAGGGATCGCGTTAAAAAGTATCGCGGAGCAGCAGTAGCGCTTGCGGTTCGGAGTAAGCTCCTGCCGATCATGGCAGAGAAGCTAAATTGGGGAATTCTGGCGACGGGTGGCATTGCCCGACAGTTCGGCGGTGGGCTGAAGGTCTCAAAGACTGGCACCCTTACCGCAGTTGGATCGCGCACGATCGAGAGTGCAACGAAATTCACGGAAACCTATGGCGGCAAGCCATATGGGTCCTACCAAGAGGTCTTGAACGACCCAGCAGTCGAGGCGGTGTACATCGCCCTTCCGCATCACATGCACTACGAGTGGACGATCAAATGCGCGGAGGCCGGGAAGGCCATTTTATGTGAGAAACCGTTTACGTTGAACGCACTAGAGGCGAAACGAGCGTTGAACGAAGTTCAAAAACACAAGGTGTTCTTCATGGAAGCGTTTATGTATCGCTGCCATCCGCAAACCCTGAAGCTTAAGGAGCTGTTGCAAGAGCAGGCAATCGGCGACGTCAAGGTCGTCAACTCCGAGTTCGGTTTTCAAGCCGGTAAAGGTTGGGAGAACTTTCGAACTGACGGCGCAGTTGGCGGCGGTGGATTGATGGACGTCGGAACCTATTGCGTGTCCCTGACGAGATTGGTTGCGGGAGCGGAACCCGAGTCGGCCCATTACAGTGCGTTCATCAACGAGAAGGGTTATGACGAATTTGGCTCCGGGTGCCTTAAGTTCCCCGGTGAATTCACAGCAAGTTTTGGCACCGGAGTTCACATCCAGTTAAAGAATGCTGCTTGGATCTATGGCACGAACGGGATGATCCACATAGAAAATCCATGGAAGGCAAGTGGTGGCAACCTGACCTTATACAAGCGAGGTGAGGAACCGCAATCCTGGGAGTACAAGAGCACCAACGACGAACTCTATGGAATCGAGGCGGACGCGGTCGCCGAGTTCTTGGAAGCAAAAGAGTGCCCTTACATGACTTTGGAAGATACGATCAACAACATGCGAGCTTTGGACATGCTGCGTGAAAGCGCCAGTCTCAGTTTTGCGGCGGAGACCAAAGTTTGAAGTACGGGAGAGTTCCGCATCTAGACAAACAAGTATCAAGAATCGTGTTTGGCATCATGTCGCTGCCACGAAACGACAATGCCAAGGCATTTGAGTTGCTGGACGCCTATCGTTCCATCGGTGGAAACGCGATCGATAACAGCTACCTCTACGGTCCCGGATATGCGGCTGTGCTTCGAGCCTATTACGAAAAACATGGTGAGGAAGCCCTCATTCGGTTTGACAAAGGCAACCACCATGTGTCGAACGACGACGCCGGTCGCCGAGTGACGAAGGATGCGGTTGACAACGACTTGAGGGGCAACCTCGAGAGGTATGGCGTTTCCTATTCGGATTTCTATGTACTGCATCGAGACGATCCCCGGGTTCCGGCGGGAGACATCGTTGAATGGCTCAACGAACATAAAGCGGCGGGCCGGGTTCGGGTCTTTGGAGGCTCAAACTGGCATCACACCCGCATCGAACAGGCGAATGAATATGCAGAGAAGCACGGGCTCCAAGGGTTTTCGGCAAGCAGCCCAAATCTCTGCCTTGCAACCGCAAACGAACCGGTCTGGTGGGAAGCCTATCAAGTTGACCGTGAAGCTCGCGATTGGTATGAGCGAACCGGGTTTCCCCTATTCGCATGGTCGTCGGCAGCGGGAGGCTTTTTCGCCGGAGTAGAGACTCCCGACAATGTGCGTGTCTATCACAGCGCCGCGAATTTCGCGAGGCTGGAACGAGTCCAAAAGATGGCGGACGAAAAGGGCCTTACGCGGGCAAAAATCGCGCTCGCTTGGACTCTGAACCAGCCGTTGAATGTATGGGCTTTGGCCGGGATGAACTCAGTCGAACAAGTCCAGCAGAACGCAGACGCAGTCGAGATCGCCCTGTCTCCCGAGGAATTGAACTACCTTGAACACGGCTCATCTAAGTAACTTGAGGTCTCCGTATCGGGGCCTCCCACGATTTGAATTCGAAACGCTTAAATTCACAAACACCGAGTCTAAACCATGAAACCACTAGCAATTCAGGTCTATACGCTTCGCGACGCAATGCAAAATGGCAATCATTTGCCCATTCTTCAAGAACTGGCTGACATCGGATATAAAGGTATCGAGGGCCATGGCTTTGGGATGTCTTTTGTCGAATTCAGGAAGGCAGTCGAAGATATGGGGATGACTGTTTCTTCCTACTTTGGCGAGCTGCCGACCCCCGAAACCGTCAATCAATTCATCGACAACGCGAAAGACCTCGGAGTTTCCGACACCGTTGTCGGCTTTGGAACTCGCGAGTACAAGACGGTCGAGGCGATCAAAGAGACGGCAAAGAAAGTCAATGCAGTCGCCTCGACGATTCGAGCCGCCGGACTCACGTTTAACCTGCACAACCACTACTGGGAGTTTGAGATTGTCGATGGGAGGCTTGCCATCGAGTGGATGCTGGACGAGTGCCCAGAAGTTACTCTGGAACTCGATACGTATTGGGCAACCAACTTTGCCGCGAATAAAGCGGCGGACTTTGTCACGAAGTTTCGCGACAAAGTTAAGTTGATGCACGTCAAAGACGGCCCGATGGTGAGGGACGAACCGATGACGGCGGCCGGAGCGGGAAAGGTAGACATTGCCGAAGCGATCCATGCCGGGGACCCGAACTGGCTGATTTTGGAAATGGACTTCTGCGCGACCGATATGATGGAAGCGGTCAAAGAAAGCTACCGCTATCTCGTCGGTAACGGCCTGGCGGCCGGTAACAAAGCGGTCTGACATTCTTTCAGTGACGTGAAGCTGGGACGAATAGGCGAAATCTACGGCCTATTCGTCCCATACCATGATCGTTTCGACGCGCCCCCAATGAATCAGCGAGACAATCTCGTACGAATTGACCGCCAGCACTAAGATTCTCTAACTTTCATGAATTCGGATTCGGATAGACTCCCGTGGATGAACCGAGGGCTATCTCGCCGCACTCTCCTTGCTGGGTCCGCAAGTCTTGCCGTTACTCCCATTACCAGGGCCTTTCCTGAGATCCTCGTTTCAAGTCCAATTAAGCCGGTCGTCATTTCTTCGTCAAACGGAAATGCGTACAAGAACGGAGGCGCCGAGACGTGCGTTCAACGCGCGTTTCGCCTGATGACCTCGGGCGAGGACGTCTTGGACAGTTTGATTGAAGGCGTCAATATCCTGGAGCTTGACCCAGAGGAGATATCTGTGGGATACGGTGGGCTTCCGAATGCGGATGGGGTGGTCCAACTCGATGCTAGCTGTATGCATGGACCCAAGAAGTGGGCTGGCGGAGTCGCCGCGTTGGAAGGGGTTCGAACCCCGTCAAAAGTAGCAAGAGAAGTCGCAAGGCAAACGGATCACCACTTGCTAGTTGGCAAAGGGGCGCAGGAGTTTGCGCGAAACCTAGGGTTCACCATCGAAGCAGATCTGAATACCGAGAAATCGAGGCGATTGTGGCTGGAATGGAAACGTCGGACAGACAGGGATCACTACCTTGACCCAAATCAGCGAGCAGTTTCCGGCGTGAAACACGCCCTTTCGATGGCAACTGAGGGGCTCATCGATCCATTGCATGTCTACGGCACCATTAACTGCGACGGCATTAATTCGAAGGGTGAGATCTGCGGAGTAACGACAACAAGTGGCTTGGCCTTTAAGATCCCGGGTCGCGTAGGAGATTCCCCGATCCTTGGCGCAGGCCTCTACGTCGACCAGGAAGTTGGCGCCGCCGGTTCCACGGGGCGTGGAGAAGCAAACTTGTATGGCTTGTGTTCGTTCGTGATCATTGAGGAGCTTCGCCGCGGTAAGCACCCGAAGGATGCGGGACTGGAGGCTCTAAAGCGAGTCGCAAAGAATACGGTCGAGAAGCGCTTACTTAACGCGTCCGACCATCCGAGCTTTGGCTTGCAGTTTTACATATTGGACAAATTTGGACGGCATGCTGGCGTGACCCTTAATGGAGGCGCAGGATATGCCGTCTGTGACGAAAACGGCCCGCGAGTCGAGCAGTGCGTGAGCCTTTTTTAGACGACGCTCAGGACGGCCTATGGTCAAGATTCGTCGGCCGTACGAGGTGCTATCCAGTTTAGGCCCCAGTTTTACCTTCCCACGGCTCGGTCGCAGTCGAAGCGAACGATCGTATCTGCTTCCGATTTGGCGAGTTGGCTAAGCCGAATGGTGATGGCATAGGCCGATTGCTGGAATTCGGCTTTCCCGCCCGTAATGACGGTGGCCTTCAAAATCCTTGGATCGAACGGAGGTAGGCCGATCGTTTCGCCATCCTTCGCGCTGAAGCAATGTAGGTAGATCGTTTTTCCCCGATACGTGGTGCCGTATTCGCGGTCAACTGGCTGAAGTGGTCCGGCTCGGGTTTTGTAGATGCTATCTCCGTATTTTTTGAGCCATGCGCCGACCTCACGCAGCCGGTCAACATGGGTTGGCGGGATCACTCCATCAGAATCTGGACCCACGTTGAGCAGCATGTTTCCGTCACGAACCGAAGCATTAACGAGCATCGACAGGATCTCTCGAAGGCTCATTAAGTTCTGGGCGCGGTTGAATCCCCACGAGGTTTGATTCAGATTCAGACACTTTTCCCAAGGTCTCGCCCGGATGTGCCCTTTGATTTCGCTGCCACCCTCTTCACAGTCAAAGTCGCCTTCCCACCCGGAACGCGGGTTGATGATAGTCCCAGGATTGGCTTTTCTCACCATCTTATTCAACTTGACGGGATCCCAGAGCCACGCCGCATCGGCATCCGAACCATGCATGTTGAGCCAGCCACCGTCGTACCATAGGACATCGATCGGTCCATAGTTGTGAGTGAGTTCATGGACTTGTCCATAGCACTGAGCCTTCAATTCCTGGGCGCTGTCCGGCAGCTCGCGAGGCTTGAAGTAGCCAGGGATGCGCCAGTCCATTAGTGAGTAGTAGAGCCCAACACGCATGCTGGCCTTGTGGCATGCTCGGACGAAATCCTTGACGAAGTCCTGTTTCGCCGCCGTCTCGACACTTGTAAAGTTGTCGATGCTCGATGGGCTGTTCCAAAGCGCGAAACCGTCGTGATGTCTCGCGGTGAGGACCATGTAGTTCATGCCCGCACTTCGAGCGATCCTTACCCAGCGGTTCGCATCAAAACTCCGGGGCTGAAACTGGCTCCCTAGTTTTCGATACTCACTCGCCGAGACATGTTCATCATTCATATACCATTCGCCTTTGGCAGGGATGGAATAGACGCCCCAATGGATGAACATGCCGAATTTGGCATCTCGCCACCATTTCATTTGTCGTTCCGACAAAGGAGCCAAGTTAGCCGACCGAACAGGGCCCGGGTTTTGAGCGAACAAAACAAGAAAAGGTAAGAGCAATGTGATCAAAGCAGGGAGCTTAGGTGTACCCCATTGGAGGCATATTAACCGATAATGGGCCCTGAAGCTTTAGAGATCGAAACGACTTGGATCTGGATGCGTTAACGCATAGATCAATAAAAAGCCAAACATCTACGGACAGGAAATCCAAATCCCGATTTTGCTATTTCTTGGCCACTGCCTTTTGAAGTGGCAACAGCCTCGAAGCCATCCTTGTCCACTTAATCGGTCCGCCCGGCTCGTAGTTGTATTTGCCAAAGACCGTCCCATCAGGATTCAGAAAGAGGATAGTCGGGAATCCGGGGAGGATCGATTGATACTTTCGCTCAAGACTCTCATTTTGTTCTTGCAATGCCTTGGGTTGGGCTGTGTGCTGGGGAAAGTCAAGTTCCAAAAGCACGACGTTTTGAGCGGCCCACTTCTTAAACTCTGGCTTACTGAAGACCTCTTCGTGCAATCGGACGCACCACTTGCACCAATCGCTTCCGGTAAAGTCGGCCATAATCGGCTTCCCAGTCTTTTGAGACTGCTTGACCGCCTCATTGTACGAGGTGAGCCACACCGCATCAGAACCTCTTGCAGAGGCAAATAGGCTGAATGCGAATGCAGCGAAGAATGCGAGTTTGATCGGCTTGTTCATGGGACACGTCTACCAATTACGAACGTGATTTTAGCCTAATTCGTGCCCAAACTGAAAAAACCAACTTGTTGGCGGCTAAGCCGCAAGCTTGGGCTCATGCATCGAAAGGCCCTTCGCATCGATCTTGAGGCCGTATAGCAATTGTGCCCGGGTGCGCATTTCCGACGGTTCTCCGGTCGTAAAGAACACAGATGTCCCAGCGCCCGGTTCGACACCCTGCAGTTCCTGAACCAGCTCCGCGACCGCGAATGTCGATGGGTCGATTATGTCGACTCGGGGCAACACGGAATGAATGACGGACGCGGCGAGATGGTAGTGAGTATTCGCAAGAAGGAGGGCATCGACCTTCAACAAAGGCGCCAAGAGCTCTTGCACGGATTCCTCGATTGCGATCGCATCTTGGGGAACGGCCTCCAGCAACTGAGCGAGATCCAATGATACGCGTTGGATCACGATAAATCGTAGTTTGCGAAGGGCGCGCCCATAGGCTCCGGACAGGATCGTCCTTTGTCCTCCAATGATACCGACTTCCCGGTACGGTTTATTCCTCATTCCCCCAAGTGTGGCCTTCACGACCCCAGTGGCCAGTACGCCTGGAACCACAATGTCGCCTAGCACGGTTGACCCGGAATCGCATGCCATGATCACGCGTTGGATTCCCATAGAGCGGAACGCTTCCAGTACCTTGACGATCCGATCCGTAAGGGCGTCACGCGACAAAAGACTGTATGTCTCGGATCCACGGTCGTCGACGTAGACAATATCCAGATCAGGACGCGCCGATCGTAGCTCGCCATAGAGGCGAAGTCCGCCAACTCCCCAGTCACAAATACCAAGGGTCATTAACTTGTGAGAAGGAAAAAACACACTACTTGTTCGGGGTAGATGACCCAAACTCCCGATAATGACGGTGTAATTAGGTACTTTGGCGATCAGTTGCGTGCGTGTGCAAAATCTCTTGCGCTGAAATGCCTCTTGCTCGCGTAAGATAATGAAGAGGATAATTAGGAAGCAAATATGGCAGTTGAGGAGCAGGTTTCAATTTCGGAGATAAGTTTGACGGAGCGCGCGGCAAGCGAGCTCCATTCGATGCTCGTCGATAACGACAAGGCAGATGCGGCGTTGCGAGTTTGGGTCGCAGGCGGCGGTTGTTCTGGGTTAAGTTATGGGATGGCGCTTGATGAGAATTCTCCCGAAGAAGGCGACCATGTCATGAACGACAAGGGGATCAAGATCTTCGTCGACGAACTCAGCCTGCGCTATATGCTAGGGGCTGTCGTCGATTACGTCGATGACGTTCTCGGCGGCGGATTTAAAGTTGACAATCCCAAAGCGGTCAAGTCATGTGGCTGTGGCTCCTCGTTCTCTACCGAAGACGAAACAATTGACGGTCTCGACACCCGTGCCGGCGGCGGTTGTGGAAGTTGCGGCTGCCATTAGTCAGTCGCTAAACAATTCGCTTGCGCCCATATAGGCGTTGTGAAAAGAAGCGCATAAGTCGACAAGCAACCTCTGCCCCTCAACTCCGGTTGAGGGGCATTTGAGTTTTAGGAGCTTTGTGCCAACTGATTCCGTTGTTTGGTCGTCGCCAATCGATCGTTCAAGCCTCACGTGTGGCGATGATCCTGCGACTGCCCAGTAGTTATCTTGGCGGGGAGATCTTCAAAAGTACCACTCCGTGTCGAGGCACAGTGGCCGAAAACGAGTCTTTAAACGTGCCCAGGGTCTTCTGACGCCAAAGATCCCGGACCTTCATCGGGCCCTTGATTCCAAGATTCGACCATGTGACTTGGACCGGACCTGCTTCCTCGGCACGGTTGAACAGTCCGACTGCTAGTGTTCCATCTTCAAGAGGACGTGCCCAGACCTCGGAGTCGCTGACTTTGGCGATTCGCCGCGCTGCCTTGACCAGCGAATCCTGATCGACCGCGATGACTTCGTCGTTCGAAAGGAGACTCAAAGTGAATGCATCGAGCGTGGTGATATCGCCTCCCAGAATAAGTGGCGCCGCAACGAGACTCCAAAAGGAGACCTGAGAATACTGCTCATTAGGAGTTAGAAGGGTCTTTCTTGGCTTGCCACCAGGACCAGACAAATTGCCAAAGATGAGATAGTCGGGATCGTTATACGACCCAGGATGAGCGAACAACTCAAGGTGGGCTTTCGCGTAGAGATCGAATCCGTCCTGGTACATAGTGAGTCCATTGCCCAGGTCCCCCGCTGTTCGCCAACTGTGCCCCCCCACTTTCTTGCCCCATTTCCATACGTCGTCCATTCCGTATTGGCATAGGTTGAGGACGATATCGCGGTCTTGCTGCTCGAGCAAATAGCCCATGAGCCGATACGGTTTTTCGTAGCCTTCGTCGCCAGGCGCCTCGGACTTGTAGCTGCACCAGTCGTATTTCAACAGATCATAGCCCCAGTCGGCAAAGGTCTTGGCATCCATCGCCTCGTGTCCGTATGCCCCCTCAAACCCTGCACAGGTCGTTCTTCCGGGCGAGGTGTAAATCCCTGCCTTGAGGCCCTTTGAGTGAATGTAGTCGGTCAGCCCACGCATGTCCGGGAATTTGGCGCTCGGGATGAGATGTCCGTTCAAGTCGCGGGTTGGTCCCCCGAGGGTGGGATCCGTGCTACCTGGAACCCGCGCCCAACAGTCGTCGATATCGACGTACTGCCATCCATGCTGAATCATCCCATTCTTAACCATGGCGTCTGCTGACGCACGCATGATCTGGTCGTTTACTTTGTCGAGCCAGATGTACCAACTATTCCAGCCCATTTGGGGGGTCAGGGCGATCTCGTCGCCGCAGACGATCCTAAATTCACGCCTCGCCTTACCGAGTCGATTCTTAGCCGACAGAAGTACTTTGTAGGTGCCCCGTTTGGCGATCTTGCCCGTAATCAAACCGGTTGCAGAGTTTATTTCCAGTCCAGTTGGCAACTGACTTGCTACGATCGTCATCGGACGCACTCCGGTCACCGGCACAGTGTAAAGGAAAGGATGTCCTGGTCTGACTCCCGCAAGACTTGGCCCATTTATTCTGGGTCTTGGCGATGGCGGAGGCGTGAGGATCACCGGTGTCTCGACAGGCGGCGTCAGCGCCTTTGGCGATTGGCCCGAAAATTGAATCCTTGCGTCGGCCCAATCGCCATGGTCATAGTCGATACCCTCACCAGCTTTATCAACCACCAGATTGAGGGTCCTAACGCCCTTCAGCGAAATCGCTGCCTCAACGGCATCCTGCTTCCATGTCATTCTCTGGCTCTTCCAGAGTTCCTTCCCATCACCATATACATGGAAAATCACGCTGGCTTGACTCGACTTTGCATTGTCGTCAACGCCACAAAAGGAGTGGAATTGGGTTGCCCTTCCAAAAAGCTGAATTCTGAAGGTGCTGATGGCGTGGGTGCCAACCCCACTTTCAAAAGTTCGTCCGTTAATGGAAAGCTGGGTGTTGGTAACCGAACGATCCTTCATCGCATGCCCCCATCCTTGATGAACATTGGAAAGGTCAAGGTCGCCAATGGATATGGATTGAATTTGCGCAGTGGCGATAAGAAGGCAGATAGCGTTCACGGCTTTCCTGGCAGGTTACCCTGCACCGATGAACGAGTCGTGCGTGGTAATCCAGCCAGTTCGATCGGTGGCCCGGTAGGTCGGCTTAACCTCGTGGCGCGTCCCGGTGCCATCGACGTAAGAAGCCTTACTGGGTAGAAACGTCAGGGCTCGATGAGGATGACCAGCGAGGCGCTCACTAAGGTGCGGATCAGCGTACAGGGTCTGGGTGTCGATCGCGGTTCCACTTACATCGTAATTCGGGGAGAGGACGTTCGAGTTTCCAGAAACTCTGGAAAGAATGGCTCCGTTTTCAACTCCTACCAGCACCGGATGGGATTGGCTAAGATTGTCAACTAGGTTGTTGACAAATCGGGCCGTGACGTTGGGGCCAGTGAGTGCGACTACCGGCGACATGAAGTCGGTGGAAATCTCGTTGTTGACTAGAAAAATCGTTCCGTCCCGCCTACCTCTCTCTTGACCAAAGTTGATCACGGTGCGATTCCCTTTGGCATCTGGATTCTTCCGGATGATATTGCCTAGCAATAGAACATTGGAATTAGGGCGGTCGGTATCCCATGCATCGACAAAGTCAAGCTCGCAATTCGACGAGTCATGAATGGAGCAGTACTGAACAGTTATAAAATGTGCCCGGCTTTTGAGGTTATGCCCAGTGAGCGAGTCGTGAATGTCGCAGAATTGAACCGTAACGCTTGTCCCGCCAAGGTACAGATTGTGGTTGAATCCAGGGTCGGCAAAGTCGCCGTTTCGATAAATCTCGCAATGATCGATCAATTGCTTGGATGCAGCGTGAAGATCTCCGACGACTCCGTTGGACATGATGCCCATATCGTTCTCATGGATTAGGCAGTCTTGCACCGTGCATCGGCTTGCCCCATTTATTCGAATTCCGGACCCATTGTGCGAACCGTTGTGGGCGCCCTTCAGTTCGAAGTTTGAGATCGTCACGCCATCGGCTTCCGGGTTGACCTGGAAAATCGCCCTGGGAACTTGGCCAATTCCACTATATTCAAAGTCGGCGCCGTCGATTACGATCCGTGTGTCCCCAGATATTTTGAGCCCGGAGGTGCTTATAACAACCGCAGCGCCCTTGTAGCCGCCCACCTTCGGATACACCCGAATTTCATCGCCAGGCTGGGCAGCTTTCACGGCGTCTTCGATTCTGGAGAAGGGCTTTCCATCACCGACGTTAAGAGTGGATCGATGGGCGAAGAGTATGGCAGCGGCAATTAGCATGAGATTCTTCTTACGTCGGTTACCCTCAGAATCTACCCGCGTTTACCGCGAGCGACTCGAGAAGATCCGATGGTCTGGGACACTCACACAGACTTAGTCTCACGCAATCGAGAGTGCAAACCGACGGTCGAGGAAACGCCGTTCGCCATCCCCCGACACGCACTGCTCACTAAATTGAATTAAGCAACGCATCGGGAGCATCCGATTCCTTCAAGAATCGGATGCTCCCAATGCACAACTTCAGTTAAGGCCTTTGGCTGCGAAGTAGTTGAAACTCTCGCGAACGGCTTCGATGGGGTCGCCGGGCGACTCGTCCAACTCGATGGAACCGTACTGGACTCCGGCTTCAAGGCACGCGGCAATGATCGGATCCCAATCCAGGATTCCCTGACCTGCGGGACGCCACTGGGGCGTTTTCGTCGGGTCGTAATCCTTTAGGTGGACTTGAGTTGTTCGGTCAGCGAATCTATGGATGTAATCGACGGGATCGGCGCCGCCGATGCTCACCCAAGCCAAGTCCAATTGAGCCTTGAGGATGTCTGGGCTGGTCGCGCCGTATAAGCCGACTAGGCCATCCGTCTTGAACTCAAATGCGTGATTGTGATAGGCGAGTTGGAGACCCTCCTTCTTTAGCATCTGACCGATGGGCTGGAGGACGCGACCAAATGCATCCCAACCGTCCTTATAATGATCCTCTCCGATCCAGGGCACAACAACCGTCTCGACGCCCATAATCTTGCAATTCTCGACTACTTCATCGAAATCGTCGCGAATCTGATCAAAACCAATATGGGCGGCGCTAAATGTAAGACCTCGATCCGTTACCAGCGTCTTCCAATCACTCGCGGATTGGTCGTAGTATCCGGCAAATTCGACATATTTGAGGCCAATGTCGCGCACCTTGTCTAGCGTGCCTTGAAGGTCTTTGGCGAGGGCATCCCGCACGGTGTAAAGCTGTAAGGAGATACGCATTTTCTCGATTATGGATGAAGCGCTTGGCCTTCGGACCCAGTATTTCGCGAATTTGACCCTAGTCTTTGCTCCCCTTCTTTTCTGTGGCCCAATGATTTTCTGGAACGTCTGGAAAGGCATCGACAGTGGCCGAATTAGTTGTTGTGTCTCCTGTGCCGCTTGTAGCTGTCGCAGGCGCGGTTGAATCGGTTGCAGGGGTGGTACCAGAATCCGTTGGGGCTTTCGTAGGCCATTCGTTCGTCAAAATGTAGGGTATCCAGGCATCGGGCGAAGTGGCTTTTTGCTGCCAGTCCGCGGTCTGAGTCTCCGAGAACCTTGTACGGGGGACATCGGCCATATATGTGAGTCGATCGCTCTTGGTAGACCGAATGGTTACCATCGTCGATTCTGCCGATTGTTCTAACGCGGTCTTTGCGAGCAGGGCTCCGATCTTGCGTTCATCCTCATCCGGTGCGCAGGTATAGGTTAGAGTGGCGTTTCTCGTTCTTGGATCAACCAGGACGCTCACAAGGTGGGTACCAACCGTGCTCTTTTGGGCGATGAGTTGGAATAGGTTCCGGTCCTCAGAAGGTGCGCCGATTGTGGCCGAAGCGTCGTCATTGTTGCTTGTTACCGGGGTCGTCGAGTCAGACGGCTTGGCGTTTGTATTTCCGGTCGGCGCGACTGCCGCATTCATGTCGGGAGTTGCTCGGATCGGAGTAGTGATGACCGTGGGATTGCTGGATCCGCCGATCTTACCGTGACGCACCGCATATACGATGCTTAGCAGAATGATCAGGCCGATCACCGTCGCGATCCCGTACTTGGAGATTTCGGGCGCCTTGACTTCAGGAAGTCCGAGTTGTTCGATGGAAGAGATGTGGTCCCGCTCTTTCATCTGCTCTCGAACGTCATCGAGTTTTTGGCGGTCGCTTGATGAAGTCGGATCCAAGTCCAACGCCAATTCATACCACTGGGCTGACTGCTCCAAAAGTCCTTGGTCCGAGTAGATATCGCCAAGAAGGGTGTGTGCGGCGACGCTATTCGGAAACCGCTTAAGGACTCGCAGGCACACGTCTTCGGCTTGCCTGAACTCCGCCCGCATTCGAAGTAGGTTCGCGCGGGCCAGCTCGGAATCAAAACTGGTGCTCATCGTCTCGACTCCATTGGTGTCCGACAGGTTTGCGCCACATTCGGGGCATGTCCACAGCTCCTGGCTGATGTTCGCCTCGCAACGCTCACAAACACGTACCCGACGATCACCTGCCGGTACTCCCAAATCCGCCTTGTCCACGCTCAGTTTCATTAAGTTCTTTGACCACCTTTAGTGAAGCTCTCGCCACCGGGCACATAACAAGCTGCCCAATGCGTTCGCCCTGGTTGAATTGGACTGCTTCGGAACCAAAATTGATCAGGATCAGCTTGATTTCCCCCCGATAGTCTGAGTCGATAGTCCCAGGTGAGTTCACCATAGAAATGCCATGCTTAATCGCAAGGCCTGAGCGAGGACGGACCTGTGCTTCGAATCCCTGGGGCACCGCGATTCGAATTCCCGTGCCTACCAGTTTACGCTCCATTGGCCCTAGATCAAACGGCTCGGAACAACAGAGATCCAGTCCGGCCGCACCCTCGGTCTGATAAGTGGGCAAGGTTGCGCCATCAGCGAGCATAATCGGAACTTCTAATGTGTCGGACACAGGCATAAGTTACACCGATCCAGTCGAATTTCGTTAGATTGTTGGGTAAGAAATGAAAGCTGAGCCACTTGGCGACTCTGCATTGATACTTCGAGACCTTGATTGCCCGGCCTATGAGGTCGCCGACGCGATCCAGATGGCGAGTTTGCCGGGACTACTGGAAGCCGTCGCAAGTTACGAGTCGGTCGGTCTTTACTTCGATCCAGCCGTGTTCGCCATTGAGACTCTCTGGAGTCTCGATTTTGCGGGGTCGAAGCAGCAACATTTTGTTCATACGATCCCCGTTTGCTATGAACTTGGCGACGACCTCCAGGAAGTTGCGACGACTTTGGGATTGACGGCTGATGATGTTATCGGTTTGCATGCCTCGACGAGCTACCGGTGTTTTGCGGTCGGATTTTGCCCTGGATTCGCCTATCTTGGTTACCTGCCGGACAAACTGGTCGGAATTGCGAGAAGGCCGACGCCGAGGGTGAGGGTTCCTCCCGGTTCAGTCGCGATCACAGGGAGACAGACTGGCGTTTATCCACTCGAACGGCCAGGTGGTTGGGCGATCATCGGCCGAACCCCGTTTTGCCTCGTGGACGTCGAAAGCGCATACTTTCCCATAAAAGCAGGTGACGAATTGCGCTTTGTCCCCATAAAATTAAACGAGTTCGAGTCACTGAAGGGAATGCGACTATGAAGGTGTCACAGATCGTAGGGCGGAAGACCATCGACTTGAACGTCGATATCGGCGAGGGATTTCCATTCGACCGTGACCTGCTTTCATTTGCGAGTTCGGCAAATATTTGCTGTGGTGCACATGCGGGCTCACACGATCTGACCCGGGAAACGGTCGACCTTTGCCTGCAGCAGCGAGTCAGAATCGGGGTCCACCCTGGATACCCGGACCGTGAGTCGATGGGCAGGATATCCTTGAAGTCCGGGCAGGAACGTGAGTATTTGAAGAGCATCTTCGATCAGGTCACCCAGTTCATCGGAGTCGCCAAGCCGTCCTATCTAAAGCCTCATGGCGCCTTCTATGGCGATACGGCAATTGTTCTGCCGGACAACTGGCGGACAGCAGTTCGACAGAGTCCACCCCCCGCGTCGGCCTATGAAGCAAGTGGTTTGTACCTCGCTCAGTTTCCTGGGGTGCAGTCTCTCATCCTTCTGCTTCGCATGTACCGCCTGCCGCTCATGGGGTTACACGCGACCGCTCACAAAGAGATTGCGACCCGGGCAGGAACCGAGATTTTCAGAGAAGGATTCGGTGACCGCGGGTATCTGGCCAATGGCACGCTCATCCCCAGAGGTCAACCGGGGGCGATTTTGTCGCAAGGCGAATCGATTAAGGAACAGGTACTTCGTCTCGCTCCATCGGTGGACTCCATCTGTCTGCATGGGGACACTCCACACTGTCTCGATTATGCAGAGACGGTGTTTAAGACCCTTGTCGACGCCGGATACGGTGTGGGGGTTTGAGCCTTAGGCTCGTGCACAAGTTTGGCGTAGTTGGACTCCATGGCGGGCCTGTGCCGGGATATCGCAAGTTTGGAGTTCCGGTGGGCGGTGCATTCGACCAAGAGTCGCTTGCCACTGTAAACATCCTGTCGGGGAATTCAGCGCTGTCGCCAGCCTGGGAACTTGGAATGGCTCAGGCCACTTTTGAGGTGAGTCAAGGAGGTTTGGTTTCGATTGTCGGAGCTGATTCTCACTTTCTGTATGGCGGCCGGCAATTCGAAAGTGGGATAGTTTTTGCCGTCTCGCCAAACGAGACAATCACCATTGAGACGCCAAGGGTCGGCGCTAGGGTCTACAGCGCCTGGGGACCCGCCAGGCGTACACCCGGCTGGAGGTTGCGTCTCGAAGAGTTGCCTGATAGCGTTAAGAATAGAGGCGTGCTTCGAGTCATCCCCGGGCCTCAATCGGACCACTTTGACCTATCGGTGCTTGATCAGCCATTCATCGTGAGCCAGACAGGGAACCGCATGGGGGTTAGATTAGAGGGTTCGATCGGAGAACACCGCATCGAATTGCCCAGTGAGCCTCAATGCGTGGGGGCCATTCAAGTCACCAACGATGGGACCCTCATCTTGATCGGCCCCGATGGACCTACTATCGGGGGCTATCCCAAGATTGGGGTTGTCATATCGGGCGATGTCAACCGTATTGGCCAACTGCAGCCAGGCGATGTGACTCGGTTTGAACTCTGTACGGTCGAGTCGGGTCGGAACGTCGGACAAACCGAAAGCAGAAGTCGGGAGCGGAAGCTCCAAATGTTGAGTCTCGCGGTCGCAGGAAAGTAGGGGCGTCTAGCAAGCGGACCTAGTTCTGCGGCTAAACATCGGAGCCATACGATGCGCGCCTCTCGGCGACGAGAGCAAGGGCTGGCTCTCTCTCCTTGTTTCGGCAGAAGATCTCATTGAGGTACCTGCCCGTATGGCTGTGAATATTCTCGGCAACCTCTTCGGGCGTCCCAGTAGCAACTACCTGGCCTCCTGCGTTACCTCCTTCGGGGCCCATGTCAATCAAATAGTCGGCGGTCTTGATGACATCGAGGTTATGTTCGATAACGAGAACCGTGTTGCCCTGTTCCACAAGCCGGTGAAGGACGGCCAGCAACTTCTTGACGTCTTCAAAGTGCAAGCCGGTCGTAGGTTCGTCAAGGATATAGATTGTATTGCCGGTGGAACGCTTCGATAGCTCGGCAGCTAACTTGATTCGCTGGGCTTCGCCGCCTGAAAGGGTTGTCGCGGGCTGCCCCATGCGAATGTATCCAAGCCCAACTTCCTGGAGGGTCTCAAGCTTCCGATAGATCTTGGGGATCGGTTTGAAGTATTCGCAGGCCTCGTCGATGGTCAGTCCAAGCACCTCGGAGATGTTCTTTCCTTTGTACTTGACCTCCAGGGTTTCCCGGTTGTATCTCTTGCCTTTACACACCTCGCAAGGAACATAAACGTCGGGGAGAAACACCATTTCGATCTTCAGTACTCCGTCGCCCTTGCATGCTTCGCACCTTCCGCCCTTGACGTTGAAGCTGAATCGACCATTTTTATAACCGCGGATCTTAGCATCTTGAGTCAGCGCGAACAGCTCGCGAATCATGTCGAAAGTGCCGGTGTAGGTGGCTGGATTGGATCGAGGGGTTCGCCCGATCGGTGACTGGTCGATATCGATGACTTTGTCGAAATGGTCGAGCCCGGTCACCCCGTCATGTGGCTCCCACACGGTTCGCGTACCATACACCTCGTACATCAAGCGGGGGAAAAGGGTGTCTTGGATCAATGTGGATTTGCCAGAACCGGACACGCCTGTCACGCAGACAAATAGACCTAATGGAATCTCGATATCAATGTTCTTCAGGTTATTCCCGCGGGCATTTTGGATCGTGATCCATTTGGGAGATAACGTAACCGTGGTGGCCGTCTTTCCTTTCTTTACCGTCTTAGGCTGTTGGGTGATCAGTACTAAATCATGCTTGCCGGCGGGTATGCGCCTGGTCGTCGGCACCTCTATCTGACGTTCGCCAGTAAGATATTGGGCTGTGATTGCACTGCTCTTGAGGAACTCCTCGACCGTTCCCTGCGCGACGATATAGCCACCATGTTCTCCGGCGCCCGGTCCAAGTTCCATTAAGTGGTCTGCCTCCAACATCGTTTCCTCGTCATGCTCGACTACGAGAACGGTGTTTCCCAGGTCGCGAAGGCGTTTCAGGGTTTCAATGAGCTTTCGATTGTCCCGTTGATGCAGTCCGATCGAAGGTTCATCGAGGATATACAGGCAACCCATCAGGCCCGAGCCTATCTGGGTGGCAAGCCGGATTCGCTGAGCTTCTCCACCGGCAAGCGTTCGCGCATTTCGGTCCAATGTAAGGTAGCCAAGGCCCACGTCGGTCAAGAATCTGAGCCGCTCTAGCACCTCTTTGACGGCTCTCTCGCCAATCGTCAGTTGACGCGTGTTGAGCTTGCTGGCAAGGCTCCTAAAGAACTCAAGGGCTTCGTCGATTGCAAGTGTCGTTACCTGTGACATATCGCGATCGGCGACTTTGACGCTGAGCGACTCTGGCTTTAGGCGCTTTCCCCGGCATACGGGACAAGGCTTGGTCGACATGTATTGGTCAAGGTCGCCTTTGACCCATTCGCTCTCAGTGTTCTCGTAGCGCTTTCGAAGCGACCCAAGGACGCCGTCCCACTTCGATTGGAAACTTCTCTCGCCCCGTGAGTACTTCATCTTGACGGTGATCGGTTCAGACAGGCCGTACCAGACCGCGTGCATGCCTTCGGCAGAAATCTGACTGACTGGGAGTTTTGCATCGAAACCCATCCTCAAGCCCACCGCATCCAGCATCTCCGGCCACCAATCTTTCACCTCACCTGATTTGTAGACAAAGGGAAGGATGGCGCCGTCTCGTAGCGGCTTCGAGTGATCGGGTGCGATCAGGTCCGGATCGAACTCGGTTTTTGTTCCAAGCCCCGTGCACTCTGGGCAGGCCCCGTAAGGAGAATTGAACGAGAACATTCTCGGTTCCAATTCGGGGAGCGAATAGCCGCAAACCGCGCATGAGTAGCTCTCCGAGAAAAGCAGGTCTACAACACCCTCCGGGTTGTCTATTTGAGCATCTTTTTGCTGGGCAGCGAGGTGTCGTACGATCTCCGGCAGCTCCGCGTTCTTGGGCGCCTCGATCGATAGGCTCACGAGACCTTTTCCCATCTTTAGGGCCGCTTCGATCGAGTCAGCCAAGCGGCGCTCGATCGACTCCTTTACCACCAGTCGATCCACAACCACCTCGATGGTGTGCTGCTTATAGCGGTCCATTGGAATGTCGTCGGTCACTTCGTAGACCTGACCATCGACCCTGACTCGTACGTAGCCGGCCTTGTTGATGTCGGTCAGAACCGATTTGTACTCCCCTTTTCGACCTCGGATCACGGGTGCGAGCACCTGAAGGCGCGTTCCGTCAGGCAGTGATTTGGCGATATCGACAATCTGGTCGGTTGACTGTCGTTCGATCGGACCATGTCCGTTAATACAGTACGGAGTTCCGACTCGGGCAAAGAGGATTCGAAGGTAGTCGTAGATCTCGGTGACGGTTCCGACCGTCGAGCGAGGATTCTTACTTGAACTCTTTTGGTCTATGGATACGGCGGGAGAGAGCCCGTCGATATGATCGACATCCGGCTTGTCCATTTGGCCGAGGAACTGCCGGGCGTAGGCGCTGAGAGACTCGACGTATCGTCGCTGACCTTCGGCATAAATCGTATCAAAGGCCAATGACGATTTGCCGGATCCAGAGAGGCCCGTAATCACGACCAGGCGATCCCGTGGAATTTCCACGGTGATGTTCTTGAGATTGTTCTCGCGTGCGCCGACAACGACGATCTTGTCTTGAGGCATGGCTAGTTTGGGACGGGAAACTTAGTAGACAGAGATGTACCCATTGTGCACAGTTTGACAAACGGTACTCAATATGACCGATAGGTTTTTTTCAAAAAAACGGGGAGTCTGTGGTCCGGCTGCGAGAGTAAAGGGCTCTGGGGCAGAAACTAGGGCAACCTTAAAGTAATTACAGCTATCTAGGCGCCTCAATGTCGACGAAATCAAATACAGTGTAGGGCAAGTCACATAGCGTGATTGGAACTTCGGCGAAAGCCTTAGGAGGCCGGGAATCTTGTAGGTTCAGATCGAAACCTGGCAAGATCCTGTGCGGCAATGAGGCGAGCCGAGGAGGGAGTTCTGAAAGACATGAGCAAATTACACGGTTCAAATTCAACGAGGCAGTTTTCCGGACCGAGGTCGATTATGAGCGTTTGTGTTCTAGGCGCTGCAATCCTAGTGTTGCCGACCACGACATGGGCGTCCGACGAGTCGGTGCCCGTCGCCCCTTCTCTCGCCATCTCCGCGCAACGGGTGCAAAGAACTACGGATTACAGCGCGGATGCTCGCAAGAAGCTGCCTTGGTTCGCAACCGCTAGCGTCTATATTCCGAATTTCAGTGTCTCTGGCGTCAGTTCCGATACTGGATTCGAGGGTGCGATCGGATATCTGTTCCCGACGGATTCAGGAGATTTTCGGGTCAGTGCGCGGGGGCAATCGTTCGGGATTAGCGGCGGGGGAACGAACGCCACCGTCTCGATCAGCCTGATCACATTCGAATACTTATTTCGGTTCCAGGGTTTCTCTATTGGCCCAGGCGTCAACTTTGGCTCCGCCCAGGTGTCCAACGATTTTGGGACCATAAACACGTCAACGCAGACGATCTGGTCGGTTGCCGCAGGATATGACTTCACGCCCAGATGGTTTGTCGAAGGCCGCTGGCAGACGGCAAGCGAGGACGGATACAAAGGCTATTCGATCGGCATCGGCTATCGGTTCTGAACGAGTTCCGTCCGAGCGGAGGGTCGGGTCTTCCGGCCCTCCGGTCTTGGAGTCAAAACGATGTCTTGACACCGAGGCTGACCGATGTGGTCTGGACATAGCCGTTTGAAGGCACCGCGCCAGTACCGATTGCCACCGTAAGTCTGAGTGGAATCGGAATTGGCTTTTGGATTCGGAGCTTCACGAAGGGGATTTGTATTTCTACGTCGGCTCTGCTTTCAAATCGTTTGACTTCGACGCCGGGCGCCGAATCACGATCTGGGAAATACCAAATGTTCCCACTGAGGTGAAGCGAGTAATCCTTGTTGATGTCCGGCACTTGCCTTGGAGACCACAAGAAAATCGGTTCCCATAAAAAGTTCGCCGAACTGACCAGGATATTGGCGCGGGTATCCCAAGGGGCGACATAACCTGACCGATGAAACCTATCTTGGAACTGGATCGGAATCAGGTACAGCATCGCATCGCGCGACGAGTCGATGTCTTCACCCATTCCAAACCGGGTGCCCCTTAACCGGACTTTTCCAACGATTCCGATCGACGCGGACTGGTTTTGAAATGACTCACTGGAGTCGAGCCTAACAAAGGGGGACAGTGGAATGGTTTGAAAGATGTCGTCGAGCCGTCGGATTTTCTCGGCAAGAAGGGTTCCTGAGAAGTAGGCGGATTCATCGGTGGCGGCAGTTGAGAGGACGTTCGTGGAATAAAAGTGCAGACGCGTCCAATCTAAATTCGCATGGAGGTCTGGACGATCGTAGGTCAGCGTTGAATGCACCACCAACTCCGACGTGCCGTTCTCCAACTGCTCATTCGGAACAAACGCCAACCCGGTGACGGTTATGGAGTCGATTGCGGGAGGCCTGGAGACGGTCATGCTTAAGCCTCTTTCGGTGATCGCTATCGGCTGGCTATCGGTGGGATCCTGACTTTTGGCGGTAAGAAACACGAGTAGGGAGTCGCCGTTGGCCAGACCCATGATTTGGGCGTCGATATCCAACGTGATGGTATCTCCCGTCTTGGATTTCGCAACCTTGATAGGATGGTCAGGGATCGCCTTGGCAGCTGGCTTGACGTTTCCCGAACTATCTTGAGTCCCTTTCCAAAGCCACCAAGAGCCTCCATCGGTAACGTCGTCAAGATCAATTTGATTGAGATTCGAACGGTTCAGAGTGACGACCACTTGGCTGAGTTCTTTGCCATCCTTCATGCGCCGTGCATTGAAATGAGCCGACAAGACACCACTCACGGTCACGATCGGCCTGCCCTTGATCGTCAGAGGATTCACTTGGATCGCCATGCAGGAGGCAGTCGCTAGCGTGGCAAGAACGGTCATGAATGAATGTGCCGAAGTAGGCATCCTAAGGTTCTACCCCCAAATTATCTTTGGATTGACACATGGAACAGAAGGATTCTTCGATGCAAAATCAGGTGTGCCATTATAAAATCAAGAAGTTGGATAATCATTGGCAGTTTGTGGGAACGCCAGAACGATTGATTTCCGTAGTTAACCGATGTATCAGGGTTCCTCACTATGATCTTTTCCGGGGTTAAAGAAAGAACGACGACGGTCGGTGATCGATTAGATCTATTCGAGAGTTTGATCAAAGACGCTTACAAGCCGGCTTACGGCCTTGCCTATCGCCTAACGGGCAATGCGGCAGAGGCGGAAGACCTGGTGCAAGAGTCCTTTGTAAGAGCCTATCGCTTCTTCCATCGGTTCGATGAGTCGCTGCCTTTTACGAGTTGGCTCTATCGGATCATGACGAACGCACACATCGATTCGGTACGGCGACGCGGACGTCTCAAGACGACAAGTCTGGAGGCATCGGGCAACGATGGGTCCACGACATGGGATTTGCCCGATCTCGACGCCTCGCCGGATCGGCAAATGTTAGTGAATGCCCTTGACGAGCCGGTCCAAAAAGCTTTACTATCCATGACGCCGGAATTCCGAACGGCAGTGCTGCTGGCGGACGTAGAAGGACTTGCATATGAAGAGGTCGCTGAGATCATGAGAACCTCCGTGGGGACAGTTCGCTCCCGTATTCATCGTGGTCGCAAGCAAATAAGGCTTCATCTGCTAAAACATGCCCCTAAAACCTACAGGAGTTTTTGCGATGAACTGTAAATCAGTACAGAACCGCCTCTCGGCGTACCTTGATCGCGAACTCGGTGGAGATGAACTGCTTCAGATTCGCGCACACATTTCGTCTTGCCGAGAGTGTCGTAATGAAGTAGACGGACTCCGAGCGCTCAAGAGCCTATTGGGTGGCGTTTCTTGCCCAGAGCCTCCGGAAGGACTTTCGGAGAGACTGACAGCAAGCATGATGAAGATGCGGATTGAAGAGCCGAGAAAAAGTTTTCGAGTTTCGGCATTGATGTTCGCAAGCGTTGCGGCATGCTCCATGTTAGCGACGCTCCTGTTCCTGAACTATGGGTTCAGTCGCCACTTGAATGCACCGAATTCACGGATGAGCGGCTCCGGTATTGCTGATTCTGGTTCGGAGAGCATTGATCCCTTGGGCGATTCGGTTGGTCCTGTCATTTCGGCAGCCAACTTTGGCCCTCGATGATCTTGTTCGAGTTTCGGTGGTGAGCAGGAATATCTTGCGTTTGACGACATCTTGGGATATGCTCAAAGAGCGTTTAGCGGAGCGGTTGGCCGTTCGAGGCGGAGGCTTAGGAACTCTTCAAGACCAAAGGGACAGCCATTGAGCGCCAGGTAGGACTATGGGCTCATTGGTCTAGGTTAGTCGTCTCAGCTGTCACTCCCTTAGAACTTGTTTAGGAGAAGCAGACGAACATGATCAAAACGTAAAGATTGGCGTAGAAACCTGCATGACAAAACAATGGCGGAACTGTTCCGCAAGCAAACTATGTTACGACAGATAGAGGGTCTAAGAGACCGCGGAATTTGGTCCGGAAACGGGCGATCGCTCCGAGGAAGCTGAAGAGTTACACGGGCAAGCGAATCCGCATCTCATTCAATGGCCACTTCAATTAGGAGATCAACACACAAGAAATGAATCAAAATCCAGGTACCCCGAAGAGCGTCTATTGGACGCTTGGAGCCGGATTCGTAATTGGCGCCGTCAGCATGGCGAGCCTTTTCGGACATGGCAGCTTCCCGTTTAGCAAGGCGTTTGGGTCTGACACCCACCTTCCCGCATTTCAGTCTCGGACAATTAGCGCACCTAGCCGCGAGAGCGTCTCAGAGATGCGCAACCTCGATGCGTTCTACACGAACCTAGCTGAGTTTGTCTCCCCAGCGGTCGTCGACATCCAGTCGACAAGCGGACGCCAGATGGGAGCGAACGGCGAGAGAATGCCAATCTCCGGTGGAGAAGGTTCTGGGTTCATTCTCCGGCCAGACGGATACATCGTCACGAACGATCACGTTGTGGGCGGCTTTGACAAGGTCAAGGTCATCCTCAAGGACGGAAGAGAATTCGACGGGAAAGTCACCCGCGCCCATGACAGCGACATCGCCATCGTAAAGATCGATGCGAAGAACCTCCCCACCCTCGCGTTCGGTGACAGCAACAAGCTGAGACCAGGGCAGATGGCGATGGCGATCGGCTCACCGTTCGGTCTTGAGCAGTCGGTGACCTATGGACACATCAGTGCCCTGGGTCGCGATAAGACTATGATCGAGAATCGTTACTACCCAGACATGATCCAAACCGACACCGCCATTAACATGGGAAATTCGGGTGGACCACTTTGCAATATCGGCGGGCAGGTCATTGGACTGAATACTGCAATATACAGCCCATCCGGAACGAGCGCCGGCATCGGCTTCGCCATTCCGAGCAATCAGGTTCGCCTGATCGCGGACAAGCTTATCGAGAGCGGCAAAGTTGTCCGCAGCCAGATCGGCTTGATCCCTGAAAACATGACCGACTATCAAAAGCAGCAGAAGCACGTTCAAGGCGGTGCACTCGTGCTTGACGCCCCAGAAAACCAGCCAGCCGGCATGGCAGGTATCAAGAAGGACGACATCGTTGTCCGAATTGGCCACACGTCGATCACTTCGCAACTCGATCTGCGGAATTCGATGCTCGAATACGCTCCAGGGTCAACCGTTGCGGTTGAGATTATTCGAGACGGCGCTCACAAAACATTCAACGTGAAGCTTCAGGCTCATAAGGAAGTTACCGAGCAGTCCGAAGAAGGCATGGGCGGTCAATCAGGACCTCAGCAGTTCCGGCTACCCAGAGGCTTCGAAGACGCTCCCGACTTCTTCAAGGACTTTCCTGGCATGGGAACACCACGCCATGGTCAATCTCAGACTCCGCCTACAAGCCCTGATGGGAAGGCACACTTGGGAGTGACGGTCGGCAATCTTACCGATGACGTTCGCCAGCAGTATGCAATTCCAAATGATGTAAAGGGTGCGATTGTCGGTCAAGTGTCGCAAGGTTCCGTCGCAGAGCGAGTTGGCATCCAGGCGGGTGACATCATTCAAATGCTTGGCAACAAGCAGATCACGAGCGCTGAGGACCTGACCGCAGCCATCGCAGGGGTCAAGCCAGGCGAGACTCGACACATCAAGTTCTCTCGGTACGCACAGGGATCGCAAATGACTTCCGAGCTTGACGTGACCTTCTAACCATCTACGTGGCTACCGCCTTGGTGGCCACGTAAGGATTTCGTAAAAAGCCCGGTGGGTCCATTCTGCCGGGCTTTATCGTGTGCGAATGGGGATCGGCGAACTCGAAATGGGATAAGTCGGACATCCTCATACATGATGCCCATTCCCATATCTCTTGCCCGACCGGGTTGGCTCTATAGCGCAATGATTTGGCGATTCACGAGCGGCTCCATGATGATGCCTTGGCGCCAGACACCCTCGTCGTGTCCCGGAACGGCACCTTGCCGACGGTGTCTCGGTGATATCGAGATGCTGAGCCGCGTCACCTGTCAATCGTCCAAAACGCATCGCTTAGCACTTCGTTAGGGACAGGGCAATATGCCTCAACGAGGGTTAATCCCTTAACATATCTGCTTTGTTTCTGGGTTTGAGCGGCCGGAATTCCGACCGTCGAATGACCGCCAGTTCCTTTATAACCCGTCAAAACAAGCACAAAAAAGCCCGGTGGAATACATCCACCGGGTTCTTTACACTAAAGGGGTGGACTATTTAGTGCTTTCCTACGATCGTGCCCGTGATCTCGACCTTGATGGTTGAAGCTTCGAATCCATGCTCGACGGCCTGCTTCTCGATCGCCTCGACGATCGCGCTAGGGAGTTTCAACTCCATGACGTCGCCTGTCTGCTCGCAGACCATTACTTCGGAACGGCGACCTGTGCACTCGGCCTGTCGGCAAGGGAAATAACCATCCACAACGCCAATGTGGTGAATAAGGCCAACTTCCTGGAGAGTGGCAAGAATGCGATAAACGCTCACTACATCAATCTTGCCGCCACCGGAGATGATCTTTTCGTGAATGGCATAGGCGCTCAGTGCCTTCGACGTATCCGCCAGAGCGCGAATTACTTGAACGCGCGGCATCGTTATGCGGTAGCCAGCATTGCGTAATTCCTTGAGTGAATGCTCCTCATATACCTTTGCTTCGGTGAGCGCAGTGGGAGTTTGAACGATGTGTTCGCGAGATCTTCTTTCTTTCATGGTGATATTATGTACGACGTTTGAATAAGGCAGTTGACTTCACTTTGCTTACTTTTTTCAAACTTGACGAACTTTGTGATTATTTTGACTCAGTAGCCCTAAAAATGTTCTTAAACCCTTTGTAAAAGCTGCTTCTGTGTCGATTTTAACAAACTAGGTTCCCTTGAACCTAAGATTATGATATGATCTACCGCGAACAGTTCGGGAAGGCCGTTGGGCGAGCCCGCTGAGGAGGGAACATGCAGTTTTACAATTTGAAAACCCGATCGCACGTTGAAATTCCAGATTCGGACGTTCAAAAGCTGAAGATGACGAGGAAAACCAAATCGGGCGAGCAGGTTCGCTATGCCCTTACGGCAACCTATGAGGGGAGCAAGCTCTTTAAGTTTGTGAATGAAGCGACCTACACGTCTTCCACTGCGAAAGAAGCGTAAAGTTTTTTTTCTGACGACCTACGGCATTAGGGCCTAAGCCCCAATGCCGTCTATTCTTTTTTGTGTGACTATACCTTTGTCGAGCGATTTCGCTTCCGGAAATTGAGTCCTTGTTGGCCCTGAAGTCCATTTGGCCTGAGTTAGCACTTGGCTTCCGAAGCTTCCATCGCTAGTTGCGAGCAGCTGGTTTGGCTGCTCACACCAGAATAAGACCGTCTGCCTTGGGCGCTGGACAGATGAAACCGTCCAAGCTGCCGGTAGAATCTCCAGTGCGAATGAGCATCGAAGATCAATTAGCCATTCTGCGCCGCGGAACTACCGAGATCATCAGCGAGGCAGACCTAAAGAAGAAACTGGAGCGGGGCACGCCCCTTCGGATCAAGCTGGGTGTCGACCCCACAGCCAAGCACGTCACTCTGGGGTGGGCGGTCGTTCTTCGCAAGTTGCGGGACTTTCAGAGACTGGGGCACATTGCTTGCCTGATCATTGGCGACTTTACGGCCCAAATCGGTGACCCGAGTGGCAAGAATAAGACTCGGCCCCAGTTGACGAGGGAAGAAGTGCAAGCAAACGTCGATGCGGTCATGGAGCAGATCGGCGCCATTCTCGATCGAGAGAAGACGGTGATCTACTTCAACAAGGACTGGCTGGGAAAGATGACTTTCGAAGATGTCATCAAGCTTTGTTCGCGTTACACCGTCGCCCGCATACTTGAACGCGATGATTTTACCAAGCGTTTGGAAGAGCATCGGCCTATTGCGATGCACGAGATCATGTACCCACTGTGCCAAGGCATGGATTCGGTCGAGATCGTTGCGGACGTCGAAATCGGGGGGAACGACCAAAAATTCAATAATCTCGTCGGACGCACGCTGATGGAGCAATTCGGACAGGAACCCCAAGTGGTGGTGTTATGCCCCTTGCTGGTCGGTACAGACGGCAAAGAGAAGATGTCTCAGTCTCTGGGCAACTACATTTCAGTCGTCGATTCGCCCAACGACATGTATGGCAAGACAATGTCGATTCCCGACTCGATCATTGAGAATTATTTCGAACTCGCTACCGATGTTCCGATGGACGAAGTCCGTAAGTTGCTCGCGGAGACCCAGAATCCCCGGGACGCCAAGCGCAGACTCGCACGTGAGATCGTTGCCCTTTACCACAATGAGGAAGCGGCGCAAGAAGCGGACGATTATTTTGTCAACACGTTCAGCAAGCGCCAACAGCCCGTTGAGGCAGAGGAAGTCGAAATTCCCGCGAGCGTCATTGAGGACGGCCAAGTCGTCATTGCCGCCCTAATCGCCTCTCTCTCCCTTGCAAAGAGCAATAGCGAAGCCCGGAGGCACATGGAAGCGGGGGCGGTATCGCTTGAATCAGAGAAACTGAACGATCCCAAGCTAAAGTTGGCATTGAGCGACTTGGTGGGTAAGACCCTTCGCGTCGGCAAGCACCAATTTCGCAAGCTGATTGGATAGCCATTCTCTGGGTTCATTCGGCGCGCTCGGCGGGTTGCCCTTCACTTGGACTCTGATTGTTCGCTGCGGTCTTGCCAGGATGCTGCATGGGTCTTCTCGCCGGTATTCCCATGCCTCGAACTCGTACCGTAGTTCGCCGCGTGAGGCATTGCGCCAGCACGTCCCAGGCACGTAATATGCTGCTATGTCCCAAAGGTCTTCGCGGCTGATTCTTTCCTATCTTCTCCTTGCCGCCACTAGCATCGCAGCGTTTTCTCAAGACACACTTCAATCGATGCCGCGATTCAGCCGCTACGAGAAGTTTGGGAAAGAGATTTCAGGGTCCATTATTCGAGGTTCGGTGACTGCCCACTGGGCAGATGACAGCCAGTCCTTTATTTACAGCCACGAGGGCAAGAATTATAAATACGACCTTGCAACCGGCAAAACTACGGAAACCGACGAGGTGGTGCCGGTCACAACGCCCAGGGGCGGACGCCGTGGTGGACAACGCGGTGGTCGAGGGACGCCCGAGCGGGGGAGACAGTTTTCAGTTGCGCTGAGTGACGATGGGAAGCTCAAGGCGACTACTCGCGACCGAAACGTATACATCAGCGACGCTAACGGCAAAAACGAGATCGCGGTCACCACTGAGGGGGATGCGGCAAAACGAATCAAATACGGAATTGCAAGCTGGGTATATGGCGAGGAACTGGGAGTACGGGAGGCGATGTGGTGGTCCCCCGACGAAAAGAAGCTGGCCTTCTATAAATTCGACGAGAGCCAGGTTAAAGACTATTTCCTTCAGATGGACCAGACAAAGGTCCAGGACACCCTGGATACCGAGGCCTACCCTAAGGCTGGGGCTCCCAACCCGATTGTGACCCTCTACGTCTACGACCTTTCTTCCAAGCAGACGACCACCGTCGAAACCAAATTCGAGAATCCGGGGCTCGGTGAGTACGTTTATGACGTTCGATGGTCTCCCGACGGCAAGGAACTCCTCTTCAACCGAACCGATCGCAAGCAGAAGACGATGCAGTTTTGCGCCGCTGACCCCGACACGGGCAAATGTCGGACGATTGTGGAAGAAAGCCAGCCCCAAAGCTGGGCGGAAAACCATCCAACTATCCAATTCCTCGACGACAAGAATCGCTTTATCTGGGGATCGGAGAGAAACGGCTATAAAAACCTGTATCTTTATGACCTCACCGGAAAGCTGCTCAATCCGATCACTCAGAACCAATTCGATTGCCAAGGAATTGTAACGGTAGATGAGAAGAACGGGTGGGTGTTCTACCGTTGTCGCAGCGGAAATGGGCCTTACTTGGAGCAGCTCAACCGAGTCAGCCTGGACGGATCTGGCGATAAACGGTTGACCGATCCGGCATTTAGCCATATCGTAACGCTTTCGCCGGACGGGTTACACTTTGTTGACGTCGAGCAGACAATCAGCATCCCGCCGACAACCGTTCTGTGCGATGCCGATGGCAAGAAAATCGCCGAACTTGCCAAGAGCGATCTTACGAAGTTCGAAAAACTCGGATTGAAGAAAACCGAACGGATATCCTTTACGGCGGCCGACGGCAAGACGACGTGTTACGGCACGCTTCAGTTCCCGTCGGATTTCAATCCCCACCGTAAATATCCGGTGATTGTCAGCGTTTATGGCGGTCCGGAGTCCAGTGGAGGCGCGGAGACGTTTCAAACACCGAATCCGATAACGGAGTTGGGATTCCTCGTGGCTTCGTTCGACGGACGAGGCACGAGTGGGCGTGGTAAGGCCTTCCGCGATGCGATGTACGGCAAAATGGGGATCGTCGAAATCGACGATCAAGCGGCAGGGGCCAAGTCGCTCAAAAGCTTGCGCTATGTGAATGGCCGTATCGGGATCTATGGGACATCATACGGCGGATATGCCTCGCTGATGTGTCTACTTCGCTACCCAGACGTCTTCAGTGTTTCCTGTTCGAGTTCCAGCGTGACCGACTGGCTGAATTACGATTCGATCTACACCGAAAGAACGAATGGGCTGCCGGATGAGGGGGAGAACAAGGCTGGATACGATGCGGGGCGGGCCGCGACGTATGCGAAGAACTTGAAGGGCAATTTGATGCTCTATTACGGCACGGCGGACAACAACGTGCATCCGTCCAACACCATCCAATTCATTCAAGCGCTAAGGGACAACAAGAACCAATACGACCTGCAGATCGGTCCTGACGCCGGGCATACCCAGATGAATGCGGATCGGATGTGGGAGTATTTCATTACTCACCTCATCGTCGAGAAACCAAGAACTGACAACCTGAAAGCGACATTCAATCAACGGGCTAAGGAAAAGTCCGCCGTCTCCGGCTAGCTTATCGCATAACGGCACGAAACCCGGTGTCCCCGGTCGCTCGCTTGCTCACCGGAAGCACGTAACCGTTGTAGGCGACGCGGAGGTTCTTGCCCTTTGCGTCGTCGGTGCCAGTCCACCAGTAGATGACCTGGCTGAAAGGGTCCCAAAGGGGTGCTTCTTTGTCCGGCTCGGTCTTGCACGGCTGGAAGCCAGGCTTGCCGCCGAATACACAGCCAGCCGGCTTGCCACCCCGATTCAAGGCTAAAACCGCCTCGTCGACGGTTGGTAATCGCCACAGGTGCAGGGGCTGCTTCGAGAGGGAGCGTCCGTCAAGTGTAAGGTGGTCCGATATGTACTCGGCTTGGCGATGTTCAACCCCCGACTGTGGCCAACCTGGGCCTGGCGGCGCCCAAACGAGGGTCACGTCTCCCGATTTCCAAAAGAGGGAGTTGTTCGAGATTTCCGTGAGGCGGTGCGACACTTTCCACATGAGTGGAATTCCGATTCCCAGGATAATGGCCATCGGGAGCCCAACCACGATTCCAGTGGCCCATCTCCGGTATGGAACATCGCCAAGCCCAAATAGCATGCCTATGAGCAGGCATGGGACAAGAATCCACTGAATGCCAACTGCATTGCGAAACCCGAACAGAAACGCATTGAGCAGGATTCCGATCGACACGAACAGAATCGCTCCAAGTCGCGGCTGCCAAATCCCGACGACCGCCAGCAGTGCAAACCCAATGGGCCAGCCCACATATTGGACGACGGAAAGTAGAAGGTTCTCCAGGGTCGTCCGCTGATACCAACCTTCGTGAAAATTCTCGATCGTGCCCCAGACGCTCCAAAAGCACGCAACGACGGTGCATAAAGCCACTGCAGTCACTCCGCAGATGGTCTTTGACTTTGACCGCTTCATCAAAATCCTCCTACCCATCAATATAGGCGTGAGAGCCGAGGATCCCGGTCCAAGTTTTCTCAGACCTTTTCAAGGCCGATAGGAGGAAGAACCAGGTCAACGGGATGCGTTAGGAGACTCGATCTCGAGATTGAGACAGCGCCGCTCTGCATAAATTATCTGTACATTCATGAGGTGAAAAACGTCACCTTGAACATGAGCGAGTCTTCGCTCGAGCGTGGGCGGAATGAGACATTCAGCATCTTTCTCGCGACGAGGCTCATAAGCGGCCTTAAGACGTTTGTCGATACGAATGTTCTCCCTTACGGTCTCGACGGCAAGGATATTCAAAAACGTGATATTGCCCGGAAGAGCATCGTTGAAGGGCGCCGAGGGGGAAAGGGCATCATGTCGTTTCAAGTTATGAACGAGTACGCAATCAGCTTGACCATTGATTTCGGTCGGAGTCCCTCTGACGTCAGCAGATTATGCGCAGAATTTTTCAGCTTCAGAGGGGAGAGCGAGAGCGTTTCCCCATGCGCTTAATGCCCTGCGAATTCTGATGATCGCATCCATTTCTTACTGGGATGCGTGCATTGACTCAAGTGCGAAGCCCCCCGGCTGTGGGAAGACCCTAACCGAAGACCAAGCGACCGGACAGACCATCGACGGCGTCAAAATTGTCAACCGGATCATCTAGGCGATTTTATGGAATCCTTCGGCTTCCCAAAGCGCTCTTGCGTGAGCGATTTGAGCATTCATCGCATTGGGACCGGGTGCTCCGAGTGACTCTCTCCTCCGGACTGAACCTTCCGGCTGGAGCACGGACAGCGCTTCGACCGGTACTTCCGGTGCGATCTGGGCCAGCGTCTCCTCAGTCAGTTCTTCCAGCGTGCATCCGAGCGCATTGCATCCGATGACCAGCCTCCCGACGATTTCGTGGGCTTGGCGGAAGGGGATGCCTTGGGTTGCCAAGTAGTCTGCAAGGTCGGTTGCGGTGGAAAAGTCACCCTTTACCGAGGTCGCCATCCGCTCAAGCTGCCAGTCCGCAGTCTCCAGCATGAGATAGATCAACTTGAGGGAGTCCTTCACCTTTCGCAGGGAGTCAAACAGAGGAGGCTTATCCTCCTGGGTGTCTCGGTTGTATCCGAGGGGCAATCCCTTCATCGTGGTTGCCAATGTGCTCCAGTTGGCAAGCGTCCGCCCGGTTCGGCCCCGGATCAACTCGGCCATGTCTGGATTTCGCTTTTGCGGCATGATCGAGGATCCGGTCGTGACGGTGTCGCTCAATTTCAAGAAACCAAATTCTCGTCCGCTGAACAGCACAAGCTCCTGCGACAGGCGGCTCAGGTCGATCATGATCAGTCCGCACAAATGGAGTGCATCCAGAATGTAAGAGCGGTCGGATGTGGCATCCAATGCGTTGGGGATCGGGGCGATAAAGCCAAGTTCCGCCGCTGTGGCGTTTCGGTCGATGGGAAAACTCGTTCCCGCCAGAGCGGCCGATCCGAGCGGGCAGTAGTTGGCAAGTTCGAACAGCCTTTCTGCACGCCAACCGTGCCGCTGGAGCGCCCAAAAATGAGCCATCAAATGAAACCCAAGCGTGATCGGTTGGGCGCGTTGTTGGTGGGTGTAGCCTGGCATGAGCGCCGATTTGTACTTCTCACCTTCGCCCAGCAACAGGCCCTGGAGTTTCTTAATCAGGTCGAACACGATCAGAAGTTCGTTATGGAGGTAGAGCCGCGTGTCGGTCGCAACCTGATCGTTTCGCGATCGCGCAGTGTGCAGCTTTCCCGCAACCTCGCCGGCGACCTCATGAAGGCGAATCTCGATGGCGGTATGAACGTCTTCGACGTCCAAGTGGAGGAACTCCGGTCCCTCTTCGTGGATCTTCTCCAGCCCATCGACGATCTGCTTGGCTTCCTCTTCTGATATAATGCCTTGCGCGCCAAGCATACGGGCGTGGGCGACTGATCCAATAATGTCTTCTTGCCAGAAGTTCAAATCGGTCTCGATCGACTGGCCGAAACGATCGACCAATTCTGCTGTCGTCTCACTAAATGCGCCACCCCAAAGCTTCTTCATAACGGGGCTATCTTATCCAATGCGCCGCCCTTTTCGTTGCATTCTCGAAACGAACGCTCTTATTCCGGTCCCATAGGGACTGTAAAGCGTTATCTGGGTGGTTTATCGTATTGGTTTGCGTGCGGGTAACTGAGACCTTTTCCTCGTCGATCATCCCCGCCTGAGTTCGTATCCTGCCTCTGTATATTGCATTGCCCGGCCCTGTCTTGGCGCCAATCTCTCGGTCTTCGACTGCGCAATATAGGGGCCGAACGAGTCAAGATTAAGGGCATGCGCGCTGTCTTCATGCTTGTCATCGCTCTGCCTGCGCTCGCCCTGGCGGGCCCGTTCACTTACACGACCGGCAACGTGCGGATCCAGATTCTTTCCCCCCACCTTGTGCGAGTTGAGGAAAAAGGGCCGATGGGGTATGAGGACCGTCAGACGTTTACCGTCGTCAATCGAGATTTTGCGAAGGCGAAAGTGAAGGTCCAGCGCAAGTCGGGCATCGTCACGCTGAGCACTGACGATTTTGAAGTTACGGCGCCGGAGAATGCGATCAGTCTGCGGGACGTACAAGTTCTCGACCAGTTCAATCAGGTCCTTTACCAGTACAGCGGGAAACTGCCGGATAATACGTACCTACCGTCCCCCGGGTTCATGAAGACGTCCTGGGTGATGGCCGATAGTCCACGATTGATTCCTCCCGCGTGGGGGGCGACGCCTGCGCCGAAGACCGTCACGCCTGCGCTTGCCGCCAAATCTGGATGGGACGATCGGAACAATGCGCCGGACGTATACGTTTTTGTTCCGGGCAGACTTGGTTACGCCCAGTTGCGATTCGATTTCCTTCAATTAACAGGTCCCGTGCCCAAGCCACCGCTATTTATCCTCGGCTTCATCGACAGCCGTTGGTACCCGTATACCGAGAAGATCGCACTCGACTCGATCGACACGTACCGGACGAAGAAGATTCCGATGGACACGTTCGTCGTCGATACCGACTGGAGAATCAACGGCTCGGCAGGTTACTCGGTTGAGACTAAGGACTTTCCCGACATGGCGAGGTTTATCAAAGAGGCCCATGACCGCCATGCTCACCTCATGTTTAACGACCATCCAGATCCCAAGGCCCCGGGGGCGATGGATCCCAAGGAACTCGAGTTTCGATGGGATGGCCTAACAAAGCTTCTGAACTGGGGAATGGACGTGTGGTGGTACGACCGGAATTGGTCGACCAGCCTGCATGAGCCGATGCCCGGCATTCGAAAGGAGGTTTGGGGACAGCGACTCTATCACGACATCACCGAGCGGGATCGACCTACCCAGCGCCCATGGATTATGTCCAATGCACAGGGAATCGATAACGGGATTGAGAGTTACCCACCCCAGCCGGCTGGGCACCGCTACCCGATGATGTGGACCGGCGATACGGGCTCCCGCTTTGAATTCCTCAAGAGGGGAGTTCAGAACGGAGTGGACCGGGGAATACTGGCCCTCCAGCCCTATACCCACGAGGATCTTGGTGGACATACTGGCCCGAATCCGTCGCCGGAACTGTACGTTCGATATCTTGAGTACGGTTGCCTTTCTCCTATCACGCGGGTCCACTGCACCCTTGGGCAGGACCGTCATCCCTGGGCTTATGGCCCGGAGGCGGAGCAAATCGTTTCCGACTACATCAAACTGCGTTACCGGCTGTTGCCCACGATCTACTCGGCTGCCCAGCACACCACCGACGATGGAAGTCCAATTCTCCGTCGATGCGATCTTTATTGGCCCACTTTTGCAGAGGCCGCCCACAACGATCAATACTTGCTGGGTGACGACATCTTGGTCGCACCGATCGTGTCGAGCATGAATGGGGATCCGACTCCCATTCCGACATCGATGCTACGGACACCGCTTGGGCGGCCCGGCCTCCAAGCCGAGTATTTCGACAACGCGAACCTGAAAGGAGATCCCAAGGTTGTTCGGACCGACCCCAAAATCGATTTCGATTGGGGAGACGCGGCACCTTTAGACGGCATTCCTCAGGAGAACTTCTCGGCCCGCTGGTCTGGCATTCTTGGCCCAGTGCCGACAACCGGCAGTTACCAGATCACGACCAAGAACGACGATGGCGTCCGCGTCTATATCGATAACCGTCTGGTCGTGGACGATTGGAAAGCGGAGGACTCGGCAATCAATCACGCGGTGGTGAACTTTGAGGCCGGCTCCACTCACACGTTGCGCGTTGAGTATATGCAGCTTACGGGAGGCGCCCTCTGCACGATTGGATGGCTAACCCCGACTGAAAAGGAGGTCACCGCCTCGCAACGATCGGTATGGATTCCACCCGGCATTTGGGAGGATGTGTGGAGCGGTAAGACGGTGACCGGCCCGGCAACCATCACCGCCTCCGCGGAACTCTCCCAGATTCCGATGTGGGTCGCCGCTGGAGGCCTCGTCCTGACCGGGCCCGACCTCCAGTACACCGGCGAGAAACCGATGGATCCGATCACAGTGGATGCCTATCCTCTCGCGACGGGAAGTACCCGGCGGGAACTCGTGGAAGACGATGGCATCTCAACCGAGTACATAAAGGGCGAGATAGCCCGGACCCAAATCGACATGGCGACATCGGGAGTCTATGCGGGCGTTCGTCTTGGGGCAACCAAAGGTACCTACGCGGGCATTCGGCAAGAGCGCAATTGGATCGTCCGCTTCCACCTCCCCAAGGGAATCTCTGTTGCCAAGGTGATGTTGGATGGCAAACCGGTCCCTTATACGCCCGAAGCCCATGCGCCTATCACCATCCCCTTCCGTTCCGGCGCCGCTCCGGACGAAGGCGAAGTCATCCCCATCAAACTTCCAACCACCTCCATCCGAAAGGAGCACGCGGTAGTGGTGGAGATGAAGGCAAGCTAGAAACGACCCCCGCTATGATCCTAGGCACCCTTGAACTCACGTTGCGTTTAGATGGCGCGTTTTCGCTCAAGGACAAGCGGCGCGTCTTGCGGAGTCTATTGGACCATGCTCGGCGCGACTTCAGGGTGGCGGCGGCCGAGGTGGAAGACCACGACCTGTGGAATAGCGCGATCATCGGCGTGGCGTGCGTCAGTAACGACCCATCCCATGCCGAAAGCATCCTTCAGAGCGTGGTCGACCTGTTCGATGCCCATCCCGAGGTCGCAGTGGAGTCGGCAGAAAAACAGATCGAGCGGAGATAGCCTGAGATTCTAGACGCGGCTCGGTCAACACCCATTCCGCCGTCGGCTCCTCGGACGACGGTAGGAACCCCGTGCTTCGCTCGACCCGAACGCCCGCCTTTGCTGGGAGCGTGTTGAGAGGACCGGAATCATACAATGGTTGCTCTCGCAACCCTTGTCCTTCATGTGGCCAATCCCCGCGACCGCCGAACTGACCGAACCATCTACCACCAGATTTCTTCAATCGGGGTAAAAGGAAAGGGAATTGGCTGATAATATTGCTTACCGCGTGACGTCTTCACTCTCCCTCGACGGGACCCTTTCCGATCCGGCTTGGCAGGCGGCACCCAGGTCGGAACGGTTTGTCGATATGGCGACCGGCGAACCAGCCCTGCTGGACACCCGGAGTGCGGTTCTCTGGGACGATCAGAACCTGTATGTCGGTTTTTGGGTCGAGGAACCGTACCCGAACGCCAAGCAAACGGAGCGCGATTCGCTCATTTTTCGGGAGAACGACGTCGAGGTGTTCATCGACGGGGGAGACTGCTACTACGAGTTCGAGTTGAACGCCTTGAATACCGTTTACGAGGTGTTCTTCATATGGCGGGACGCCTACAAGAAGGGCGGACGGTTCGATCTGCCCGAGTTCGATCTAATCGAACGGGAAGCCTATTCGTTCGGTGGAAACTTTGATCGAACCGAGGATCACTTTTGGCGCGGGACCCACCCAAGGGGCGTTCGGTGGGCGTTCTTGGACTGGGACCTCCCAGGTTTGCAGACGGCCGTTCATGTGGATGGACAACTGAACGATCGAAGACAAGTCTGTAAAGGTTGGACCGCCATGCTCGTCTTCCCCTGGGCCGGCCTGAAGCATCTGGCCGATGGCCGATCGGTTCCGCCGAACGACGGGGACGTCTGGCATCTGTTCCTGGGCCGTTTTCAAAAGCTCGAGATCGGCGCCGAGCAAGTCCAGGCTGCATGGTGCCTTACTCCCCACGGCGTCTACGACACCCACATGCCCGACAAGTTCACGCCGATCACCTTCAGCGAGACGCCGGTCGTTTAGCCTCGCTTTAGCGGGAAAAAGTATAACCGTCCGGTGCGTTGCGGGCGCTCCCGATAGATGCATGTGCCGGACGGCGGCGATTTGGGTTAAGCTCTTGGGCGGGGTAGCTGATGATTAAAAATAAGAAGATTTTCGTATTCGGTGCGTTGGCAGTCTTGGGGCTGATGGCCTCGGGGTGCGGCTCTGATCAAAAGGCAGGCGATACGCCTGCGGGCGGGGGAGCCGCGAGCACCGGCAAGGTGAAGATCGGGTTCCTAGTAAAGTCGATGGGGGATAGCTGGTTCCAGACGGAGACGAATTTTGCCAAAGACGAGGCGCAGAAACTCGGAGCCGACATTGAAGTCCAGGAGACCCTCACCGGGTCAGCGGTGCTCGAAACGATCGACACGATGGCTACCAACGGGGTCCAGGGGATCATCATCTGCTCGCCCGAGACCCAACTCGGCACGTCGATCAAGGCGGCGACCGACCGCCACAAGATCAAGCTGATGAGCGTCGACGATCGGCTGGTGGGTTCAGACAATAAGCCCCTTACCGAAATCCCTCACCTCGGGATTTCCGCCACCAAGATCGGCAACCAGGTGGGTCAGGCGATTTCCGACGAACTGAAGAAGCGTGGTTGGAAACCGGAGGAAGTTGGCGCACTTGCAATTACCGCTCCCAACCTGGAAACCGCCCGACAGCGAGTGGATGGAGCTTCGTCGGTACTGATCTCCAACGGGTTCTTGGCCGCCAACGTCTTCACCGTTCCGTGGACCGGATCGGTCGACATCGCCTCCGCCAGCGATGCGGCGAACGCAGTCTTGACCGCTCACACCAGCTTAAAGAAGTGGGTCGTATTCAGTTCCAACGACGATGGTGTGTTGGGTGGGATCCGCTCGATCTCCAATCGCGGCATTCCTCCGAGTGACATTATCGGAGTCGGAATCAACGGCCAGTTGGCTGCCGAAGAGTGGGAAAAGGGAACCCCGACCGGTTTGTTTGCCTCCGTCCTGCTCCAATCGAAGGTTCATGGCGCAGGCACCGTCGACATGATGGTCAAGTGGATCAAGGACGGGACCGAACCTCCTAAGGAAACGTACACGACCGGCGTCATTATCGACAAAACGAACTACAAGGAAGCGTTCGAGAAGGCTGGCGTCCCCCTCAAAGCCAAGTAAGTTGCTGACTTTCCACGCGATATCAAAGGGATTTAGCGGCGTCCAAGCTCTGCAGGACGTTTCGTTCGAGGTTGCCAATGGTTCGGTTCACGGGCTGTGCGGCGAGAACGGAGCTGGGAAGAGCACGCTGCTGAAAGTCTTGAGCGGCGTGCATCGACCGGACGGCGGGGACTTTGAGATCGACGGGAAGACTTGCGACTTTCGGTCCGCCCTGGATGCGCTGAAAAGTGGTGTTGCCGTGATCTATCAGGAACTGAACTTGGTCCCTGAGATGACGATCGCGGAGAATGTGTGGCTGGGGCACTTTTCGAAGAAGGGGCCGTTTGTCGATTTCAAGGAACTTCAGCGCAAGACCCAGGAATCGCTTCAGCGGGTCGGGCTGAACGTTCCGCCCACCACTCGGTTGGGTTCGCTTAGCATCGGTCAGAAGCAGATGGTGGAGATCGCCAAGGCCTTGACCCGGAACGCCAAGGTCATCGCCTTTGATGAGCCGACGAGCAGCTTGAGCGCACGCGAAGTGGACACCCTGTTTGGACTTATTGACGAACTTCGGACTCGGGGCATGGCGATTCTCTATGTGTCCCACCGGATGGATGAGATCACCAAGCTCTGTGATGCCTGTACCGTCCTCCGCGACGGCAAGCATATCGAGACGTTCGCTTCCATGAAGGACGTCACTGCCGGGATGATCGTGAACCGGATGGTGGGTCGCGATTTGTCGGCGGCCATGACGGACTCCGGTCGCGACATGGGCGGGGACGTGCTCGAACTCCGCGAGGTTCACGGTCCCGGTCTGGCTGAACCGATCAGCCTCAAGGTGCGCGAAGGCGAAATTGTGGGGATCTTCGGCCTGATCGGCGCCGGACGCACCGAGCTGCTCAAAGCGATCTACCTTGGTTCGGCCGGCGAGGTTCTTATCGGCGCATCCCCGGTACCACGCCGGGGCGCCGGGAACTCGATTCGCCACGGACTGGTCCTCTGCCCTGAAGACCGAAAGCAGGAGGGGATCATCCCCATGATGGGGGTTGCCGAAAACCTGAACATCAGCATCCGCCGGACCTTCGCCAAACTCGGCTTTTGGATCGCCCGAGGGGCGGAAAAAGAGAATGCGACCACGTTCATCGACCGTCTTCGAATCAAAACCGCGACCCTCCAAACACCGATTTCGAACCTGAGCGGTGGCAACCAGCAGAAGGTGATCCTCGCCCGATGGTTAAGCGAGCGGATCAAAGTGATCCTCCTCGACGAACCGACCCGTGGAATCGACGTCGGCTCGAAAGCCGAAATCTACACCATCGTCCGAGACCTTGCCAAACGCGGAATAGGAGTCTTGTTCGTAAGCAGCGAATTACCTGAAATCCTCGCCTTGAGCGACCGTGTGTTCGTCATGTGCGAGGGCCGAATCGCCGGAACCATGCCAACCAAAGAAGCTACCGAATCAAAACTCCTCTCCCTGGCCTTGCCGAAGGGAGGCGCCGCATGAATACCGACTATTCTCGCGCCACCCCCTGGAAACAGACTCCAACCCCAATCCTCACCCTTCCAGTGGCCGTTGGTTGTTTCTTGCCGACGTGCTCAAACAGCGCCTGGACAACAATCTTGGATCTAGAGACAGATCCCAACGTAGGCATGAACCATCTCGAGACGACAATCCTCCGAATCATATTAGGCGCCCGAATGCGAAAGAACGTCCTCTCTGCACGGGTAGAAGAGGGATCGAGGATCCCGTCGAAGACCCATGAGCGAAGCGAATCGAGAAAGAAGGAACCGGGAGAGGTGGAAAAGCTTGAATTGACAAAGCCTATTGTCTTACCCTGCGATTCTCAATCGAAGTTGCCTTTAACCCGACCCCTCTCCCCTCCGCGAGAGAGGTCGGCGAGGAACGAACCGGGAGGGAGGGGGAATCAGAAACTGACAAAGTCCATGTTCATTCCGGGACCTAGCAGGAATCGCGGTCAGTCCCCGGGGGTAACCAATGAAGTTTAAGCAGTTCCTCGCCCAATCCGGGATGTTCCTTGTGTTCTTCCTGGTAGTCGTCATCTCCTACCTGGAAGCCCCCCAGTTCCTGAGCAAGGACAACATGATCAGCCTTGGGCTGCAGGTGTCGTCCATCGGCGTCGTCTCGTGCACGATGCTTTTCTGCCTTGCGGCGGGTGACTTTGACCTGTCGGTCGGATCGAACTTCGCGCTGGGCGGTATGGTCGGCGTGCTGATCGGCAACCGAACGGGGAACCTGTTCTTCGGCGTCCTTGCGGCGATCGCCGCTGGCGCGGTGGTCGGCACCTTAAACGGGGTGGTGGTCGCCAAGTTCAAAATCAACGCCCTCATCACGACTCTGGCGACGATGCAGATCGTGCGGGGCCTCGCGAACATTCTGGGACACGGCACGCCACAGACCGCCGAGAAACCCGGATTCGATTTCCTTGGCAACCAGGCCTATTTGTCGATTCCGCTCCCGATCTGGATCATGATCCTCTTCTTCGTCGGCTTCGGCATCCTGTTGAACCGCACCGTATTCGGACGAAACGTCCTTGCCATCGGTGGCAATAAGGAGGCTGCCCTCCTCGCCGGTGTCCAAGTAGATCGTACCAAGATCGCAATCTTTGCTCTTTCCGGCATGGCCGCCGCCTTCGCCGGAGTGGTCGCGGCATCCCGACTGGTAGTCGCCAGTAACAACGCTGGCGTCGGTCTGGAACTCCAGTGCATCTCCGCATGCGTCCTCGGCGGCGTCTCCCTCAGTGGCGGCATCGGCACCATGAGCGGCACCGTCGTCGGCGTCCTCATCATGGGCATCGTCGAAAACGTCATGCGGCTCAAGAGCATCGACGCCTTCTACCAACTCGTAGTAACCGGCACCATCCTCCTCCTAGCCGTCCTCTTCGACCGAGTCAAACTAAAGATATTGAAGTCCGGCTAGGACATTCTAAACTGAAAAAAGTGGAAATGGCCTGTAGCCGTGGGATGGTTCTTGCCCACGCAGGTGCCCTGTAATCGGATATTTCTTGGAATTCCATCACCTTCCGTGGGTTGCGGTATTCGCCGCGTCGAAAAAAGTGGAAATGGCCTGTAGCCGTGGGATGGTTCTAGCCCACGCAGGTGCCCTGAAGTCGCATATTTCTTGGAATTCCATCACCTTCCGAGGGCACAGTATTCGCCGCGTTGAAAAAAGTGGAAATAGCCTGTAGCCGTGGGATGGTTCTAGCCCACGCAGGTGCCCTGAAGTCGGATATTTCTTGGAATTCCATCACCTTCCGAGGGCACGGTATTCGCCGCGTTGAAAAAAGTGGAAATAGCCTGTAGCCGTGGGATGGTTCTTGCCCACGTAGAAGCCCTGAAGTCGGATATTTCTTGGAATTCCATCACCTTCCGTGGGTTGCGGTATTCGATGCGTCGAAAAAAGTGGAAATAGCCTGTAGCCGTGGGATGGTTCTTGCCCACGCAGGTGCCCTGTAATCGGATATTTCTTGGAATTCCATCACCTTCCGTGGGTTGCGGTATTCGCCGCGTCGAAAAAAGTAGAAATAGCCTGTAGCCGTGGGATGGTTCTTGCCCACGCAGGTGCCCTGAAGTCGGATATTTCTTGGAATTCCATCACCTTCCGAGGGCACGGTATTCGCCGAGTTGAAAAAAGCGGAAATAGCCTGTAGCCGTGGGATGGTTCTTGCCCACGCAGGTGCCCTGAAGCCGGATATTTCTTGGAATTCCATCACCTTCCGTGGGTTGCGGCATTCGCCGGGTTGAAAAAGCGGAAATAGCCTGTAGCCGTGGGGTGGTTCTTGCCCACGCAGGTGCCCTGAAGTCGGATATTTCTTGGAATTCCATCACGTTCCGAGGGCACGGTATTCGCCGCGCTGAAAAAAGCGGAAATAGCCTGTAGCCGTGGGATGGTTCTTGCCCACGCAGGTGCCCTGTAATCGGATATTTCTTGGAATTCCATCACCTTCCGTGGGCACGGTTGGTGGGGAAGTGTCACATTCAGACTTATCTGTCACCAAATCTTCAGAGATAAATGTCACCCTGCCCGTTAGCCGGTGCCAATGAGCAGGCTTTCCCGAGCGTTTCGCCTACCTGGAGACGACGGGTCATCCTGCAAGTTACTCTTAGTTGTTTCTTCTCTTGGGCTGTAGAGCGCCTGGGCAAAGTTCCGGCTATGTTTGCGATAGAACTCAAGGATAGGCAAGCTGCATGCCGTCTAGCTCAATCAGGCTCACCTTATCATTAGAGAGGACAAACCGCAACAGAAACACCGCATCGCTAAACTCCACTAGATACCGATAACTGTCCTTGTCGCCATCCTTGCGTCGGTCGACCAAAGCCAAATGATCGTTTTTAGAGTTGGACCACGTTTCGTCGAAGATTGCCGAGAATCCCTTGGGTTTGACCTCGTTCCAATACTCGGGCGTATAATCGTCCGCTCGCGATCTGCCATCGAGAGTGTCTTGGATAACTGCCCGGATGTGCTCTGTAATGTTGGGTTCCCCGTCGGGAATAGGCTTGAACCGATCAATCAAGAGACGCTTCATATTATCCAGCAGGGGCAAAGGAGCCTGTGTCAGTTGACCGTCGAGATTTAACATATCGTAGTAGTGCGCCCCTTTCGCTAATTCAGCCCGGAGATTGAATTTCACACCATTCGATGGGCCTCCTGCCGGAAACAGGAAGATGTCGCCCGATTTCAGATCGAAGATGTTGGAATATTTGGTGGCATCCTCCCCCTTTTGAGCGCAGGCCCTCAGGATGGCTATTCCGTTTTCCACCGTGGGTGCCGGCGGCGTTCCTAGTGCCGAGTCTAGTATCGTTTGCCCGTATCCAAAGCCGCGACATTGGCTGGCTTCCTCAACTTGAAGCTGGCCTCGCTTTGCGCCAAGAATGACAGATCTGCCGCTCTTGTCAGCGACCAGCATCTTTAGTTGCGAGAACCAGGGAAATCTGTGCCTTCTGAAAAAGGCGATAGACTCCTCCACCGTGGAGCAAGTCTCCAACATCCGTGCCATCGGATTTCCTCTGGCCGTCGCTAGGCCGCGATCAGCCTTCCAATCTTCTTTGTAACCAGCCACCGCATCATAGGCCAACCCCTTGGTGTTTGTGCCGCCTTGCTCCACTCCGTCATCGAATCCAACATAGACACAACCCAGGTATCCCTTGCCTGCGGGAACGAACCACATTCTCGTGTTCGGGTTGGAGAAGTCCTCGTTGTTACAAAATAACGTCCGATTCTTGTCGGTGAGGACAAAGATGGTGCACGCGGACGCCCTTTGCACGACTGTGAGCGCCGCCAAGACCAATACGAAGCGCGAGGCAGACCCTAGAGCTGCTAGCGACTCTAGGGAGGAAACTGCGCACTGCCGAAAACCCAAGTCCTCTCTTACGATGGATTCCATAGTCTACCGAGCAACGAGCTGCTCAAATGCGGTCGCTTCTTTCTTTGCGGGACCGTGGTGTTCCTGAGATAATATTTATTATCGCAGGAATTTCGCGCCGCCCCTGGCCTTGGCCATCCTAGACCGGGCGCTTCCGCGCCAGCTGGATTCCATCATTATCACAGGAATGGCCTGCTTGGGGCTGTCGGCAGGGTGACAGATAAGTCTGAAAGTCGCAGGGAAGGAATGGAAACCGCCGCGTCAAAAAACCAAGAAAAGGTTGGGTGCGCTATATATAAACCGGCCATGATCTAACCCTTTTGGCCCAATTCCCCCCCTGGTTAGGATAAGAAATTCACCCGCACATTGGCGGGAAAAATTGCCGCCGCATCGTCGGAAACGTTCGCAAGGCGTTCGAGATTGACCTCGACCAGGCGCTTCAATCCAGCGAGGGCCTGCAACCCGTCGTTCGTAATCCGGTCACATTGATAAAACGTCAACCGTTCAAGCAACGGAAGTTGCCCCAAAACTCGAAGGCTCGCGTCTCCGATCTGAGTGCCCCAGGCGCCGTAGACCTTCAACCCGGTGAGGCCGGCCATATTCTGCGTGGCCGCGTCGGTTGTCTCTGGGCAGTACATGCAGTGCAAGGCCTCCAGGTGTCGACAGTGCCCGACATGGCGAAACCCGTCGTCAGAAACGTCCATCGGCATAAACTCTCTCAGCGCCGGAAAGCGGGGCAGGGCCGAGAGGCCGGCGTCGCCGACGTTCTTGCAACTCACGGAAAGTCCGCGCAGAGCAGGCATGTCGGCCAATGCCGCGAACCCGCGGTCGGAGATCCCATAGCACCGCCGTCCCCAAATGTTCTCGATGCTGGACGACCGGCTCAGCTCCGCAAACCCGTTATCTCCCGCGACTGTGTCCTGGCACATCAGGAATTTCAGATCGGCCATGTCGGCGATGGAGCGCATCGCTTTATCCGTGCATAGGCTTGCCGTACAGCCGAGCCATTGCAGGTTGGGAAGGCTTGTAAGGCGCCTAAGGCCAGCCGGCGTGACACCTGAGCGGCTGGCGTCGAATGGCCCACTTCCCGTGCCGCCGAATAGGTTCAGCGCCCGCAGGCCAGTAAGGCTGGCCAAGCTGGCGATTCCCTGGTCGGTGATCGGTGACTTCAGGTTGAGCCAAAGGTAGTTCGGATGGCCGATGTCCGTAAGAAGCGACCAAGCCGACGCCCCGGTGGGTTGGGTCGTGAACACGGGAAACTCTTTGAGGATCGCCAATCCGGCATCCGTGACCGCGTTGCCCGGATACAGGTGGGAGAGTTGGCGTTTGCCTGCCAGCGTGTGTAGGACCCCGTCGCCGGTATGGGTGCCCAGCAGGTTCACGTTCCGAATCCCGTCGCATGCGGCCAGGGGCTTCAATCCGGCGTCGGTGATGGATTGAACGTGAAAGATCTTAAGCGTTTCCAACTGCGTCAAGCTGCCCAAGACCTCCAGCCCGCGATCCGTCATGGCTGGGCAAGTGAGGTTCAGATGGCGCAGTTGGGGCATCCGAGCGAGGTGCTTCAACCCATCGTCGGTGACGCTGGTGCAGCCTTCCAGGTCCAGACTTTGAATAGAATCGAGCCGCGAGACGCGTTCCAGCAGGTCGTCGGTCATCTGACCGTTTGCGCTCAAACCGGGGATTTGCATTTCTTGAATGAGGCCGAGCAAGCCATCCCATTCGGCCCCGGCGAATGTTCCGCGCGGCTGGACGAGCCAGGCATTCGAATCCGGAATCGGCGCCGTTCGGGAGGCTGCCGTGCTGCCAGAAGCATGTTTGTCGCCTGATGAGTCCAACGTATAAAGCTGGAGCGGGAGCGAATGAGCCATGACTCGCTGGGCAAAGCGCGAGTCGTTCGAAGGCCGGGCAACCTGTAGATTCTGTTCGATTTCACTCATATGGGTCCTTAGGCGGCGACGGGCAGAATAGAGACGCGTCTTGACCACGTTTGTCGGGACATCGATCATCTCAGCGACCGCCGCATACGAATGCTCACCCATGTAATAGAGCAAGGCAACTGTCCGTTCGGCGTCCGTCAACGATCCCATCGCGTTTTGGAGGGTAGCGGCGTTTGCCTGTGATTCCAAGCTGTCCAGGGGCGAGGGTTCCGCCGAGGCAATCTCCATCGCTGCTTCCAACCCAATAACGCTGAGCCGCTTCCGCCGCATCATCCGATCGCAATACTTGACCAGGATCGTCCGAAACCACGTCCGAAAAGCAGCTGGCTCGCGAAGCGAGTCAAGCCGTCGATACGCCTCCACGAACGCCTCCTGGGCCACATCCTCTGCAAGCTGGTAATCGCCGAGCGTCGCCATAGCAAACGCAACCGCAAGATTCTGATGCGCCCGAACCAATCGAGAGAACGCCACATCGTCCCCTCCCGCCGCCGCCCGAACCCACCCCGCCAACCGCTCCTTTTCCACCAATCGCACCTACAGATAAGACCCATCCAGCCCTGAAAAAGTGTGGGGGAGCGAGTCGACATTGAAAAGCATGCAAAATCCGGTGATCAGCCACGCTGCGCCGTCCCCCAGGCGCAGAGTTGCCTGGAATTCGCCTTAACCCCCGCCCCTCCCAAGAAGGATATAATAACTTCACGCGGCCTCGTAGCTCAGGGGATAGAGCGCCTCCGTCCTAAGGAGGGCGCCGGGGGTTCGAGTCCCTCCGAGGCCGCCAAGTCTCAGAAAACCGGGAGAGCCTAAGAATATTCGGTGCAGGCTCTCCAGGATCTCTCTTTCGAAGGTTTACGTTGGAGAGAGGATTAGAGAGGCCAATCGGTCAATTGAACCTAAACGCACGTTGTAACGCCCTCCCAAGGTGGGAGGGCGTCATCGTCGGCTAATCGTACCGCCGAGTTCAAGGCTTGAAACCAACGGGCACGATTAGGAGTTGTCCGAGTGGCCCAACGATGTAGAAGTCAAAGGCGTTGCTAGGGGGTACTCCAAGTTGCTGGGCTAAGAAGATACCGAAGCCTGTGCCACTCACCGCAAAACAAATCGGGCCGTCTGTTCCCCCAGTTGCCCACGTCGTAAGGAAGCAGGCACCGCCAGCGTACTGCAATGCGGTGTCAATTTGCGATACCGTATACTTCCCCAAGTACGTCACGAATCCGAGGGTTTGTGCAAGGTGAAAAGCATCATGGGCGTATGCGTTGACCCGACTGACGAGCCTGTTCACCCGGGATGACGTTGGGAATACACTAATGGTGTAGGTCGTGGCAGAATAGGTCACTGACAGATAGGAGTTCGCGTAGTTGGCTTTGGCCGTAGCGATAGTCCGCAGTCCGGTGAACGTTGTGAAAACGGCAGCGCCATTGGAGTTGGTTGCCTTGGGCTGCCAACAGACGTTCGTGAAGTCTTCAATGTCGACTTGCGCACCCTGTATCGGCTTTCCTGTTGTAGCATCTCTGACGATTACAGTTTGTGTTGAGGCGTTTGCAGTGCCTACTCCAAAGTAGCACCGCGAATGCGAGAATAACTTTTCCTGTGTGCCTTGTAGCGACCCCCAAGGTCGTCGCAAACAGTTTGACTGTAACTTTTTCCATCAATTCGTACCTCTATGGGATAGCCCCTGCCCGGGGCCTAAGTCGCGCCTTTCGGAGCGGAGAACGTCGTGGTCGTATTGCCTACGACAAGCATCGAATACACATCAGAGTCAATGGCACCCAATGACTGAAATCCAGTTTCATATGCCCTGATCCTCATCCGACCTTTGCCTGAAATAAAGGCAGTCAACAGGTAACTGAGAGTGTTCGACTCTCACACGTTATGTGAACGTGACCAACAGATCTATGACGAAAAAATGACGGCCCTCCGGTGGCTCCAACGAAGACGTAAAATAGCCTATATCTTCTTGATCTCAGGTTACGATCCCTTGTCTCGATCTGCTGATCACCAATAAGAGATCTGTGATCATGAAGGTGGTGCGGATGCTAACAGTAAAACTTTTGGGTCAATTCGAAACTCTGGTGGACGGAGACGCGCCGCCAGAACTTCACATACGGTCAGCGCACAAATTGCTCGCGCTGCTTTGCGTTCACCACGACCAGCTATTGCGCGCCTCTTGGGTCGCTGAAACGCTTTGGCCGGACCTATGCAGCCTGGACGTTTTGGCGCAGAGCCGTAGTCAGTTGAAGAAGGTGTTAGGACAGGAATGGCGTCGCCTGGAAATTGGCAGCCAAAACTTGCTATTTCGTGTTGACGAAGCTGATGTTGATCTGGTGGATTTCGCACGGGGTCTAGGTAGAGTTGAACGGGGTGAATCAGGTGCGATCAAGCAGTGAGTTGCCCTTTACCAGGGACCCCTATTACAGGGCTGGGACGATATCTGGGCTTATGGGGAGCGTACTAAACTTGAAAAAAGGTATTTGGCAACGCTGGTGGCGCAGGCTAACGATGCGCAGCAGGAGAAAGATCCTCAGAGGGCGATTTTTTGTCTTGAGGAAGTCCTAAAGCATAAACCACTCAGCGAGGCTTCAAATCTAAGTCTGATGAGGGTGTTGGACTCAATTGGGGAAGTCGAGCAAGCAATGGATGTCTACCTCACGTACCGCGATGATCTCCGTCAGAAGAAGAGTAGGCCTCCGTCCGCGCCACTGAACGATCTGTTCAGCCAGCTAAAGAGCAAATCTCGTCTTTCTAGCCCTCCTTTCACGTCCGATAACAATTATATCGAGCCACCTGGGGGGGCCATGAAACCAGGATCACCTTTCTACATCAAACGTGAAACCGATTACGAGTTTGATGATGCGATCGCCTCATCTGAAACGATGATTGTCCACGTAAAGGCTCCTCCCCAGACAGGCAAGTCTTCCCTGATGTACCGTGGACTAGCAAGTGCGAGGGAGGGTGGAACACAGACTGTTGTTACTGACCTCCAAAAACTCGGCGATGGAGATATGGAGACAGTTTTTACGTTCTATTTGGCTATCGCGCTGTCTATTGCGCAAAAACTCTCTCGAAAACCCCCAACCCTAGAAGCGTTGAGCGCAGGAACCTCTCCGGGCTTGAGTTTCGAGGACTACCTGTTAAGTGAAATATTAGCGAAAGCTAACACGCCTTTTGTTTGGGCTATAGATGGGGTTGAGCGGCTGTTCAGCGCACCGTATGGCGATGAAGTCTTAGGTCTCCTTCGGTCGTGGCACAATATGCGAGCGGACGACCCAGACGGGCCGTGGGGTCGTTTGACGCTTGTGATTGCCTCAAGTACTGAGCCCCACCTATATGTGAAGAATCTAAATCAATCGCCCTTCAATGTGGGGAAACGCATCAGACTTGCTGATTTTTCGATTGAGCAAGTTTCTGAACTAAACTGGAAATATGACTGTCCGTTGCGGGCGAAAGGGGATGTTGAGAGCCTTTACTCGATGGTCCGCGGCCACCCGTACCTTGTTCGGCTAGCACTGTTTAAGATGGTCACAGACCACGTTACGCTCGATGCCATCAAGTCACAATCTCAAAGCGACGTTGGGATCTTCAGCGACCACCTGCAGCGGCTTCATGGCAGCCTAGCCGGTGCACCCGATCTAGTGGTCGCCTTGCGCTGCCTTTTGAGTGGAGGATCTTGCCCTGGCGGCAAGGTCTTCTTTCGGCTTCATGCGGCCGGCGTGCTTAGGGGTGATAAGCCGGAAACGGCTCAACTCCGATGCGGTCTTTACGAGGATTACCTTCGGATGGCCTTTCCTTGAGCACGAATCTAGTTGATGGGTTCTTCAAGACTGGTGGAGCGCTGTCCCAGCGCGATTTGTCATACGTCGTACGACGAGCCGACCAAGAACTTCCCGAGGCGCTCATGCGTGGCGAGTTTTGTTATGTGCTCACAACGCGACAAATGGGTAAGACCTCCCTTGTTTACCGTACCAAGGATAAGCTCAACGAATGTGGCGCCACGGTGGTCGTGCTGGATCTTACAAGAGTCGGTAAGGCGGCAGAGCCAGAGACTTGGTACAAAACAATCTTGTTCGAAATTGGTAGATCCACTGGCTTAAGACAGGAGTTGACGGCGTCTTGGAACGATAATTCGTCCTTGACTCCCATTCGAAGGTGTATGAACGCCATCGAGGAGGTCGTGCTCGCGCGCGCTTCTGGACCGTTGGTGATCTTCGTGGACGAGATCGATTTTGTGAGAAACCTAAGTTTTGCGACTGGCGAATTCTTCGGTGCCATCCGCGCCTGTTACAATCGCCGCCCGTTGGAGCCCGACCTAGAACGGCTCACTTTTTGCATGGTTGGTGTCGCCACGCCCTCTGACTTAATTGATGACGTTCTTCTGACACCGTTCAACATCGGACGTCGGATTGACTTGGACGACTTCAAACAGGAGGAAGCTGCCACCTTGGAAGAAGGGCTGAAGGGCAACTATATCGATTGCCGAGCAGTGGTGAACAGGATTTATCATTGGACACATGGCCATCCGTATTTGACTCAGAGACTGTGCTCGGCCATCGAATCCGAGATACGGCCTAATAAACTCGTTGGGACCGACCGAAGTGATCCTCACGGTTCAGATCTTGTGGATTGTCTTTGCGAATCGGTTTTTTTCTCTTCCACGTCCACAGAAGATGATCCCAACCTGAGTTTCGTGCAGGATCGATTATGTAAGAACCTCAACGACAAGGTGCAGCACGCTGAAAAGGCTTCAGGCAATTCGAGCAACCCGTTAGAAACTCGTGTGGCTAACCTCCTACGCTTTTACGAGAAGGTCCTGTCAGGTAGACGGGTAATGGATGATGAATCCGTCGAGTACAGGGATGACTTGCGGCTTTCGGGCATTGTCCGATCCGATCACGGGTTGCTCAAGGTCCGAAATAGAATCTATGAGCGGGTCTTTGATAAGCGTTGGATCGCGAATGAGATGCCTGGTTCCGAAATAAGGAGGCAGAAGAGGGCGTTCCGAATGGGTGTCAGGCGTGGAGGATTTGCCGCGGCGGCGATCTTTTCCGTAGGGATTCTAGCCTGGACGGCGTTCAAGGAATGGGCACGAGCGGAAAAACTGACCCTTGTCGCTAGCGAAGCCGTTGCTCATGGTAAGGATGAGGTCAATCGTGCAAGGCTTGAAAAAGAAAGAAGCAATACCATGTTGCTTTACGCGGGTGACATGCGAACGGCTCTCCAAGCATGGAGGGATCACGATGGGGTTGCTGCGAGACTGCTTGAACGGTATCTGCCAAGGTCGGGGCAAGCCGACTACCGCGACTTCGTTTGGTGGTATTTATGGCGCCTCTGCCACAGCGAAAGGGAGACGTTCCGTGGTTTTGCGGCCCAGGTGTGGAAAGCGACGTTCTCACCAGACGGTCGATTCCTTGCGGCGGCGAGCCAGGACAATACGACGAGAATATGGAATTTTAATACTAAAACAGTAATCGCCGTGTTGCACGGAACTCAACCGTTCAATGCGTTAGCATTCTCTCCGGATGGCAAGGTAATAGCGACTGGTGGTGACGACGGTTTTGTTCGCCTGTGGCGAAGTCCAGACGGCATCCGCCTCGGCACTTTGCAAGGTCAACAGCCTGGCGGAGTATTAGACGTTAAGTTCGCTGGTGATGGAAAAACTCTAGCGTCGTCCGGCGCGGACGCGACGATCCATCTTTGGCACACTGAGTCACGTCGTCCGATTGGTGTTTTGCGGGGAGATGCAAGTCAATTGAACAACTTGTCTTTCTCGCCAAACGGACGTTTTATTGCCGCAGCGAGCATGAATCGTTCGATCGGATTATGGGATGTCGCTACTCAGAGGCTAATCAGGTGGTTACCTGGACACTCTGCAGCCGTTCAGTCCGTGGCTTTTGCCCCAGATGGCCACACGCTTGTGTCATGCAGCGCCGACGGCAATGTATATCTCTGGGGAATGACACACCCCTACAAATTCCGCGTCGTTCGCAAAGATGTTGAGAATCCTTTGTCGGTTGCTTTCACCCCCGACGGAAAGGCCATCGCAGTTGGGTGTTCAGACGGAACTGTCTTGCTAGTAAACGTGGCAACTCATCAGGTGATGACCTACCTATTCGGCCATACTGCGCCGGTTACCTCCGTCACGTTTAGCCCGGACGGGCGCTTCGTTGTAGCAACTAGCGAAGACAGGACTGTGAAATCGTGGTTGGTGTATGCCCCCTCGCTGGAGTCCATCGAAGTCTCTAGTCCGGATCCGACTTTGTCAGCGGCGTTCTCTCCAGACAGCCATTCTCTTGCCCTTGGTTCCGCAAGGGGCCAAGTCAGGTTTGTAGACACGAAGACTCTCCGTGAAACTTCGACTCTTAAGGTCAATGTGGGGCGTGTGACAGCGGTGGCTTTTATACCCAAGGGGCAGATTGCCGTCGCAACATGTTTGCCACCGAACCCCTCGGTCCATCACGACACTTACATGGTCAGTGATCCCATTTTGCACATATTTGAATTCCAGGGTCGGCCAAAAGAAGCTAATTTGCCGGGCACAGTAGAGTGGTTGCGGTGCCTTAACGCCTCGCCAGACGGACGGCTGCTAGTCGCGTGTTCTGGGACCGGGGGGAGCGCTGCTCTTCTGTTCGACGCGCCAACCGGAAAGCTTATCGGCCCTGTGACTGGGAACCCAAAAGATACTGCTATTTGGGCCGAATTCTCCCCTGATGGTCGCAAAATTGCTTTGTGTGGCATCGGAAGAGTGATCTTATGGGACGTTGCGAAACACCGAGCACTAGCCGCGTCAAGAGACCTGCAAATACCTGCACATCGTGTGGCATTCTCTCCTGATGGACGAAGCTTGGCATGCGCAAAGGAAGGTGGCAACATCGAAATCGTGAACTTGACTGCACAAGGGCCCACCCATGCCTCCGAAATAGCTACTTCGCAGGTTTACTCACTGGCGTTCTCATCGGATGGCCGTAGGATTGTCGGCGCTGTTGGATCTCGAGGGTTAAAGCTCTGGGATGTTGAGTCCGGCCGTGAGGTTGCTGCTTTTCCCTCGGGTAATAGTCCGGTCGAGACTGTCACCTTTTCACGTAACGGTCGCATGCTGGTAGCTGTTGATAAGGGCGGAACTGTAGCCTTGTGGTCTACGGCATCAGAATCAGATGTAGAAAACCAAAAGTAGGAGAGTAGCGGCGCCAACAGGTCCAGTGGAGTCATTTGATGTGCCCCAATCGGGATCATGCCAACACTCGCTCAAACGACCGAGCCAACTCAGTTGAATAATCCAACTCAAATGTCGACGTGGTTGAGAGGATCAAGTATTGCGCAAGCGTCTCTCCACTGTCTCTCTTCGGCCCGACACGGAACGGCACAATCAGATACGTAGGCGAACTCAAATTGCGGTTTTGACCCCTGTTTTACCTCCGTCCTAAGGAGGGCGTCGGGGGTTCGAGTCCCTCTGAGGCCGCCAAGCTCAATGTGAATTAGGTTCAAATCCAGGCCAAATCGCCTCAAAATTGAAGTCTCGTTTCGTCTCCATAACGGCCATTTGCGCTGGGAAGCGGTAATTTGATCCACCCAAACTACACCACGACTACACCACGGTATCGCAGACATATTGATGGAACATCGAATGATCCTGCCATGAATTGCGGTTTGTATTGACTCTAAGGGATCGTATCCTACGCTTCAAATAGGTTAGGCTGCTGGGCAGGATTTCTTCTTCCTGGCTGCATAGCCTGGGGGATGTCATAGACAAGTTTTTGAAAGGTCTTAAGTCGACCTCTATGCATCTTTAGCAAAACCCCGCAGCTGGCATCGACATAGTCGAATACTTCCACATTTGCTTTTCCATCGAATGCACGGTCCAAACGGCCGACGTACTGAACGAGTCTTCCTTCGAATGAAATTGGTGAGGCAAGGAAAAGCGTATCGAGATCCGGGAGGTCGAAGCCTTCTCCCACCAACGAAGCGGTTGCCAGCAGAACAATTGGTTTCCCGTCCTTTCTCGCTGCCGCAATATCTGTTAACATCTGGCGACGACGTTTTGGAGACATAAGCCCTTCCAGACAGAAGATCCCATACATGGCTTCGCTTGATTTTCGCACCATCGATTCCAAGGTCTTGATCTGATCCTTTCTGTCAGCTAAAACCAGTGCAAATCTCCCGTGTCCGAGCACTTCAACAATGTCGTCAGCAATCATTCTATTTCTGTCTTCGTCGGTAGCGAGCAACTCTGCAATCAGGTGATATGGCGGCTTTTGGCCAAGTTCATCAGGGACTCTGAAGGCTGTTTGACGAACATTCAAGGATTTCGAGAGGGTATGCCCTTCTCCGATCCTGATCTCATGCCGGATTGGGCCGCACTGCTGATACAAAAGAACCTCTAGCGAGTCCTTGCGCTTCGGAGTAGCCGTCAGCCCAAGAAGGTACTTCGAAGTGCACTGCTTCATCACCGCCTCAAACGAAGTAGCAGGGACGTGGTGGCATTCGTCGACGATGACCTGTCCATACCCGGCAAGGATCTGAGTGCAATCTTGCGAGCGAACAAGGGATTGGAGCATGGCAATGTCCACGATGCCAGTCCTCTTTTTCTTAGGGCCGGCTAGAATACCGATCTGCTTTACCTCGAGCCCCAGTAACGTAGTCAGTTGAGTCCGCCACTGATCGATGAGCGGCTGCTTGTGAACGAGGATCAAAGTCGAAGCCTTGCGCTCCCCAATGACTGCGCAGGAGATGACCGTTTTCCCGCTGCCAGGTGGCGCAACGAAGATGCCGTCGTCCGCGGCCAGCAAGGCCGTGACTGCAGTTTGTTGGCGCTCGGTGAGTGATCCCTTGAATTTCAGGTCTATCTTGACCCCTGATCGGCGAGCATCCTGAACCGATATTCTCGCTCCAGCTCGTTCAAGCAGCTTCGTCACCTTGACGAGCAACCCTCGGGGAAGCAGAATCTCGTTCGGCCTCTTTTCGCCCGAAAAAATGAACCTTGAACGAGGGAAGGTCGCCATTCGCATTCGTTGCAGCTTGAAGAACTCTGGGTTGGCAAAGCTGGCAAGGCGCTGGAGTCCCGTGACCACTTTAGGTGGAAGTCCATCGAGCGGAACAGTCAACTGGGCGCCCACGACGACCTGGACGGGGAAACCGTTTGGAAGCAAACCTCGAACATCGATTGTTCGATCGATGAATTTTGAGTCTGTTGCGAGCGCAAGGTCATCGTCTGCCTGGTCCTTGCGGGTTACGAGGATCGATCCAATTATTCGGTTCAAGTCCGCAACCGAAACTCGACGCACCTCGGCAAGTGCTGCCCACTGATCGTCCATCTGACGAAGTGACTGATCGACAAAGACCGTGTTTCCACTATGGACAGCGGCCTTTTGAAACGGCAAAGCGATCAGGTTGCCGAATCCTCCTTTGGGGAGGTAGTCCTGATTTGGGAAAAAGCGATCAAAGCTCTCAAGCCCTATCCGGTCGTTGACCTCGCCGCATTTCGAGAGAATCAGTGTGCCTAGGGCACGCGCTGCACGTGCCGGAACCGGTTGCTGAAAGAAGATCCAAGCGTGTCCCCCTTCTCCAGACCTTGATCGTTCAACAAGCACTTCGACACCGAAGTCAGCCGCCACTCGCTTGTACAGAAACGCATCTCCTTGCCAGATCGATCCATCGAAGTCGCATGCGAGGAAAACGCATGTGTCGTCTTCTCGAATGGCATAGGTTCCAATAATCGCTTGACCGTTCAAGTGAGCTCTGACGGCGTCTTCATCGAGTGCCGGAAATGCCTGATTCGGGCATTCCGAACACTTGACCCGGCCGTTTGGCGGCTTGCCACAGACTCCCTTGACCCACTCGTTCCTGCAAGCGGGCGAGTAACCGCCGATTCCCTTGGCTCGGTTCTCCCATAGTTTCGGATACACCGACTCTCGGCAGCGAAACATCCTTAGGAACAGGTCGACATGGGAATCCATGGTTATGAGCGAGTGCCTGGGCTTATCCTGGGGCTGGGCGTTCAGGCTAGCGAGTTCGCGCTCTAGTGCGTCCCGCCTTGCGGCAAGGCGAGTTAATTCGAGTTGGATCTCCTTAATTCGATCGCGTGCCACAGAATTATCTTGGCAGGCATCTTTGATATGTGGGGAACGAAGTCGATACGAACTGCTGAATCCGAAAGCCGAGCGATCTGCTTACCGTGGTTGCCCGGCCTTACGGATGAATTCTAACCTAAATCATCCTGTATCCAGATTCTGGATATAGGATGCGATCGTACAATCTCCTTATGCTCGACCAGATCTGGCGTGCTTAATCTCTAGGTTTATCAAGCTAGCAAATTGCGGCGATTATCGCCGCAATTTGTGGCCTTGGTAAACCAAATGGGATATTATGGTTTACGGCTCGTCCATTTTGCGGCGATAGTCGCCGCAAATGGACGGACTGGTAAAACCATGGGACACTTCCATCAACAGCCAGGAGCCCTCTTGCCGCCCGGCCTCGTTGCCGCCAAGTCGTGGCTGCTGGGCAAGAGCGTTCAACGCCATACCGTCGATAACTGGCTAAAGAGCGGTCAGATCGTCGCCGTGACACGTGGCGTATTCAAGAGGCCAGAGGCTGAACTAACCTGGCAGGGCGTCGCTTGCTCTCTGCAACGTATGGGTGCCGATCTGACTCCAGGCGGACTCACCGCCCTCGAACTGCAAGGGTTCAACCACTACCTTTCCATGGGACCGCAGTCGGTCGTTCATCTGTACGGACGTTCCCATCTGCCGAGGTGGGTCAATCACCTTCTGCCCGAGACCAGCTTCGAACGTCATGGGCCCCTAGAATTCGACTCACGTGAGGACGACTCCGGATTCGAGAATTCGCGGTTGCGCACTCAGGTTATGCCTGTGACTTTGCGAGATATTTGGCGCAAAGTTTTGCGAATTAAATGGCGTAACTCAGACCACAGGGCTAAGTCGCCAGGTGCAAATGAGGCTTTGTTCGTCTCGGCTTACGCCAAATAGCGCGCAAATATTTACGCCAGATAATTTGCAAAGTGAAAATCAATTCCTACATGTACGGTGATGCGAAAGCAATCGCAGAGATTGCGGAGGAGGCGGGAAACCATCCGCTGGCTTCCGAATTCCTGGCCAAGGCGAACGAACTGAAGCGGCTCGTGCAAGAGAAACTCTGGAATCCAAGATTGCTCTTCTTCGAGACCCTACCGTTGAATCCGAATCAGGCAAGGAACGTGCGCGAACAAATCGGGTTCATCCCTTGGTATTTCAACTTGCCCAGCGATGGGTTCGATGCGGCATGGGGAACACTATTCGACCCCCAAGGCTTTCAGGCCCCGTTTGGCCCCACGACGGCAGAGCGCCGCGCACCCGGTTTTATGCACTCAGAGGACCATGACTGCCTTTGGAATGGTCCCTCGTGGCCTTATGCCACCACTCAAACGCTCGTCGCAATGGCGAATCTGCTCGACAACTATTCTCAAAGCGTCGTCTCAAAGAAAGCCTACTTTGACCTTCTTCGGGGCTATTCGCGGTCTCAACAAAAAGATGGTCGGCCGTGGATCGCTGAAGACTTGGACGCAGACACCGGAAACTGGATCGTGGATTTACCTCGGAGCGTCTGCTACAACCATTCAGGGTTCGCTGACCCAATCATTAGCGGTCTCATTGGGATTCGGCCCAGAGCCGACAACAAGATCGAAGTGAAGCCTTTGGTTCCAAGCGGAGAATGGCCATGGTTTTGCCTCGACGCGGTTCCATACCACGGCCAACTGCTTACCGTTTTGTGGGATGAAGACGGACATCATTACGGGAAGGGCGTCGGGCTATCTCTATTCTTGAACGGCAAAGTGATCGCGAGGCGAGCCGATCTCGGTGAGCTATCCGCCGAATTGACAGAACCTCGAACAACCAGGGCACCCAAAACAACCCAGTGGACCAAGCATGAAGGACCGGTTCTCGGCGGCAAACTCGGCACATGCTTCGACATATGCGTCTTAGAGGAACGTGAAAAGTACAAGATGTACTTTTCTTGGCGTCCCAAGCAGAGCATTGCCCTGGTCGAGAGTCAAGATGGAGTCCACTGGGGCGAGCCCAAAATCGTCGTGGGCCCCGCTTCGACCGGGTGGGAAGACGACATCAATCGTCCGTCTGTTGTGGCTCACAACGGCCAATATCACATGTGGTACACCGGCCAGTTCAATGGTCGCTCCTCAATTGGTTATGCAACCAGCAAGGATGGAATCACTTGGGAGCGCCGGGACAAAGCGGTTTTGGAGCCGGATCAACCTTGGGAGAAGGTTGCCGTTATGTGTCCGAGCGTTCTTTGGGACGAGAAGGCCCGCCTGTTCCGGATGTGGTTTTCCGGTGGAGAGCAATATGAACCGGATGCAATCGGCTACGCCGTCAGTTCTGACGGGATCCATTGGGAAAAGAAGATCGGGCCCATTTTTGAAGCCGATCCTGCCAGCCGATGGGAGCAATACAAGGTCACCGCTTGCCAGGTGCTTCAATGGCGGGGTTGGCACTATATGTTTTATCTTGGATTCCGCGACATCGATCATTCCAAAATCGGCATCGCCAGATCGAAAGACGGAATCACCCGATGGGAGCGGATGAAAGGCAATCCCATCATCGGCCCAACCGTCGACGATTGGGATGCCGACTCGTGCTACAAGCCTTTCGTTCTGTATAACGAAGTCGAAAAGCGATGGATGCTCTGGTACAACGGCCGTCACGGAGGCTTCGAACAGATCGGATTGGCCACGAAGTCTGGCTATGGGCTAGGGTTCTAAGGCACACGCCAAGTCAAGAAGCGACCGTTGGAGAGTTTCCATAAGGGAATCACGGTGATGGAATCTAAGTCCGAGGCTGCTATTGGACGTGATGGAACGCCATCTCCACCGCTGCCTTGTTAACCCGCGCTCTGACACCGCACTAAGTTCCTTGTTGCCCAAAGCTAAACAGGGCCAAGCGTAAATGGGCGTCGGAAGAGTACAAACAGCGGTCTGTAACAAGGGGAACGCGAACCTATATCGTTAAACGACCCGTTAGTACTCCGAATGCACCTCGAGCAGATTGTCGATTCCAACGGCATACCTAGCCAGGATTACACCATCCTTGAACTCAACTCCTTCTGAGACCCCCCCTGCTTTGCCGAAGGAATTCAGAAACATGGACCTAAAAACACAATCATGTGATACTATGTTTAACGATATAATGTGTGCCCAGAACAGCCCCCGCCGCAGGCCAACTCTAAAGGATGTGGCTAATCAAGCCGGTGTCAGCATCATGAGCGTTTCGTTGGCTATTCGAAGCTCGGACGATTCGCGCCGGGTGTCGCTCGAGACCCGGCGGCGCGTACTCGATGCGGTTCAGGAACTGGGTTATCGCCCCGATGCTCGCGCGCGAGCATTGAGATTGAGACAAACCAACGTCATCGGGTTCTATGCTGGTTATGGCTGGATCAACGTTCGGATACCGTTTTATGCCGAATCGATAAGCGGCCTTCAGATAGGTTGCGAACTGGTTGAAAAGAACCTGCTTCTTCACAGTCTGTCGCGAAACGCTGCGTCGGAAGAGGTCTATTTCGAACTTATTGGCGGAAGCGTTGACGGCCTAGTCGTCGCAATGCCGCCTACAGACCCTCTTGCCGCACGATTGGCTTCTGACCATCTGCCTGTCGTGGCAATTGCGGACCCGTTGCCTGGAATACCGAGCGTGGTCGTCGATGACGCGGCGGGAGCGCGAATGATCGCAGAGCATATCAGCGAATTGGGTCACCGTTCCGTCGTATTTGCGGCGGGGCCCGCTTTACCCATCTCAGGCAAGATACGGCAGCAGGCATTTATAGAAGCGGCAATGTCTCAAGGCATGGAGGTCGTTGTGCGTTCGCTAGGAGACGATTCCAAGATTCCAGAATTTGTCGCCTGCGCTCACCGTGACCGAACCACCGCGATCGTCGCGTGGAACGACATCGACGCAAGGCGGATTCTCGCCGGCTGCCGAATCGCAGGACTCGACGTTCCGGGAGAGCTTGCAATCGTCGGCTTCGACGGATGCACTGTCCCGTTCGTGGACCCATTTCCCCTTACTACCATTAGAGCTCCTTGGTCGGAAGTGGCGCAGGAGTCGGTGATGGTGCTAGACCGCCTGATCAGAAACGAACCCTACGACATGCACACGGTGCTTCCGGTGCAATTTGTAAGGGGCGCAACCACCTAATATGACTTTTTAAATCGCCGCATCCATTCTCAGAGGAGATTCCAAGCCATGCAATGTCGCAAAGCATTTACGCTAATTGAACTACTTGTCGTGATCGCCATTATCGCGATCCTAGCCGCAATCCTATTCCCAGTCTTCGCGCAAGCAAAACTCGCCGCGAAAAAAGCTTCTGATCTCAGCAATGTCAAGCAGATTGAGCTCGCCCAGTTGATGTACACCAACGACAACGACGACATGTACAATGCGTCCGAGCTAGAAGACCATCCCAACTGTCCTGCTGCGTTTACCGGTGCTCCGATTGGCTGGTGGACACCTTGGGAAGCTCTGTTATATCCCTATACAAAGAACGGTCAGGTCTTCATTTCGCCAGGCGCAAAAGCAGACATGTCAACCCTTTGGGGCGACTCGTGGATCTGTTTCAGCGATGTCGCGCCAATGCTGATCAACAACACCTATTACGTGTCCTACATGATCAACGACTTCGACACTTGGAGTTGGGCAGACACCAAATGGAATACATCTGGCGTGACCGGCTTCGGCTATTCCCCAACCGATCAGGTTTCTTCAAGCCAACTGACCCACCCCGCTGGAACGATCCGATTCACGAACGGCATCTATACCGATCTTGGATGGGAACCGTATACCGACTATGCCGCCTATTCCGGATTTGCCGGGCAGGCCAGTAACGGGCAGCCCATCAGTTACGACAGCAAATTATGGAATGCCACCAACGCCGACCAAGGAGGGTTCTTTGCCCGGAGAATCGACATCGGCTGGGCGGATGGACACGCCAGCAGCAGTCAATGGGGCACGACGCGACCAGATCAATGGTCGATCAACGGCGATCCGGGCACTTGGACGAATAGTCTGATCAGATAGCCCATGCGGTCCAAGCAGGCGGCCCGGCACGCCGGGTCGCGCGCTTGCGGTGAGGCTTGGTCCAGCCCAACCCTCGGCAGCATGGCATGATCCAAGTTGCCCAGCGCCTAACGATTAGGACACGACCGTTCGTAAAAACCCGGTTGCGCCGGTCTCTTGGGAGTTTGTATTTTGAAAATTAACCGAAAGCTCATGCCATTGATGTCTTGCCTATTCGCTTCACTGCTTATACAAGTTTACGGATGCTCGAAGGGTGCAGACATCGGTGAAACCGTATCGGCCCCTCCAAGGCCCGCGCCGGGCCAGGGACCAAAGATTCCCGCCCAACGATCTGGAAACGGTGGAAGCGGTGCAACCCAACCATCGGGCCAGTAGCTGGCTACGTACGAGACTAGAACCTAGATCACATTTAGCAATGGGTCCAGTATCGCATCCATTTGTTGAAGAAATATATTTGTAAAACGATGGGCAGCTTCGACCAATCCTGAGAAATCAAACCTGGGTGACGTTGCCTTTCTATTGCGACCGTCATTTGGACGGTACAAGGCCAAGAAATGCATGATGATGTGACCACGCTCTTCAACCTTGCGAGTGACGCCTTCAAAGAAGGCCGATTCGCTGACGTTGAACGGGCATGCAACGATGCCTTGGCTCGAAATCCAAACGATTTACGTGCCATGGTGTTGAGAGCGGTATCGACTGCCCGAGCTAGCCAAAATGATTTGGCTATCGCACGTTTTGAGGAAGTCCTTAAGTTCCAACCAGATGATTTTTTCTCTCTTGGTTGGTTGGCCAACCTGCTTCGTGAAGCAGGCCGACCCAGTAAGGCCGTGATCTATGCCGAACGTGCCCGGCGCTTTAGGCCCACTGATCCCGAAGCCGCCCACAGTTTGGGATTGTGCTATTGTGCGGTAAAGCGCTTTGCCGATGCGGCTCAGTGTTTTCAACGGGCTATCGCAATCGACCCGCGTCGAGCCGAAACCTTCTATGACCTGGCGTTAGTCCAGGAATGGCTCGGTCGGACGGCCGATTCCGCGGAATCGCTTCGCAGGGGTTTGGCGCTAAAGCCCGATTTAGGAGCGCTCTTGAAGCTGGGACAATTCGCCCTCTCAGCCGGTAACAGCGATGAAGCGATTCAAGTTGCCGAAACGGCCATTGACTTAGAACCCCAACTTGTCGCCGGTCATCTGCTCTTGGCAAAAGCACTCTCGTCCGCAAATCGGCACAGGGAGGCTTCCGATTCCATCGCCAACGCAGAACAATTAAGCCCCGACTCGGGTGAAGTACATTCCAACCTAGCGTCTTTGCACCAAGCCAACGGTCGATTCGACCTCGCGGAAGCGGCTTTCCGGCGGTCGATCGAGCTTCAGCCTAACCAGGGCCGGGCTTACTACGGCGTCTTGTCCTGCCGCAAAGTCAAGGAGGAAGACCGTCCCTTTGTCGAGGCTATCTCGAAACTCCTGTCCCAAGAGGGCTTCGATCCGATGGAACGAGCGTATCTTCACTACGCGCTAGGAAAAGCACTCGACAATCTCGGAAGTTATCACGAGGCGATCAGAGCCTACGACGCGGCCAATGCGATCGTACAGAAGGTTCATCCGCGCGTCCGTAACTTCGATCGCAAGGAGTTTCAGTATCAAATTGAGGCAAGACGTTCCATGTTCTCGCGCGATAGCTTTTCACGGCGTCCAGAATCGACCTTTCACCCCTTGAATCCGATTCTGATCGTTGGAATGCCACGCACCGGCACGACTCTGGTAGAGCAGATTCTATCGAGTCATCCGTCCATTGGCGCTGGAGGCGAGCGTGGGTATTGGTCCCTTCGCGAAACTACGGTCGCGGATTTCGCTAAACGGAAAATAAATCTGCAAGCCCTAGGTGCTGCTGCAACCGAGTACTGCGAAATGCTCTCGAATCTCGCTCCCGGCATGGCATATGTGACGGATAAGAATCCGGCTAATCTGCTGGCAGTTGGTCTAATTCACCTCGCATTGCCACAGGCACGTATCATTTGTACCCACCGACATCCGGTCGATACGGCTCTTTCCATCTACATGACGCCTGTGGCCAACCCACCGCCGTTCGCCTGTGACCGTGACAACATCGTGCTTGCGCATGGAGCCTGCATGAGGCTCAGGGCACATTGGCGAGATGTTCTGCCTCAAGACCGATTCATGGAAGTCGATTACGAGAAACTCGTCACCGACCGTGAGTGGGTCACCCGCGAGATCGTCGGTTTTTGTGGCCTTGAATGGAGCGATGCCTGCCTCCATCCAGAAGCAAACGCCCGAACAATCATGACTCCCAGCTTCTGGCAAGCCCGCCAAGCCGTCTACACAACCTCCATCGACCGCTGGAAGAATTACGAACCTTGGCTGGGGTCATTCAGAAAACTCTTGTGATCCTGCCCAAATCGAGCCACACCAACTAGGTCAAACCCCTGGATGCGCGTGATTAAAATCCAACCGTGCAACGGATGGACATCTTCGATACAGAAGATCGGGGGCACTTTGAGATGCTCCGGTTACTGAAGCGGCTAATTCCGACAGAACGTTTGCAGATGGTAGTCAAGGCTGTCGATGGCCGGACTTGCCGGCAAGTCTCCTGCAGTCCCATGGAGCACGTTCGACCGGTCCTCGCGCAGTTGTTTGTAGCTCATTTGCCAACGGAGTTTGGGGCTGGTGGATGGGACAAACGGTCGACCCAAAGATAAGCGCCGAGGTGGGCTATGCGCTCGCGTTGGCCATAAAGGCAGGGTATCCGATCGACGATAGCTTCAAGAGCGATGCGGCTACTCGCTGCAGCAGACTCTATGACGGGACCAATCGATGGGAGGATCGGGCACTCTTGGCTGCATCGCTGTCGATGCTGGGCGCAAGCACTGGTTCGACCAAAGTCAACGAAGTGTTGCGACGGGGACAATCCATCTCTCCCTTTGCAAGACTCCGTTTGGCAGAAGCTTTGGTCCATTCGAATCGAGCAATGGCCAGGAATTCGGAAAGCGCGACCGTCGAAATTCGCGACGCCGTCCTTCATAGCGGACAGAATTCCATTGATTTCACGAGGACCGGAGACGGGGAGGCGTTCTTTGCGGTCGAAGCCCAAACCTATCGGCCCTCGTTGGCTGAATCGATCCGAGGGGTTCGCATCGCCAGAAGGTTCGAAACAAGGAACCGGGCGGGAATCTGGACTGAGGTCGCCAGGCCGATCAAAGTCGGTTCGGAGGTCCGGTGCACCGTCGTCGTTTGGGGTGACGACATCCCAGACGCCATGAAGGTCATGGAGCCCATTCCGGCTGGCTTTGAGTTCATCGACGACGAAGAAAATCAGTTCGACACGAATCGCGAAGAGCGGGATGGCGCAATGATCCACTTCTTCGCAAACAGCGGTGCGCCGATCGTCTTCCGGTATTACCTCCGTGCCGAGTCGGAGGGCTCGCTCATCGCCCTTCCTGCAGTCGGCAAGTACCTCCGGCGTCCAGGGGTCAGAGGCAACAGCTCGGCGACCGACATTGTCGTGAAGCCGTGACGTCGATGGGACACCGCAACCGTCCTATGCGGTTGCGATCACACAATCACTCCGCTACGCTTAAACGCTCTCCGCCTTCGGCACAGGTACGAAGAGCGCCAAGATCACACCGGGAATGTATAAGAATCCGGCGTACCAAATCGCAATTCCTGGCGAGAGGGCCGTGGACGTGGCCATGCCAAAGATAAATGTAGCGATGCCGGCGACCAGGCGGCCGACATTGTAGGAAAAGCCCGCGCCGGTGGTTCGGATGAGGGTGGGGAAGAGCGGGGGAATGTACATCGGGAACAGGGCGAAAATCCCCGAGCTAAAGAAAAATGCGATGTTGAGCCACATCCTCGTTTCCGCGAGCGCGTGAATCTCCTTGAATCCGAGGTAATAGGATAGGAAGGAACACGCCATCAGAAGAGAGAAGGCCTTGCGGTATCCGACAAAATGGGCTAGCAATGCGGACGCATAGCATCCAATCAGGTTCCAGATGCAGTAGATAACGGTCACGCTGCGAATCAGAGATGCCTGCTCCGGCTTCGTCATTGCTTTGACTTCAGGCAGCGCTCGAACAAGTTGGGAACTAAAGTAGAGCAGAGCCCAGACGCTGGCCAAACAGATACTTGTTAGGCACAGGGTATAGATCGTGGTCTTGCAGACCTCGCCTTTGAACAGTTCCGAGATCTTAGGGAGTTCCTTGTTCTTTCGCTCTCCTTCCCATTCTTCCGGCTCCGGAACGGCTTTTCGCATCCAAATCGTCGCAAAAGCGGGGATCACGCCAATCAGGAAAACGTAACGGTACGGCAAATTCCCAAGCCAACCCACTGTCAGGGCGGCAAGAATCATGCCTAGGATGTATCCATTCTGAAGAGTCGCGCTCGCAAAGTGGGTGTACTTCTTGGGCAACGTCTCGGAAACGAGGGCCGAACCGGCCGCCCACTCCCCTCCGATTCCAAGCGCGGCTACGAACCGAAAGATCAGCAATTGCCACCACGCTTGAGACAGGAAAGCCAATCCGGTAAAGGTCGCGTACAGTAAGATGGTCAGCGTCAAGGTCCGGGATCGACCGATCCGGTCGCCGATTCGGCCGAACACGGCCCCGCCCAATGCCCAACCGACCAAGAAAACGCCCTGGATCAGCGAAGCCTTTGTCGCGGCCTCCGACTTGCCGGCTGCCGAGCCTAATAGCTCCGTCACAAACGGCACCGCGATCAAGGTGTAGAGATACCCGTCGAGTCCGTCGAAACCCCAACCGAGCCACGCGGCCAAAAACGCGCGACTCTGTGCTTTTGTGATCCCCTCTGTTGCTGCCATTCGCTGATTATAAGGTGTTGGCGCGCGTACCGGTATGATCCACTTATGACTGGAACAGAGCGCCTCGCATTTCTTGCCCGTGGGGAAAACCCCAAACTGCTGCTTCGAATGAAAAGCGGATTCGCAGTAATTGGCGATACGCAGTTCCTCCCTGGTTACTGCTTACTGCTCGCCTACCCCGAAGTTGGACAACTGAACGATCTGTACGGCGCGACGCGCGAGCAATTTCTTCGCGATATGGCAGTTTTGGGAGACGCGGTCAAAGAGGCAACTGGCGCGGAGCGAATGAACTATTCGATCTACGGCAACCTGGACCCTTTCCTCCATGCCCACATTTGGCCACGGTACGCGTGGGAGGACGCCGCCTTTCACACCCTTCCGCCATTCAACTATCCGGCATCGATTCGAGAAGACTTTTCGAACCTGTTCGATATGGGAAAGCACGGTGGGCTCATGAGGAAGATACGGGAAGAGCTTGAGCGAAGAATGTAATCGCCCATCGACTTACGATCAAACGCTTGAGTTTATCCGTGGGCGGCGCCACGAAGCTCCGTGATAGATCGAACCCCGTCTCGGCTCATCAGCGAGGCAACTTCTTGCATCGCCGCGGGAATCATGTATGGGCCACCATAAATCCAACCGGTATAAATTTGGCACACGTGAGCGCCGAGGCGAATCTTCTCGTAGACGTCCGCTCCCGACATAATGCCCCCGACCCCCATGAGAATCATCGAACGGTCGCAAGATCGATAAAGATGGCTCAGAAACTGATTGGATTTTCCGAGCAGCGGGGCGCCAGACAATCCTCCTTCCTGGCACGGGTCCCGAGTGATTCCGTCCCTTCCGATCGTGGTATTGGTCGCAATCAGTCCGGTCAAGCGTGCCTCATGGGCAACTTGGACGACGTCTTCAAGTGCCGAGGTCTCCAGATCTGGGGCGACCTTGACGAAAAGAGGCTTTTCAGAGTCGACGGACCGAAGAGCCGAGAGAATCTCCATGAGTGGACCTTTTTCCTGGAGCGTGCGAAGGCCCGGGGTGTTGGGTGACGAAACGTTGACCACGAAGTAGTCACCGAACGAGTGCAGCAATCGAAAGCTCTCTTCATAGTCCTTTGCTGCGTTGACCAACTCGGTGATTTTGGACTTTCCCAGGTTCACCCCAATCGGGATTTGGGGCTTGGCAATGGCCAGCCTCGTCGCGATCGCCCGGGCTCCATCGTTGTTGAACCCAAGCCGGTTGATAAGCGCCCGATCGTTAGGGAGTCGAAACATCCTGGGTTTTGGGTTTCCGGGTTGAGCATGATAAGTTACGGTGCCGGCTTCGACGAACCCGAACCCAAGGCGATGCCAGTAATCGAGGGCGCGCCCGTTCTTGTCAAAGCCAGCCGCCAACCCTAGCGGGTTGGCAAATTTGACGCCGAACAAGGTCTGTTCAAGCCTTGGATCGGTAAATGCGGGGGCATGGAAGAATCCCCGTTCCAGCATCCCCATCGCGCATTCATGGATCTTTTCTGGATCGAACAGAAACGCCAATGGACGTAGCACCGAGTGGTAAAGGCTCATCCCAACTCATTATGACGTTCATCGCAACCTTGATCCTCGTCTCATTCGTTTACGTCTTATGGATCGACGAATTGTCGCTGAATCGACGCACACGATATTGGTCTGCCACTCGAACAAGAGCTTGGTCAGAATCGCTCAGTTAAATGCGATTCGACATGGCATCACGGTCATTGTCGCCCGAGACGGAAAGGATCTCTTGGTCAAAGCGCGAGGGAACGTGCGGCCAGATGCGATCATCCTGAGCGACGACCTTAAGGAACCTGCCACAAGCGACCTCGTTAAAGCTCTCAACGCAGACCCTCGGCTGAAAGGCATACATGTGATCGTGCTAAAGGGCCTGCTTGGCAACATTGGCGAACTCCTGAAGGCATTTAAGCGGCCGCCTTGGATCATGAATCGGTGAGAACGATCCTCTTGGCAGGGATCGAACCTCACGTATCGGGTCTGATTGCGACGAAATTAGGTCAACTTGAGTACGAGGTGGTTGACGTCAAAGGTGGAAAACCTGCGATCCTCTCGGTGAAGGCGCGAGCCGCGAACTTTCTTCTGATCGACGATCCTTCTCCCTTAACCGTTGACGAATTAAATCTGCCTTGCACGATGCCCCAGCCCATTGCCATGTCGATGTGATCGATATCAATACGGGATTTATGAATGATCGACCGTGCTCCCTAGGAGCTGGATAACACGACGTCCTGCCTCAGGCACTCTCGAACGAGACATTGATCGGCGCTTGAGCGCTCCCTGCTTTTCTCCTGAAATAGAGTGCCCTGCCACACTATTTAAAATAGAAATTGAGCGACAGCCCGACCTGCCACTGGGCAGCGCCGTGGAAAATCGGCGCCGACTGGTTTGGGCATTGGGCGTCATAGTGAAAACCGACTGGATAATTCAGCACATAGCCGGCGTTGAATACAAGGCCACATTGTCCCATGCGAGTCCGGGCCGTAAATCCGCTCTCCTGTTGCCATAACCCGAGGAGGTTGTATCGAACCTTCGTGTATAAGCCGGGCACAACCTGGGGTTGCGACTGGGTGAACTCATAGACGACAGCGGCGCCGGTGGAAAACTGCGGCCGGTCGTCCCACTTTAGGGGATAACTCTGGATATAACCCATATTCAGCTTGACCACCACCGGACTGTCGGTAAGGATGGGAACCGTAAAGCCAACTTCGTTGCTCCACTTCCCGAAGAGATTGGTGAACGGCTTTTCGTAGATGGACGCGCTTTCTGGGTACTGAGATGGTGGAGTGTCATCCGAAGCAAAGACTGCGAACGGAAGTAGACACCCGAGAGTAATAAAGGTTGGTTTGATGCGGTTCTTCATATCGGCGATAGGTTGTACGTTGCAAACGAGCAATGAATTCCAATCGCCGACAAAACCTGCTATGTCGATGCCCTACTTGAAGTAGTAGTTCAACGATAGCCCGATCTGCCACTTCGGCCGAGCATCAGAATGATATGGATAGTCAAACAAGTAACCAGCGTTCAAGACCAAGCCATAGCGCCCAACTCGCGTCCTGGCCGTAAAACCTGTTTCCTCTTGCCAGAGACCTTGGAGGTTGTTCTTTGCCTTTGTGTACAAGCCTGGGACGATTTTGGCCTTCTTGTCCAGTTCATAAACAATCGTGCCTCCAGCCGTCCATTGAGGACCGACCTTCCATTTGAGCGGATAGGTCTGGATATAGGCCACGTTGTACTTGGCGACCCAGGGCCCCGACGTAAGAAGGGGGGCTGCGAATCCAGATTCGTTGTTCCACTGACCCTTGAGATTGGTAAATGGCTTTTCGTAGATCGAACCATCACCCAGGGAATGAAACTGAATGTCGTCGGCCAGAGCGCTTCCTGCAACGGCAAGAAAGCATGCGGCGCCGACGCATACCGCACTTATTCGATTTTGCATGTCGGGAAAATTGTGAACTGCGTAATCCCGCCTTTGCCTGCAAGTGCGAGATGATGCGGAACAATGGGTGTAATCCAATAGGCAGGGCTGGTAATCGAACTAGGGAGAGCAGATCTGCTGCGTCTTAAACGCCCCGTCGCGCGTCTGTATCTAAGGTATACTCATAGTTCAATTTGAACCTATGAACGCACATTCTGCAGCGTTCATTCTTTAAAAAAACAACTCCCATGCCCGATAACATTAACCCCCAAGGCGACGATCAGTTCGAACATATCGAAGACATTCTAAGCAAGGTGACCGGCGACTATAACGCCGACCAGATCCAAGTTCTTGAGGGTCTTGAAGCGGTCCGTAAGCGCCCCGGGATGTATGTTGGCGACAATGGTAAACGCGGTCTGCATCAGCTCTTTAAAGAGGTGCTCGACAACTCGGTGGACGAGTCCTTGGCTGGCTACTGCACGACGATCGTCGTCACCCGCCATGAGGACAACTCGCTGGAGGTCGTAGACAATGGCCGTGGCATCCCGGTCGATATGCACGAGAAAATGGGCGTCAGCGCCCTCCAAGTCGTGATGACCGTTCTCCATGCGGGCGGTAAGTTTGGCGGCGGCGGTTACAAGACGGCAGGCGGTCTTCACGGTGTGGGCGTGAGTTGCACCAACGCTCTATCAACTTGGCTTATCGCGACCGTTCATCGAAACGGGAACATCTATCAGCAGCGTTACGAAAAGGGCATTCCGGTGACTGGCGTCGACATTATCGGCAATGCAGAGCTAACCGGAACGAGCATCCATTGGCTTGCCGATCCTACCGTGCTCAACGAAGTCGAGTACGACATGCACATTCTAAAGACCAGGATGCGCGAGTTGGCCTACCTCAATCCTCGGACGCGCTTTGAGATTATCGATAAGCAAAATGACGGCAATAACGAGATATTTCATTACCAGCGCGGTATCCCTCAGCTTGTTGAGGACCTGAATGAAGGCAAGGATGTACTGCATCCCGTCATTTTCTTTAAGCGCTTGCGAGACGCCACCGAGGTCGAGGTCGCCTTACAGTATCACGACGGCTACAACGAAACTATCCTCGCCTTCAGCAACAACATCCATAACCCTGACGGTGGAACGCACGTCAGTGGATTCAACACTGCTTTGACACGCGTTGTAAACGCGTACGCAAAGCGGATGAATTACCTGAAGGAGAAAGACTCTAACTTCACGTCGGACGACATTACCGATGGATTGACCGCTGTCATCTCGCTTCGACTTGAGAACCCAAGCTACAACTCGCAAGACAAAGTGAAGCTTGTCACCCCTGAAGTGCAGGGCCTCACGAATTCCTTGGTTGGAGACGGTCTCAATCAGTTCTTCGACGAGAACCCTAAAGTCGCGCAGAAGATCATGGAGAAAGCGGTGATCGCTCAGCGTGCCCGAGAAGCGGCCCGTAAAGCGGCGGAGAGCATTCGACGTGGAAACGCGATGGACAGCTTCGGATTGCCCGGAAAGCTCAGTGATTGCGTTAGTAAAGACGCATCCAAATGCGAGCTGTTTTTGGTTGAGGGAGATTCGGCGGGCGGCTCTGCCAAATCAGCGCGGGATCGTATGACCCAAGCCGTGCTGCCCCTTCGCGGCAAGATCTTGAACGTTGAGAGGGCTCGGCTCGATAAGGCGCTAGACAACGAAGAAATCAAGTCGTTAATTGCTGCCCTGGGAGTTGGAATCGACCTCACAATGGGCAAGGGCTCCTTGCGGTCCGAGGAAGAGGACCAGCTTGAGTTCGAGATGACGATCGGCGCTACAAACGGTCCGGCGGGCAAAAAGAAGGATAAAGACGGCAAAGAGCGGGAGATCCTGTTCGATATCAGCAAGCTGCGCTACGACAAGATCATCATCATGACCGATGCAGACGTCGACGGAGAACACATTCGAACTCTCCTTCTCACGTTCTTCTATCGATACATGAAACCACTTGTGGCCGCTGGCAACATTTACCTGGCACAGCCCCCCTTGTTCGTTGTGAAAGTCGGAAACAACGAGCGCCATTATGCGATGACGGTGGAAGAGCGTGACGATATCGTCAAGTCCCTAAAGAAGAAGAACTTCTCGATCACCCGCTTCAAAGGTCTGGGTGAGATGAATGCGGACGACCTCGAAGATACGACGATGGCGCCCGCCAACCGACGACTCGTTCAGGTCAAGCTGGATCCAGCCTACGAGATGGACATCGAACGGATGTTCAGCCGCCTGATGGGAGAAAAAGTCGAGCCTCGACGCGAATTCATCGAAGCCCACGCCAAGAAAGCCAGCAACGTAGACTGGCACTATTAGCCGCAGTTGATATCGAGCCCGGCGGTCTCGGCAGGTCAAGCGGGATTGCATGCCGGTCTATCGTGCTCCTCGCGAATGGCGCGAGGAGCCATCATGGATCGTGGTCTAGCCGCCCTTTCTGAGACTCTCTCAGTGACTTATCCTCCTGACAATTCGAGGCTCCTGAAATCGATTGCCCTGTGGTCCAACTACGAGACGCCTGCGTCCGCCGATTTCAAAGGAATTGGACCGGACGGGAGGAAACGCATCGCAAACCAAGAGACGCAAGCGATGGCTACTCCTACCCAGAACGGATATTGGTAGTTATTGGTCGACTTCCACAGGATCGCGCCGCCAATCGGCACGGTTACGGCCGCGATATGGTTCATCGTTGTTCCCATCGCCAGACAGGGCGTCATCTCGCCCGGCCGAACAATGCGATGTAGATACACGGTGAACCCGACGCCAAATGAGAAAAGGATGTTGTCGAGAAGAAACAAAGCGTACAAGGCGCCAACATTTTGAAACGTGGAATAGCCCAGGAACACGAGAATGAGCCCGATAGAGTAGAAAGTAAGGGGCACCTTTTCTCCAATTTGGTCGACCAATTTCCCAATTCTCGGGGCTGTAATCGCAATCAAAACCGAGTTCACCAGTTGCAACAACAGCATGTGCTGGACGGACACCCCATACACAATGATCAGAGCAAACGAGGCAAAGATCGAGAAAATCTGACGACGGCACCCCTCTAGGAAGGTCAGGATGTAATAGAGTCCGTACTCCTTTCGGAATACGATACGACTCCTTGGTCCACCCTCGGCATGGGTGGACAATCTCGAGCACAGAAACCCTGCCGCAAGGATCGCCGACCCTCCGAGCACAAAGTACACGTCGTACGGCATGTTCTTAAACAGCATCGAAAGGACGTATGCGAAACCCAAGCCACCGATGGTTGCCACTGCGCCGACGGCAGACATCCGGCCAAGGTGTCGCCCTCCTTCCTTACCCTTGGCGAGCGACAGCGTGATGGCACTCTGAACCGTCGACCACAAGTGGAATCCGATCGACCAAAGGACGGTGATCGAAACCAGGGACCAAAAGGAGTGCATTCTTCCGCTGATCGCGATCCCAAATGCCGCGACTGCAAGCCCAATGGCGGCTATTCGCGATTCGGCGAATGCAACCAACGTTCCCGCCGTGAGAGCAGCGAGCAGGCCCGGTATTTCCCGCATCGATTCCAGGCCGCCGAGGGTGATCTCGTTTGCATGCAAGACATCCCTGAGGAAGTTCTGAAAGGGTCCCGCATACAGCTGAAACCCAAATCCGAACAAGAAAGTCAGTGCCGTGAATATCTTCCAATCTCGCCTCAGCATCGACTCCTGAAGTGGAGTCAACGGGGCGTCTAAGGCGGTCATTGCTTGATTGTGACGTACTTTACCGCTCGCCAGGCAACACGATGCCCCGCATGATGACCCGCTGAGTGCACAGGAAAACCACAAGCGTCGGTAATGCGGCCAGCGTAAGCGCCGCCATGATCACCGCCTTTGGCGCCCCCCCACTCTGCAACTGGTAGATCCACACCATGAGCGTCCAAATTCTCTGGTCCTGAGCCACGAGATAAGCGTAGATGAACGCGCCATAGGAACCCATAAACGCGAGTAAGGCCAAGTACCCAAGCACGGGTCGCGACAGTGGGAATGCGATTTTTAACATCATCGTCGTCTCAGGGGCGCCATCGATGGAGGCTGCCTCAAATAGCTCCTGGGGCAACGAGTCAAAGAACCCTTTCAGAAGGAAGATCATGAATCCAGATGCTGCACCGGGCAATACAAGCGCTGCAAACGTGTTCAGGAGCCCGAGATCTTTCAGCAATAGGAAAGACGGGATCATCGCAACTTCGGCCGGAAAAGCCATCGTCGCGAGCAGAAAGATGAGAATCTTGCCCGACTGGCGAACCGGATAACGGGACAAGGCATAAGCGGCAATCGGGTTCACCGTGAGCTGCGTGATGATCGCAAGCAGGCAGAAGACGATGGTATTCCAAACCGCCCGTCCGTTCAGCAGGATGTAATCCAACACGTACCCAAAGTTTCGTCCTGCAAATTCAGACCTCACAGCAGATCCATGAGCTTTGACATATCCAGCATTCGCACTCGCAATGGGCATCGGTGTGTCGCTGCCCGAAAACGTCACCCACTGGCGTTCGACTGGATTAGCTCGAAATATGGCCGGTTCGGTTGAAAGAAACTCCGTAAATAGGTGGCTGCCTGGGCCGCGCGCGGAAGGTTGGTAAAAATCCTTGGGCAAAGGCACTGTCTCAAAGGAAACGGCTGTGCCAGCGACTTCCCTTGGCATGGATCCGAATTGATTCCTGTACTTGCCGGCCAGAAACTTCTGCCATAGCCACTGGGACCTTACTGGAATACGGAACTCTACCGGCAATTCGCGTTTGAATTGAAGCCACTCTTGCCACTTTGGACCCGGCGTAGGTTTCCAATCCGCCCTGTCAATCAGTTCCGCAGGGGTATTGACGGTTTGAAATCCGACGTTTTCTTCCAAGTAGGCTCGATTCAGGATATCGATCGAGTTGTAGTGTTTCCGTAGCCACGAATGATATCGAATCGCGAGTTTGCCAGTAACCTGTAGGGCCGCGTTCTTGAACCCGGCTTGCCAATATTCGACCGGTAACCTGCTCAAAAAGCCATTGTTGTAAAGGCTGACCAACTTCTCGTCGATCCGCGTCCCACCTCCGACTTGATTCGACGCGATAGCAAACTTGTCCCCCGCATATTTGTCGTCGAGGTACTTTGCCAAGAGTGCCTTCTCATCCATCAGGTATGCCGGAATGAGGCGGTTGTCGGCTTGATCTGTTGGCCCCTTAAGACTGGTCGTGAACATCAAGACGAATGGATAGAGGGTCGTCAGGGCCCCAAAGGACAGGACCAAATACAAAACCGCAATCGCAATCCTCGCCCGTGGCCTCCTCCTTCCCACCGGCCCAATCAGGCTCATGGCATATTCTACTGGGCGACGACATGGAAAGGCAGGGAAGACGACGTATGAGTCGTTTGGGATCCAAGGTTCAGAAGTCGAGCTATCAGGAGACTGAGTCTTCAAGCAGACCAATCAGGCAACTCACATCAATGGCCGTCACATGTTGATTCTCCAAGATCTAGGTGATCATAGTGAGAGGTGACCGCCAAGGTTCGCTTTTGCCGAGCATCAAGATGAACCCATCGGAAGTCGATTACTTTGTAGCAGGATCATTTGAGCCAGCGGGGGCGCAGCCTTCGGTCGATGAAAAGCTAGAAATATTTGCGAAGAGCTACAAATCAAGCAAGACCCGTTTTCAAACATTCCTGGTTCTGGATGTCTTCCTTTGGCCGTTATGGATTGCGGCATATGTAGAATCCAACCGGATGCGCCATATGAAGACGCAAGTCTCCCTGCTCGGAGTCGATGCCGATTGGTGGGTCCGAACAAGGTAACGCTGCGCGATGCAGACCTTCGCGGGCCAGTAAGGCAAGTTAGCCGGTAAAAGCGCATTCAGTGCAGTCACTGCACACCGTCCAATGCATAGCGTCCCCTACTTATTGAGCATGTCTTTCAATCGTCGCCGATTGGCGAGAGCCCTGAGTTTCTTGATCGCTTGGACTTCTATCTGCCTGACTCTCTCACGCGACAGCTTCATTTCTTTGGCGATGTCCTCTTGAAGCGGGACTTCGTTGCCGTCCAGCCGGAAGCGGAGTCGCATCACTCTCTGCTCTCGGTCGTTGAGTTCAAGCATGATCTTTTGCAATTCAGTGATCATCTCCTGACTTAAGACCAAGCTCTCAGGATCGGAATTGCTGTTATCTCGAATCAAGCCACCGAGCGTCATGCCACTGCTGTCGCCTACCGCCATATCGAGAGACAAAAGGTCCTGTGAGGACTGAAGCAGGGTTAGCAGCTTCTTGGCGCTCATTCCCATCGCGGCTGCCACCTGCTCTGGCCCGGGATCATATCCCAACTCTCGGGCAAGACGCATGCGCTCCTTTTCAACCCGACGAAGCGACTGAGATACATGGGCGGGAAGGCGAATCGCCTTCGACTTATTGTCGATCGCCCGCCCGATCGCTTGACGAATCCAATGAGTCGCATAAGTCGAAAAACGGAACCCTTTGTCGGGATCGAACCGCTCGGCAGCCTGCATCAGACCGATCGCGCCCTCTTGGATCAAGTCTTCAAGCGGAATTGCCCGATTACGGTATGTCTTGGCGATGTTGATCACGAGCCGCATATTCGACTCTATTAACCGCTGCTTAGCCAGCTTGTCACCTGCCTGAACGGCACGTGTCAATTCGACCTCCTCCTCCGGTTTAAGGAGAGGGGCCTGAGTTAGGCGACTAAGATAGCTAGGAATGCCGTCTTCTTGGTCCGACATATTCGGGTTTGAGCTCATCCAACGGGCCCTTCTAAATTAATAGTGGCTAATTCGGGACAAAGCTGATTCGTTGTAACCTTCAACTGCGGCTGCGGCCACAGGTATTGAGTTCCTGAAAACAGTTAGTCGTCGGATCCTATCCACGTAGCAGACGCTTTTTCTCGCATTTCTGTTCCGCCTAGGTCCTACGCCAATACATAAACGCTTGACGTTTAGGACATTCAGTCTACCGGAACATCGAAGTTTCTTGACAACTGCTGCTCTTCTTGACGCCAATCAATTGTCGGTCGTTCAAATCCACACTATAATTCTAGAACAGGCTATGAATGAGCAGGGTTTCGTAGATCGGAGAGAGACGGATTGGCAACGGCTCAACCTTCTATGCGACAAAGCAGAGTTGGGGCTAAAGAAGCTGTCCGGCGAAGAATTGCGTGAGTTAGTCCGGTTATATCGGCGTATCTCAACCGACCTTTCTCTTGCCCGAACCAAATCCACGAATGTTCCCCTCATCGCTTTTCTAAATGATCTCGCGGGAAGGGCTTATGGAATTCTGTACCGTACTCCGAAGCAGCCGTTCTGGGGAAACATTGTAGCCGCCATCAGTTTAAGTGCCCAAACGGTACGTCGAAACAAGTGGTTTGTTCTGACAAGCGCCACCATCTTCTTCGGCTCAGCCTTCTTTATTTTTGGACTGTTGAACTGGGTGCCGGAGGTGAAGGACACCGTGATCCCGCCTGCAATGGACAAGCTGTTCGATTCATGGAGGTCTGGCAAGTTCGAGCAGCACACCGGCTCGGAATCCGGCATGATGGCCGGCTTTTATGCGTCGAACAATCCACGGACATCGATCATTACCGGCGCGGTTGGCGCAGGCAGTTTTGGGGTGTTTTCCGTCTATCTGCTCTTTAACAACGGAGCGATTCTCGGCGCATTGGCCCATGAGATGGTAAAAGTTGGAAAACTTGGCTTTCTGATCAGTTCCATTGCGCCTCACGGCGTTCCCGAATTAAGTGGCATCATCGTGGCCGGAAGCACGGGGCTTTTACTCGGCTATGCGGTAATCAACCCGGGCAGGCGCCGGAGATCGGATGCGCTCAAGGCCGTCGGTAAAGACGCGATTGTTCTGCTCGCGACTTCGGTCGTCCTCATGTTCATCGCAGCGCCAATCGAAGGCTTCTTCAGCTTCCAGCCAACGATTCCCCAGTGGCTTAAAGGGACCGTTGCTATCGTCAGTCTCTGTGTATGGGGCGCATTTTGGGTTTGCTTTGCTCGAATCCCAGAACCATTACCCCATCCGCTGGCAGACCGCTGATCGCATTCGGTTCGAGGCTGGCGCCCTGGAAGACCGTTCTTAGCCAATCGCCGGCGAGACCTCTATTGAACTAAGAGCGTGAGCGCGAAAACGGCTGAGTTATGGAGGCAGTGCATTACCATGCTCGGGACCAGCGAGCGGCTTTGATACGAGAGAAGGCAACTGGCGGCGCCCACGCTCGACAGGGCGAGCCAGATCGAGATACCCTGAGGATGCAAGGACGCGAACAGGAAACTCGATACCAGCAGCCCTGGCGCGATGCCGCCCAAGAATTTCTTGAGAGCCGGAAAAATGAGTCCACGGAAGACGAGTTCCTCCCAAAACGGCGCTAAGACCGAACCAAGGATTACCACTGGGATGATGGTGCCGAGACTATGATCTCGTGCAAGCACTTCCGTGGCCGGATGGGTCGCCTTTGGGAGGAAACTGAAGATGACGCTTCCAATGCCCGCCAAGATCATCGCGATTGGAAACTCGGCAAAGAATCCCTGCACTCCCGTGGCAACATCCTGCCATAGATTTCTGGTTGAGACGCCAAGCATTTCCAAAGTGATCTTTTTGCCGTCGACTTCCAGTCGCTGGAGCGCAATAACGCCCACAACCATCAATACGACGATCACAGCGACCCTCGCAACCAGGTCGAAATACTCGCGGGGAAAACTCGCTACAACCGTCTGGACGATTAGGAACAACGCAAAAATCTGAGCCGCTCGAATCGCCAACCGATCTGCATCCAGGCTCGTGATCTTGTCCATCGGGATTCCGCGCAGAAGCAAGGTCCCATCTTTATATTTGGTCCAGTATTGAGACCAGACCGATAGGCTTATCGCGAAACACATCAGGGTAAAAAAGGCCGCGATTCGACCAAACGTCGAGTTCTTCGGCGGCACCAGGCGCACTAAAGCTCCCTTATCCCCTGCTTTCTCCAGCGCATGGACCTTTGCAGCCGTGTAGATGAACGGAAAGTCAGGGAGAAGTGCGACCATTTGGCGAGCCTTCGAAAGGGTCAGCTTTTGGGAGCCGTAAATCTCGACAAAGAGGCGATCTACTGGCGTCTTGCTCGTCAAAAGTGGTCCAAGGACAGCTGGCTTGACCGTCCCTCGCAGTTCCGTTTCAATAGCCGCACTAAGCTTAGCCGCCATGTGGTCGCTCTTTGGCTGCTTTGAAAGCTCGGTCGCCGCCGAAGTTAGGTCTTCACGCTTTTTGTCCGTATCCGTCTTTGACTTGTCGGCGACTGTTTGCGGATTGGTCGATCGTCCCGACTCGGACTGCATATAAGCCTGCAAGACTTCCTGTTGATCGTCATGAGTTTGAAGGCTAGGCGGCTTGGTCGAGAGAGAATCCGTCAAAGCGACAAGGATCTGCAGACCGATGAGTACCCCTAAGAACAGCCACCCAGTCCAATTCCTCCGAGTTTCTTCAATCACAGGAGGCGGCAAAAGGTCTTCGGACATGCTCAAGGCAGTGGCCTCATTGGACTCCCAATGACCGGTCATTGAAAGAAATCGTATACGTGCTTTGGTGCGTTATAAGTGCCATGCCCATCCAGATGGTCTCTGCCGCGTATTCGCCCACAAGAATTCCCATTGCGACGCTCCGCAGTTTGTCGTACCCACGAAGGCCATAGTAACGTTGCACAAAGTTCTTCACAAACAGGGCAAGAAGCAAGCCGGACCAATAGTAATCTACGCCGAAATTCATCGAAAGTAGGTACCCCGCCGGATGAAGCGGAAAGCCCGGGAATCGGAATCGCACTGCATCAAGTGCCATGACGATCGCAAACCCGAGGATCGTCATCGTGATTCCCACAATGTCCGGCCCCTTCCGGTCGTTAAGGATGTTATTGAGATAAGTCCCGACGTCGGTCCATGGAATGTTGCCGGTTCGGTATTCGTTGGCCTGACGGAAATAGAATCCAAGGAAAAGGCCCACTACCGACGCCCCTGCGATGATAAAGAAGAGACGTTTCTGGTTGAGCTTCTCCAACTGGCCCATCTTCATCGCTTCGAGCTGATATGGCATCGGATGGTTCCGATACATGCGATTCATGAAGAAGAACCCATCACAGACCCACGCAGCCTGCCCATCGGAAAGCCACTTGTTACCGAGGAATCGATGCATGATCGAATTCACGCCAAAGAATGCAAATTCGTGGGTCGGCGGCCCAAGCTGAGCTCGCACTCGGGTAAGGACAATCGCGAAGATGAGAAACAGAGCGACATAGGGTATGAGGTACCAAACGGGTAAACCGCCGACCATGCCGAATCCCACCACGATACAAAAACAAACCAAGAGGCCCAAGAACGCAGTACGATGCGCAACACCGCCATCGTCTGACCGTTGCCCGGATCGAATCTCACGCCAAACACCTTTGAGATAGTCGCGTGAAACCAACACAGCCCCAAAAAACATCGCCAAAACAGCGCCCCAAGTCTGCTCATCGAAATAAGGGGGACCGGGCGAGATGGCGGTGCCTGAGAATGTAGATTGTGGAATACCTTGGCTGGCCAACGTTACGTGCGTCGCCTTGCGCAGCAGAAAGAACACGACAAAGCTCAGCAGCAAGTCGCTCGGCATGAATAGCCCGATCGCGGCCATAAACGGATAAATCGAAATCCGGAAGTCCCCGATATTGCTCCAGGGAGGGTCCTTGAACGCACGATCGATGTAGAAGAGATCCTTGACTGGTATCGATGGCAGATTGGGATAGAGATAGTTGAGGCCGTTCAAGATATCGATCGAGAACATGACCGCAAACGCGATCCACATGTGTTTGCTCTTCCACATCCCACTCGATCCACCGCCCTCCGACATGGCAACGGGTAGCTGAATCAACGGGAAGGTCAGTCGCTCGCGGTCGCACCATGCGCCACGCATCAATGAGTTGATGCATAGCATGGCGAAGCAAGCGGAAAGCACGAGAGCGCCCCAAGCGAGGTAATAGGGCAAGAACAGTGGAAGTTTGCTGACTGCATACTGCCAGCCCTTGCCACCCCCCTCCATATCTTTGACCTTGGCCAGATCCTTGATGACCAGCCAATCTGGCATCGTCTTCTGGAACTGGTCGCGATAAACTGGGTCGGTCCGGCCGCGAAAGGGAATATTGTAAATATCCGCTTGAACCCACCCATTCCACTCTCCACCGATCGCGGCAGCAACGCTCATGATCGCAAAGCAAACGATCAGATCTGCCTGCCGCAGCGCTAAACGAGGTAGAAACCGTCGCAACGGGATGTTTAAAAGCAAAAGCAGGATCAAACCCGAGATGGGTTGAACCATAAGCGAGAAAATTCCCGACTCACTTGCATTGGCGACTGCCCAAGTGACGGGCCAGCACATTAGGAATCCAAGAACAATCGCAAACCACCGGAATCTTGGTTCTTGCGGCTTTTCCGCAGCGGTTTCCGGTTCGAGCGTCATTGCCATGGGGAGCGCATTCATGATTCCACATTCGAGATAGAGAATCCTCTATTTATGGTGAGCGACTTGTTCGCGGCCGGTAAAGCCAATGACAATGAAGATCGTCCCGCCCTCCGAGATCGAGTCCGTCAACGAATCGCTTGGCATATTTGGCAAATCGTGTTATAGTGAAGTCAGTCATTCTAATGCCACTTCCTGCCGAGGGTCTGTAACCCGTTCAGACCTGAGGCGGGTTTTTATTTGTCTGAGGCTGGCATAATGTGAACTTGTGTCTACCGTTTCCGATCTAATTGATCAGGCGTTTCGGAATCTCTCCAAGCGGAAGGGCTTTGTTGAGCGCCCGGATCAGCAGCAGTTGGCACTCCTCCTGAGCGATATCATGGAGCAAGGCTCGTCCGGGTCATTTGAAGCGCCAACCGGACTCGGCAAATCCCTCGCCGCCCTCATTCCGGCGATCGCCCATGGCATCGCGAACAAAAAGCGAACCGTTATTGCCACCTATACAAACGTTCTTGCAGAGCAGTACTGGCGGAACGATCTGCCACTTGCGCTCAGCCTCTTCTTGGAAGAGGGCGCCACCGCGTCGTCGGTAGGACAGGCGGGATTTCTCCTCGGTATTCGATCCCAGATGTTGATGGGGCGCCAGCGTTATGTGTGTTTGGCCGCAATGGACGAGCACGCTCCTACGCTCATCGACAACTATCGAAAGGAGGCAAAGCTAGGAATTGAGACCGAATTTCGCCAGGTGATCCAGCGACCTGTCCGTGAGCAAAACCTCTTGTGGCAGCGAGTCGCGACCCCGCCGGTTTGCCCTGGACGTTTGTGTCCGGCTTATGAAGATTGCTACTACTATTCCTCTCGCAGGGCCGCAGAACGGGCGGAAATCGTCATCACGAATCATAGCGTCGTGATCCAAGACGCTCTCATGGCGAGGATCAGCGAAGATCAAGAAGGGCTGTTGGGGAAATTCAACTTCCTGGTTCTCGATGAAGCTCACGACTTTCCCCAAGCCGCCTCAAATGGGATGGAGTTCGAGCTGAGCGCCACCAAGCTTGGAGCCCTCGAAGGAATCTGTAACCGGTTGGAAAGCGCCTTGCAGCCCCTTGCCCAACGTCAGGGAGATGGATTTCACTGGGCCAAATCATGTGCCGAATTCAAAGAAGCCATTGACGGATGCCAAAAGGGACTGGTCGCCTACAGCCTATCGCTTGGTCGTCCAGGCATTCTAACCGCTTCGCCTCCCAACGTAAATGAACATCCACAGGTCCAGGCAAACCGTACCGGTGACGACATGCGTGGGGCGCGCGAACTGGCTGATCGGGTTAGCGAGCTATGTGACTCCTTTGTGCTCGGATTGGAGGAGAAGATGAACCGGTGGCGTGAAAAGGAGCCCGAATTGGTGCGCCAAGCCGCCGAGACGACCCGAAACTACGGCAGCTACATCCGCGAATACGGCATGGGTTGCTATACGCTATTTCAGCCCCAAGGAGTCGCCGTCAGCTACGCGGGCCGCTCCGGCGCCGATGCGATGCTCCGACAAGACGTGATCGGATTGGCCGAACCTCTGCGCGAACTGATCTGGAGCCGGACGCCATATGCGTGTCTCTCCGCCACGTTGGCACTCGACGGCAATTTTGATTTCTTCCGGCGAACGACTGGCGCAGAACCCCAATTTGAGGAGATCCTTCCCACACCATTCGACTACGCCACCAACGCGGCACTCTATCTTCCACCACTCAACACCATTCCCGATCCGTCGACGGCCCGGCGTGACGGCAACGAAGAAGGGTATTGGAGGAGAGTTGCGATCGAACTCTCGAAGATCATCCGAACAGTCGGTGGACGCACGCTGGCGCTATTTCACTCAAGGAAAGAAATGGAAGGCGTGCTTTCGTTCATGAATCTCCCTCCTGAACTGCCGATCTACTCACAAACAAAGCAGGGAACAGCCGCAGTGGGGGAGCGTTTTATCGAAAACACCCGCGCCTCTCTTTTCGCGCTGCGTTCGTTCTGGACCGGCTTCGATGCACCTGGCCCTACGCTTTCGTGCGTCGTGCTGGTGCGCGTTCCATTCGAAGTACCGATCGACCCGCCTCAAATCGCCCGCCTCGCCTATCTTCAGACGCAGGGGCTTAACGCGTTTGGTCAGCATACGTTGCCGCTGGCAAAAATGCTGATGCGCCAAGGCGCCGGTCGCCTTATTCGCCGTGCCGACGACAAGGGCATTATTGCGATCCTCGACCCCCGAATTCAGACGAAGAACTATGGCGAAGAGATCCTGGCCAACCTACCAGAAGGAATGCGTACCTTTCGAGACATCGGAGACGCGGTAGGATGGATCAACTTGGAAGTGCCGGAACTTGGAGACCAGCCAAGTCTCAAGCTTTAATTACAAGGCGACTCGGTTTGTCGCAACTGGTAACCTCCTTGTATGGTTGACCCTCGCGTAACGAAGCTGGCCGAGCTTCTTTCTACCCATTGCTGTGACCTGGGCCCAAACGACAGCGTTTTGATTCATGCCTTCGATCTTCCCGATGAGGCGGTCGCCGAGATCGTCCGAATTGCACAGGGGACGGGAGCAAGAGTCGCAGTACGGTTGGAGAGCGGCTTGATCAAGAGGCAGCTCATGCTTGGCATGTCAGAGACGAACGCGGAGTTGTACGCCGATATCGAGAAATACGAAATGGAGCGGATGACTGCCTATATTGCGCTCCGGGGCAGCGACAACTATGCCGAATTGGGCGACATACCGGGTGACATCATGAGTATGTGGCAACGCGTCTACACAACACCGGTGGTGTTTGGAGTCCGTGTTCCGAACACCAAGTGGGTCGCCCTCCGATGGCCGACTTCAAGCATGGCTCAACAAGCGAATATGTCGACTCCTGCGTTCGAGAAATTCTATTTCGACGTATGCACGCTGGACTATAAGCGGATGCAGAGAGCATCCGTGCCGTTGAAAGAGCTGATGGACAAAACGGACGATGTCCACATCCTCGGCCCGGGCACCGACCTCCGATTCAGCATCAAGGGGATTGGAGCGGTTTCTTGCTCAGGCGATCGGAATATCCCGGACGGAGAGTGCTTCTCCGCGCCAGTCATCGACAGTATGAACGGCACTGTCCAATACAACACCGTCTCTCTCTACCAAGGCACCGAGTACAAGGACATCCGTTACGTGGTTAAGAATGGACAGATTGTGGAGGCTACGGCGGGTTCGAACACCGATAAACTGAATGAGGTACTAGATACCGACCCGGGCGCGCGCTATTTCGGGGAGTGGTCGTTTGGCTACAACCCCTATGTCCTTCACCCGATGAAAGACACCTTATTCGACGAGAAAATCGCGGGAAGCTTTCACCTCACTCCGGGGAACGCGTATAACCCGCCGGGAGGAAACGGAAACAAGTCCTCCATCCATTGGGACACAGTTTGCATTCAGCGCCCCGACTATGGCGGAGGCGAAATCTGGTTCGACGGCAAGCTGGTCCGAAAGGATGGACTCTTTGTGCTTCCGGAACTAGAAGGCTTGAATCCAGACAAGCTAGGCTAAACGATGTCCCGCTGGGTCTACAGCTACCTGTCACACGGTTACCGACGGATGACGGACGCCGAGTTGCAGTCTGTTGTTGACCGGGTTGGGCGTCAGCGTCTTACCACTGCACTGCTCTTTGTGGGCACGGTTTGCTTGGGTTTGCTTACTCTGCTTTCGGTTGTGATTGCTGCGGGTTCGGCATGGCTTGGATGGTCTATGTTCGCGGGATCGTTAGTTGCATTCCTCTGGATGTTCGCGTTGCTTGGCAGTGCGGATCGAACGAGAATGTTGTACGGACGTGCCTTGCGTACGAAGGAAGTGGAGCGATTCGAGCTTGACAATCCGCCTGACGAGGTCAGAGAGTTCTATGACCGGCGGGCCGTTCACGACGACGTTGGCGTCGAGACAGGAGAAAACCTCTTCTGGTTAGAAGAGGAGGTTCTGTTTCGTCACCTCAAGCGCCAGGTTGGCGAGATCCCAAGGAGTTTCGAGTCCTTGGGACATGACGGGGTGGTCTTGCTTATCAACGGCAGGGTCGCCACGAAGGTCATCAACCTCCACGTCGCGAGAGTTGAGGCCCCAAGCGATTCGGAGCTGGTACTGATCGATACTCTGGAGGAACCAACCTAGGTTCAGAATCCACCTTTCAATCATGAACCCTATAGCTCAGATATTGTTGCAATCTGCGGTCGGATGATGGTCAAGGCGACCACCTCGCACTCAAGACAAGGCATTCGCGGTGCGAAATGCGAACTTTGATTAGAAGACCCACCTGGGAAACCAAAGAATAGGAATCGGGTTAGGTCTGATCGTCGCCTGACTGCGAAGATCCTCACTCCGGACACAGGCGAGGTCATTTCAGGGCTATACCGGATTTCGCATGGACATCGGCCCCGCAGTCCCTAAAACGACTACATCGGCAAGTCGAACAAGCTGGTAGTCGCTCCTTCGATGAGAAGGAGCTTCTCCTTTGTCTGAAGGCCGCCCGGTGCCGAGAAGCCACCCATTTTTCCTCCCGCGGCAAGAATTCGGTGGCAAGGGATGATGAGTGGAATCGAGTTGCTTCCCAGTGCCTGCCCAACTGCCTGAGCCGCATGAGGCTCATTCAGATGTTTCGCGAGTTGCCCATAAGTCCGGGTTTGGCCGGCCGGAATGTCGAGCGCTGCCTCATAGACTCGCCGGGCGAATGGCTCGAACCGGTCCCAAGCGATCGGCACATCGTGAAAATCTTGGAGATCGCGAGCCAAATGCCGGCGAGCCTTCGTGATGACGTGCGCGATCTCAAACGGAATCTCGGTAGCCTTTGTTCCTTTTCGAGCGATGCGCCGCTCCGTCTCCTCCTCTGTGGATTCCGGCAGGTTGAAGCTAACGATAACGGGAGCCTCGCCAATTCGCCAAGCGATCCCGCAAGTTCCGATCGCCGTCCCGAAGAGGGCATATTCGCAGCCGAGTTGAAGATCGTTCGCCATGACCACTTTATAGATACGGATCTGAGAACCAGATTTTCGCAAGCTGGCCTAGTTCTCAAGCCATTTGACCACCTGAATCAGGTGGTATCCATCGTGGCTTTGAATGAGGCCTGCAAGCATTTGAACGGTCAGAAGTCCAACGAATTCACGGTCGCCCGTCTTATCCCAAGTCGGTTCGTCGAGAGTCGAAAGCAGGTCAACAAGTTGAACTCGCCCTTCCTTGTAACGCGCAATATTCGCGATTGGATCCTGATGCGCATAGTCATGATCGATGACAAGCTGGCCTTCATCGATGCTTTCCAAGAATGGACTCTCTTCATCCCGCATCCGCTCAAAGCGCATCTTCCATATCGGCTCCCAGTCGGCAAGATGGGCCAAGATCTCTCGGAGCGTGAATCGATCGGGTTCTGGTCGCCGATCCCAAATGGGATCAGATGCGTCGATCCCCGAAAGGAGCTTCTCCAAAACGAAAGGCGTTCCAGATAGCGCCTTTAATAAATAGGTTTGGGCTGGGACAGGGTATGGCACACTCTTAACTTACCTCCGGCCGGTGTTCTAGAGACCGCCGTGGCCATTGAAAAACGAGTGATGCGGATATACACCTAAAGCAGGACGAAGGAACACAATTACCTAGGGAACGGGTGCCCCATCCCTCCTAGCCGAATCCGTTTGGAGATTGGAGCTTGGGGGTCTGACGAAATTCAGCCCGCGCACTATGGACACGCTCGGGTAACTTGACACGGCTAACTTATGGGCAAGCTTCTTCATCTCGTACTCCATCTCGACACAAGAATCTCTGTGATCCTTGCCCACTACGGTTCTTGGGCATACTTGATCTTCTTTCTGATCATCTTTGCCGAGACGGGATTGGTCGTTACCCCATTTCTTCCAGGCGACACTCTGTTGTTTGCGATCGGGTTATTTGCCGCGAAAGGTTCGCTCAGCTTGCCGGGCTCGCTCTTGTTGCTTATCGCCGCCGCCCTAACCGGCGACCAAGTGAATTACCATATGGGTAAGTACTTTGGGGCAAAGCTCTTCAAAAATGAGAATTCGAAGATCTTTAAGCGATCAAACCTAGACAAAACCCACGAATATTTTGAGCGCCGAGGACCGTCAACCGTCATTTTCGCCCGGTTCATTCCCATCGTTCGCACGACAGCGCCCTTTGTCGCCGGCATGGGAACAATGAAATGGACATTATTTACAGTTTACAGTTTTATGGCAGCACTGTTGTGGGTGGGAATCTGTATGATGGCCGGGTTTTTGTTCGGCGGAATTCCCAGTGTTAAGGACAATTTTGGGCTCGCCGCACTGGGAATGCTCTTGCTTTCGCTGATCCCCCTCACGTACGAAGTCCTAAGCCATCGCGCTCACCTAAGGAAAATGACCACAGCGGGTGCGGGGGAAGCCCAGGTAAAACCTAAGAAATGAGTACTCTATCCCTGCGCAAAGCTCCAATCGTCGACATCGTAGTTCCTGGAACCGGCCTACTTCGGGATACAGCCCTCATCGTTGGCGGGGCGGCCTTAACATTCGCGGGCGCTCAAGTGGTGATACCTTGGCAGCCCGTTCCATTCACCCTTCAGACCTTGTCCGTCATGCTATGCGGCTTGACACTTGGGGCTAAACGTGGGGTCCTGAGCCAACTCCTTTACGTCGGAGTCGGCGCTGCAGGCGCACCGGTGTTTGCTCAAGGCGCATTCGGCGCGCATGCGATGTTGGGAGCGACCGGCGGTTACATCCTCTCTTTCATGATCGTTTCTGCACTTTTAGGCTGGCTCGCCGAAAAAGGATGGACCAGAACGGTTTGGATGACGGCAGCCGCGATGACGATCGGCGTCGTGATCAACCTCGGTCTCGGAACCGCTTGGCTTTCGTCGTTCATCGGCTGGCAGGCAGCACTTGCTCACGGTGTTGCGCCCTTCTTGATTCCGGAGGCGATGAAGGCAACTGTGGTAATGCTCGCATTACCAGGTGCATGGCAACTTCTGAAAGGCGCCAAAGACAAGCGCGCCGCCTTCTGAGTTTTAGGGGGACTGGTTCTCTAGACAGAGATCTTTCGCCTGCCCCACTCCCTCTACGTTGGCACCTCCAATGGTCTGGCGACCATCACGCCGGTTAGTTCGTCAGACCAATTGAGGCATTTGCTGATTTCGGGTTCAAGGGTGACTTGCCTCCGCGAACGTGCCGAGGATGCGTCCATGAAGTGAGCGACCCCATCTTCGTCTTTGATAACCAGCCCGGTGTGAGCGATGTCGATTCCCGCTTCCGTGGTCGAGACGCCAATAATATCACCGGTCTTGAGGAGCGGCTCGGCGGACTCGAGCTTGTCCATCGGAAGATACTCCAGTTTTCGCGCATTGATCGTGTCTTCGATGATGCGCATTTCGGAAACGTACTGTGGATGAGTTGCCAATTGCCGGTACAGTTCAGGACGCGTGGTCATGATGCCGACCTTCTGAGTGAATTCTTCGGCGCCTGGCAAGTTGGGAGTGAGGATTTTTACCACGCCCTTCTCTTCGTTATCGACAAACCAGTCGGTCATATAGTGAAGACGTGTCGGATAGGACCCCATTCGCCCACCTCGGTATCGGGTGTACCTAAGTTCTGCAAGCAAGTCATCAGGAGAAGATCGACCCTTCTTAATCATGCGCGCCACACATAACGTGTCTTCGAAGAATGTCACGCAATCGAGCCCCTTCAGGTTGACGATGCAGTATTCCAAGTCCTTCGAAAGTTCGAGTGTGTAGGCCCTGTACGGGGTACCCCTGAGCTCCATCGCGATTTTGCCCATCAGGTCTCCAATCGGCAATGCCCTCCAGTTTTCGTTGGAGGACTTTCGCAGGATTCGCTCAAGAACGTCTTGTCCCTCGAACTGGACATACTCCTCTTGGAACCAGAAAACCGTTTTTGCCAAAGCCGAAGAACCCAGGAGTCCAAGAGTTCCGTATGAAGCCACCTTAAGCAGTTCACGGCGAGTCATGCGCAAAGCCTACCCTCAGGCTGTAAAGGTGATGAGACAGAATGCGTTACCCTATCGGCGAAGGGACATTGACCATGTCAACTCGCACCGATACCGATAACTCGGAAGCCGGCACACCTACATACACGCCTCGCGTTGGCGTCACGTCGCTATAGTCCCGTCCGGTATGAATCCGAATATAGCGGTCGTTTGCCAGCAAGTCGTTAGTTGGGTCCAAAGACAGCCAACGCCCGGATGGCAGCAGGCAATCCACCCACGCGTGAGTGGCGTGGTCGCCCCGTAGACCGTCCTCTCCGTGAACGAACAGGTAGCCGCTGACATATCGGGACGGAATACCAATTGACCGGCAGCACGCGATCATCAGGTGAGCAAAGTCTTGGCAGACTCCGGCCTTGATGGCTAATATCTCATCAAGTTTGGAGTGGACGTGGGTCACATCGGTATCGTAATCAAGGGAAACGTAAATCCAGCTTGTCAACCTTCGCAGAAAATCAGCGGCGGCCCCATTTGAGTCGGCACGGACCCTGGTTGCAATCTGTCGAACTTCCTCGTTAAGCGTCACATAAGGGCTTTCGGTCAAGAACTCGGCATAATCTTGACGAGTCACTTCAAGATCATAAAAATCCCAATCCGGCTCCAACAGGTTGAGGCCCGCGTATGGGTTCTCCAGGTTGGTTTCTACCACTGCTTCCGCAACAATCTCCAGGTAAGGATGAGCCGAGCGCAAACCAAAGTGATGGACGGTGCCTCCCGGTTCAGGATATGAGAACACTTTGGTCGCCGGATGAACACGTAGGTGGAATTCGCTGCATGACTGAGACATATCGTTCAGAGGCATGAGGCGTACTTCGTTATGGCTATCGATGGAAGGCATCGAGTAGCGATAAGCAGTACGGTGAATGGCACGAAGGATCATTTACGATCTATAGACGGGAAGGGAACTCCATTGTGCCCAATTAGTTTCGGGTTATTGGTATGTGACGCAGGTCGCGGTGTCCATGGTTCCTGGGCCGGTGCAGGCGCCGGCTCATTTGAACTCCAAATTAATAACTCAAATACGTTTTATGAATCGCACCCCCGATCTTGTTGCACCGCTCTTGTACGTCCTCTAGGAATTCGTGCAGACCTCCGGTAATGATGTCTTCGGCCTGCATGTAGTTCAGTTCGTTATAGAGCCTGCCCACTTCTCGCTCAGCTTCGTTTACCGGTGCGATATCGCGATTTCCGCTGACTCGGCGCAAGCATCCATCGATTCGACCGACGGAATGGCGGACCGAAGCCGGGAACTGAGGATTCAAGAGCAGGAACCGCGCCACCCGCGCTGGCGTAACGCCCTGATGATAGGTCTTTCGGAATGCTTCAAATGCCCCTACCGACTTTAACACCGCAATCCATCCGTGCACGTCCACAGGGCCTCCCACAGAGCCCGCCTCGGCAACCGCTTTGGGAGCGGCCTCCTTTGCTTCGACTTCGGCAAAGGTGGGAAGCAGGTCATGGTACTTGACATCCAGTATGCGCGCCGTTTGGTCAGCCCGCTCAAGAAAACGGCCCGCATCGTGAAAGTCCCTTGCCTCGCCCATCATCAACGTCCGGTTGGATACACCTTGAAATAATTGTGAGCTTTCCTTCACCTTTTCAAAAAAGGCAAAAGGAGACGTCGAGAGCACCCGGTCCACATTCCAGTCCCGAAACTCCAGATACATCTGGTTCAGGCATTTCCACATCTCGCTCGAAATCTGGTCCCGGATGCTTCGACCGTTCTCCCTCGCGAAATGAATGCATGAGAAGATGGAGGATGAGTTTTCCGGGTCGAATGCGAAGAACTGTAGGATGCTTCTCTCGTCCTCCTTTAAGCCTCGCTCGCGGTAGTGATCTTCTTGGCCAGAAATCGCCAGGATGGAAGACCAGCGCATCGCTTCGCCGACAAGGGGGCTCTCCAGTCCAAAATGATAGTGAACGTCGATCATCCGGGCAGTAGCCTCGGCGCGCTCAACATATCGGCCGATCCAAAACGATGCGTCGGCATGTCGCGATAGCATTACTGAGCCACCTCAACTTCGGCGCTCGATCGATTTGCCGTGACCCTTTGGCTCTGCGCCATGGCGCCCATCGATTGACTTTGCGTCAACTCACCATGCAACTCTCCCGCCAGTACCCACGTGTCTTTGCTCCCACCACCCTGAGACGAGTTGACGACATACGACCCCTTCCTAAGAGCTACCCGCGTCAGCCCGCCCGGCACGATGGTCACATCTTCCTTTCCACAGAGGATGTAGGGCCGAAGGTCGATGTGTCGGCCCTCAAACCCAGAATCTACGAAGCATGGAGAACGCGAGAGGGAGATAAGGGGTTGCCCGATAAAGCCTCGCGGATTCGCTCGAACCGTTTGAAGAAACTCTTCAATTTCGACTTTGGTTGCCTGTGGTCCTATCAACATCCCGTAACCGCCCGACTCGTTCGTGGCTTTGATAACGAGTTCGTGGGCATGATCGCAAATGTACTCCAATTCACTCGACTTCCAGCCCATGTAGGTGGGAACCTGCTCTAAGATCGGATCCTGATCGAGGTAGTAGCGAATCATTGCCGGGACGTATGGATAGACTGCTTTGTCGTCAGCCACACCGGTCCCGATTCCGTTCGTAAGCGATACATTGCCTGCTCTATGGGCATTTACCAGACCGGCAACCCCAAGCGCGCTGTCTGAGCGGAAGACGAGTGGATCCAGAAAATCGTCGTCAACCCTCCGGTAAATGACGTCGACTCGTTGAGGACCACGTGTGGTCTTCATAAACACGATGTTGTCTTCCACAAAAAGGTCGCGCCCCTCAACTAGCTCGATTCCCATTTGTTGAGCCAGGAAACTATGCTCGAAGTAGGCAGAATTATAAACGCCGGGGGTAAGGAGCACCACATTTGGCTCGTCGCGTCCCTGCGGCGCAAGCTGCCGTAGGTTGTGTAGTAGTTGAGTCGTATAGTGGTCGATGGGTCGGACTCTATTTTCTCCGAATAGGCTTGGGAAAACTCGCATCAAGATGATCCGATTCTCGAGCATGTACGAGACCCCGGATGGAGTACGACAATTGTCTTCCAACACACGATAGGTTCCATCGTAATCTCGGATGAGGTCAGTCCCGCATATATGGACGTATATATCTCCCGGTACATCTGCGCCAATGAAGCTTCGACGATAGTTCGGCGCATTCACGACGAGGTCGCGGGGAACCACTCCATCCTTCAGGATTTTGCCCTCGTGATAGACGTCGTGCAAAAAGAGGTTGAGGGCACGCACCCTTTGGGCCAAACCTCGCTCAAGAAAGGCCCACTCGTCTGCGGGTATCACGCGCGGAACCAGGTCAACCGGAAACGGCTTTTCAACTCCTTTATCGTCGCCATAGACCGTGAAAGTGATTCCCTGGCTGATAAGGGTTAGGTCCGCAAGCTCGCAGCGGGCTCGATACTCCTTGGCGGTAAGATTGCCCAGCGTTCGGGCCAGGCGGGCGTAATGAGTTCGAGGACCTGACAAGTTAAACATCTCGTCGAAAAAGGCTCCCGTGTCGTATCCGGCAAATAAGCCGGACTGAGTCGAATGAGTCTGCTCCTGGTTCATAAGCGAAGCCGAGCGTCGACGCTGATCCTACGGCGACATAAGTATATAGGAGGTTCTTAACACTGCCTAGTACTGTGCATGCGGTTTACGCCCTAACATTCCGCCCTGAACCCTTCCGGCAGCCCATTAGAGGCTCTTCGCCCAGTGTTTTTGCTGGCAGAGTCGCATAGAGTTTTTGATGTTCACTATGCCAGAGGATGTGCATGTCTGGAAACAAGGCATCCATGTTCGCCACCCTTTCCCGAGTTCGAACTGTGGAACACACCATCTAGGTTTGTCGGTAAGAACCATCCGAGCACTAGATCTTTCAGGCTTCGCCTGAGACAAAACGAATGTCGAACTCCTTGCTTCCAAGGGCCTTGGTCATTCGCTCGGCCTCTTTGCTTAACCTCGATTCTTCACGCGTTCCAAATCTCCGAAACGGTTCGATCGTGTAGAGGACTCTATCTCTCTTGCGGTCCATACGCCAAGTTCCAGCGGCGATCCCTTCAACGAGCACGACCGCTTCGACCTGTCCAGCAATTCGAAACACCTTCGTTTTGTGTTCCGTAGGGATGAAGATCGATTTTTCCTTGTGAGCCAAGACGAGTGGATCGAATTTAGCCAGTAGCCGGACTCCTATTAAGCCAGATTCGAATTCGTGAAGTGTTTCTGGGAGACCGAATCGAACACCTGAAAGACCCTCGACTTGAATCGAGACAACTTCTGAACTCAATTCAGAGAACGCCGACTGAACCTGAGGTCCTTTGAAACCGGTCCAGTAGGCAAAGTCTGCCTTCGTAGCCGGCCCATAGCTGGCTAGATATCGGCGCAGCAACTCACCGTAGCTGGGCACAGCCTGCTGCTCGGCCAGATTGCAAAACTTTTGTTGACTCCCGCGACCGACCACGCAAATCCGCCGTTGAAAGGCAAGTCCCATGACGTCGAGGCCCCATCCAACCCCATCGATGGCTTTCAACTCAGGAACCCTATCATGCAACTCTCGGCGAGTCAGCGGTCGATCTTGCAGCGCGACAAGCACCTTGTCTTCCAACTCACCCACGTTGTCGACGGATTTTCGGTTCTGCATGAAATGCAGGTAGTTCGCATAAAGATGTTGGCCCAGAGTTCCGACTACCAATGCGTGATCGTCACACGTATGGGCATGGAGAGTGTGTCTCAGGCTCCAAGACTTAATAAGAGAACCACCTGGCTCAAGCGCGACTTCGTCCCATCCAGGCCGGGGCTTCTTGACCCGGCTGGCAACGGAGGTTGGGAGGCTCGCAGCATATTGGGTCTGAACCGCGACCATCGCCCGAACTGCGTCAAGCGGCCCTTCGAATGGCTCAATCAACCCTTGGCGACGGAGGATCGAAAGACGGACCTGGGACAGTGGTACGGATAGCACAAGACCTAAAAGATGACCTTGTTAAGCGGATACTCAACGAGTCCGGTCGCCCCGGCTCGCTTTAGGGCGGGAATCAGTTCTCGCACTTCCGTTTCGCTGAGGATAACCTCGGCTGCGAGCCACTCCGGATCGGTTAGCGTACCGAGGGTAGGGTGTTTTAGAGAGGGAAGCAGCGATAGGATTTCATCCTGCTTTGACTTTGGTAGGTTCATTTTCAAGCCAACAAGCTTGGTGGCGTTCATGGCCCCGGTTAAGAGGATCTCAAGTGACTCGATCTTGGTACGCTTCCAAACACTCTTCATCGCGTCGTCGCTCGCCACGAAGCGTGTGGTTGAAGTAAGCAGAGTGTCGACGATTCGAAGGTTGTGGGCCCGAAGGCTGCTTCCAGTTTCCGTGTTCACCACAATCGCCTCCACAAGAGTAGGGACTTTGACCTCATCCGCTCCCCAAGAGAATTCGACCAACGCCTTCACCCCGTGCTCATCGCAATACCGCTGGGTCAGCCGAACGTATTCCGACGCGATGCGCTTACCTTCCAGATCTTGGATCGATTGGACCGGACTGTCGTTGTGGACGGCAAGCACGATCCGAATCGGATTGCTGGTCAGCTTGGAATAACGCAATTCGCATATCTCGTGAACTTTCGCCCCCGAGTCGGCAATCCAGTCTTTCCCCGTAAGACCGGCATCGATCACTCCCTGTTCGATATACATCGGAATTTCCTGGGGTCGCAACAAGATTGGCTCAATCGTCTCGTCATCTACCACCGGCTGATAGGATCGAGAAGACACCTTGAACGAGTAGCCTGCCTTTGCAAACAGCGCAAATGTGGCGTCCTGAAGGCTCCCCTTCGGCAAGCCCAATTTCAGTTTCATGTGAAGAGTTTACTTGGGTCGGGGTTCCCTGGGTTCTTCGGAAGTTAGAGTCGGAAAGGAATTATGTAACTACATGGCAGTTAGCATTGATCAAGGCCCATCAGCCGTTTCAAGCATGAAGCTACAGGGTTCTAAGAAATATTCACATCCTTAGCCCGTATCTTGAATCTTGCCTGACCTTACGAAGAATGTTCCTGATCTTGCTTTCTCGTTCGCCGACACACTGACCTCGACCTGCTCCCCATCCCCCGCACCGCTAACCCATTCTCCCAGTTTCCAATCCAAGCCATACTCTATGGCAATGATCGGTCCCACGGACGACTTGCGTATTCGGGCGGTGCGCCCGCTCCTGCCTCCTGCCATTCTGGTCGAGGAGATTCCCCTCACCGATAAGGCAGCCGAGTTGGTGAGTATGTCTCGGAGGGTAATTGCTAAAGCCCTTGTCGGTGAGGACCCTCGATTGATCGTGGTGGTTGGCCCCTGTTCGATCCATGACCCCGAAGCAGCGGTGGACTATGCGGGACGTCTCAAACCGATTATGGATCGATACGCGGAACAGCTTTTCTTTGTGATGCGCGCGTACTTCGAGAAACCCCGAACGACAGTCGGTTGGAAGGGACTTATAAACGACCCCAAGCTCGATGGCTCGTTTCGAATTAATGAAGGGCTTCGCAGCGCCCGACGCTTACTTGCCAAGTTAGCCGAAATAGGGGTTCCGGCGGGCACGGAATTCTTGGATACAACCGTTCCGCAGCATATTGCCGACCTGGTGTCCTGGGGTGCGATTGGCGCCCGTACAAGCGAAAGTCAAACTCACCGGGAACTCGCATCTGGTCTCAGCATGCCCGTTGGGTTCAAGAACGCCACCGATGGAAGCGTTCGCACGGCGGTTGATGCGGTCCTTGCCGCGCGACAACCCCACTGGTTTCCGGGTACTTCCAAGCAAGGCGTTTCGGCGATTCTTCAAACCACTGGCAACGACACTTGCCATATCATCCTCCGCGGTGGGTCCCGAACGGGACCGAATTACGACCAAAAACACGTGTCCGATGCAGCGTCAATGCTGGAAAAGGAGGGTTTGCCGACCCGCCTAATGGTCGATATGAGCCATGGCAACAGTCGGAAGGACCATGTAAGGCAGCTTGAAGTTGGAATCGACATCGCCTCTCAGATCGTTGCAGGCTCGCCGATTTTTGGCGTGATGATCGAAAGCAACATTGTAGAAGGACGCCAGAATTATGGACCTCATGCGGTATACGGCCAAAGCGTAACCGATGCCTGTATCTCGATCGAGCAGACTGAAACCGTATTGCAGACCTTGGCGGCTGCGGTGGAACACGCCAAACGTAGTTAGAATGTTGATAGTCGGGCTAGCACCTCCGACAGCGAAAGGCCATCGATTCTGATAACTTTGTCCCGTCCGGTATGTCCTCGCTTTACCGTTACCGTGGACGGCGCTTGCTTAATCGCCTTTGCGATGCTCAAACAAACAGCGTCGTTTGCTTGTCCATCCGTAGGGGACGCGGAAACCCAGATCTTGACCAGACCATTTGTGACTTCAATCTTGCTTTGGCTGCTCCTGGGTGTAACGCGCACCGGTAGCTCACAGCTAGCTGCCGACAGCAGCGACATCCCCTTCAACGATCCTAAAGATCGGAGTTACACTGATATCCCGCTGATACCGATCGAGCATCGACTTGAACTCGTCTTCAAACCGTTTCCGCTCGCTACGAAGTCGCTCGATGTCCCATCGCATTTCGCTGATCTGCTGTTGTGAGGCAATTCTCTCCGCGAGCGCAGACTGACGAGCTTCTTCGAGAATAGCGTCCGCATGTTTGTGGGCGGCCGCTCTAGTTTCGTCGGCTGCTTTTTGACCCAACAAAAGGGCGTCTTTAAGCGTGTTCTCCTCAATCTTCGTTCGTTCCAGGTCGCGCAACTGTCGTTCGACCTGTTCCCGGAGATTGGAATTCTCCACGAGTAGGGCTTGCAAGGACTCGGCAGCGCCAGCCAGCAAGGCATCAACTTTAACTCTCTCATAACCGCGAAAGCTCTTCCTGAGCTTTGCACGCTCCAAATCAATAGGCATTATGCGATCCATCGCTTTTACCTCCTAGGCTTTATTGTATGGCAACTCGACGTTGAAATAGATAGTTTTGAAACTATTTACCTACTTTTATCATGATTTTGACGGGTCAAGCTTCTTCACGTCCCGTGCAAGATTCTGCTTTGCGGGCGCATCGTTCGGGGCGATGGCAAGATATTCGTGCCAAACCCGAATGGCGTCCGAGATCTTCTGCTGACGTTCATAGGCATGGGCCAAGATCCGGTAGATGTTGGGATGGGGATGGTTTTTCAGGGCCGGCTCCAATATCGCAGGAATTGGAGCATAGTTTTTCCTCATGTAGTAATACTGAGCTTCCGGCAGGGCGGCGTCCTTATCTTGAGGATTATCCTTGCGATATTGAATGTAGGTGGCAAGAGCGCCGTCCCAATCCTCAACGTTTTCGCGCATCCAACCTAAATTTGTCACGACGTTGTAGTCATGAGGCGCATAGGTTGCCTCGAAAGTGAGCAAATGGATCACTTTCGGGTAGTCGCCATCTTCAAACCAAACGTCGACTTGTCGCGAAACGCGATCGTCCGCCGCTTCCCATATGGCGTCCAGTCTTTGTTTTGATGGATTCTGGCCTGCGGCGGAAATCCCCGCCAAGACCAAAAGTACAGCTATGGAACCAAAAGTTCGATATTTCACTATTTCTCCAACTCTTCACCAAGGACCTTCTGAACAAGACCCGGGTTCGCTCGCCCACCGCTCTGTTTCATGATCTGGCCCACTAGGAAACCTTTCACCCCTAGATTGCCCGTCTTGTACTTTGCAACTACTTCGGTGTTTTCTGCAAGCACTTTCTTAACTACGTTAAGTATTTCATTCAAATCTGTGATTTGGGTGGCGCCTTTCGAATTCGCGATCTCGCTCGGCATTCTGCCGTCACGGAAGCTTTCCGCAAAAAGCTGTTTTGCCATCTTCCCATTGATCGTGGCATTCTCGACGAGCTTTACAAGGTCTACGATGTGAGCGGGAGTGATATTAGACTCGCTTGCGTGGAGCCCCTTCTCGTTGAGCATCTTCGCAAAGTCCCCCGTCATCCAGTTGCAAACCGACTTGGGCTCGCCACCAAGATCCACAGCTTGCTCAAAGAATATGGACCAATCTCGGTCGGCAATCAAAACTCCTGAATCGTATTCGCTAAGCCCAAGGACGTTTTGATATCGTAGGCTCTTTTCGAGCGGCAATTCCGGCAACGAGGCGCGAAGCCCTTCGATATATGCTTCGTCAAAGACCATCTGCGCGAGGTCTGGATCGGGGAAATAGCGATAGTCGTTCTCCTCCTCTTTTAGCCTCATCAGGTAACTCGATTCTTTTTGTTCGTTCCATCCCCGAGTTTCTTGGAGTACCTTGCCTCCGGTTTCGATGACTGCGATCTGACGCCGAACCTCGAATGCTACTCCCAATTGCACGCTCCGAAACGAGTTGAGGTTCTTCAACTCCGTTTTCGTGCCATATCTCGCCGCCCCTTCCAATCGAATACTGATATTGGGTTCGCAGCGGAGCGAGCCCTCCTCCATCTTGCCGTCACAGACTCCCAAATAGACCAAAATCTGCCGCAATTGAGCGAGATACTCCTTGGCCTCATTTGGATTGGTGATATCGGGTGGAAAATCGGTGACGATCTCCATGAGGGGCGTGCCGGCGCGATTGTAATCTACTCCGCTACCCCCACTCGGCAAATGCATCAGCTTCCCGGTGTCCTCTTCCAAGTGGACTCGCCGAATCTTTACTCTCTTGGTTCCCAACACCGCATCAGGGATCTCAAGGTAGCCGTCGTAGCCCAGGGGATTGGTCTCCCCGTACTGACTCACTTGGTACCCCTTGGGAAGGTCTGGATAGAAGTAGTTCTTACGATGAAAAACGCTCGTCATCGCGATCTTACAATGCAGGGCCAAAGCGGTTCTTAGCACCATCTCGATGGCGGCTCGATTCGGAACCGGCAAGGTACCGGGCATACCGAGACAAATCGGGCACACTCGAGTATTCGGCTCGCCACCAAAGGCAACCGGACACCGACAGAACATTTTAGAGCGAGTGGCCAGTTCGGCGTGAACCTCCATGCCTACGCTGGGAAGATAGTTGGGCATACGTTAGGCTTCGAGTCTACCAAACCTCACCGCCGCCGTCTCTATTGCAGCATTCGCCGCAACGCCATCTGGATTTCGCAAGTAATGAATGCAAACGTGCAAACAGCGGGATGGAACTCCATTAAACTGTGGTGTATGCGAAATACCTGGGCGGCAGTGATCCTTCTTGGCTGTTTCGCAGTGGCGGGATGCGCCAAGAAAGACAATCTTGTCGGCAAGTGGGTTGGGTCGATAAAGCTATCGCAAGCCGATAAGCAGAACCCGAAGCTCGTCGATGCGATCAAATCAATGCCCAAACCCACGATCGAGTTCAAAGACGATCACACTTTCGTGATGCCGCCAATTGAGGGCACCTGGTCTTCAAACGACGCGGTGATTTCCATGCAGCCAACGAAGTCGGGTGGCAAGTCGATTTCCGACTTCGTAGCTAACACTCCCAATCCAGCGGCTGCCCGCGCAGGCTTAGAGAAGCCCCTCACAATGAAACTTGATGACCGACGAAAAACTCTGACGCCAGCAAGTGGGACTAACCGATCCGGCAGTTCGCTGACTTTCACGAAGGTGGACTAGGACTCGATCATTCGACAAGAGATCAATTAATTATGAAAAAACTAGCATTGCTGTGTACGGCAATATTTTTGGCCGGTCTGGCTGTTGGCTGCAAGAGTAAAGAGGCCCAGTTGGTTGGAAAATGGAACGGCCCCGATGGAATGTCGCTTAACTTGGCTCAAGACAAGACCTTTACTCAAGAAGGAAAGATCAAGGCGACAGGCACTTGGGCACTCTCCGCGAGCGTAGTTTCGCTTAAAGTCAGTACCGTAATGGGCCAGCCAAAAGACAAAGTCGAGGCAATGCTTGCCAAAGCATTACCTCCAGAACAGTTTGCCGCCGCCAAGAAGCAACTTGACGGCACAACCGATCTCACCCTAAGTGACGATGGAAAGAGCTTGACTCAATCTCTGCCAAACGCGACCGCAGCAAAATCACCGAAAGGGACGACTCAGATGTCGGTCACGCTGACAAAAGATGACTCCAAGTCATAGAGATTCCTAGAATGGCCTGATCAGAGAGTAAATTTGATCCTGCTACGACTGCTTGTTCCCAAATAGGAGGGCGGCGAGAAATAACAGGATCAAACCCAGGTTGAATAGGAATCCGATTGCTCCGCAGCCTATTCCAACCTTTGCGTGAGTTCCTCCGGCAAGTCCAGGCGTTTCCTTAATTGCTGCGAGACCCTTCCGACCGGACCAAATCGCCACAATCCCCATGACCAACCCAAACAAAGGGAAGATCGAAAACAGGCCCAGGTAATAGGAAAGAAGTGCGTTCGAATTCTTGGCTGGAATTAACACGTCCACGAAAGACGTTTGCTGAGGCTGAGACACTGGCTGGGGCGGAACGGCACTCGGAGGAGGCTTGATCGGAGGTGGTTGGGGTGCTTCGCTGCTCATCTTGCAATTCAGATTAAACTACCAGGTGCATGAATGACAAGCCTCTCCAGGATCGCAACCGCAACCGCGTTAGACCTCTCGTGTGTAATGCTGATCTTTAGCCGGAGCCGAACCGGATCGAAGTGTCGGGAGGCAACTTTCGCATAGGGCTGTCCAAGCTCGTCGGGCAGGATTTCGACGTCATGCCAACTCAAGTGAAGGCCCACGGCCTTGGCAACCGCTTCTTTCGCCGCCCATCTTCCCGCTACCTTGGATGGAGTAGTACAGAACTCCCGTTCCGCGGGAGTCAGAATCTTCTCCACAAACCGGGGGTTCTTCATCGCATCTTTGATGCGGGCGATTTCAACGATGTCTATGCCTAGTCCGATGATCATGGGGTGAATGAGGGTTTGAGTTCGAGAGTCGGGTTTCGAAGGTGGCGTCGCGAGGGGGATACTGCACTGAACGGGAAATGGAGCTGGAGAATTGCGGCAAGCATCGGTTGTCTCTGGCACGATTTGAACCCTAGTGTAGTGTCTCGTAAATCTCCCGGCATCGGTTGACCTTCTCAATAATGGACTCAGCCGATGCTGTCCACCTAAACGGCTTGGGTTGAGCGTTGTTGCACTTGAGGTAGTTCTCAATGGTTT